>Ga0102591_1000489_pt1 | contig 74754 bp, 85 predicted proteins | sample AraplaCol_mCL_r2_2_FD_76860 | JGI IMG/M metagenome (GOLD analysis project Ga0102591, IMG submission 76860) | Arabidopsis root microbial communities from North Carolina, USA - plate scrape MF_Col_mCL_r2 (SPADES assembly) (version 2) | ecosystem: Host-associated > Plants > Roots > Endosphere... | reverse complement strand
GCTGGTGAGCTTCATGCTCTTGGCGGCGTACACGGCCTGGAAGAAGGGCGCGTAGGCCGACGAGAAGTCGATCACCTTCTCGCGCTCGGGGTTCTTGCCCAGCGTGGAGATCACCAGGTCGGCCTTCCTGGTCTGCAGGTACGGGATGCGGTTGGCGCTGGTCACGGGCACCAGCTCGACCTTCACGCCGAGCTTGGCGGCGATCAGCTCTGCCATCTCCACGTCGAGGCCTTGCGGCTTCATGTTCTTGTCGACCGAGCCGTAGGGCGGGTAGTCGGTGGGCACGGCGATCTTGATCGTCTTGGCCTTGAGCACGTTGTCGAGCGCGTTCTGGGCATAGGCGCCGCCGGCCGAGGCGAGCATGGCGGCGGAAGCGAGCGCGAGGGCGATGCGGCGCTTGGAAGCAGAGAAAGTCATAGCAGGGCTCCTAGGTAAGTCGAAGAATCGGAATCGGGTGGTGCGCCGGGTTTGCGGCCCTTGCCTTTGGGCGTGGCCGTGTTCTGCAACGGCGCCAGCGCGTCGCGCAACTGCGCCAGCGGATCGGTGGGCGCCTGCACGCGCAGGGCCGACTGCACCGTGCCGATGTGCTCGGCCATCAGCGCCTCGGCGGCGGCGTGGTCGCCGCGCTCCAGCGCCGCGACGATCTGCACGTGGTCTTCGCAGGACTGCACCGCGTCGTGCGTGGACTGGTAGAGCATCGCGATCAGCGTGGTGCGCGCCGTGTAGTCGCGCAGCGTGTCGGCCAGCAGCGTGTTGCCCAGGCACTCGGCCAGGCAGACATGGAAATCGCCCAGCAGGAAGCTGCGGTTGCCGACGTCGCTCTCTTTCAGTGCGGCCTTTTCACGCTGCAGGTGCGCTTTCAGTTGGCGCAGGGCGGCCTTCTCGATCTTGCCGGCGGTGCCCGCGCTGCGGATGAGGCCGAGCTCGATCACCCGCCGCGCCTCGAAGGCCTCGCGCGCCTCGTCCTGCGAAGGCTCGATGACGAACCAGCCGCGACGCGCGCTCACCGTGACGATGCCGCGCGCCGCCAGCCGCGTGAGCGCCTCGCGCACGATGGTACGGCTGCAGTCGAACAGCATCGCCAGCTGCTGCTCGCCCAGGCGAGAACCCGGCGCGAGCTTCTGCGCCATCACCGCCTCGACGATGCGTGCACTGATTTCGGATGCGGAAATGGCCATAGGCCTGCATACCAGCAGCTTCTGTGCCAACTGGTATGCAAGATTTGCGCACCTGAATGGAGCATGCCCCCGCACGGAGGCCCGGCGCGGTGCGCCGATTCAGTGCCGGCCGCGCCCCAGCGCGCTGGCCGGCAGCGCCACAAGCATGAGCAGTGCCGACAGCACCAGCGCCCCGCTCAGCACGTAGAGGCTGGCGGTGAAGCCGCCGGTTAGCGTCTTGAGCCAGCCGACCATCATCGGCGCCACCAGCCCCGCGCTGCCGCCGATGGTGCTGATGAGCGCGATGCCAGCCGCCGCCGCGCTCTTCGACATGAAGTTGCCCGGCACCGCCCACAGCACGGTGAAAGCCGCCGAGATGCCCATGGCCGCCAGCGAGAGACACAGCACGGCGGCGATGGCATCGTGCATGAAGAGCGTGGTCAGCGCCAGCCCCGACGCGCCCACGACCGCGCTGAGCGCGAAGTGCCAGCGGCGCTCCTTGCTGCGGTCGGAATGCCGGCCCACGACGATGTTGGCCGCGATGCCCGCCACCGCTGGTATCACCGAGTAGAAGCCGATCTGCAGCACGCTCAGCCCCATCGACTTCAGGATCGTCGGCTGCCAGAACGACAGCGCGTAGATGCCCAGGATGATGAGGAAGGACATGAAGCCGATCAGCCAGACCCGGCCGTCGCGCATGGCCGCGCCGAAGGTGTGGCGCTCGCCGGCACCGTGCGCGGCCTGGTCCTCGGCCAGCAGGCGGGCCACGCGCTGCTTCTCGGCGGCGCTCAGCCAGGCCGCCTGCGCCGGACTGTTCGACAGCAAGCCGAAAGCCGCGATGCCCAGCAGAACGCTCGGCAGCCCCTCGAGCAGGAAGAGCCACTGCCAGCCGCGCAGCGACAGCACGCCGTCGAGATACGTCATCGTCAGCCCCGCGATCGGCCCGGCCACGATGGGCGCCGCGCCGAAGGCCATGAAGAAGAGCGCCGTGGCCTGCGCGCGGCGGTGCGAGGGGAACCACAGCGTCAGGTAGAACAGCACGCCCGGCGCGAAGCCGGCCTCGAACACGCCGATGAGGAAGCGCAGCACGTAGAACTGCGTGGGCGTGGTCGCGAACATCATCGCGGCCGAGGCCAGCCCCCACAGGCCCATGATGCGCAGCAGCGTCGCGCGCACGCCGATCTTCGCGAGCATCAGGTTGCTCGGAATCTCGAACACCGCGTAGCCGATGAAGAAGATGCCCGCGCCCAGGCCGAACACCGCGTCGCTGAAGCCGAGCTGCTCCTTCATCTGCAGCTGCGCATAGCCCACGTTGGTGCGGTCCAGGTAGTTCAGCACGTAGCAGGCGCACAGCAGCGGCATCAGGCGCCAGGTGATCTTGCGGAAGAGGGCGGCGTCCTCGCGCGCGGTGGCGCCCGGGGAGGTGCTTGCCTGCGCCCCGGCCAGGGTGGCTGCGTTCATCGTCTGTCTCCTCGTTGTCGTTGTTGGGTCAGGCCGTCATCGGCGTTCCGAAGCTGGTCTCGCCCCAGAGGAAGCTGGCTGGCGCGCCCGGAAAGAGCCAGTGCGGCGTGCATTCGGCCGACGGCACCACGTTGCTGAAGCCGTGCGAGGAAGATGTGCCCGCGAGCGTCTTCTCCAGCACCATCGACAGGTACTGGTCGTTGCTGCTCTCCTGCGTGTTGCCGTTGAGGATCACCTCCGCACCGGTGGCTTGCGCGTAGCGGCGGATGCCGTTGTGCCGCGACTGCAGCGGCGCCCAGCTGTCGGCCGACACACCGTTCTCGCTGCTCACCCGCAGGCCGTCGGCGGCGCGGTAGACCAGCGAATGGTTGCCCTCGGTGTGGCCCGGCGTGTGCACCAGCGCCAGCCCGCGCCCGAGCTGGATGCTGCCGTCGAAGGCCACGATTCGCTCGGCCGGGATGCCGTCGAGCCCGTGCGGGCAGTACCACTCGGCCTGCACCGGCATCAGGCCCTGCACGTTCGCGAATTCCTGTCGGTGCACCAGCAGCTTCGCGTTCGGCAGCAGGCCAGGCGTGCCGTCGTTGCCCAGCCAGCGGCGCACGTCCTGCGTGTGGAGGTGGTCGTAGGTGATGTAGTCGACCTGCTCTGGCGCCACGCCGCAGCTCGCCAGCGCCTGCGGCACGGTCTGGTAGACCGGCGCGATGGCCTTGTGCAGGAACTTCGGCGTCTGCGCGGCCAGGCGCTTGAAGTAGGGCGTCTCGTTGCCGGCCTCGAAGTCGGCCGGCGTGAACAGCAGGGTGCGCAGCCGGCCCTCGAAGTCGTCGTACTGGACGAGCACCGTGCGCGCCAGCAGATGCACCATGTGCGGCTTGAGCAACTGCTGCGAATACACGCCGGTGAAGGCGAACCAGGCCGGGTAGGGAATGCGCAGCAGGTCGAAGCTGCGTGCGTAGCGCACCGGCGGCGCGTCGAGCAGGCGCTCGCGCAGGCCCTCGGCGGCGCGGCGGACGGCGCGCAGGCGGTCCTGGGGCATGGCGGCGTCGCGCGCGCCGTCGAAATCCGCGAGCTGCGCGAGGCCGGAGGGTTCGGGGTCTCGGATCATGGGGGCTCCTTGTCTGCCTCGAAGGAAGCGAAATGGATGGGCGGGCGCTCAGTACATCGAGCGCCCGCCCGAGATGTCGAACACCGCGCCGGTGCTGAAGGAACAGTCGTCCGACGCGAGCCATGCGGCCATGGCCGCCACCTCGTCGACCTCGACGAAGCGCCCCATCGGCACGCGCGAGAGCAGGGCGGTGCGAAGCTGCTCGCGGTGCTCTGCGGGCACGGCCGCGAACACGTCGGTGTCGGCCGCCGAGGGCGTGATGCAGTTCACCAGCACGCCGGACGAGGCCATCTCCTTGCCCAACGACTTGGTGAGTGCGATGAGCCCGGCCTTCGAGGCGGAGTAGGCGGCGTTGAAGCCGTTGCCCTCCTTGCCCGCGACCGAGGCGATGTTGACGATGCGGCCGCGGCGCCGGGCGAGCATCGTTGGCGCCACCGCTCGGCAGCACAGCCATGCGCCCGTCAGGTTGACGTCCAGCACGTTGCGCCATTGCGCGGGCGTGTGCTCCCAGACCGGCACGGTCGGGCCGAGCACGCCCGCGTTGTTGACGAGGATGTCGATGCCGCCGAAGCGCTCGTTCGACTGCGAGGCCGCGTGTGCGATCTGCTCTTCGTCGCGCACGTCGACCACAGCCGATGTGGCGGTGCCGAGCGGTTCGAGCTTGCGCAAGGCATCCGCCAGCACCGATGCGTCGAGATCCCACAGCGCGACGCTCGTACCCGCCGCCATGAGCCGCCGCGCGATCGCCAGCCCGATGCCGCGCGCCCCGCCGGTCACGATGGCGTGCCGGCCCGCGAGCGCATCGCCGCGCAGCGCGCTCATGCCGAGGCCGTCTCGGGTGCGCGTGCGGCGGCGGGCTGGCCCAGCAGGCCGCCCACCAGCGCGCCGACGTGCTCGGCCGGCACGCCCGCCAGCAGCTGCCGCAGCATCGTCAGCGTGTCGAAGTACACGCGCTCGCACACCAGCCGGTCGCCCTCGAAGATGAAGAAGGCGTTCATGCGGCAGCGGAAGCTGTTGCCAGTGGGCGGCAGGCCCTTCAGCGGGCCCTTGTGGGTGCCCAGCAGCCAGAACTCGACGACCACCGAATCGTCGGCGTGGCGCAGCTGGATGATCTCGTGGCGCTGGTCGGGAAATGCGCGGCGCGTGTCGACGTAGTACTGGCGCACCTCGGCGATGCCGTCGTGCACCTCGCCGCTGGGAACCAGCTCGTAGTGGGGGTGCGGGAAGGTGCCGAGCACCGCGTCGAAGTCCTGCCGGGTCTCGTCGGCGAAGTGGTCGAGCACGAGGCGCTCGCGGCGGGCCTGGAGTGCCGTGCGTGGGGTGCTGTCGTCGTTCATCGGGGTGTGCTCCATGTGACAGGAAAGCTGCTGACATCGGGTTGGCGCGAATGCGCCTGCCCGGGCTCGCTGCGTACTATCGGCACGCCCCTGAAACAAGACTGTCCGGTGTTGGCAATCGCCGCTACGGACAAACCCGCGATGCCACGCACGCCCCCTTCATCGACCGGCACGGCGCCGGACTCTGCGCAGCCATCGCCGGTGCACAACGGCGACATGCGGCTGGCCGAGCACGTGCAGCGGCGCCTGCTCGAAGTGGCGCACCGGCGCACGCTGGCGCGCGGCGAATCGCTCTTCCACAAGGGCTCGTCGCCCGATGCGCTCTTCGGCGTGGTTTCAGGATCGCTGCGCGTGAGCGTGGTGGCGCCGGGCGGGCGCGAGGCCGTCATCGCGATGCTCGAACCCGGCCACTGGTTCGGCGAGGTGTCGCTGCTGGTGGGGCGCGAGCGCGTCTACGACACCTGCGCGGTCGACACCACCGAGATGGCGGTGGTCGCGGCGGCCGATTTCCACCGGCTCGTGGCCGAGCATCCTGACGTGCACATGGCCTTCACCCGGCTGGTGTGCCTGCGGCTGCGCCAGGCGCTGGCGTGGATCGACGACGTGATCCTGATGCCTCTGCCGGTGCGGCTCGCGCACCGGCTGCTCACGCTGGACGCGCGCGCCGAAGGTACGGGCGAGGGCGGCGGCACGCTGCTGGGCGTGTCGCAGGAAGACCTGTCGTTCATGCTCGGCGTGTCGCGCCAGAGCGTGAACCGGCAGCTCAAGCTCTGGGAGGAAGACGGCACGCTGCGCGTGCGCTACCGCGCCATCGAGCTGCTGGACCGCGCGCGGCTCGAGCGGCACGCGGCCACGCCGCCCTGAGCCGCACGGGTCGGGTCAGTCCATCCGTGCGCCGGAGGCCTTCACCGCCTTCTCCCAGCGCGGCGTTTCCGTCGCGAGGAAGCGCGCGAAGTCGTCGCTGCCCAGGAAGGCCGGGTCGGCGCCCTGGCTCACCATGCGCTCGCGCACCTCGGGGTTGTTGAGCACCTGTTTGAAGGCATCGCTGAGCTTCGCGACCACGTCCTTGGGCGTGTCCTTCGGCGCGAGGAAGCCGTAGAAGCCCACCACCTCGAAGCCCTTGACGCCCGATTCGATGACGGTCGGGATGTCGGGCAGGGCGGGGTTGCGCTCGCGGCTGGTCACGGCCAGGGCGCGCACCTTGCCCTGCTTGTGATAGTTGGCCGCCTGCGGGATCGACTCGGCCATGAACTGCACCTGCCCGCCCATCAGGTCGGTGAAGGCTGGCGCGCTGCCGCGATAGGGGATGTGCACCATGAAGATGCCCGTGGCGGTCTTGAACATCTCGGGCACCAGGTGGCTGATGCCGCCGTTGCCGGCCGAGCCGTAGTTGACCTGGCCGGGCCGCGCCTTGGCGTAGTCGATGAACTGTTTCAGGTTCTGCACCGGCAGCCTGGGCGTGACCAGCAGCGCCAGCGGCTGCATCGCGGTGCGCGCGATGGGCACGAAGTCGCGCTGCGTGTTGTAGGGCAGCTTGCTGTAGAGCGCGCCGTTGATCACCGCCACTCCGGTGTTGGCCAGCATCAGCGTGTAGCCGTCGGCCGGGCTCTTGGCGACCGCGTCGGCGCCCACCGAGCCGCCCGCGCCGGGCTTGTAGTCGACGATCAGCGGCTGGCCCAGCACGGCCTGCAGCTTGTCGGTCAGCAGGCGCGCATGCTGGTCGAGCGGCCCGCCGGCCGGGAAGCCGATGACGATCTTGATCGGCTTGTCGGGAAAGGCGGCCGTTGCCGCCGTGGCGCCGAGGCCGAGGGAAATGGCCGCGAGCGCGGCGCGAAAGGGCTTGTTCATGATCCGTCTCCTGTTCTTGTGAGGAGACGATCATAGGCAGCCCGCTCAGCCGGCCAGCGTCGCCTTCAGCGTGATCTCGGGCACGCTCGCCAGCGCCTTCGACAGCGGGCATCCGGCCTTGGCGGCGGCCGCGATCTCCTGGAACTTCGCCTCGTCGAGGTTCGGCACGCTGGCGTCGAGTTCGAGCTGGATGCGGTCGATCTTGAAGCCCGCGCCATCCTTGGCCAGGCGCACGGCGGCCCGGGTGTCGATCTTCGTGGCTGTCAGGCCTTCTCGTTCCAGCGCGAACGCGAAAGCCATCGTCAGGCAGGCAGCATGGGCCGCGCCGACGATCTCCTCGGGGTTGGTGCCGCGCTTGTCGTCCTCGAAGCGGCTGGCGAAGCCGTAGGGGTAGTCCTTCAGGGCGCCGGTCTCGGTGCTGATCAGGCCCTTGCCGGTCTTGCCGGCGCCTTCCCAGTGAACGCTCGCGTGCTTGTCTGCTGCCATGTCGACTCCTTCATTGCGGTGACGGGTTGCGGGTCAGCAGGTATCGCCGAAGCGGGGGCGCTTGTCTGTAGTCGCACATCGCGTCGCATGCCGCGTCAGAAAAATGGGCGTCGCCAAGGTGACGCCCCGGGGGCTTCCCCGATGGGAGCGGCGGGCGCGGCGGCTTAGGCTGGCGCAAAGCTGCTTTCCCTTCCTTCCCTCTTTCCTCCTTCCGCCCGTTTCAACCATGGAACAACGCCTGCACCACAAGTTCTGGCCCAAGCGCCTGCCGCATTCGATCACCGTCCCCGCCACCTCGCTCTGGCACAACCTGGCCACCTCGGCCGCGCGCTACCCCGACAAGCCCGCGCTGGTGTTCTTCGGCCGGGTGACCAGCTACCGCGACTTCGCCGCGCAGGCCGAGAAGCTGGCCGGCACGCTGCACGCGCTGGGCGTGAAGCGCGGCGACCGCGTGATCCTGGACATGCAGAACTGCCCGCAGCTGGTGATCGCGCATTTCGCGATCCTGCGCGCCAACGCGGTGGTGGTGCCGGTCAACCCGATGAACCGGGCCGAGGAGCTCAAGCACTACATCACCGACCCGGACGCCAGGGTGGCCATCATCACCGGCGACCTGGCGCCCGAGCTGGCCAAGGCCAGCAACGCGCTGCCACCCGGGCAGCGGCTGGACCACATGATCGTGACCCAGTTCACCGACGCCTTCGATGCCGATGCCTCGGGCGACGACGCCCCGGCGCCCGCCTGGAAGGAATGGCTCACCACCCGCCATCCGCTGCCCGCTCTGGAAGGCGGCAAGGTCATCGCCTGGACCGACGCGCTCGAAGCCGGCCACACGCCGCCCGAGCACGTCGTGGGCGCCAACGACATGGCGCTGCTGCCCTACACCAGCGGCACCACCGGCCTGCCCAAGGGCTGCGTCCACCACCACTCGAGCCTGATGCACAACGCCTTCGCGGGCCTGATGTGGGGCGGCTCGACCTCCGAGACGGTGGTGCTGGCCGTGGTGCCCATGTTCCACATCACCGGCGTGGTGAGCATGATGCACACGGCCATCCTCGCGGCGGCCACGCTGATCATCATGCCGCGCTGGGACCGCGACGTGGCCGGCCGGCTCATCTCGCGCTGGAAGGTGACGGCGTGGACCAACATCCCGACCATGGTCATCGACCTGATGGCCAGCCCCAACTTCGCGAACTACGACCTGTCGAGCATGACCTACATCGGCGGCGGCGGCGCCGCCATGCCGCAGGCAGTGGCGCAACGCCTGTTCGAGCAGTACGGCCTGAAGTACCAGGAGGGCTACGGCCTCACCGAGACCGCCGCGCCCTCGCACACCAACCCGTCGGACCACCCCAAGCAGCAGTGCCTGGGCATCCCTTTCATGAGCACCGACGCCCGCGTGGTCGACCCCGACACGCTGAAGGAAATGCCCATCGGCGAATCGGGCGAGATCATCATCCACGGGCCAGAGGTGTTCCAGGGCTACTGGAAGCGCCCCGATGCCACTGCGGCAGCTTTCGTCGAATTCGAGGGCAAGCGCTTCTTCCGCTCGGGCGACATGGGCCGCATGGACGAGGATGGCTACTTCTTCATCACCGACCGCCTGAAACGCATGATCAACGCGAGCGGCTTCAAGGTGTGGCCGGCCGAGGTCGAGCTGCTGATGTTCCGCCACCCGGCCATCCAGGAAGCCTGCGTGATCTCGACCAGGGACGACTACCGCGGCGAATCCGTCAAGGCCGTGGTGGTGCTGCGCCCCACCCACAAGGACACCACCGAGCAGCAGATCATCGACTGGTGCCGCGAGAACATGGCCGTCTACAAGATCCCGCGCAAGGTGCAGTTCGTCGATGCGCTGCCCAAGAGCGGGAGCGGGAAGGTGATGTGGCGGCTGCTGCAGGAGGATGAGAACGCGGGGAAGTGAGCTGGAGCCGGGGGCGCGCTACTCCTTGCGCCCCATCGACTTCAACAATCTCCCGGCTTCTTTCTTCCCATCGGGCGTAACCGAAGCCGCCAGCGTCGCCTTCGTCAGGTAGTCGACGACCTTGCGGTGGTTCTTGTGCGGGCCTTCCCAGAGGAAGAGGCGGCCCAGCTCCAGCGCTGCGTCGCCGTCGCCCTGTGCGTAGGCGCGCTCGAACCAGTAGCGGGCCCAGCGGAAATTGCCTTCGTCGCGGTAGCAGATGGCCAGGTTGGCGCAGCCCGCAATGTCGCCTGCCCTGGCCGCCTTGCGATACCAGAGTCGGGCGGCGGCGCTGTCCTGCTTCACGCCGATGCCGTGGTCGAGGAAGTAGCCGACGCTGTTGAGCGCGTGCGTCTCGCCGGCTGCAGCGGCCTTGAGGAACAGCGACAGCGCCTTCTTGTGCGCGCCGGCGTCCCATGCGTCGTTGGCCGCGAAAAACCAGTCGTCCCGGGTGGGTTCCTGCATGTGCGGGTCTCCTTCGAAGCGCCGTTCAGGGAAGAACGCAAGAAAGAAAAAAACTGTGTCCCGATCTTTTCCGGCGTGCGCATCACTTAGCCTCGATCGGACCGGCCATTCTGCCAATCTCCTGGTCCTTCCGGCTTTTTCATGCACTTTCGCGCGCTGCCTTCCAGTCTTCTTGCTCTCGCTCTTCTTGCCTTTCCCCTTCTCTCCCAGGCCGCGCCGCGCAACTGCCTCGTCGTCGGCATCAGCGACGGCGACACGCTCACCGCCCGCTGCGGGCGCATCGGCGCCTACGAGCGCGTGAAGGTGCGCATCGCAGCCATCGACGCGCCCGAGAAGGCCCAGCCCTACGGCCAGCGCAGCAGGCAGGCGCTCGGCGGCATCTGCTTCGGCGAGCAGGCGCTCATCACCGAGGTCGACACCGACCGCTACGGCCGCACCGTGGCCGACGTGAGCTGCAACGGCGAGGACGCCGGCAGCCGCATGGTCTCCGAGGGCTGGGCCTGGGTGTACGACTACAACCGCCTCGCCACCAAGCGCGGCGGCGGCTTGTTCAAGCTCCAGGAGCGCGCTCAGGCGCGCCGCGCCGGCCTCTGGGCCGACCCGAAGCCGACGCCGCCATGGGAATGGCGCAAGCACCAGCGCGACGAACAGGCACGGCCGCACTGGGGCGGCGGCCATTGGGGCAGCCTTTTCTGAGCCTGCCGGTGCCTGGAGCCCAGGTTGCCAATGTCACGGCAAATTCACGGGATCTCCGGAGCATGGCGGGTTCCCACAATCCCCCGCGACAAGAACATGGCCAAAGACTTCGCCCGCATGGAGGACTCCAATCCCTCCACCAACCCCACGATCCATGACGTTTCCGACCCGGCCCGGCGTGTGTTCGTGCGCGGCGGCATGGCGGCGGCGGTGGCCGGGCTCTTCGGCCCGCTGGCGGCCGGCACTCTGGCCGGATGCGCCACCACCGGCACCACCGGAGGAAGCGGCAACGTGAGCGGCCTGGGCCGCTCCATCGGCTTCAAGAGCGTGCCCATGGCAGCCGTCGACACCGTGGTCGTGCCCGAGGGCTACAGCACCCAGGTTCTCTATCGCTGGGGCGACCCGACCGGCATCGCGGGCGCCATGCCCGCCTTCAAGACCGACGGTTCCAACACCGCCGAAGAGCAGGCGCTGCAAGCCGGCATGCATCACGACGGCATGGCCTTCTTCCCGATCGAAGGCTCCAACCGTGGCCTGCTGGTGCTGAACCACGAATACGTCGACGATGGCCTGCTTCACCCCGACGGCATGAAGACCTGGACGCCCGAGAAGGTGCGCAAGTCGATGAACGCGCACGGCGTGTCGGTCATCGAGCTGCAGCGCGACGGCTTCGGCAAGTGGACCCAGCTCGCGCCCTCGCGCTTCGCGCGTCGCATCACCGCGCTCACCCCGATGACGCTCACCGGCCCCGCCGCCGGCCACGCGATGCTGCGCACCGCCGCCGACCCCTCGGGCACGCAGGTGCTGGGCACCTTCAACAATTGCTCCAACGGCCACACGCCGTGGGGTACCTACCTCACCTGCGAAGAGAACTTCGCCGACTACTTCGAGGGCACCGATACGCCCGACGCCCACCAGAAGCGCTGGGGCATCAAGAAAGGCAACGGCGCCAAGTACCGCTGGCACGAGCACGAGGCGCGCTTCGATGTGTCGAAGCACCCGAACGAATCGAACCGCTACGGCTGGGTGGTCGAGATCGACCCGCAGGACCCCGCCTCCACGCCGCGCAAGCGCACCGCGATGGGCCGCGCCGCGCACGAGGGCGCAGCCACCGCGCTCACCAACGACGGCCGTGCCGTCGTCTACATGGGCGAGGACTCGCGCTTCGAATACATCTACAAGTTCGTGAGCCGCGACGCGGTCAAGCCCGGCGGCGCGGCCGCCAACCGCGACCTGCTCGACCACGGCACGCTGTATGTGGCCCGCTTCGACGTGGATGGCACCGGCGAATGGCTGCCGCTCACGCAAGGCAAGGGTGGCCTCGTGGCCGACAAGGGCTTCACGACCCAGGGCGACGTGCTCATCAAGGCGCGCCAGGCCAGCGACCTGCTGGGCGCCACGAAGATGGACCGCCCCGAGTGGACCACGGTGGACCCGCTGACCAAGGAGGTCTACTGCACGCTCACCAACAACAGCAACCGCGGCGCCGCCGGCCAGCCCTTCATGGACGCGGCCAACCCGCGCTCCAACAACACGATGGGCCAGATCATCCGCTGGAAGGAAAGCGGCGACCTCGATGCCACCAAGTTCACGTGGAACCACCTCGTGCTCGCGGGCGATCCGAAGCAGACGCGCTACGAGGCGCAAGGCAACATCAGGGGCGACACCTTCGGCAGCCCCGACGGCCTGATGGTCGACGCGCGCGGCGTGCTGTGGATCGAGACCGACGTGTCGACCTCCACGCTGGGCAAGGGCGAGTACGCCAACCTGCCCAACAACCAGATGCTGGCCTGCGACCCGACCAAGGGCGAGATCCGCCGCTTCCTGCTCGGCCCGGCCGGCTGCGAGATCTCCGGCCTCACTGCCACGCCCGACCTGCGCACGCTGTTCATCAACATCCAGCATCCGGGCGAACCGGCCAACGAGCGCAGCGATCCCGACCGCCCGCTCGCCGTGTCGAAGTGGCCCGACGGCGCGGGCCGGCCGCGCTCGGCGACCATCGCCATCACCAAGAACGACGGCGGCGTGATCGGGACTTGAGGCTTGGGGGGCAGGGCGCTGCTAGCAGCTGCCCCAGCAGCGCAGCCCCGGCACGAACAGGCCCGCGACGAAGCTGACGGCGCAGAACAGCAGCAGGATCAGCGCCGCCATCTTCAGCCCCTCGGCGCTCCAGCGCGGCGCGAAGTTGCTGAAGAAAAAGCCCGAGGCGAAGGTGCCTTCGAGCCGCTCGGCGCCGCCCCAGCGCAGCACCCAGAGGCAGAACAGCGCTTCGGCCGCATGCGCCGCGATCCAGATGAAGAGCGAGAGCATGTAACTGGTTTTCAGGATTCGCTTTTGCCTTGAACGTCGGCCACCACGCGCGCGTTGCGCTGGAAGCTCCAGTAGGCGCTGGCCCAATCCATCATCACGACCACGCGGTTGCGAAAGCCGATCAGGAAGTAGGCGTGCGCGAACAGCCAGAACAGCCATGCGAGCCGGCCGCTGAAGCGCAGCGGGCCGAAAGGCGTGCCCAGGTCGACCACCGCCGAGTTGCGGCCGATGGTCGCAAGGTTGCCGTAGTCGGCATAGCGGAACGGCACCGTCGGCTGGCCCGCGATGCGGCGCAGGATGTTGGCGGCCGCCGCGCGCCCCGCCTGCTTGGCGCCGGGCGACACGCCGGGCACCGGCCTGGGCGGCTTGCCAGGCGCGTGGCTCATGGCGGCGGCGAGGTCGCCAACCACGCTGATCTCGGGGTGGCCCGCGAGGCTCAGGTCGGGCTCGACCTTGATGCGGCCCGCGCGGTCGCATTCGACGCCCGTGGCCGCGCCGAGCATGCGGCCCAGCGGCGAAGCCGCCACGCCGGCCGCCCACACCACGCAGCTGCTATCGATTCGGTAGCTGTCGACCGGAGCACCGTCCGCGCCGCCGCCAGTCTGCACTTCGAGCCCGGTGGTGTCGATGGAGGTCACCCGCGCGTTCAGCCGCACTTCGACGCCCAGCTTCTGCAACTGCTCCAGCGCCTTCTGGCTCAGCGACTCGGGCATGGCCTGCAGCACGCGCGGGCCGCCTTCGACCAGCAGCACCTGCGCGCTGGCCGGATCGATGTGGCGGAACTCGCCCGAGAGCGTGTGCTTGGCGATCTCGGCCAGCGTGCCCGCCATCTCGACGCCCGTGGGGCCGGCGCCGATCACCACGAAGGTGAGCAGGGCGCGACGGCGTTCCAGGTCGGCGGTGATCTCGGCGGTCTCGAAGGACAGCAGCACGCGGCGGCGGATCTCGAAGGCATCGGCCAGCGTCTTCAGCCCGGGCGCCACGGTGGACCACTCGTCGTGCCCGAAGTAGCTGTGCGTGGCGCCGGCGGCGACGATCAGGTGGTCGTACGGCACGCGGTCGCCGTTGGCCAGCTGCACCGACCGCGAGGCCGGATCGATGCCGCTCACCTCGCCCAGCAGCGTCGTGATGTTCTGCTGCTTGCGGAACAGCCCGCGCACCGGCGCCGCGATGGACGGTGCGGCCAGCCCGGCGGTCGCCACCTGGTACAGCAGCGGCTGGAACAGGTGGTGGTTGGTCTTGTCGATCACCGTCACGTCGACATTGGCGTTCTGCAGCTTGCGCGCCGCTTCGAGTCCGCCGAATCCGCAGCCGACGATGACGACTTTGGGCCTGCCCGATGGGTTGGTCGTTTGCATGCGTCGGATGATACGCAGCCCTCCTGCACGCCCCGGCGTCTTGTGCCACAGTGGCTCCCCCTTGTGCTCTTTGCCGAAGTCGCGGCGGCAGGCCTGCGGCGTTTTGTCCTACGTGCCGCCGCGACCCGGATGGGCTACAACTTGCGGCTGACCCGACTGGAGACTCCATGACGCTTTCCCGGCCGACCACTCAGGCGGCGGGCGCCCTGCGCGACAGGTTTCGCGAAGTGCGCGCAGCCAGCCTGACGCTTGCCGCCCCGCTGTCCGCCGAAGACCAGTGCATCCAGTCGATGCCCGATGCCAGCCCCACCAAGTGGCACCTGGCGCACACCACCTGGTTCTTCGAAAGCGTGCTGCTGCAGCCGCACGCCAGCGGCTACCAGCCCTTCGACGCGCGCTTTCTCTATCTCTTCAACTCGTACTACGAGGCGCTCGGCCCGCGCCATCCGCGCCCGCAGCGCGGCCTGCTCACGCGGCCGTCGCTGGACGAGGTGCACGAGTACCGCCGCCATGTCGACGAGGCCGTGGTGGCGCTGCTGGAAGAGGGCGGGCCCGACTGGAGCGTGATCGAGCCCATCGTCACGCTGGGCCTGCACCACGAGCAGCAGCACCAGGAGCTGCTTCTCACCGACATCCTGCATGCGTTCTCCTGCAACCCGATGCTGCCCGCCTACAGGCCCGCCGGCGGCCCCGCGCTGCGCCTTGCCGCGGTGCCGCCCGCGATGCGCTGGATCGAGCAGCACGGTGGCGTGGCCGAGGTGGGGCACGCCGGCACCGGCTTCTCCTTCGACAACGAAACGCCGCGCCACCGTGCGCTGCTGCAGCCTTATGCCATTGCCGACCGACTGGTGAGCTGCGGCGACTTCGCCCAGTTCATCGCCGACGGCGGCTACCAGCGGCCCGACCTGTGGCTGTCCGACGGCTGGGCCGCGGTGCAGGCCAATGGCTGGCGGCATCCGGCCTACTGGCTGGCGCAGGACGATCCGAGGCTGCGTTTCGCCGGTGCCGCCACGGCCCAGGCCGGAGGTGGCTGGCATGTGTTCGGCCTGCACGGCGTGCGGCCGATGGAGGCCGACGCGCCGGTGTCGCAGCTCGGCTTTTATGAAGCCGCCGCCTACGCCGAATGGGCCGGCGCGCGGCTGCCGACCGAGTTCGAATGGGAGGCGGCGCACGATGCGCCCGGCATCTCGCAGATGACCGGACATGTCTGGCAATGGACGCGGTCGTCGTACGACCCGTATCCCGGCTTCAGGCCACTGCCGGGCATCGCCGCCGAATACAACGGCAAGTTCATGGTGGGGCAACTGGTGCTGCGCGGCGGCAGCGTCGCCACGCCGGCCGGGCATGCGCGGCCCAGCTATCGCAACTTCTTCCCGCCGGCGGCGCGCTGGCAGTTCACGGGGCTGCGGCTCGCGAAAGACCTTTGATCATGCGCAATCCAACTTCCTCGTCCTCGCTGTCATCCTTCGTGCCCGCGAAGGCGCGGCAGAAGCCGGCAGCTTCGTCTTCGTCGCGGGCCGATGCAACTGCAGCGCCGCTGTCCGAGTTCGGCCGCGAGATGCAGGCGGGACTGGCGCGTTCGCCGCGCAGCATCTCGCCGAAGTTCTTCTACGACGCGGCAGGCTCGCAGCTGTTCGACCGCATCTGCGAACTGCCCGAGTACTACCCGACGCGTACGGAGCTGCGCATTCTTGGCGAATGCGCTGGGGAGATTGCGGGGCAGATCGGGCCGAATGCGGAGATCGTCGAGTTCGGAGCGGGGTCGCTGACCAAGGTTCGGCTGCTGCTCGATGCGCTGGAGACGCCCAAGCGGTATCTGCCTATCGACATCTCGGGGGAGTATCTGGAGGCTGCCGCGCAGCGGCTGAAGGCGGACTATCCGGAGCTGGTGGTGCAGCCTATCGCGGCCGACTACACGATGCCGCTGGTGCTGCCTGCGCCCATGGCTGGTTCAGGTCGACGGGTTGGATTCTTTCCCGGGTCGACGATCGGAAACTTCGAGCCCGACGAGGCGCTGGCTTTTCTGCAGCTGGCTGCGCGAATGTTGCGTGGAGGCGGGCTGCTGATCGGGGTGGATCTGGTGAAGGATCCGGGGCGGTTGCATGCGGCTTACAACGATGCGCAGGGGGTTACGGGGGAGTTCAACCTGAATCTGTTGCGTCGGGCCAATGCTGAGTTGGATGCCGACTTCGACCTCGATGGGTTCTCGCATGCGGCGTTCTACAACGCGCCTCGGCAGCGGATCGAGATGCATCTTGTGAGTCGGCGGGCTCAGAGTGTTTCTTTGAATGGGCAGGTGTTCGGGTTTGAGGAAGGCGAGACTATTCATACGGAGTACTCGCATAAGTTCACTGTTGAGGGGCTTCGGGCGTTGGCTGTTAGGGCTGGGTTTCGGCCTGGGGCGGTTTGGACTGATTCTGAGAGGCTGTTCAGCGTGCACTGGTTGGCTGCTTGAGTCCTTTGGTTGCTTGTTTCCCGGGGCCGGGTCTCGGCCCGGCGGCCGCCCTACTTTCTTTTGCTTCGCCAAAAGAAAGTAGGCAAAGAAAAGGCGACCCCACTGTCTGCGACCCCTTCGCTGCGCTACGGGGCAACCTGTGGTGCTCGCGTTTCGCGGGGTCTCGCAGAACTCGCTTCGCTCAGACAACTGCGAGCCCTTATCCGCGAAACGCTGCGCTCCTCGGCGCAGCCAGAGGGGAGGGGAGATGCTCGGGCCATCGCGTTGCTCGGCCCCCAAGGCACGGCAGGCGCTTCGCACCTGCCGTGCTTGGAATGAGACGACGGGCTTGTTGGGGTTGCGTGCGCTGTTGGCGCCGCCGGAATCGGTTCTGACCTTGGATCCCTGGCCGAGCGAAGCGAAGGCCAGTCCAAGGCTGTTCAGAAGCCGAGCGCAGCGATGGCGCGTGTCGATCCCTTCTGGCTGCGCCGAGGAGCGCAGACGTAGGAGGGATCAGGGCCGCAGCTGTTTGAGCGAAGCGAGTTCTGCGGACCCCCTCCTACGTCGAGCACCGCAGGTTGCCCGTAGCGAAGCGAAGGGACGCAGACAGTAGGGTCGCCTTTCTTTTGCCTACTTTTCTTTGGCGAAGCAAAGAAAAGTAGGTCGGCCGCCGGGCCGAGACCCGGCCCCGGAAAACAAACCCTCAAACAGGGTAGATACAGGTACCCCAAAAAAGCCCAACCCCCCAGCAGCGGCACAATAACCCCCGCAGCGGCAGCCAGCCGCCCTGGAGACCCCAAAAATCATGAAAGCAACCTGGAACGGCGTAACCATCGCCGAAAGCGACGACACAGTCCTCGTCGAAGGCAACCACTATTTCCCGATGAGCTCGCTCAACCGCGACTTCGTCACCTTCAGCAATCACAAGACCACCTGCCCCTGGAAGGGCACAGCGAACTACTACTCGCTGCTGGTCAACGGCGAACTCAACACCGACGCCGCCTGGTACTACGCCGATCCGAAGCCCGAAGCCGAAGAGATCCGCGACCGCGTCGCGTTCTGGAAGGACGTGAAGGTCAGCGCGCAGTGACCACCGCCGCCTTCACTCCTCCGTTCATTTCGCCGGCCGAGCTGCCCGCCGCGCTGCGCGATCAAGGCTATGCCGTGCTGAGCCCCCAAGGCGTAGCCGAATGGCTCGGTCTCCCGGTCGCGCAGCTCGAAGCGCTGCATGCCGACTGGAACGATCTTCCGCCCGACGACTACCTGAAGGACGGCGGCCGCTATCGCACGCGACGCCATGCCTGCTTCACCGTCGAAGCCGACGAGCAGGCCACGCTCGCCCAGGTGCCGCATCGCGCGCACTGGCAGCCGGTGGAATACAACGCGCTGCATGGCGGCATGCAGCGCTGGTTTGCGCCGATGCTCGACGCCACCATCGCGCAGCCGGTGTGGCAGCGGCTGCTGCAGCAGCTCGGGAAGGCCAGCAGCGAGATGCGCGGTGCGGCGCAGCGCTGGTACGTGGAGGCGCATCAGTTCCGCATCGACACCGCCGGCGGCATCGGTCGCCCCACGCCCGAGGGCGCGCACCGCGATGGTGTGGATCTGGTGGCTGTCGCGCTCGTGGGGCGGCACGGCATCAAGGGCGGAGAGACACGCGTGTTCGAGGCCAACGGAAGGCGTGGCGAGCGCTTCACGATGACCGAGCCGTGGACGCTTCTGCTGCTCGACGATGCGCGCGTGATCCACGAGTCGACGCCGATCCAGCCGCTCGAAGAGGGCGGCGAGGGCTGGCGCGACACGCTGGTGATCACCTGCCGGGCCGAGGGTTTCCAGGGGGACTGAAGCTGGGCGATCTCGGGGCTTGCCCTTGCTGGCACGAGTCCTACAGCCTGCTCCGCGCAACAACGGTTAAATTCGGGTCCCCGGTCCGGTATGGGCCGAGTCTGTCTGCGAACGAAAGCGAGGTCCCGCCATGTTCAATCACATCCTGGTTCCGATCGACGGCTCCGAAACTTCCATGCTCGCCGTCAGCAAGGCCAGCGGCCTCGCGCTGGCCTTCGGTAGCCGCATCACGCTGATCCACGTGATCGACAACTACCCCTTCATCGGCGTGGGCGCGGACTATGCGCTCGGCCAGAACGAATACCTCGCGGCGGCCACTGCCAGTGCCAATGCCGCCCTCGCACGCGGCGTGGCGGCGCTCGCGGCGGAAGGCCTTCACAGCGACCAGCGCGTGATCGACGGCCACGTGGTGCACGAAGGCATCGTCGACACGGCCATCGCCATCGCGGCAGACCTGATCGTGATGGGCTCGCACGGCCGCAGCGGCATCGAGAAACTGCTGCTGGGCAGCGTGACGCAGCGGGTGCTCCAGGACGCGAACATGCCCGTGCTGGTGGTGAAGGGCGGCTGAGGAAGGGCCCAGCCCGTCACGTCCAATCAGGCGGCCGGTTGAAGAAAAGGCTCTGCTGCGTCACCGGGTGCACGAACCCAAGTTCGCTCGCATGCAGCAGCAGGCGCGCCGCACGCGCCTGCAGTGCGGCGTCGCCGTACAGCGCATCTCCCAGGATCGGATGCCCGATCGACAGCAGATGCACGCGCAGCTGATGCGAACGGCCCGTCAGGGGCTCCAGCAGCACATGTGTGGCGGCGGGCTCGCCGGGCAGCACTGACAGCGCCTTCCATCGCGTGAGGCTGGGCTTGCCCTCCGGATCGATCTTCTGCAGCGGGCGGCGCGGCCAGTCGGCCATCAGCGGCGCGTCGATCAGCGACCACTCCTTGCGCAGCGGCATCGCGCCATCGACGATGGCTTCGTAGCGCTTGTGCACCTCGCGGTCGGCAAAGGCCGCGCTCAGCGCGCGCTGCATCTCGATGCCGCGCGCCATCAGCACCAGGCCGCTGGTGGCCATGTCGAGCCGGTGCACGATCAGCGCGTCGGGCCACTGCCGCATGGCGCGGGCGCTCAGGCAGTCCTGCTTGTCCTCGCCGCGGCCGGGCACACAGAGCAGGCCCGCAGGCTTGTCGAGCACCAGCAGGTACGGGTCTTCGTGAACGGGTTGCAGTGGCGGCGGGGCGGTCATGGAAGCCGCAGAGTGTAGACAGCGGGGCGCCGGGCCCCTTGCCCACGCTCACGCCCCGCTCATCCGGCCTCGGCTATCCTCGGACGAATGTCCGGCCCCGCCCAAGCCTCCGCTTCCTCTTCCCCCGACGCCCAAGCCACATCGACGGCCGCAGCGGTTTCTCCCCCCAGCTTCTCCGACCTGACGCGCGAACGCCCCTTCATGCAGATGTGGACGGCGCGCCTCTTCGGCACGGCCGCCTCGCAGATGTTGCTGGTGGCCATCGGCTGGCACATGTACGAGCTCACCGGCAGCGCCTGGGACCTGGGTCTGGTCGGCCTCTACCAGTTCGTGCCCGCGCTGCTGCTGGCGCTGCTGGCCGGGCACATCGTCGACCGACACCATCGCGGGCGCATCGTGGCGGCCTGCTTCGCGGTGCAGGGACTGGTGGCACTGGTGCTGCTGCTGGCGGTGCTCGAGAAGCACGACACGCGCGGCCTGCTGCTGGGCCTTTCTCTGGTGCTGGGCGCGGTGCGGGCCTTCCAGATGCCGGCGCAGCAGGCGCTGACGCCGCTGCTGGTGCCGCCCACCATGCTGGCGCGCGCAATGGCCTTCAGCTCGGCGGGCATGCAGGGCGCGATCATCGGCGGGCCGGCCCTTGGCGGCCTGCTGTTCGTGGCGGGCATGGCGGTGGTGTATGGCGCCAGCGTGGCCTTCTTCGGTGTCGCCTGCGCGCTGGTGCTGCGTCTGCGCTATGCCTACACGCCGGCCGCGCGCGAGCCGGTGACGCTGTCCACCGTGTTCGCGGGCGTCGATTTCATCTGGAAGCGCAAGCCCGTGCTCGGCGCCGTCTCGCTCGACCTGTTCGCGGTGCTGCTGGGCGGCGCGGTGGCGCTGCTGCCGATCTATGCCAAGGACATCCTGCACACCGGTCCCTGGGGCCTGGGCCTGCTGCGCAGCGCACCGGCGGTGGGCGCGCTGGTGATGTCCATCGCGCTCACGCGCCGGCCGGTGGAGCGCCACATCGGGCGCACGCTGCTGCTGGCCATCGGGCTCTTCGGGTTGTGCATGGTGGTGTTCGGCATTTCGAAGAGCTTCGTCATCTCGCTGATCGCGCTGGCGGTCTCGGGCGGTGCCGACATGGTCAACGTGGTGATCCGCCAGACACTGGTGCAGCTGGAAACGCCCGACGCCATGCGCGGGCGGGTGAGCGCGGTCAACTCGATCTTCATCGGCGCGAGCAACCAGCTCGGCGAGTTCGAGTCGGGCGCCACGGCGGCGCTGCTGGGGCCGGTCGGCTCGGTGGTGGTTGGCGGCGTGGGCACGATGCTGGTCGCGCTGACCTGGTTCAAGCTGTTTCCGTCGCTGGCGCAGCGCGACCGGCTGGTGGTGGCGGCGCCTTCGGTCAGGCCGCCGGCCGCCTAGTCGGCAAACAGGGAGCGCGCGCCCGGCACTTCGAGCGTGACGTCGCCCAGCGCCTGTGCCACGCAGGGCAGGATCCAGCCCTCGGCCTTTTCCTCGGCGCTCAGGCCGGGCCATTCGATGATGTGGCGGGTTTCGCCCGCGAGCCGCAGGCAGATGCAGGTGCGGCAGGTGCCGTTGCGGCACGAGCTCGGCAGCTCGATGCCGGCGGCCTCGGCGGCCTTCAGCAGGGTGGTTTCGGCGTCGGTCTCGAAGTCGAGGCCCGAAGGCTCGATCCGGACCTTCATGGTTGCTGCTGCTGTTGCTGGTGCTGCTCGCGGCGTTGCTCGCGCAGCATGAAGAGATACAGGCTCTCGACCTTCTCGCGCGCCCACGGCGTCTTGCGCAGGAACTTGAGGCTGGAGCTCACGCTCGGGTCGAGCGTGAAGCAGCGGATGGGAACGAGCTCGCTCAGGCGCTCCCACCCGTAGTGGCCGGCCAGCGCCGTGACGATGGCCTCCAGCGTGACCCCGTGCAGCGGATTGCGAGGCTGGGGCCTGGGGGCGGGCGCTGGCGCTTCGCTCATCACTTGTTCTTGAGCTTGCCGCGGGGGATGACTTCGGTCGTGATGGTGCGGACCGGCTCGATGCCGCCAGTGCTCACAGGCTTGGGCGGCGAGGTGTCCTTCTTCGGCTTCTTCGCTTCCTTGTTGCTGCGTTGCTGACCCTTGGCCATGTCGGTTTCTCCTGTAGTTGCGACGTATGCGGCCAGCAGTTTAGCGGTGCGGCGACAATAGCCGGTTCCATCCGATTCCCCGCATCCATGTCAGATTACGAAGTTCGCCCCGCGACCCTGCGCGACGCCAAGGCCGTCGCAGAAATCCACGCACTCTCCGTCAAGGCCGCCTACGAAGGCATCCTTCCCGAGGAAGAACTGCGCGCGCTGGCCCCGGCCTCGCGCGAAGCCAAGTGGCGCGAGGCCATCGAATACAGCGAACCCCAGGTGCACGTGGTGGTGCAAGGCAGCGAGGTCGTCGGCTTCGTGGGCTTCGACCGCTCGCGCGACCCCAAGACGCCGCCGACCACCGGCGAGATCTGGGCCATCTACGTCAAGCCCGAGCACTGGGGCAAGGGCGCCGGCGTGGCCCTGTGGGACGCCGCCCGCGAAGGCCTGGAGGAAGAGGGCTGCACCACGGTCACCATCTGGGTGCCCATTCGCAACGACCGCGCCATGCGCTTCCACGAGCTCGCGGGCTTCAAGCGCGAGATGAAGACCGCCAAGACCACCGCCATCGGCACCGTGCGCATCGAGGAAATCCGCCTCAAGCGCAACGTGGCCTGAGCCGGCGACCGCCACATGGACGCCGCCGGCAGCAGTTCTTCCTCCCTCGGCCATGCCGCGCGCGTGCGCTCGCACCAGCGCCGCACGGCCACCGTGCAGTGGATCCGCCGCACCCACGGCTGGTTCGGCCTGTGGGGCGCGGTGCTGGGGCTGCTGTTCGGCTTCAGCGGCATCTGGCTCAACCACCGCAACGTGCTGAAGCTGCCGCAGGCCCAGGAGCGCAGCCGCGCCCAGCTGGCGCTGCCCGACCCGGTGCCGGAAACGCCCGAGGCCATGAGCCGCTGGCTGCAGGAGGCGCTGCGCATGAGCGGCCCGCCGAATTCCAGCCGCGTCGAGGCTGCCAAGCCCGTCGCATGGGCCGACAAGAGCGACAAGACGGCTCCCGCGCTCACGCAGCCGGCGCACTGGATCTTCAACTTCGGTGGCCCCAACGAGATCGTTCAGGCCGAATACTGGCAGGGCAACCGCTCGGTGGGCGTGACCACCACGCGCAACGGCTTCGTCGCCACGCTCACCAACATGCACAAGGGCGGCGCCATGCCGCTGCCCTGGATCCTGCTGGTCGATACGCTCGCCGGCAGCCTGATCTTCCTGTCGATCTCGGGCGTGGTGCTGTGGATGCTCACGCACCGGCGCCGCCGCGTCGGCCTGGCGCTCTTCGGCGCCTCGCTGGCGGCCATGCTGGCCATTGCGCTGAGCGCGCTCTGAGGGCCCGGGAGGCGCCGGCGTACGGGTATTGCCAAGGCGCAACCCGGCTGCGGATAAGCTCGCCGCTTCCTTTTCAGCCCGAATCCTGCCCATGGCCTCCAGCCTGCTCCTGCTGCTCGACGACATCGCGACCGTTCTCGACGACGTATCGGTCCTCACCAAAGTAGCCGCCAAGAAGACGGCCGGCGTCCTGGGCGACGACCTCGCGCTCAACGCGCAGCAGGTCACCGGAGTGAAGGCCGAGCGCGAGATCCCGGTGGTGTGGGCCGTGTGCAAGGGCTCCTTCGTCAACAAGGCCATCCTCGTGCCGGCCGCCCTGGCCATCGGCACCTGGCTGCCCTGGCTGGTGACGCCGCTGCTGATGATCGGCGGCGCTTTCCTCTGCTTCGAAGGCGCGGAAAAACTGGCGCACAAGTTCCTGCACAAGGACGAACACGACACCGACACGCAGCGCCACGAGAAGGCCATGGCCGATGCCTCGATCGACGTGGTCGCGATGGAAAAGGACAAGATCAAGGGCGCGGTGCGCACCGACTTCATCCTCTCGGCGGAAATCATCGCCATCACGCTGGGCACCGTGCAGGGCCAGCCCTTCACCACCCAGCTGAGCGTGCTGGTGGGCATCGCGCTCATCATGACCATCGGCGTCTACGGCCTGGTGGCCGGCATCGTGAAGCTGGACGACGCGGGCCTCTACCTGAGCCAGCGCGCGAGCGCGGGCGCCCAGGCCCTGGGCCGGGGTATCCTGGCGGCGGCGCCGTGGCTCATGAAGGCGCTGTCGGTGGCCGGCACGGCCGCGATGTTCCTCGTGGGCGGCGGCATCCTGGTGCACGGCGTACCGGCGCTGGGCCATGCAGTCGAGGACTGGGCCAAGGCCACCGGCGGCGTGTTCGGCACGCTGGGCTCCATGGGCGTGAATGCCGGCGTGGGCCTGGTGGCCGGCGCCATCGTGCTGGGCGCGGTGGAGCTGGTCGGCAAGATGCGGGGCAAGAAGGCCTGACGCGGTCCGGCTGCCGGTTGTTGGTGTGAGGGGCTGTTGACCTTCGGCGGATGGCCGCTGCTGCACCGGGGCGTTCTGTGGCCTTCGCCAACTGCGTAACTGCGTAACTGCGTATTGCAGTTGCGTTGTGCCTCATCTGACCTGTTCCGAGCCTTGCAGATACGGCTGCGGGCCCATTCGCGAAACTAGCGGGGCCTGACCCGGAGCCCGCGCTACCTACTTCGTGAGCGCGAAGAACTGCGGCCCGTTGGCTCCGGCTGGTCGCGCGGTTTGCAGAGCGAGCGCGCCGGTGGTCCGGTCGATCGTGAAGATCGAGATCGTGTTGTCGCCTTGGTTCGCCGTGTAGGCGAACCGGCCTGTGCGATCCACGGTCACGGAGTTGGGCGTGTTGCCTCCGACGGAGAACGGTTGGCCCGGTACCGCTGTCAGCGCGCCGGTTCGTGGATTGATGGCGTAGGCCGAGACGTCGTGGGAGTTTCTGTTCGCAACGTACACGAAGCGCCCGGTCGGATCGATGGCCATGCCGAAGGGCGTGTTGCCGGAGGGTACCGAGCCGATCGAAGTCAACGCGCCCGTGGTCTGGTCGATGGAATAAGCGAGCAGGGTGCCGGGGTTGCTGCCGGTGCTCACGTAGGCGAAACGGCCACTGGGCTCGGTCGCGACGTCGACGAAGCCGCCGACCGGCAGCGCGACCGACACGGGTGGCGAGATCGGAACGCCGGTGCCCTGGTCCAGGCGGAACACCTCGACGGACGCACCGTTGGGCACGAACGCGAATCGCCCGTCGGGATCGAAACCCAGCTTGCGGCTGTTGCCGCCGGCCACGGCCACGGCCGTGCTGCCGTCGAGGTCGCCGGTGGTCGCGTCGATATTGAGCCGATGGATCTGCCCGTCGCCGATCACGTAGGCAAAACGTCCCTTGGGTTCGACGCCGACAAAAACCGGGCTCGTGCCGACGCCGGTGGTGATATTGAGGTCTTGCGACAGCGTGCCGGCGGGATCGATGGTGTATTGGGTGACGCCTTGGGTACCGACGTAGATGCTGGCGTAGAGCTTTTTCCCCGAGGGATGCGCTGTCACGTGCTGGGGGGTGCCTGCCAGGGAGTACGCAGCGGGAGTGGCTGCCGACAAACTGCCATCCGCAGAAACGGTGTATGCAGTCAGATTATTCGATCGCTCGTTGGCCGCAAAGCCGAAACGATCGGCTCCGGCCTCCGAGCAATTGACCCTCACCGAGTTCACTGCCGCCCCCGCCACCGTCCCGAAGGCCTGTTTCGCAACGCAGACCTGCAGCGCCGTGGGCTGCGTCTTCACGGTCACGCCGTAGTCGGCACCGTCGTCCAGCGAAGTGGCGAAGCTGAAGCTGCCATCGGCGCCTATGGCCAGGTCGTCGCCCGCGTTGTTCTGCAGCACGAGCCCGCTGCCTGCCAGGCCAGTGACGGTGCCGCCGACGGCGAACTTCGGCGCGCCCGGGGGCGGTGCAGGAGGAGGCGGTGCGTCGCCTCCGCCGCCATTGGCCGCAGGAAATGGCGTGAAGGAGAAGCCGCCGCCTCCGCCCCCGCCGCACGATGCAAGCATCAAGGGCACGGCGATGGCCAGGGCGAGGCTCAGGCGGGTGCGAGGGGGCAGCGGCGGCATTTTTTTCTTTGGGAAACAAATGTGGCCGCGATGTTATCGGGACACGCTTCCATTTGCACGCCCCGCGACTGGCCGCCGTCCACATGCCCGATGGCCGTGCCTATGAACAGCATCCGCTGCCGCGCCGGATGTCAGCAGGCCATACCGGCTGACGGCAACCAGTCCGGGGCTGCCGTCCGTCGCCTGGCGTGGAACGACCGCTTGAATCCGCCGCCGGATGCCGCTGTGGGCCAACTGGATCATGATGCAGGCCTTGGTCGTTTGCCGAGCCCATTTGCCGAGCTCATTTGCCATGAAAAAAATTCGCCACCTTCTCGTTCTTTTCACTGCGGCCGCGTGCACCCACACTGGCGCTCAAACCGAGGGAGCCACCCCGCGCGGTTCCAGCGACTTCCCGAGCCCCGCCGCGTCGCATGGCTCCGTTTCCGAATCGAATGCCGCCGTGTTCAAGGCTTGCGCCAACGCTCCGATAGCGAATGGGACGTGCCCGCTCGATGCGGTCTTCGGCCTCTTCAAGCTGGCGCCGAACAACGACGTGCTGGATTTCAAGGCTTCGAACACCGTCCCCCGGACGATCAACCAGAACTACGGCTGGATCCTGAAGCTCAACCGGAAGACCGGCAAAGTCCGCGTTCTCGAACGCATGACATTGCCGGAAACCCCGAAGACATGGGGCACCGGCGGCCAGCCTTACGGCATGTCGGCGGACCGCAAGACTCTTTCGCTGGACGTGACCTTGACCATCCACGACGGCACCATTTCGAAGTCCTGGGACGTGGTCGAGGGCGATCCTCCCGGCCACTACCTGATCACCGCCTACGTCGAAGACTCCGCCCCGGTGCAGTTCGAGTTCGATGTCATCGATCCAAGATGACCAACTGCCGTGGTCCTGTGGGTTGAATGCGGCTGAGCTGTCTTCCCACGGCAGTTCATGATCGTCCACCGGGGCGCGCCGCTTCGTGCCGTTGGCTGTTGCTGCGCCAGCCCGCCGCGCTGCGGATTTTTCCCTACTCGCGCTTCCTGCCCAGCTTCACCAGCTCGACCACGATCAGCGCGATGCCCAGCACCAATGCGAACCAGCCCACCAGATAGGCCCCCGCCACCATCTCGAACCAGCGCGTGCCCTGGAGGAAGCGCGGCCCCAGCAGGACGGCGACGCCGATCACCAGGCAGAGGATGCCGCGTTCGAGCGTGCGGAGTTGTCGTTTGGGTTGCGCCATGGCTTCGTCGTTGTCCGGGAGAGTGAGGGGGAGCGGGAAATCAGTGCGTCATTTTCCCGCGCATCGCGGCCGGATGGCCCTGCAGGTGGAACGACTTGCCCGTCGGCACCAGCGTGTCGCCGTCCAGCCTCAGGATCGTGATGTCCTGGTCGATGAAGTTGCCCACGTACAGATACCTGCCATCGGCGCTCCACACCGCACCCTCCGGCAGCCCGCGCACCACCACCTCGTTGGCGCGCGTGACTTTCTTGCCGTCGATCTTCAGCAGCACCACCGAGCCGTTGCGGTTGTAGAAGTAGGCGTTCTTCGCCGCGTTGCTGCCGCGCAGGATCACGGCCACCGCATGCTTGCCGGTCGGGCTCACGGCCAGGCCCTCGGGGCCGTCGCCGACCACCACCTTGTCGACCACGCGTGGTGGCGCGGCTTCCATGTCGATCACGCTGACCGTGTCGACCTGTCCGTCGGAGGCGCCCGAGTTGCCGTTGTCGGCGGTCAGCGCGAGCTTGCCGTCGGGCGTCACGTCGACGTTGTAGGGCCACAGGCCCGCGGCGAGGTCGACCTTGTTGTAGCTGACCTTCTCGCCGTTCACGTCGAGCAGCGCGATCTTGTGGCTCGGGAACTTGGCTGCCAGCGCGCGCTTGCCGTCGGGCGTGAAGCTCACGTGCGCCACCGAGTCGCCCATGGCCACGGTGTCGACCAGCGTCACCTTCTTGCCCGAGATGCGCAGCACGCTCACCGAGTTGTCGGCGCGGTTGGCCACCAGCGCCAGGTCGCCCGCGCGGTTGATCGACAGGCCCGAGGGCTGCCTGCCCACCTGCAGCGTGTCGAGCAGCTTGGGCGGCGTGGTGGTCAGGTCGATCACGAAGAGCCGGTTGTCGGGCACCTGCTTGCGCGCGCCGTTGTCCTCGACCACGTTGAGCGAGTTGGCGACCAGCGCCAGCGTCTCGCCGGGCGTGATCGCGAGGTTGGTCGGCGGGCCGGCGATGGTGTTGTCCAGCTGCAGCGTGCCGAGCACCTTGGGCGCCAGCGGATCGGTGCCGATGTCCAGCACCTGCACCGTGTCGCGCCCCATCGGCCCGAGGATCACCGCGCCGGCGTCGTTCCACGACTGCTTCTCGTCGTTCGCCACCAGCATCAGCTGGCGCTGGGGCAGCGTTGGGGTGAGGGTTGTGCAGCCCGCGACGAGCGCAAGGACAAGGGCCGCGAGCGCGGTGGAACGCAACTTCATGGGTGTCTCCGGTGTGTGTTGTTGTGAGCGCGCATGGTAGCGAAGGGGGCCGCCGGCACAATGGGCCGGTCGATCCAACTTCCGGAACAGCCCATGACCATCGAGATACCGAAGGAAGCCCGCCAGCAGGCCATCACCTCCATCGAGCGCTATTTCCGCGAGAACATGGAAGAACCCATCGGCAACGTCGCGGCGGGTGCGCTGCTCGGTTTCTTCCTGGAGGAGATCGGGCCGCTGGTCTACAACCGGGCGGTGGCCGAAGTGCAGGAGCGGCTGCAGGCGCGCGTTTCGGAGATCGACCTCGAGGTGCACGAGGACGAATTCCAGTACTGGCGCAAATTCGACAAGCAGAAGAAAGGCCGCTAGCGAAGCCTGCCAGCGTAGCGCCCGCGCATCGTGGCGAGTTCAGAAATGCTTCAAAACGTTGCAGAATTCGCAGCCATGCACCTCCACCGCACCTCCCAAAGCCGCGCGACTCCTTCCGTTTTGCGCGCCCTTGCGGCCTTGCCCTTCGTGCTCGCCGCTTCCTTCGCCACCGCACAGCAGGACCCGTCGGGCTTTCCGCTCGACTCGGTCGGCTACCTGAACGAGGAACTGCCCCGCATGGAGGCGGCCATCGCCGCGAAAGACCGAAGCTTCTTCCACGGCGCGATGGTCCGCACAGTGCAGTTCTCGGAGCGCTGGGGCTTCAAGAGCAAGGCCAATCCTGAACTCGCGGCGTACCCGATGTGCACGGCGGCGGTGATGGACTACGCTGTGGTCGGCATGTGCCGGCTCGCACCGTCCGACGAGTGCGAGCCCGGGCTGGCCTCGCGCTTCGACGCGAACGTGCAGCGCTGCCGGGAGCTGGCGGCAAGGAAATAGCCCAAAGAGACGAAAGAAAGAGACACCCGCCATGGACTACGCCGCCCGCTACAAGACCCTCGCCATCGAGCGCCGCGGCGCGAACGGCGGGGTGCTCGACATCCGGATGCTGGCGGCCAACGGCAAGCTGCCCACGGCGGGCCATGACGGCCATCGCGAGCTTGCCGAGATCTGGCGCGACGTGTCGGCCGACGACAGCGTGCGCTGCGCGGTGCTGCGGGGCGAGGGGTTGGGCTTCTCGGGCGGCGGCGACCTCGCCATGGTGCAGGACATGACCACCGACGACGCGGTGCGCCAGCGCGTGTGGCGCGAGGCGCGAGACCTCGTCTACAACATCGTCAACTGCGACAAGCCCATCGTGAGCGCCATGCACGGCCCGGCGGTGGGTGCGGGCCTGGTGGCGGGGCTGCTGGCCGACATCTCCATCGCCGCGAAGAACGCGAAGATCGTCGACGGCCACACCCGCCTGGGCGTGGCGGCGGGCGACCACGCCGCCATCGTCTGGCCGCTGCTGTGCGGCATGGCCAAGGCCAAGTACCACCTGCTGCTGTGCGAGCCGGTGAGCGGCGAGGAAGCCGAGCGCATCGGGCTCGTGTCGCTCGCGGTGGAAGAGGCCGACCTGCTGCCCCGCGCCTACGAGGTGGCCGACCGGCTCGCGGCCGGCAGCCAGAGCGCGATCCGCTTCACCAAGTACGCGCTGAACAACTGGCTGCGGCAGGCCGGCCCGACCTTCGATGCTTCGCTGGCGCTCGAATTCATGGGCTTCGCGGGGGCCGATGTGCGCGAGGGCGTCGCCTCGTTGCGCGAGAAGCGGGCGCCCAACTTCGGCTGAACAAAGACCGGCCGGCCTCAGGCCTTGCGCAACCCCTGCAGCGTCTGCAGCAGCACCACCCGCGTCTGGCCGAGGATCATCCCCTTCCACTCGTCGTTGTCGCAGTAGAAGCCGTCGCGCAATCGCGTGCGGATCTCGCGCTTCTGCGCTTCCGGCGCCTCGGGGTGGCGGCGCAGCCAGGTGTCGGCGCGCAGGCGGTCGAGCACTTCCAGGTCGGGCAGGGTGCCGAATTCGAGGCCCATGGGCGCGATCTTCGCGTTGGGGCATTCGTCGTACGCGGTGGAAATCACAGGGCCCGACACGTCGGCCGAGGCCGAGTCGCCGGCGAAGGGCGCGAACACGTCGGCGCCCCACCAGTCGTGAGCCCGCGCCAGGTCTTCGGGCGTGTTGCGGCCGGGGTAGATCTTCTCGCCGTGGCCGTAGGGGCCCAGGCCGGTGTGCACGTCGATCCAGCCGAGGTGCGTGGCCGAGGCGGCGTACTTGCGCAGGATCTTGCGGATGGTCCTGTTGCTCCACGAAGGTGCGGTGCCGCCGTAGAACAGGCCGTCGGGCGAGGTGTACTGGCCGCGCGTCACGGCGGCGCGGAAGGCGCGCATGCCGTGCTTCTCGACGTAGGCGGCCACGGCCGCTTCGTCGGCGGGCGTCGGCGGCCAGGTGGCGGGCAGCACCAGCGGCTCGACATCGGCGTACTCGGCATTGACCGGCAGCGGCGCGTTGAAGTCGATGTGGTTGCGGTTCAGGTCGATGTTGTCTTCGTTCGTGCGGTGCAGGTGCGAGAAGCCGTGGGGGTTGACCGCGTGCACCAGCAGCAGCGAGACGCCGGCCTGCTCCAGCCGCGAGAGCAGGTCCGCGTCGTTGAGCGTGGCGATCTGCGTGCCCGAGCCGCAGAAGCCTTCGGGGCCGTGCGTGCCCGAGCTCACGAGCAGCACCTTCTTCGCGTCGATGGCGCCGACCAGCGCGACGTCGGTGGCCAGCTCTTCGCCTAGCGCGCCCCTGTGCGCGTCCATCACGAAGGATTCGACCGTGGCGCCGCGCTGCGCGGCAGCCTCCAGGAACTTGGCGCGGGCCTCGACATACGTGCCCGAGAAGAAGCGCGTGGCGGCGGTGGGTTGTGCTTGCATGGGGTGGGGACTTCTGTGCTTTGAATGGTGATGAGGGCCGTGGGTCAGGCCGATGCCGAATGGGCGCCGGCGGCGTCGATGTCGCGGCCCGTATGGTCGCGCAGCCAGAGCAGGCCCAGCAGCGAGACCACCGTCATCGCCACCAGGTACCAGGCCGGCGCGAGCTTGCTGCCCGTGGCGTTGAGCAGCCAGGTGCTGATGAAGGGCGCAAAGCCGCCGAAGAGCGCCACGCCCACGCTGTACACCAGCGACATGCCGCTGGCGCGCACCGCCTTCGGGAACATCTCGGGCAGCATCGTGATGCCGGGCACCGTCTGGACGACCAGGCCGAAGCTGAACACGCCGAGCACCACGAACAGCACCGTGGGCGTGGGCGAGGCGTTCAGCCACAGGAAGCCGGGATAGATCAGCAGGGCGAGCGCGACGCGGCTCCAGACGATCAGCGTCTTGCGGCCCACCACGTCCGACAGCTTGCCGACGAAGGGCGCGAAGGCGAAGGAGATGAGGCCGGTGAGCGCGGCGCCGAAGAGCGCCACCGAGGGCGTGAAGCCCAGCTCGCGCACGGCGTACGTGGGCATGTAGAAGGTCACGACATACGCGGCCGTGGTGCCGCCGACCAGCGAGAGAATGGCTGCCAGCACCGTCCTGCCGTGCTGCGTGCAGACGATCTTCAGGCTGCTCTCGCGCGGCGCGGCGGCCTCCCGCGGCGAGATGTGCAGCGACTCTTCGAGATGGCGGCGGATGTACATGCCCACCGGCGCGATCAGCATGCCGATGATGAAGGGAATGCGCCAGCCCCAGCTCTGCATCGATTCGGCAGACAGCGTGAAGGTCAGCAGGCCCACCACGACGGCGCCGAGCATCACGCCCAGGCCCTGGCTCGCGAACTGCCAGCTCGCCATGTAGCCGCGGTTGGCCGGCGTGGCGTGTTCCACCAGCAGCGTGGTCGATGCGCCGACCTCGCCGCCGGCCGAGAAGCCCTGGATGAGCCGAGCCAGCACGATGACGATGGGCGCCGCGACGCCGATGGCTGCATAGGTGGGCGTGAAGGCGATCATGGCGCAGCCCAGCGCCATCAGGAAGATGGTGAGCGTCATGGCCTTCTTGCGGCCTGCGCGGTCGGCGTACGCGCCGATCACGATGCCGCCCAGCGGCCGCATGATGAAGCCCACGCCGAAACTGGCCACCGTCAGCAGCAGCTGGCCGTAGGAACTGAAGGTCGGGAAGAACAGCTTGCCGATCACGAGCGCCAGGAAACCGTAGACGGTGAAGTCGAAGAACTCCAGCCCGTTGCCGATGGTGGTGGCCACGATGGTCTGGCGGCGGCGCGCGGGGGACGAGGACGGCGCGGGCCGGGTGCTTGGGGTGCTCATGTGTCTCCAGTGTTGGCTTTGCTTTTCGGAATGTCGGTCGAAGGTCTACGCCCTGGCCGCGCCGGATGCTAGAGATTCGCCGCTGTCATGAAAAGACAATAATTGGGCTTCGAAGATAACTTTTGGTTTTCATGAAACCCAACCAGCTGCATGCCTTCGTGGCCGTGGTGGAGCAGTTGAGCATCCGTGCCGCCGCGCGCGTGCTGGGCATCTCGCAGCCGGCTGTCACCAAGATCGTGCGCGAGCTGGAGCGCGAGGTCGGCGCGCCGCTGGTGGAGCGCAGCGTCAAGGGCGTGCAGCTCACCGAATTCGGCAAGGCCTTCGCGCCGCGCGCCCGGCTGCTGCTGGCCGACATGCAGCGCGCCCGCGACGAGATCGCACAGATCCGCGACGGTCTCACCGGCAAGGTGGCGCTGGCCGTCAGCACCTCTTTCGCGCTCACCGTGCTGCCGGTGGCCTTCAAGGACTTCCACGCGCGGCTGCCCGCCGTCGATGTGCAATTCAGCGAAACCGTGCTGCCCTGGATGCTGGCGCGCCTGCGCGAGGGCTCGCTCGACTTCGCGGTGGCGCACGTGGTGCCGGGCCGGCTCGATCCGCAGTTCGAGGCGATGGAACTCTTTCCGGTGAAGCTGGTGGTTGGACTGCGCGAGCGCCACCCGCTGCGCGCGAGCCGCTCGATCCGCGATCTCTACAAGGCCGAGTGGATCCTTCCGGGCGACGACCACTTCAGCGGCCGCGAGGCCGTCTCGCCGCTGCTGCCGCTGGGGCTGCCGCCGCCGGCGCGGGTGATCCAGGGGCAGTCGGTCACGGTGGCGCTGGCGCTGGTGGGGCAGATGGATCTTGTGGGCCTGTTCGTCGAGCCGCTGGCCACGCTGACATTCAAGCGCCACGGCATTCGCCGCGTGGAGATCGAGGAAGAGCTGCCGATGCTCAGCGTGAGCGTCATCAAGCGGCGCGGGCAGCTGCTGACGCCGGCCGCGCAGCATTTCGTCGAATGCATCCAGCGGGCCTCGGCGGCGGCGGTGGCTGCCTAGGCCTGGGCAGGAGGAAAGACCACGCCGGCCTCGCCCGGCTTCCAGGGCTCGTACTTGTGCATGGCGCGCTCGAAGAGTTCAGATGCGGTCCAGCCCGAGAGCCAGGCCTGCAGGCGCGGCCAGGGCTGGGCGCCGAACCATGCCGCGTCGACCATCGCGAACTGGCGCACGAAGGGCATGAGGGCGGCGTCGGCCAGTGTCGTGCGGGTGCCGGCCAGGTTCGCCGAGGTCGAGAGCCGGGCTTCGAGATCGCGCAGGAAGGCCGCGCCACGCTCGCGTGCGGGCTCGCCGCCGTCCGCATGCCGGTCGGGGTACTTGTAGCGGTCGAGCTGAGGCTTGAAGCCCTCGTCGCAGGCGGCGACCAGCGCGAGCATGTCCTGCAGCGTGCCGGTCTCTGGCTGGAGCCAGCCGTGCGGATCGCTGCGGCGCAGCGCCCACAGCATCACGTCCAGGCTCTGCTCCAGCACCGCGCCGTCCTCGGCGACCAGCACCGGTACCGTCCCCTTGGGAGAGGCGGCGAGCATGTCGGCCGGCTTGTTCTTCAGCGCCACCTCACGCAGCTCGCACCGCTGGCCGCCGGCGACCAGCGCGAGGCGGGCGCGCATCGCATAGGGGCAGCGGCGGAATGAGTAGAGAACGGGCAGGGCGGGAGGCATTCGATCCGGACAGGCGAAGCAGCCGATTTTCGGACATGCCACGGCCGTTTTTTCCAGACAATCGGGCCCCATGGGTGAACGCCTCTTCCTCCGGCTCGACGACGACCCGCTGCACGGGCCGGAATCGGGTGCACCCGCCGGCACGCTGCGCGCGTTTCCGGTCGCGGCCGCGCTGCGCGGACATGTATCGCACCTCATGCTGTGCCGCGAGAACCTTGCCGACGGCCACGAGGTACGCGAGCGGGTGTTGCCTGACGGCGCTGTGCGGCTGATCTTCAACTTCGGCGATGCGCCCTTCGTCGGGGACGAGCAGGGGCAGGCGGTGGAAGCCATCGGCGCCTCGATCACGCCGGTCATGTTGCGCATGCGGCGGAAGGTGGAGGGCCTTTCCGTCACCCTCCGCCCCGGTGCCGCCGCCGCGCTGCTGGGACTGCCGGCCGGAGAGATTGGCGGCACGGCGGTGCATCTCGACGAGCTCTGGCGTGGCGAAGGCGCGGAACTGCTCGAACGCATGACCGAAGCGCGTGACGACGCGACGCGTGTGGCACAGCTGCAGGCCGCGCTGCTGCGCAGGCTCCGCGATGACGATGCCGGCGGCAACGCTGCCGCCATCCGCGCGGCGCAACTCATCGCAGACTCCGGTGGGCGGCGCCCTTTGCGCGAGGTGGCTGCGGCCGTGGGCGTCGGAGAGCGGCGCCTGCAGCAGCTCTTCCATGCCCACGTGGGGCTTTCGCCGCGCGCCTGGAGCCGGCTCGCGCGCATGCACGGCTGCCTGCGCGCGCTGCGGCAGCAGCCTTCGCCGGCCTGGGCCGAGGTGGCGCTGGAGGGCGGCTTCTACGACCAGTCGCATCTGGTCAACGAGTTCCGCGCGCTGTGCGGCGTCACGCCGACCGAGTTCCTCGACCAGGCGGTTTCGGGTTCTTCCAAGACGGCGGGTTGAGCGCTGGCTATCTTCATCCGCTCTCAGGCAAAAGGATCAAAGGAGCCATCAGGATGAACGACGAAGAAAAGACGCCAGGCCGGCCGCTGAAGGACTGCGTGGCGGTGGTGACCGGCGCGAGCCGCGGCGCAGGGCGCGGCATCGCGATCGAACTGGGCGCTGCCGGCGCCACCGTGTACGTCACCGGCCGCAGCACGCGCGCGCAGCCCGCCGCCACCTACGGCCAGTTGATGGCCCTGTCGGACATGGCCGCGCTGCCCGGCAGCATTGACGACACGGCAGACGAGGTCACGCGTCTGGGCGGTCGCGGCATTGCGGTGCGCTGCGACCACACCAGCGAGGAAGACGTGGCCGCGCTCTTCGCCCGCGTGGAGCGCGAGGCCGGCCGCATCGACCTGCTGGTGAACAACGCCTGGGGCGGCCACGAGACCTTCACCGGCGTGTTCGAGGCGCCGTTCTGGGAACACCCGCTGTCGAACTGGGACTCGATGTTCGACCGCGGCGTGCGCAACCACCTGCTGGCCAGCCGCTGCGCCGCGCCGCTGATGGTGCGGGCGAAGAAGGGCCTGATCGTCACCACCACTTTCTGGGACCGAGGCCACTACATGCGCGGCAGCCTCTTCTACGACCTGGCCAAGGCATCGATGACGCGGCTGGCCTTCGGCATGGCGCAGGACCTGAAGCCGCACGGCGTGGCCTCGGTGGCGGTGTCGCCCGGCTGGATGCGCACCGAGTTCGTGCTGGCCGGCCACAAGACCGACGAGGCCCACTGGCAGCAGCGCCCCGAACTGTCGCGCACCGAGTCGCCGCGCTACGTGGGGCGGGCCATCGCGGCGCTGGCCGGCGACCCGATGGTGATGGACAGGAGCGGCGAGGTGCTGCGCGTGGGCGACCTGGCGCGCGAATACAGTTTCACCGACATCGATGGCAGGCAGGTTCCGCCTTTCGAGATGTAGCAGGCCAGGGACGGCGGCCGAAGCAGGCAAATGCTGACAGGTGCAGGCGGCCGCGCGGTGAGGAAATCTCGTTCATCGTTTGTTCTTCCGGAGGCGATCCATGGCGACCCAGACATCCCCGGCCCGGCCACAGCTCAAGCCCGCCATCGAACTGGCTCGGGCCAACCCGGTGCGCTTTCCCAACGAGAGCGCCGAATACCGCGAGGCCCGCACGGCGCTCCTGGCCGAGGAGATCGAACTGCGCCGCCACCTGGAGCGCGTGGCGCAGCAGCGGCGCGAGCTGCCGCCGGGCGGCGTGGTGCCGCAGGACTACCTCTTCGAGGGCAGGGAAGGGCCGGTGCGGCTTTCCGGGCTCTTCGGCGGGCACGGCACGCTCATCACCTACAACTGGATGTTCGGCCCGAAGCGCGAGCGCCCGTGCCCGATGTGCACTTCGCTGTTGAGCGCCTACGACGGCGAGATGCCCGACATCCTGCAGCGCGTGGCTTTCGCGGTGATCGCGACTTCGCCTATCGCCCGGATGACGGCCTTTGCCGCCGAGCGCGGCTGGCGCTACCTGCCGCTGTATTCGTCGGCGGGCAACACCTTCAACCGCGACTATGCGGGCGAGACGCCCGACAGCGGCGACAACCCCGCGTTCAACGTGTTCCGGCGCGAGAGCGACGGAACCATCCGCCATTTCTGGGCCGGCGAAATGGGCGCCGGAGCGTCAGACCCGGGGCAGGACCCCCGCGGCGCGCCCGATCCGATGCCGATCTGGAACCTGCTCGACATGACGCCCGAGGGCCGAGGGTCGGACTGGTATCCGAAGCTCGCCTACTGAGCGGCCGGGGCGAGCCCGCGTACATCGATGCGGAAGCGCAGCTCCGGCGTGCCGCCGAGTGCGGGCAGCTTGACGAATTCTTCCACCAGCACGCCGCCGTTGGCGCGGATCACCTGCTGCGAGGCGATGTTGCCGGGGTCGGTCGTGATTTCCACCTGGTCGAGGCCCCTGGCGCGCGCTTCGGGCAGCAGGGCGCGCAGCGCGGCCTTGGCGTAGCCCTTGCCGCTTTTCCACGGCACCACGGCGTAGCCGATGTGGCCGAGGCAGTAGGCGGGCAGGGAGTTGGTGCCCGGCTGCCAGCGCAGCTGGATGCTGCCGCAGAACTCGCCGTCCCACATCCAGCGCCGGTAGCCCGGCAGGCGCGGCACGGTGCCGCCATCGGGCAGCGAGACGGGCGGGCCCTTGGCTTCCGGGTCGACGAGGCTGGCCAGAAAGCGCGCGGGGTCGATGCGGATCTGGGCAAGCTCTTCCAGGCCGGCCTCGGGCCGGAGGTTGTTGGGCGACCAGCCGCGCTCCAGCGCCGCAATGTAGCCGGGGAGATGTTCCCGCGAAGGCCAGACGAGCTGCAAGGGCGAGGCGGAGAAATCGGAAAGGGCGGTCATGCCGCCGATGGTAGGCGAAGGCCCCGGCGCGGCAGAAAACGCAACGCAGTTGCATTGGGTTCATATAATGCAATTCTGTTGCATATATGGAGCCGATCCCCATGGCCGACCGCCTTCCCGTTACCGTGCTCTCCGGCTTCCTTGGCGCCGGCAAGACCACGCTGCTGAACCACATCCTCCACAACCGCGAAGGCCGGCGCGTTGCGGTCATCGTCAACGACATGAGCGAGGTCAACATCGACGCGGCGCTGGTGCGCAATGGCGGTGCCGAGCTCTCGCGCACCGACGAGAAGCTGGTGGAGATGAGCAACGGCTGCATCTGCTGCACGTTGCGCGAGGACCTGCTCGTCGAGGTGCGGCGCCTGGCGAAGGAAAAGCGTTTCGACCAGCTGGTGATCGAGTCCACCGGCATTTCCGAACCCCTGCCGGTGGCCGAGACCTTCACCTTCGCCGGGGAGGACGGCAAGAGCCTGTCGGACGTGGCGCGGCTCGACACCATGGTGACGGTGGTCGACGCCTTCAACTTCCTGCGCGATTACGGCTCGCCCGACAGCCTGGGCCAGCGCGGGCAGTCGCTGGGCGACGAGGACACGCGCACGGTGGTCGACCTGCTGATCGAGCAGATCGAGTTCTGCGACGTGCTGGTGGTCAACAAGACCGACCTCGTCACGCCCGAGGAGCGCGAGCGGCTGATGGCGATATTGCGCAGCCTGAATCCGCGTGCGCGCATCGAGGTGTCGGAGTTCGGCCGCGTGGCGCTCGACCGCGTGCTCGACACCGGCCTCTTCGACTTCGAGCAGGCCGAGCGGGCGCCCGGCTGGCTGGCCGAGCTGCGCGGCGAGCATGTGCCCGAGAGCGAGGAATACGGCATTCGCAGTTTTGTCTACCGCTCGCGGCTGCCGTTTCACCCGATGCGCTTTTGGAAGCTGGTGCAGAGCGAGTGGGAGGGCGTGGTGCGCTCCAAGGGCTTCTTCTGGCTCGCCAGCCGCGCCACGCGCGCGGGTTCGTGGTCGCAGGCCGGCGGGGCCTGCCGCTACGGCGTGGCGGGCTTCTGGTGGGCGGCGGTGCCGCGCGAGCACTGGCCGACCGATCCGGATGCGCTGGAGCTCATCCGCAAGAACTGGGACCCTGCCACCGGCGATGCCCGCCAGGAGCTGGTGCTGATCGGCATCGGCATGGACGAAGAGGCGCTGCGCGCCCGGCTGGACGCCTGCCTGCTCACCGAAGACGAGATGCGCTTCGGCGCTTCGTGGTGGCAGAACTTCCCGGATCCGTTCCCGTCCTGGAACGTCTGAGGCGCGCTATCTGGCGCAGTCGCCGCAGGTGCCGTGGAGAGTCAATGCGGTGTGGCGCGTATCGATGCCCTGCTTGCGCAGCGCTCGCCCCAACCGGCCCATCACCTTCGGCAGCTCCGGGTCGGAGGGCAGCGCCAGCACCTTGTGGCACTGGTCGCATTCGAAGGTGTTGCCCGACTCGGCCTCCACGTGGCGCGAGAAGCGGTTGACGCGGTCGGCGCCCACGCGGCGGTCGCACAGGCCGGCCTCGACCAGCCGGTCGAGCACGCGGTAGACCGTCACCCGATCGGGCGCCTCGCCGGTGGCGGCGGTGTAGGCGGCTGCCACTTCCTCGTGCGTCAGGGGTTGCGAACTGTGCTCGATGAGCTCGAGCACGGTCTGGGCGGCGCGCGTCACGCGCAGGCCGTTCTCGCGCAGCAGCGTTTCGCTGTCGAACGGGGCGGCGCGCGGGGGCTTCGGGTGCGAGGTCGGGGTCTTCATGAGGTCTTCTTGCGAAACGCCATTGTGTTGCATCCCGGGGCGGCGTGGACAGCGGGCGGCCGAATCGCCCGCCTGGCATGCCAGATAATCGCCGCCATCGTCGAGACAGACAGACCACCGGGCGGCACGAACAGCATGGACATAGAGCGGGGCGGCGACGTACTCAGCCACGTGCTTGCGACATACAGGTCCGAAAGAGCCGTGACCGCGCGCTTCTCGCTGTCGGCCCCCTGGTCACTGCACTCCACCGGCGTGGCCGGCCCGCTGATCCGCATGTGCACCGGGGCGCCGTACTGGATCGCGGTGGACGGCGCAAAGCCGGTGCAGGTGGCGCCGCACGACATCGCGATGCTGCCGCAGGGCGGGGCGCATACCGTGTCGTCCGCGCCGGGGCTGGAGCCGGTGCCGTTCCGCTCGCTGATCGAGGCGCACTCGGTCGGCCGGCATGGCGACCACCCCATCGTCTTCTCGCACGGCGGAGGCGGCCCGGCCACCGAGCTCTTCTCGCTGCACCTGTGGATGCCCGCGCAGGGGCTGGGCTCCATCATCGGCAGCCTGCCGCCGCTGATCGTGCTGCGGCAGGCGCAGATTCCCACCACCGCCTCGCTCGCGCAGGCCATGGAAACGCTGGTGAACGAGACCATCACCCAGCGCCCGGGCTGGCAGCTGTCGGCGGCGCGCATGGCCGACCTGCTGCTGGTGCACATCCTCTGTGAGCACCTCTATGCCCAGCCGCAGGCGCAGGAGCACGGCGAAAAGTTCGGCAGCCTGCGCGGACTGGACGACGAGAGCATCGCCCGCGCGATCTCGCTGATGCACGAGCGGCCCGGGCATCCGTGGTCGGTGGCCTCGCTGGCGCAGGCCAGCTACCTGTCGCGCACCGTCTTCAGCGAGCGCTTCCGCGCGCTGGTGGGCGTGACGCCCATGCACTACCTGGGCTCCTACCGCATGACGCTGGCCGCCGAGAAACTCAAGAACCGGCAGCTGAGCCTGCACCAGGTGGCCGAGGCGGTCGGCTATGCGTCGGAAAAGGCCTTCTCGCGCGCGTTCCAGCGCTGGACGGGCATGACGCCGAGCGCCTACGCGCGCCGGGCCGAAACGGACTGAACCCACTGTCCCGTACGCCCGGTGCCCAAATCCGGCCTGCCGGAGGTTGAGGCCGCCACCCGCCAGCCGAACAATCGGCGCATGGCCACCACCCCACGCAAGAGAGTCGTTCCCGAAGTCCGCAACCCCGCGCTCGAGCTGTCGCTGGTGAAGCCCATCGCCACCGGCGACAACGCCCAGCGCGCCGCCACCGCGCGCGACACCGACGGCGAGCCGCTCACCGCCTTCGAGGGCGCGAGCAACCCCTACCTGGAGCACCAGCGCAACGACCTGCTGCTGAGCCTGCAGCACATGCGCAGCGAAGGCCACGACGAGATGGTCTTCATGTGCATCACCCACTGCAAGGAGCTGAGCTTCAAGGCCATTCACTACGAGCTGGTCAACATGCAGGCGCGCATCCGGGCCGACGACGTGGCCGGCGCGCTGCAGCTGGTGCCGCGCGTGCGGGCGCTGCTCGAATTCCTCGGCAAGACCTGGGATGTGCTCTCGACCATCACGCCGCACGAGTTCAACCAGTTCCGCAACACGCTGGGTGTCGCCTCGGGCCAGCAGTCGTACATGTACCGGCACGTGGAATTCATCCTCGGCAACAAGTCGGTGCCGCTGGCACGCGCGCATGCCAACAACCCCGACGTGTGGCCCTACATGGAGCGCGCGCTGAATTCGCCGAGCCTGTACGACGACGTGCTGGCGCTGCTGCACCGCCGCGACATCGCCGTGCCGCCCGAGGCACTGTCGCGCGACTGGTCGGCGCCCTATGTGCCCAACCCGGGCGTGGAGGCCGCGTGGCTCTGGGTGTACGGCGACCCGACGCCCGAGAACGAGCTTTACCGCCTCGGCGAGGCGCTGATGGACATCGCCGACGTGTTCTCGCAATACCGCTGGCGGCACTTCGTGTCGGTCGAGCGAATCCTGGGCTTCAAGCCCGGCACGGGCGGCTCGGCCGGCGTGGGCTGGCTGCGCAGCGTGGTCGACCACCGGTTCTTTCCCGAGCTCTGGTCGGTGCGGACCCAGCTCTGAGCTTTTCTCGCTTCCTTTCTTCCTTCCCAGGAGTTTTCGTGTTCGACCAATTGCCGGCCTATGCCGACGACCCCATCCTCGGCCTCTTCGAGGTCTACAAGGCCGACCCGAGGCCGTTCAAGGTGAACCTCGGCATCGGCATCTACTGCGATGAAGCGGGGCAGGTGCCGGTGCTCGAATCGGTGCGGGCTGCGCGCGAGGCGGGCGTTGGGGCTCGCGGGCCCAGCGTCTATCTGCCGACCGAGGGTGGCGAGGCCTACCGCGACGCCGTGCGCGAACTGGTTTTCGGCAAGAACGCCGACGACATCGTGGTGGTGCAGACCGTCGCCGGCACCGGTGCGCTGAAGGTGGGCGCCGATTTCCTGAAGGGTATGCTGCCCGATGCCGCGATCTGGATGCCCGACCCGACCTGGGCCAACCACGCCGCGATCTTTGCTGGCGCGGGTTTCCGTGTCGAAAACTACCCGTACTATGCGAAGGAGACCGGCGGCTTCGACCTCGACGGCGCCGTCTCCGCCTTGCAGAAGCTGCAGGCCGGCAGCGTGGTGCTGCTGCATCCCTGCTGCCACAACCCGACCGGCGTTGATCCGACCCAGGCCGAGTGGCACGCGCTTCTCGACGTGATCGAGCAACGCGGCCTGCTGCCCTTCTTCGACGTGGCCTACCAGGGCTTCGCGCACGGCGTGGACGAGGACGCCTGGGCCGTGCGCGAATGCGTGCGACACGGCATCGCCTGCCTGGTGGCGAGTTCGTTCTCGAAGATCTTCTCGCTGTACGGCGAGCGCGTCGGCGCGCTGGGCGTGCATGCGCCCAAGGCCGACAAGGCGCGGCTGCTGGGGCAGCTCAAGCTGGCGATTCGCCGCAGCTATTCGTGCCCGCCTGCGCTGGGTGCGGCGCTGGTTGAGGCGGTGCTGTCCAGTCCGGCATCGAATGCGCAGTGGCGCGCCGAGCTCGATGCGATGCGCGGCCGCATGCGCGAGGTGCGCACCAGCCTGCACCGCAAGCTGGGCGAGGCACTGCCGGGGCGCGACTTCGGCTTCCTCGTCGCGCAGAACGGCATGTTCAGCTACTCGGGGCTGTCGGCCGCGCAGATCGAGGCACTGCGCTCGCGCTTCGGGGTGTACGTGGTGTCGTCGGGACGCATCTGCGTCGCGGGGCTCAATGCTTCCAACATCTCCCATGTGTGCGAGGCACTGGCCGAGGTGTGTTCCGGCGGAGAAACCCGATGAAGCCGGTCTGCAGCATCCTGATCGTCGGCGCGGGCATCGCGGGCTGCTCGGCGGCCATCGCGCTGGCCCGCAAGGGCTTCGGCGTGACGCTGGTCGAGAAGCAGGCCGAATGGCGCTTCCAGAGCTCGGGCATCTTCATCTACGGCAACGGGCTGGAGGCGCTGCGCCGCGTCGGCGTGCTGCCGGAGATCCTGGGCGCGGGCTTCGCCATCGAGGACGGACGCAACGTCTACCTGGACCATCGCGGCGAGCCCATCGTCGACGTTTTCTATCCGTGTTCCAGCGGCGGCGCGGCGCCCATCGTGGGCATCAAGCGCTCGGAGATGCACCGCATCCTGGCCGCGCAGCTCGACCTGCTGGGCGTGGAGATCAGGCTGGCGACGACGGTGGCGAAGATCGACGCGCCGGCCGGCGGCGATCGTGCCGAGGTCGTGTTCTCCGACGGCACGGCGCGGCGCTTCGACCTCGTCGTCGGCGCCGACGGCATCCGCTCGCAGGTGCGCGAGGCCGTGTCCGGCGCGCTCGCGCCGCGCTACTCGGGCTTCGGCGTGTGGCGCAGCGTGCACGAGCGGCCGCGCGAGCTGGACGCCAAGATCATGATGATGGGCATCGGCAAGCGGCTGGGCATCATGCCGATCAGCAACGACAGGCTCTATATCTTCGGCACGGTCGCCGAGCCCGCGGGGCGCTGGTATCCGAAGGAGAGCTGGTCCGGGCAGATGCGCGAGCGCTTCGCCGAGTTCGGCGGGCCGGCGCGGCAGTTCCTCGACCAGCTCGGCGCGGATTCCGAGGTGCTCTACACGGCCGTCGAGGAAGTGCAGGCGCCGCTGCCCTGGCATGCGGGTCGCGTGCTGCTGATCGGCGATGCGGCGCATGCCTCCACGCCCTTCATGGGGCAGGGCGGCGCGATGGCGGTGGAAGACGCGGTGGTGCTGGCCGACATGCTCGCGCGCCACGGCATCGCCGAAGCCACGCTGCAGGCCTTCGGCGAGCGCCGCCATCCGATGTGCCGCTTCGTGCAGGAGGCTTCGCGCAAGGTGGGCGAGGCCGGCGCCGTGGAAGACGCCGAAAGCTGCGCCCGGCGCAACGTGGCGATGCGCGAGGGCGCGCAGCAGCAGGTCGATGCCTTCTACCGCCAGCTGGCGGGGTTCGCGGTGCCGCATATGCCGGAACCGGCCTAAGCATCTGACAAATGGGTCGTTCGCTTGCGGGCGAGGGCGCGACAGAATCGCGCCCTTTGTCTCCTGCTATCGAAAGTTCGCCATGCGTGCCCATCTCTCCTTGTCGAAGCTGCTGAAACCCGCCTTTGTGCTGCTGGCGTATGCTTCGCTGACCATGGCGGCGCAGGCGCAGGCGCAGGCGCAGGCCCAGGCGCAGGCCCAGGCGCAGCCGGCGGCCGGCGCCTATCCGTCGAAGCCCGTGCACATCACCGTGGCGAACACGCCCGGCAGCTCGCCCGACGTGCTGGCGCGCTACCTGGGGCAGCGCCTTTCGGAGCAGTGGAAGCAGCCGGTGGTCGTGGACAACCGCGCGGGCGCGGCGGGCATCCTGGCGGCCGACGGGCTGGCCAAGGCGCAGCCGGACGGCTATTCGCTGCTGGTGGGCGCCGACGGGCCCATCACCATCCTCCCCAACATCCAGGCCGGGCTGCCCTACGACGCGCGGCGCGACCTTGTGCCGGTGGTGTCTCTGGGGCAGATCGACTTCGTGCTGGTCGCCAACCCGAAGACGGGCTTTCGCACGGTGGCCGACTTCGTGCGCGCGGCCAAGGCCAGGCCGGGGCACATCAACTACGCCTCCGCCGGCAACGGCAGTCCGCAGCAGCTGAGCATGGAGCTGCTCAAGCAGAAGGCGGGCATCTACGTCACCCACATCCCTTACCGCGGCGGCCCGCTGGGCATGCAGGACGTGATCGCGGGGCAGGTCGACGTGATGTTCATCGCCGTCGGCCCCGCGCTGCCGCACATCCGCAGCGGCCGGCTGGTAGCGCTGGGCACCAGCGGCGAGAAGCGCCATGCGCTGCTGCCCGAGGTGCCGACGGTGGCCGAGAGCTACAAGGGATATCGCTCGGGCACGTGGTTCGGCCTGTTCGCGCCGGCGCGCACGCCGCAGCCGGTGCTGGACGCCATCGCCTCGGAGGCCGGGCGCATCGTGCAGGCCCCGGCCGCACGCGCCGAACTGGCGGCGCAGGGCATCGAGGCCACGGGGTACGCGCAGCGCCAGTTCCAGACGCAGGTATCGGCCGAATACGAGCGCTATGCGCAGATCGTGAAGGCCGTGGGCATCAAGGCCGAATAGCAGGAATCGCCCAAGTTCCGCCCGGGGAAGTAACGGCGGGGCTTTACATCGAAACCTTGTGCAAGTCGGTCTACCGGCCGTTTCCGCGGCTCGGGCGACGCCGGGATGCGCTAAGGTCCGGGCATCCGCGTTCCTGAATACCTTCGCCCGACCATGTCCCGTCCTCCCATCGAGATCGAAACTGCCCCCAACCCCACCGCCACGGTGATCGTGATGCACGGCCTCGGCGCCGACGGCAACGACTTCGTTCCCATCGCCGGCGAGCTCGACCTGTCGGCCGTGGGGCCGGTGCGCTTCGTGTTCCCCAACGCGCCCGTGATGCCCGTGACCATCAACGGCGGCTACCGGATGCCGGCCTGGTACGACATCGTCGTGCCCGACCTCGAGGCACAGGAAGACGAAGCCGGCCTGCGCCGCTCGCAGGCGACCATCGAGGCCGTCATTGCCAACGAGAAAGCCCGGGGCATCGTGGCCGGGCGCATCGTGGTGGCGGGTTTCTCGCAAGGCTGCGCGATGGCGCTGATGACCGGCCTGCGCCACACCGAGCGGCTGGCCGGCGTCGTCGGCCTCTCGGGCTACCTGCCGATCGCCGCCACCACCGCGGCCGAACGCCACGCGGCCAACCATGAGACGCCGGTGTTCCTCGCCCATGGCCGGCAGGACCCGGTGGTGCCCTACGCGGCCGCCGTGCGCACGCGCGAGGCGCTTTCCGCGTTGGGCTACGCCGTCGAATGGCACGAATACGACATGGCGCACTCGGTGTGCATGGAAGAAGTCGCCGACCTCAACCGCTTCCTGCTGCGGGTGCTCGGCTGAACCAGATCAACGCTCGCACGAAGGAGCCGCAACATGATCCTCGTCATCGGCCACGCACTGGCCAAGCCCGATACCCTGCAGGCGATGCTCGCCATCAGCACCGAGCACGTGCTGCGCTCGCGCTCCGAGCCCGGCTGCATCTCGCATGAAGTCTCGACCGACGCGCAGGAGCCGCTGCGCCTGACCTTCGTGGAGCGCTGGAGCGACATGGATGCGCTGCAGGCCCACTTCCGCGTGGACGCCTCGCGCGCGTTCGCCAAGGCGCTTTCGGCGATGGCGGAGGGCACACCGGAGATCCACGTCTACCGCTCGGAAGAGATCGACCTCTCGGCGGGCCAGGCCAAGGCCTGAACCGCGTCCGGAACGCCGACAGCTATCAAAAACATAGCGCACAACAGGGTAACCAGCCCCGGGATTCCCTGCACGAGCAGTGCCCGCTTGCCCGTGCTACCTTCCAGCCCCTCAGAAGATTGATGGGTCATAACAATATGAGCAACAGATTGCAGGAGAGGTTGGGTGCACTTTCAGCCGCACGACTGAAGGGCATGCGACGCGGTATCGAGAAGGAGAGCCTGCGCGCGCTGCCCGACGGCAAGCTTGCGCTGACGCCGCATCCGCTCGCACTGGGCTCCGCGCTCACGCATCCGCACATCACGACCGACTTCAGCGAATCGCAGCTCGAACTCATCACGGGCGTGCACGCGGACGTCGACTCGGCCGTCGAGGAACTCACGCGGGTGCACCAGTTCACCTACCGCGTGCTCGACGGACTGGGCGACGAGCGCCTCTGGGTGTCGAGCATGCCCTGCGGCCTGCCGACCGACGAGACCATTCCGATCGGCCGCTACGGCTCCTCGAACGTGGGCCGTGCCAAGAGCGTCTACCGCATGGGCCTGAGCCACCGCTACGGCCGGCGCATGCAGACGATTTCGGGCATCCACTACAACTGGTCGCTGCCCGAGGTGTCGAGCGAAGAGTATTTCGCGCTCATCCGCAACTTCCGCCGCCACGCCTTCCTGCTGCTGTACCTGTTCGGCGCCTCGCCGGCGCTGTGTTCGAGCTTCGTGGCGGGCCGTCCGCACGAGCTGCAGCCGCTGGGCGACGGCAGCATGTTCATGCCGCACGGCACCTCGCTGCGCATGGGCCGGCTGGGCTACCAGAGCGACGCGCAGGCCTCGCTGGCCGTGAGCTACAACAGCCTCGAAGGCTATGCCGCCTCGCTGCAGGACGCGCTCACCCGCCCGTGGCCGGCCTACGAGGCCATCGGCATCCGCAACCTGGGCGGCGACTACAACCAGCTCGGCACCAGCCTGCTGCAGATCGAGAACGAGTTCTACGGCACCATCCGCCCCAAGCGCGTGATCAACCCCGGCGAGCGTCCGCTGCACGCGCTGCGCGAGCGTGGCGTGGAGTACGTCGAAGTGCGCCTGATGGACCTCGACCCCTTCGAGACCGTCGGCATCAACGCGCAGACCATGCGCTTCATCGATGTGTTCCTGCTGCACTGCCTGCTGAGCGACAGCCCCGACGACACGCCGCAGGAAATCGCCGACCTCGCGCAGAACCAGCATCTCACCGCCGCGCGCGGCCGCGAGCCGGGCCTGAAGCTGCGGCGCAACGGCGCCGAGGTGACGCTCGCCGACTGGGGCCTGGAGCTGGTCGGGCAGTGCCTGCCCATCGCCGCCGCGCTCGACGCGGCGCAAGGCAGCGGCACGGCGCATGCCGACGCGGTGCGCGCCGCCGGCGCCGCGCTGCGCAACCCCGACAGCCTGCCCTCGGCCCGCGTGCTGGCGGCCATCGAGAAGGAACACGCCAACTCCTTCGTCGGCTTCGTGCGCGCCCGCTCCGAGCAGACCCGCGCCACGCTGCTGGACCTGCCGTTCTCGGCGGCCCAGCAGGCCGAGTTCGAGCGGATGACGGCCGAGTCCATCCAGGAGCAGAAGCGCATCGAGGCGGCAGACACCATGCCCTTCGAGATCTACCGCGAGCAGTACGTCTCGCCCGCGCGCCTGGGCATGCCACGCAGCCGCACTCCGGTCGCTGCCTGAGCGCCGCTGACGCGCTGGCGACTGGGCTCGCCGCGCCGAAGCTGCCCCGCGGCCGCTTTCTGGGGTAAAACGCCACGCTGCCGCCCGGGCAAGGCAAGCCCGGCGCGGCAACGAACAACGGCAACTCCCATGGAAGGCGACACAGAGACATGAGCAACGGCAGCAACCTCGATTTCAAGGGCCGCGTGGCCATCGTGACCGGCGCGGGCGGCGGCCTGGGCCGCCAGCATGCGCTGGCGCTGGCCGCGCGCGGCGCGAAGGTGGTGGTCAACGACCTGGGCGGCGCGCGCGACGGCTCCGGCGGCTCGGTGAGCGCCGCGCAGGCGGTGGTGGACGAGATCAAGGCGGCCGGTGGCGAGGCGATTGCCAACGGCGCGTCGGTGACCGACTTCGAGGCGGTGCAGGCCATGGTCAAGGAGGCGGTCGACGCCTGGGGTCGCGTCGACATCCTCGTGAACAACGCGGGCATCCTGCGCGACAAGAGCTTCGCCAAGATGGACCTGGCCGACTTCCGGCTGGTGGTCGACGTGCACCTGATGGGCGCCGTGAACTGCACCAAGGCCGTCTGGGCGCTGATGAACGAGCAGAAGTACGGCCGCATCGTGATGACCACTTCTTCGTCAGGCCTGTACGGCAACTTCGGCCAGAGCAACTACGGCGCGGCCAAGCTTGCGCTGGTGGGCCTCATGCAGACGCTGAGCATCGAGGGCGCGAAGAACGACATCCGCGTGAACTGCCTGGCGCCCACGGCGGCCACCCGCATGACCGAGGACCTGTTCCCCAAGGAAATGCTCGAAGCCTTCCGCCCCGAAGCGGTGGTGCCGGCGATGCTGGTGCTGGCCGGGCAGGACGCGCCCAACCGCACCGTCCTCTGCGCGGGCGCCGGCACCTTCGAGGCCGCGCACATCACGCTGACGCAGGGCGCCTGGCTGGGCATCGAGGCCGACACGCCCGAGCAGCTGGCGGCGCGCCTGCCGGAAGTGACCGACCGCGAAGGCGAGGTCGTGCCGCAAAGCGGCGCTGCCCAGGGCGCCAACGAAGTCGCCAAGGGCATGGCGAACGCGAAGCGGGGCTGAGCCCGGCACCGTGTTCATGGCGCGCTTGACCTTGAGCGCACTCGAGCATTTCCAATGAATTCACCGGATGTCCGGTTCATTCATTCAAAGCAAGGAAATCGAGCCATGAACACGATCGACAACAAGGCCCTGGTCCAGCACATCCACGACGAGCTGGACAAGGGCAACGGCCGGCCCTTCGTCGAGAGCCTCGCCGACGACGCGAGCTGGAAGCTCGAAGGCAGCACCGCCTGGTCGCGCACCTACCAAGGCAAGAAGGCGATCCGCGAGGAGCTGCTGGACCCGCTCTTCGCCCAGTTCGCCGCGCCCTACAGGAGCAAGACAGAGCGCGTCATCGCCGAGGGCGACCGGGTGGTGGTGCTCTTCAGCGGCGACGTGCCCACCAAGGCCGGCAAGCGCTACAACAACCGCTATTGCTACGTCTACCGACTCGAAGGAGGCAAGGTGAAAGAGCTGACCGAATACTTCGACACCGCGCTGGTGCAAGAGGCGCTGCAGCCTCCGACCGTCGTCCATGCCGGCTGAGGAAGCCACCAAAAGGGGCTCTCCCTTCCACATCGGCGAACTGGCCAAGCGCACAGGCCGCACGGTGCACGCCATCCGCTGGTATGAGACGCAGGGGCTCGTGCCCGGCGTGGCGCGCGACGAGGGCGGCCGGCGCCTCTACGTCGAGCTGCATGTCGGCTGGCTCGACCTGATGGAGCGGCTGCGCCGCACCGGCATGTCGATCGCCGAGATGCGCGAATACACCGCGCTCGCGCTGCAGGGCAAGACCACGCTGCGCGAGCGGCGCGACATGCTCGCAGCGCACCGCGAGCGCGTGAACGAAACCATCGCCGAGTGGAAGAGGGCGCTGTCGCTTGTCGAGCGCAAGATCGACTTCTACGACGAGTGGATGGCCAGCGGGCATCGCCCGCCGCTCATTGCCGCGGAACCCTTGCCCGCGCCGAGGAAGCGCGGAAGCGGCGCTACTCGGCGATGAAGCCCGGATCGGTGCGGATCGAACCCCTGTCCCGGTGGTTGTGAAGCCGTCCCAGCGTGTTCTCGATCAGGCGCTTGAGCTTGTCGGAGGCGCCACGGAAAGCCTCGTCGAGGCTGGCCGCGTGCTGCGTCACCGCCAGCGGCTGGTGGTGCGCCAGGCGCGCTTCCATCACGCAGCACTTGTCGCTGCCTCCGGCCTTGTCGTGGTTCTCGTCGCTCAGGTGCACCTCGACGCGCGTCACGTCGTCGACGAAACGGCCCAGGTTCTGCTTGATCTCGGTGTCGGCCCAGCGCTCCAGCGCGTCCTTGTTGGTGATGCCGTTGCTCGTATTGACCTGTATCTGCATGCAATATCCTCGCTGGATGGATGAACGAAGGCCCACTTTGCACCGTGCGGCGCCGGGCGGGCCGTAGGTCTGGTTCCTACCCGCGCGACGGGCAGGCCCCAATCAGCTCTGGATGTAGGTGGTCAGCTGCTCGATGGTGGCTTCCTGGTCCGAGATGATGTCGTCCATCAGGTCCTGGATGGAGATCATGCCGACCACCCTGTCGCCATCGACCACCGGCAGGTGGCGGAACTTGCGCTGGCTCATGAGCGCCATGCACTCGCGGGTGCGGGTGTGCGGCGTCACGGTCATCACGTCGGGCGTCATGATCTCGCGCACCTTCATTTCCTTGGAGTTCTTGCCCTGCAGCGCGACCTTGCGGGTGTAGTCGCGCTCGGAGAGAAAGCCCACCAGCCTTTCGCCGTCCATCACCATCAGCGCGCCGACCTCGAAGCGCGCCAGGATGGAGAGCGCGTCGAACACGCTGGTGTCGGGGGAGGTGCGCCATGCCGCGGAATCATGGCGCTTGAGCAGTTCGGAGACGGGTTTCATCGTGTGCAACTCCATGAAGGGTTTTCGATTCGACCGACGCTCGGGCGCCGCACTCGCTCAAATCATAGGGGCGATGAATGACCGCGCGGCGCAAAAAACTCTAAGGGATTGCGCGTGTGTGCAAGACACGCGCAATGCGCGAGAACTTAAGGCTGCGCAGCCGCGGCCGCAGGGGTGGCGATGAACACGCGGTTCAAAGCCACCGCGTCGCCGACCACCGTCTTCACCAGACCCTTCTCGTCGAACTGCACCTGGAACTCCGACCAGCTGTCGCGCCAGTAGCGCCACACAGGGGCGTCGAGGCTGGGGTTCTCGCTGGCCACCGGGTAGGCGATGGCCATCAGCACCTGCTCGCGCGTCATGCCGGGCATCACCTTGCCGGCGAGGATGGCCTCGCGCACCGGCGCGGGGAAGGTCGCCAGCTTCTGCTTCGGGTCGGCGGTCACCACGTAGCGTTGCGCGAAGGCCGGCAACGGGATGTTGCGGCTGTAGTCGTTCTTGATGCGCTGCTGCTTGCCGGCGAGCTCGAGGCTGAACCAGCGGAAGTCGTAGGCCGTGATGCGCGCCGGGGTGCCGACGGCGACGATGCTCGTGCCCTGCTCGTCGTAGTTGATGTCGCTGATCGAATCGCCGTAGGTGCGCATGTTGCAGCACAGGTAGCCGCTGACGAGCGGGCCGGGCGGCGGGGAGGGCCGCTGGGCATGGGCGACGGTGATGGACGCGGGCACGACGGTGGCTGCCAGCAGGGCGGCAGCGGCAAGGCGCTTGAGCATTTGTGGATTTCCCTCGGAGTTGTTGGAATCGCTGCGGATCGCTGTCCTCGGCAGCGAAGGGATTCTAGGAGCGAACAATCCCCAAGCGAAGGCAGAATGAGCGTCTGCAGCTATCGAAAGCGTAGCAACCAGCTTGCGTTCAGGTTCCCGGTTCACAATGCGCCCCGGCGGCCCCGCCGCCCACCCGAATTCACAGAGACAGCGCGAAAAGAAAGAAGAGCCCACCGATGGCGATCCAGTGGTTCCCCGGTCACATGTATTCGACCCAGAAGGCCATCACCGAACGGGTGAAGGACATCGACGTGGTCATCGAGTTGCTCGACGCCCGCCTGCCGGGCTCCAGCGCCAACCCGATGCTGGCCGAGCTCACGGCCGGCAGGCCCACGCTGAAGGTGCTCAACAAGCAGGACCTGGCCGACCCCGCGCGCACAGCCCTCTGGCTGGCGCACTACAACGCGCTGCCCGCCACCCGCGCCATTCCCCTCGACGCGAGCCAGACCACGCCCGCGCAGCAGATCGTGAAGGCCTGCCACGAACTCTCGCCCAACCGCGGCGGGCTGGCCAAGCCGATGCGGGTGCTGATCTGCGGCATTCCCAACGTGGGCAAGTCCACCCTCATCAACACCCTCACCGGCGGGCGCAAGGCCAAGACCGGCGACGAGGCCGGCATCACCAAGCTCGAGCAGCGCATTACGCTGGCCGACGACTTCTACCTGTGGGACACGCCCGGCATGCTGTGGCCGCGCATCATCGTGCCCAAGAGCGGCTACAACCTCGCGGCCAGTGGCGCGGTGGGGCGCAACGCCTTCGACGAGGAGGAAGTGGCGCTGGAACTGCTCGGCTACCTCAAGGCCAACTACGCCGCCGGCTTGGCCGCGCGATTCAAGCTCGTGGAGCTCGACGCCGAGACCATGGCCGGCATGAAGGACGAAGCCCTGCTCGACACCATCGGCCGCAAGCGCGGCGCGCTGCTGGGCAAGGGCCGCGTCAACCTGCAGAAGGCCGCCGAGATCGTGATGCACGAGTTCCGCGCCGGCAACCTCGGGCGCATCACCCTCGAGACGCCCGGGGAGTTCGCCGTGTGGCTGGCCGACGGCCAGCGCGCCGACGCCGAGCGCGCGGCGAAGAAGGCCGCGCGCAAGCAGAAGGGCAAGCCGAAGGCAGAGGCGGCGCCCGCGCAGGACGATTGAGCGACTGAGACCGGCCATGCCCGCGGCGCCCGACCACGATGCCCCGGCCGGCACGGCCTGGCACAAGGCGTTGGCGCGGCGCTTTCCGGATCTCCTGCCGGCATCGCTGGCAGCGCTCGCGGCGCACGCACGCAGGGAGACGCTGGGCGCGAACGGCATCGTGCTCACGGCCGGCACCGTCTGGCAGCACGCGTTCTGGGTCGAGCAGGGGATGCTGCGGCTCTTCTACATCGACAGCGAAGGGCGCGAATCGAACAAGAACTTCCATGCCGAGGATGCGTTCATCTGGCCCGTGACAGAGGCGATGCGGCACGAGCCCGCTGCCTTCTTCATCGCGGCGCTGGTGCCGGTCACGGTCTGGCGCCTGCCGTACGCCACGTTGCAGGCCACGGTCGAGGGGCTGCCTTCATGGACTGCGCTGCAGCTGCACGCGCTTTCGGGGCTGCTCGACGACAAGATGCGGCGCGAGCAGGTCTTCCTGCAATGCTCGGCGCGCCAGCGCTACGAGACCTTGCTGCGCGAACGCCCCGAGTGGGCGGGGCGCATCCCGCTGCGCCACCTGGCCTCGTACCTGGGCATGACGGACGTGTCGCTCTCGCGGCTGCGCGCTGAGATGGGACTTATCGAGGGTTAAGGCGCCTGCCGCGCGGCGGCCCGACAGTGCGGGCTTTCCCGTTCGAGGAGAGAGCCCGCCATGTCTTCGCGCAACCCGGCTGCCCCATTGCCGCTGGCCTTCCATGCCCTCGCCGTTTTCTGGCTCGGCGCGATGGCCGGCTTTTTCTGGACCTACAGCGCCAACGTCAACTTCGCGACCCTGGAGATGGACGGTGCCACCTATGCGCTCGTGCAGTCGGGCCTGAACCGCAACGTGCGGCACGCGATGTTCTTCGGCTTCTTCTTCGGCCCGCCGCTGCTGTGCGCGCTTGCCCTTGCCACGGACTGGCGCGCCTGCCGGGCTGGCTGGTGGCGATGCCTGCTGCTGGCGGGCGTGCTCTACGGGCTGGGCATCGTGCTGTTCACCGCGCAGGTCAACCTGCCGCTCAATGCGTACACCGAATCGTGGAATCCGCAGGCGCTGCCGCCCGACTGGGCGCAGACGCGCCTGCGCTGGAACGCCGCGAACCTCTGGCGCACCGTGGCCAGTGCGCTGGCCTTCGGGCTGGGGCTCGCGGCACTGTGTCTGCGGGCGACGGCCGCGGCTCAGTCCAGCGCGAACAGCGCGGCCGCCGCCTCGTCGAGCGCCGCGACCCTGCGCGAGTCGGAACGCGGGCCGGCTGCCTGCAGCGCGCGCTGATACATCGCCACGCGCGTGGCCGACACCGGCCTGCACAGCGGCCGCCCGCGCGTCTGCGCGATGCCGCGTCCGGGCACCACGTAGCGCCCCGGGCTGAGCCGCGCGAAGCGGATGTAGGCCTGCAGCGTGGGGAGCACGTCGGCGTGCAGCGCGTTCATGCGCTTTTCCGCCTCCTTGCCGATCTGCGCGTAGCCCTTGGCGTCCTTGGTGATGGGCAGGCCGAGGATGTCGGCCATGTCGATCTCGAAGTGCGTGAAGTCGCCGTACGGGCGCTTGCAGTCGATGACGAAGCTGCTCCAGTTCGCGTGCTGCAGCAGGCGGATGTGCTCTTCGGTCACGTCGAAGGCCGCGCGCTTCTCGAAGGGCGGCTGGAAGGCGTAGTGGCCGGCCACGAAGCTCGCGTGCAGGAAGAAGGCGGCCGCCACGTTCACGAATCGGTCGAAGACCGGCGAGTTGCCGCCGTCGAGCACGTCGCCGAACTGTTCGAGCGTCATGTCGGGCGGCACGATGGCGGGCGCGCCGGATTCGCAGCCGACCCACTCGGCGTGGCTGCGGCGGAACCAGTCGATGTCGGCCTGCGTGATCTCGATGCTGCCCGGCTGGGGCGGCGCTGTCGGGGCGGATGCGGGCGCATCCTGCGACTGGCCGCAGCCCGAGGCGGCCAGCAGGCCGGTTGCGGCGCATGCGGCAGAAAGTACCAGCGCATCCCGCCGATGGAACCATCTCAATTTGTTCTCTCCAGGGAAAAGCTATCTGTCCGGCGCACGAGGATGCCATGCGGGCCTGACATCTGCCTGAGGACGGCCGGGGCATCGGGAGCGTCAGGGGCGCGGTGTAGGCTCGCCGCATCCACATCGCAAGGAGCGACATGACCGAAGCAGCGCAGGACCGAGGCAACGACGACGACGGTGACGACGAGCTCTCGCCCGGCTGGGACGCCATCACCGCCGCCATGGAGCGCCTCTACCCCGGCCAGGAGCCGAAGCACTACGGCACGGTGATCAAGTGGATGCTCGGCGGGCCCGATCCGCTGGACGGCGTGAGCGTGTGGAAGCGCATGGAGCCGGTGCCGCACTGGCACTACCTGAGCTACGGGCTCAGCGAGCTCTACACCAAGGAGTCGGACGTCGCCGAAACCAGCGGCTACGGCTTCGAACTCACTTTCCGCCTCGCCTGCGAGCCGGACGACGAAGAACCGCCCGCATGGGCCATCAACTTCCTGCAGAACCTCGCGCGCTACGTGTTCAAGAGCGGCAACGTGTTCGACGACGGCCACTGGATGACCGCCAACGGTCCCATCGCGCTGGAGCGCGAGACGCTGATCCGCTCGATGGGCTTCGTGTTCGATCCCGAGCTGCCGGCCATCGACACGCCCAACGGCCGCGTGAGCTTCATCCAGGTCGTGGGCCTGACGGAAGACGAGGAGCGCGCGGGCAAGCGCTGGGACACGCGCCGGCTGCTCGACGCGCTGCTGCCGGCGATGCCGCTGTGGGTGACCGACCTCGGGCGGCCCTCGCTGCTCGACGATGCCGAAGTGCGCGGGCGCGTGGAGGAGGGCGCGGCGCGCGAGGGCTCGTCCAGCGGTTTTCTCTTCACCGAAGTGCTGGGCTGGGAGACGAGCAAGCGGCTGCTGCGCGCGCCGGTCACCGAGATCACGCTGGGCGCGCGGCAGGTCGACGAGCTGGTCGCGCTGCTGCCGCTGCGGCTGCCTTTCGGGCGCGACTTCCACTTCGCGAGCCGCGAGCGGGCGCTGGTCTTCGCGCACGGCGAGACCGACAGCGTTTCCGAAGAAGACGGCAGACTCACGCTGCGGCTTTCCGATGCGACGGTGCGCGAGCTGGCCCGCACGCTGAGGCCGGTCGCCGGCACCTACGAGGTGCAGGGTCTTGGCGCCGTGCGCTGGAAGGTGCAGAAGACGACAATCAGGGACCCGCAGGGGAACGTTGTCGGCACCGTAGGCTGACCGGTCATCCCCACGCCAGCCCACAGCCAGCCCATCGCCAGCAACCCGACTCCAGATGCAACGTCTCACGCGTCAACGCAACGCCGTCTTCTCCGCCTTCAGCGACGCAGGCCGCGTCCTCACCGCTCCGCAGATCCTGGCGCATGCGCGCGAGATCGTTCCCGAGATCAGCCTCTCGACCGTGTACCGCCAGGTCTCGCTGCTGCTGGCGGACGGCGAAATCGCCAAGGTCGAGCTGCCCGGCGAGCCCGCCCGCTACGAGGTGGCGTGCAAGCCCGAGGCGCATGGCAAGGCGGGCCGCGGCGCAAAGCACGCCGACCATCACCATCACTACTTCCATTGCTCCAGCTGCGGGCAGGTGTACATGCTGCATTCCTGCCCCGGGCCGATGGACGACCTGGTGCCCGAGGGCTTCAAGGTCAGCAGCCACGAGGTGACGCTGCACGGGGTGTGCGCGTCTTGCTCGGGAGCGGCCGACAAGGCGCACTGACCAGTCGGCTTTCATCCGGCTTTCAATTTATTGAGAATGGATTCTCAATAACGTATAGTCGCGGGTCCGAATCCTCTGGTTCCGATCCGATCATGCAAGTCCTGTCCTCGCTCAAAGAAGCAAAGAAGCGCCACCGCGACTGCCAGGTGGTGACGCGGCGCGGCCGCACCTACGTCATCTGCAAGTCCAATCCGCGCTTCAAGGCCAGACAGGGCGGCGCGAAGAACAGGCACAAGCGCTGAGGAGCGCATGCGCCGCTGACGGGCGCGGCGACTGAAGAGCCGGCGCCCGAATCTCCCCAACACCGAACAAACGAACGATCGACTGACCGCCTCGGCGCGTGTGCGCCGGTGCGTGCCTGCGCGCGTCCCGTTCGTCCTTCCATTCACCGGGTTTCCTTCATGCTTCGAGCCACCGGCCTCACCAAGCAATACGGCGCGCACACCGCGCTCGACAGCCTCGACCTCGACATCCGCGCGGGCGACATCTACTGCCTGCTGGGCGCGAACGGCGCGGGCAAGACCACCACCATCAACCTGTTCCTGAACTTCGTCGAGCCGACCTCCGGCACGGTGGAGATCAACGGCATCGACGTCGTGCGCCACCCGGTGGCCACCAAGCAGCACGTGGCCTACATCCCCGAGCAGGTCACGCTGTACGGGCCGCTCTCGGGGCTGGAGAACCTGCGCTTCTTCGCCGGGCTCGCGCTGGGCCGCGAGCTGCCGCGCGAGCGGCTGCTGGAGCTGATGACCGAGGTGGGGCTGGACCACGCCGCGGCCGACAGGCGCGTGTCGGCCTACTCCAAGGGCATGCGACAGAAGGTGTGGATCGCGGTCGCGCTGGCCAAGCAGGCGAAGGCGCTGCTGCTCGACGAGCCCACCTCGGGGCTCGACCCGCAGGCCGCCAGCGAGTTCTCGGGCCTGCTGCGCCGCGCCGCCGACAACGGCGTGGCCGTGCTCACCACCACGCACGACCTGTTCCACGCGCAGCAGACCGCCACGCGCGTCGGGATCATGAAGCGCGGCCGCCTCGTCGAGAGCCTGGACGGCGAGGCGCAGATCGCGCGCACCGACCTGCAGTCCCTCTACCTGGCGCACATGAGGGCATGACATGCAGCTCGTGAACTGGATCGCACGCCGCGAATTCCTCGAACGCCTGCGCGACGGGCGCCTCTACTGGGCCGGCGGACTGGTGGCGGTGCTGCTGCTGACCGCGCTCGCCGTGGGCTGGGCGCACCAGCGCGACGCGCAGGCCGAGCAGCGCGCCGCGCAGGCCATGGACTACCGCGACTGGCTGCGGCAGGACCGTCGCCATCCGCACGACGCCGCGCACCAGGGCATGCACGCCTTCAAGCCCGAGGCGGTGCTGTCGATGATCGACCCGGGCATCAACCTTTTCATCGGCAGCACCGTGTGGCTGCAGGCGCATCGCCAGAGCGAGGTGAAGTTCAATGTCGCGCAGGACGCGACCGGCCTGCAGCGCTTCGGCAATCTCTCGGTCGGCTGGATATTGCAGGTGCTGAGCCCGCTGCTGGTGATCGTGCTGGGCTTCAACGCCTTCGCGGCCGAGCGCGAGCAGGGCATCCTGCGCCAGACGCTGAGCCTGGGTGTGTCGCCGCTGCGGCTGCTGGGCGGCAAGGCGCTGGCGCTGACGGCGTCGCTGGCCGTGTTGCTGGTGCCGGCGGGGCTTGTCGCGGCCATCGCCGTGGGGGCCGGCGCGGATGACGGCGAGCGGCTCGACGCGCTGCTCCGGCTGGGGGCGTGGGCCGTCGGCTATGCCGTGTACCTGGGCATCTTCGTGTTCCTGGTGCTCGGCGTTTCCGCGGCCTGCTCGACCTCGCGCATGGCGATCGCGCTGCTGCTGGCCATCTGGATCGCTCAGGCGGTGATGGCGCCGCGCGTGCTCTCGGAGCTGTCGCGCGCATGGTTCCCGAGCCCGACGCGGCTGGAGTTCAACCGCCAGCTCGGCGCAGAACTCAAGACCGTGTCCGACGAGGTGTGGCGGAAGAACTTCGGCTCCACCGAACGCTGGGGGCGCGACGTGCCGCTGAGCAAGTGGGGCATCGCGCTGCGCCTGGACGACCAGGCCTCGTACCCCGTGTACGACCGCCACTACGGCCGCCTGTGGGACACCTGGGAGCGCCAGCAGGCGGTGCAGGAATGGAGCGGCCTGCTGGTGCCCGTCCTCGCGGTGCGCAGCTTCTCGATGGGCATGGCGGGCACCGACTTCGCGCACCACCGCAGCTTCACCACCGCCGCCGAGCTGCATCGCCGCCATATCCAGGACCTGATGAGCGAAGACCTGGTGGCGCACGCCGACCCGCTGGGCGACCAGCATTTCGCCTACCAGGCGACGCCCGAACTGTGGGCGACGGTGCCGCCCTTCGACTACCAGCCGCCGCGCGCGGCCTGGGCGCTGATGCACCAGATGCGCAGCTTCGCCGTGCTGTGCGCGGGCCTGCTGCTGGCCGCCGCCTTCGCGGCATTCACCGCCTCGCGGCAGCGCGCGCTCTGAGGCAAGCCGTACATGACGACGACCACTTCTTCCTCGGTTTCTTCCCCCGTTCCCGTTTCCATCGTCGATCCGCCGCAGGGCCGCCGGCTGCTGGCCGTGATGCGCCAGGAATGCCGCCTGATGCTCGCCGAGCGCACGCTGTGGGCCGTCGGCCTGCTGTTCCTGCTGCTGGTGGCCTATGCGCTCGGTAACGGGCTGCTGCAGACCGCGAGCCGCGACCGTGCGCAGGCGGCTGTCGCGCAGGCCGACCGCGACACCCGCGCGGCGCAGCGCGCGCTGCTCGAAAGCATCCTCGCCGGCACCGCGCAGCCCACGCCCTTCGAGAACCCGGCCGATCCTTCGCGCATGGCCAGCGGCTACGGCGGGCACCACGCGATCCTGCCGACCGCGCCGCTGGGCCCGGTCGCGCTGGGGCAAAGCGACCTGTACCCGAGCCAGTTCAAGGTCACGAACCAGAGCCGCGTGGTGTTCATGAACCCCAGCGACATCGAAAGCCCGTGGCACCTGCTGAGCGGGCACTTCGACCTGGCCTTCGTCATCGTCTACCTGCTGCCGCTGCTGATCTTCGCGCTGGGCTACAACCTGCTGTCGGCCGAGCGCGAGAACGGCACGCTGAGGCTGCTGCTGTCGCAGCCGCTGCGCCTGCGCACGCTGCTCGCCGGCAAGCTCACGGTGCGCGCGGCGGTGCTGCTGGGGCCCGCCGTGCTGCTGCCGGTGGCCGTGCTGCTGGTGGCGCGGCAGGCCGGGCTGGCCGGCTCGCCGGGTGCCGCCCTGTGGTGGTGGGCGCTGCTGGTGGGGGCGTACGTGCTCTTCTGGTTCGCGCTGGTGGTGGCGGTGAATGCCTTCGGCGCCTCATCGGCGACCAACGCGATGGTGCTCGTCATCGCCTGGGTGCTGCTGGTGCTGGTGGCTCCGGTGCTGCTGAACCTTGCAGTGACGCAGGCCAGCCCCGCACCTTCGCGCACCGAGCTGGCCACGCGCCAGCGCATCGTCACCGCCGAGGCGATGAAGCGCCACGCCGACCTGATGAGCACCGACTACCGGCACGTGGGCCGCGGCGCGATCCTCGTGCCGCGCGACGGCAAGGTCGAGATCGCCGGCCGTGCGCTGGGCAACTACCTGATCGAGAAGGAAGTCGACGAGGCCATCAAGCCCGAGCTCGACCGCTTCGACGCGCAGCAGGCCGGGCAGCAGGCGCTGCTCGCGCGCTTCAGCGCGGTGTCTCCGGCGGCAGTGGCCTACGAGGGCATGACGGCGCTGGCCGGCACAGGCACGCGGCGCCAGGCGCGCTTCGAGGCCCAGACCGTCGCCTATCACGAGGCCTGGAAGCGCTTCTTCTCCCCGCGCATCGACGCGCGCGACGCGCTGGTGCCCGCCGAGTTCGACCGCATCCCCGCATTCGCCTGGCAGGAAGAGCCCGCCGGTCTCGTGCGCGGGCAGGCGGCCATCGCTGTGATCCAACTGCTGGTGCCGAGCCTGCTGCTGTTCGGCCTCGCGGCGTGGCGGCTGCGGCGCTTCTCGGTCGCCTAGCGGCCACCCGGCTTTTCTTTTCTTCCCGCAATTCCAAGCAATCGATCCAATGACAACCCTCATCCGCACGGCCATGGCGATGGCCGCCGCCACCGCATTCCAGGTTTCGTACGCGCAGCAGGCCGGCGGCGGCGAGCTCGGCACCATCACCGTCGAAGGCAGCCGCGACGCCAGCGGCCTGCATCTAGAGGAGTCGAGCGGCTCGGCCTCGCGCCTCGGCCTCTCGGTGCGCGAGACGCCGGCCTCGGTCGAGATCCTGCAGCAGGACACCATGCAGCAGCGCGGCGCGCGCACCTTCAGCGAGGCGCTGCGCGGCATGGCGGGCCTGTCGGGCGGCGGGCCGCCGTCGTCGCCGACCACGCTGTCCACGCGCGGCTTCACCAGCCTCATGTACCTGTACGACGGCGTGCGCAGTTCCGGCGCGGGCGTGACCAACCGCGTGCAGGACACCTGGAACTACGAGCGCATCGAGGTGCTGAAGGGCCCGGCCTCGGTGCTCGACGGCGAGGGTGCCATCGGCGGCGTCGTCAACTTCGTGACCAAGCGGCCCGACCGCAACAACCCGAACAAGGAGGCGCTGCTCTCGTACGGCAGCTACGGCTCCACGCGCGCTGCATTCGGCTTCGGCGGCGCGCTGGGCGATGCCAGCGCCTACCGGCTGGACTACAGCCGCAACGACACGAAGGTGGGCACCATCGCGCGCAACGGCGAGCGCATCGACCACTTCACCAGCGGGCTGATGGTCGACTTCGGCGGCTCGGTGAAGCTGGATCTTTCGTTCGACTACCTGCGCGACAACAACCAGGCCTACTGGGGCACGCCGCTGGTGCCGGCCAGCTTCGCCACGCAGCCGACCAACGTGGTCAGCACGCCTGACGGCCGCGTGATCGACCGGCGCCTGGCGCGCAGCAACTACAACGTGCCCGACGACGAGAACTCGTCGGAAACCTACTGGCTGCGCGCGCGGCTCACGGGCCAGCTCGACGGCGGCTGGTCGTGGCGCAACGAGTTCTCGGCCAACAAGGCGAACCGCGTGTTCCGCAATTCCGAGAGCGCGGTCTTCGTGGCGCCCGCCAGCATCGCGCGCGACCAGACGCTGATCACCCACGACCAGGACTTCTGGCTGAACCGCTTCGATGCCACGCACAAGGGCACGCTCGGCGGCATGGACAACCGCTTCGTCGCCGGCGGCGAATACAGCGAGACGCGCTTCGGCAGCCAGCGCCGCTTCTCCAACGGCAGCGCAGCCACCGCGAACCTGCTGCGCGTGCCGGTGTTCGACCCGTACATCGCGCCTTTCAACGACAGCCTCGCACTCACCACGGGCGCGGGCAACCGCACCAACACCACGTCGAACGTGAAGGTCACGTCGGCCTTCGTGGAAGACGCGATCAAGCCGGTGCGCGGCCTCACGCTGGTGGGCGGCCTGCGCCACGACCGCACCGAGGTCGACCGCGGCATCGCCGACCTGAACCTGGGCAGCTACACCCGCTTCGGCACCAGCTACCGCTCGACCTCGGGGCGCATCGGCGCGGTGTACGACATCACGCCGGATTCGAGCGTGTACGCCCAGTACACCAACGCGACGCTGCCGGTGAACTCGCTCTTCCTGCTGTCGGCGTCGAATGCGGCCTTTCCGATGTCGCGCGGCAAGCAGGCCGAGGTGGGCTTCAAGCAGAGCCTGCCCGAGGCGAAGCTGGAGTGGACGGCGGCCCTCTACAAGATCGAGCTCGACAACGTGCTCTCGCGCGACCCCAACGACGCGCGCAACACGGTGAACAACGGGCGGCAGTCTTCGCGGGGCGTGGAGCTCTCGGCCGTGTGGCGGCCGACGCGCGAATGGACGCTGGCCGGCAACCTCGCCGCGCTCGACGCGCGCTACGACACGCTGATCGAGGCCGGCGGCGTCTCGCGCGTGGGCAAGACGCCGCCGAACGTGCCCGAGCGGGTGGCCAATCTCTTCGCGACCTACCGGCCCGAGGGATCGAAGTTCGAGTACTTCGCGTCGTTGAACCACACGGGCCACATGTACACCGACAACGCCAACGAGATCCGCATCAACGGCTTCACCACGCTCGACGCGGCGGTGAGCTACAGGATGCGCAACGCCTTGCTGACTTTCCGCGTGCGCAACCTGACCGACAAGCTCTACGCCACCTGGGTGGGCCGCGCGACCTCGCAGGTGCTGCTGGCGCCGCGGCGCACCTTCGAGCTGTCGGCCAAGTTCGACTTCTGACGGAGCAGGCGGCTCAGCGCATCTGCAGCCGCGCGTCCTTCGGATAGCCGATGGTGTAGTCGGCCGTCACGCGCGCGGTCTGGCCGGCCGCGAGGTCGAGCTGCCACATGGCCAGGCCGGGCTGCTTGTTCCAGGCCAGCTCGGCGGGCTGCGGCGTGAACTCCGAGGCCACGCGCACCTTCTCGTCGACCGAGACCGGAGCGGCTTCCAGCACCTGCACCGCGATCGGCGTGCGGTGGCGGTTCTCGACCACGTAGGCGCGCTGCACCTTGCGCTCGGCGCGCGAGCCGGCGAAGCCGCCCGTGCCCTGGTTGTCGCGCTCGGGCTCGGCCTGCACGCGCACCAGCTCGTCGCGGCCGAAGGAAAGCGTCAGGCGCGCATCGGTGGGCGCGTTCCAGCGGCCGCTGCCCACGAAGGCGCCGTCGCGGTAGAGCTGCATCGGGCCGGCGGGCCACACGCCGGCGGGCTGGTCGAGTTCGGCGACGAGGAAAGCGCTGGCGTCCACGCGCGGGCTGGTGCGCGCGGCGAGCTTGGCCGTGTCTTCGTGCTGGCCCAGCGCCATGGTCACGCGCTGGCCGTTGGAGGGCACGTCGATGGCCTGCGGCACCGAGAATTCGGTGGCGAAGCTGTTGTCGAACACGCTCACGTCGAACAGCGGCTCCGTCCGGCGCTCGCGGCTGTCCATGGACTTGCTGGCCATGATGGGCGAGGGCGCCATGGCCGCCGCCGGCGCGGCGGGGTAGGCCATCTCCGCCAGCGGGCGCGGCGGCGGCTCGATGCCGATGCGCCACGCCGTGGGCAGGCGGCCGGCGGTCTCGCGGCGCGGCTGGCCGGTGGAGAGCACCAGCTTCACGCCGCGCCAGTCCTCGCCCGTGGCCTGCGCCACCAGCGCCTGGCGCTCGATGCGCACCTTGCGCGTGGTGGTGTCGAGCAGCGCGCGGTAGGTGGGCGTCCAGCCGGGGCCGTTGACCTGGTAGCTGAGCTTCACGTCGGCATCGGCGCCGGCGGCCAGGGTCACCGTCACGGCGGTTACCTGGCCGCCGTTGCCCTGGGTGCGTGTGCGCTCGACCAATAGCGGGTTGAGCTGGCGGTCGATCTCTGCCTGCCTGCGCTGGATCTGGTGCTGCTTGAGCAGTGAATCCTGCCCGGTGCGGCGCATGGCCTCGGTCATGGCGGCGAGGTTGCGCGCGTCCATCGGCGCGCGCGCGCCGGGGGCGTCGCCGCTGCCGCCGGCCAGGCCCTTGAGGTAGCCGGTGACCATGCCCAGCGCGTCGGTCTCGGCCTGCAGGGCGGCCTTCTGGTCCTCGAGCTCGCGGATGCGGCCGTCGAGCGGGCTGGTCGAGCAGCGTGCCGAGAGCTCGCGCTGCTCGCTGAGCACCGAGGTCTCGCCGATGCGCACCGAAGCATCGGCCGACACCTGCAGGCTCTGCACGTCCAGCCCCGCGGGCAGGCAGGCGAAGGTGATCGAGCGCGCGCCGGCCGCGACGCGCGCCACGCGCTCCACGGTGGCGCTGCCGGGGTAGACCTTGACCTGGGTGATGCGCGAGTCGGTGGCTGCCGTGGCGGGTTGTGTAGTCGCCTGACCCTGGGCGCTCAGGCTCAGGACCAGCAGGACGGCGGCACCGGCGGTGGCGCGGAGGAGGGCGGAAGTCGATGCTTTCATGGGATGCCTCTGGAGCGAAGGTGATGAATGACCCAGGCTCATACGGGCGGCCCCGGCGATCGGGGTTAAGGCATCGTCAAAAAAACTTCATGCAGCCGGCGGCGCTGTCGCCAATGCAACCGGCACGGCGTTTCCGGTCGCGCGCGCGACGGCGGATGCGGTGCGTGCTTCATAGAGTGGCTGCATCGTCTTTTCACCCAACCCCGGACAAGGACACACCGCCATGCTCGACACCATCCAGGCCATCAACAAGACCGCCGCCTTCAACCGCTGGGCCGGCTTCGAAGTGACCAGCGCTGCCAACGGCGAAGCCGAACTGCGCATGAACTGGCGCGAGGAGGACATGGGCCAGTACGCCGGCTTCCTGCACGCCGGAATGATCGGCGCGATGCTCGACACCGTGAGCGGCTACGCGGCCGCCACCGTGGCGGGCCGCGTGCTGGCGTCGCATTTCTCGGTGAACTGCGTCTCGCCCGCCATCGGGCGCGCCTTCGTGGCGCGCGGGCGGGTGGTGAAGGCCGGGCGCAAGCAGGTGTTCGCGGCGGCCGAGCTCTATGCGCAGGGCGAGGGTGCCGATTCGCTCAAGCTCGTGGCGACGGGGAACGCAATCCTGGTTCCGGTCGAAGAGCCTGCTTCCGCGCTGCCGAAGAAGGCGCAGCCCGCGGCCTGAGCTTCAGCCCGAAGAGCGGCCGAAGGATGTTGACGCGGCGGATCAGCCCGTCCGTCAACAGCCAGCAGCCCAGCAGCGTCAGCGCCACCAGCAGCGCGGGTTCGACGACCGGGCCGAGCGCGAACGGGGCCAGCAGGGTCACGCCGGCGATGATCAGCGTCTGGTGCAGCACGTACCACGGGTACACCGACTCGTTGGCCCAGCGCAGCCAGGGCCAGGGGCGGTTCAGGTGGCGATGGCCGTGGCCGAGGATGGTCGCGACGGCCAGCCACAGGTAGAGCATGCGCAGCGTGTCCATCAGCAGGCCCGGGGGCGGGCTCTTCATGCCGGTGCGCAGCGCGATGAAGGCGGCGATCACCGCGACCGCCAGCGCGAGCGACATGCGGCGCAGCCGTTCCAGCTCCTTCCACACGCCGGTGTCCACGCCCATCCAGTAGCCGTAGAGGAACATCGTGAAGTAGAGGCTGTGCAGGTGGAAATCGCGCACCAGGTTGTGCGTGGCCGGAAAGCGCGAGGCCAGCAGCACCGTGAAGACCAGCAGCGGCACCACCGGCAACAGCAGCAGCTTCCAGCCGCGCAGGCCGTTGAAGGCTGCGCGCAGCCGCTGGCCGGCAGCGGATTTCCACAGCGGCAGCGTCAGCGCGACCAGTGCCGTGTAGGTAAATAGATAGGGCAGGTACCAGAGGTGGTTCCAGGTGATGCCGAACTCCGCGCCGTCGAAGGCCTGCTTCGGCCAGGGCTGGGCCATCGACAGGTAGCGCAGCAGGAAGGCGCCGAAGCCCGGCGCGACCATCCCGTTGGCCACGCCCTGCGCGTAGGCCTGGTAGGGCACGATCACCGCCATGCCGAAGGCCAGCGGCAGCATCAGCCGCAGGCCCCGGCTGCGCAGCAGGCCCCAGGTGCCCTGGCCTCGGCTCAGGAAGCCGAGCGACACGCCCGAGATCAGGAAGACCAGGTCCATGCGCCACAGGTTCAGGATGCGCATCGGCCATTGCAGCCATTCGGCCGCGTGCGGGCTCTTGAGGTGCCAGGGCCAGTCGGCCACGTAGTACATGCCCACGTGATAGAGGATGACGAAGAGGAAGGCCAGCGCGCGCAGGGCGTCGATGTCGTGGCGGCGGTGGTCGGATGGAATTGCTGGAACGGGATCGGCGGTCATGGGCGGCTCCTCGAAGCGGGAAGGCCGCCATGCTCGGCCCGGCCGCCCCGCGCGGCGCGGCCGGGGGACGGATCGCCCCCGCTTTGTGACGAGCGGTGGCCCGCGGGGACGAAATCCGGCCCCGAAAAGCCGTCCCGGGGCCCGTTTTCGGGAGAATCCCGGCCATGGGAGACCCCCGCAAGAACCTGTACGAACGCTACGCGCCGATCCGCCGTCCGCTGGAGGTGGCTTTCTGGATCGTGCTGATGACGCTGCAGGCCGCGTTCAGCACCATGGTGGCGATCATGGACGTGCGCACGCGCGCCGTGCCCCGGCCCAACTGGGAGGTCGCGACCTGGGAGGTGTCGAGCCACCTGGTGCTCTTGCTGCTGGTGCCCGCGCTGGCGGCGGTCGAGCGCCGGCTGTCGCCGCTGGCGCGTGCCCATCTGCTGCGCTTCCTGGCCTGGCACCTGGTGGCGAGCGTGGTGTTCAGCGTGGTGCACGTGGCGGGCATGTTCGGGCTGCGGTCGATGGTCTACGCCATGGCGGGCGAACGCTACGACTTCTGGAACTGGGCCGGCCAGTGGAGCTACGAGTACCTGAAGGACGTGCGGGTGTACGCGAGCATCGTGTTCGGCATCTGGGCGTACCGGCTGTTCCTGCTGCGTCTGCAGGGGGAGGCGCGGGTGCTGGATGCGCCGGAGGAGGGCGTGATTGCGCCGGCTCCCGTCCCGATTCCGGCTTTGGCGGAACCGGATGTTTTCGACTCTAGTCCTTAGGCTTCTTCCAGTAGTCCGCGCCCTTCGTCACACGATAGACCGCCCGCTTAACGACGGAGGCCGACACGCCATGTGCATAGCCTAACTCGCGATACGTCACCCCTCCAGCTCGATACAGCGCCACTACCTTCGCTTCAACATCGGGCTCCAAATTCCGACCCCGCCCCGGCTCTCTGCCGCGCTCCCGCGCAGCAATCTGCCCAGCCATTGAACGTTCCCGAATCATCGACCTCTCAAGCTGGGCAACCGCACCCAGTATCTGCACGACGAACACGCCCATGCTATTCGTTGTGTCCAAGGGCTCGGTGACACTCTTTATTGTTGCACCGACGCGCTCCAGACGCCGCAAGATATCGAGCAGGTCGAAAAGGCTTCTCGCGATGCGGTCGATCTTGTAGACAACCAACACGTCGCCACGCTTCAACGACGACAGGCACCGCGCTAGCTCAGGCCTCCCCCTCTGAGAAGCGCCGCTAGCCTTCTCGTGAAAGATCACGTCGCACCCAGCCTTATTGAGCGCATCAAACTGGAGATGTGTTTCTTGTTCGCGCGTGGATACGCGCGCATAACCTACGAGCATCTGATCCTCCAAATGTAAGACGCCCAAAGGCGTGATGCATTTGGCCGGACACAGTCAACACCAAAGGCGATGACACAAGCCATCCCATAAATGTAAGCAGTTGTAGACTCTCGAAAAAGGAGAGATTCAGCATGGACCCGCAATTCCAACGCCACCTCGACCAGATGGTCCGCAACGCACAGCGACAAGCCGATCAAGACCTATTCATCCTCTTCATCATCGGAGTCGTATCGACTGCCATCACGATCTGGGCGCTGTACTGGATCATCCGCTTCGCCGTCAGAGACGGCATGCGAGACGCACAAGAAGGCCGCAGAAGCACCAGACCGCCGAACCGGCACCCAGCTCGCGCAGAACACATCCCAGACATGCGCGCCGACTAGCAAGGCGCCTCCTGCCCTATCAATTCAGTACACAGGTAGTAGCTGTCGCGCCACCGACCGATGTGGTGCGTCACGATGACTTCGCCATCTTCGAGCCAGAAACAGCGCGGGATCAGCTCCAGCAGGCTCACTCCCGTGAACCTCGTGGCCACCGACTTCGGCAGCGGCTGATCACCCTTCGAATGCGTATATCGCTGCTTACCCTCAGGGAAGAGCTCCGCGTGCTTCAGGATGTACTTCGAGACGTAGGCCGCCATCTTGGCCAGCGATGACGTAAGCCCCCTGCCGGCCTTCTTCCCACCAACGAAGCACAGCCCGTTGTCCTTTCCGACGATGGCACGCCACACCATCGTGCCGACGTGCTTCGCGGGCACCTTACGCTCAATGAAGCCGCCTTCGACCTTTGCAGGGAAACGCACCTTGACGAACTCCGGGAGCTTGTACACGGCCGCGTGAACGTGCCATGCGCCCCGCTGCTGCGGCTCATAGCCCGCGCAATAGCCGAAGCCAGGAATAAGCTGCGACATACGGCGAAAGAAAGCCCGCGCGTGCTTCTTGCACAGCGCCTCGTCCGTCTGATTCTCGCGATAGGTGAGGGTCAACAGTTCATTGAAGCCCATCGACTTGATGAACCTCCTGCAGGTGGTCTTCGCCCGCGATGCATTGCGCTTACGCGCTGCCTCTTTGCGCTCCGCTGCATCAGCCTCTTCACGCTCCGGGTCCTTCTCGCCGAGGATCGACTCCCAGTCGGGAGCCGGACCTATCTCGTGCCACTCGATCACGCGCTGGGCCGAAATCTCCCGATGGCCGTTGCACTCCCACACCCGAACGTCATAGGCGTCATCCACGTATTTGCCTTCGTAGGCAATCCCATCCACAATTCGCTGCATCGCTGTTTCCCCAAGATAAGGCAGTGATCACGACCCGGGCGGCTGGCAGGCTGCGCCGGGTCTTTCTTTTGGCTGACCAGCGCAGGCTGGCCAAGACGAAACCGATAAATCAGGCTCTCTTCGCTGGAGCTTGTCGTGAAGTGAGTTAGTAATAAATTGGCCGCGCTGCGCGCGGCCTCGGATGGTGCTACGCACCCATCCTTCAGCCTCCCGCGCGCGACCGCAATCGCCATCAGCACATCCACCGACAAGGGGCTACGGCAGCAGCGCCCCTCCGGGCACTCGCACTGCGGCCGCTCGCACTGCGCCTGCTCGCACACCCCTCGCACTCGCATTCCGCTTTGCTGCATGTCTACGTGTCTACGGGGTGTGTCTACGCAGGCTCCGTGTCTACGCGCCCTCCGTGTCTCCGTGCCCTGCGTGTCGCCGCCGCCTTCGCATTGAGTTCCGGAGCCCGCAGCCGCGGGCGTCTTTCTGGCCGGCCAGAGACAAGGCAGGGGCACGTAACCCACGCGGCACCAGAGAGAAGATGCCTCCGCCACAAGGGCTCCGGCGCTTTGCTTTGCAGTAGCGCGAGCGCTGGCGCAGGGGCACGTAATACCCACGTGCTCGAGCAAGGGCATTCCAGCAGCCCGACTCACTGAGCGCCGGTCTGAAACGACCACTTTGAACCCGGCTGCACGCGCGGCTGCGGGTCTTGGGCCACAGGAGCCGCTACAGGGCCTGCAGCGGCCTTAGGCGGGTCACCTATCACCACCAAGCCGGACGGGGCCGCTGCGGCCGTCTCCGGGGCTACACGACGGGGTTCCAGGCGAGACGCTTCCTTCGTCTCACCCTCCGGCGCGAACGCGAGGAAGACGCCATGCCGCGCTATCGACTCGCACAGCCCCTGATCGACCGGATACGGCGTCGCATCCTGCGTGTAGCACTTGCACCCCTTCGACGCCATCGAGACGCAGGCAGCGGGCACAGGAACCCGCTTGGGCCGCGTCAATTCATCGTAAGCCGGCGCGCTATGCATCAACCCAGGCACCCGAGGCTGATAGCTGGCGATGTACTCAGTCGGCGTCTTAGGCCTCGCTGACCCTTCGCCGCCGCGTGCGCCCGAAGAAGCAGCCGCCACTTCCTTCTCATCGGACCCCTTCGCCTTCGACTTGTTGAACAGCCCGGAGACGCCTAGCCAGATCAAGAGCGGCACCAGCACCATGCACGCGATCACCACATACACCGCCTTCGGAATGCGCGTCTTACCGGTGTGAACATAAGCCGAGTCGTACCAGTCGTACACCTCGCGCGGAAACGGCCGTGTCTTCACGTCCGCCGTCTTGCCCGAGCCAAACTGCTCGCACTGCAGGTTGACGGCATCCCACTGCAGAAAATTTGATACCGCCGCTGCACCCGCCAGCCGCTTCACGTGCTGATGCCAACCCGGCGCCTGCACGAGGTTGCGCACGAAGCTATCGATGTTCTTCGGGTGCTGAGTCAGCAAGAAGAAATCAAAGCCATACGAACGATGCTCAGTCAGGCGCGCGATGTGCGGCGGCTCCTTCAGACTGGCCGGCCGTTTCGGCAAATCGTAGTGGCACTCATCAACCAAGAAGATCGCACCTGGCTCGACGGACTCCCATTCGTGAAACCGAAAGGGCTTCCACCCGAATTCATCGATGGTCGATTGCTTGAGGTTGCAATAAGGCTGATTCGGCTTCTTCGGATCGTTCTCAGGCCGGATGTTGAAGTAGACCGGGCGACCACTCTCCAACTGCAGCTTACGAACGTCCTGCAGCGTGAACAGCGTCTTACCGGAACCATTGCCACCCGTGCGGAGATAGAACATCGACGCGCCCTCAGAGCTTCATGAAGCGCTTGATGGCCAGCGCGCCTGCAGCTGTGCGAACAGCAGTCATCGCGAACCGCCCGGTGTACGCCGCGACGATCACACCGATGCACTTCCCGAGCTTCATGTAGCCCATCAGCCCAAGCAGCTCTGCAGGCAAACCGCCCAGTGTCTGCACCGAACGCTGCATCACGTAATCGAACGTGGCGTCGATGCCGGTGTACGTCACGACACCAATGCCGAGGCCCACAAGGACCTGCACGGCAAGACTGCCGGCGACATACCGGAGGCCACCAACCAGAAGGGCAATCGCCCACGGAATAAATGCAGGCATGTTGCGTTACCCCTTCACGACGATTCGACCAGCAACGAAGTACGAGCACGCGAGCAACACGATGCCCATGTACTCCAGCCAAGGACAGATGACGGAGAACGGAATGCGCACGGTCTGACCCATCACCGTCACCGTCTTGTCAGCAATGCAGGCAGACACGCCGATCACGTCCTGCCCCTCGAAATCAGACGGATTCATGTTGATCGTGCGCTTGCTACCGTCCGGTAGGTCCCCGGTCTGATCGCCGCCTTGCTTGCCCTTCGCCACCATGGCGTCATAGGCCTTCGTCTCGTCCGTGGGATCGGGCTTCTTCTCAAAGAACTGGCAATTCCGCTTGTACTGCTCTAGCGCCATAGCGTTGAGGATCGGGTCTTCACCCTTCACCGTGAAGCCGGCTTCGCACGAGCCGCTAAAGCCAGCGCCGCCATCAGCACCGCCGCCCCCCGTCGTCGCGCATACCTTGTTGCCCGGGTCCTTGTTGCACGTCTCGCCGATGGACTCTTTCTTTTCGTCAATCTTCGTACCGACGATGGTGCCCGCGCTATCGCGTGTCGTCGTCGTTGTTGTCGTCGTGCACACACCACCGTCGCACTTGATTTCCTTCTTCGTGTCGGTCGACGTGCCGTCCGGGTTCTTGACGGTGCTGGTCTCCGTGCCTTCGATGGTGCCATTGGGATCGCTGTAGGCGCACACGATCTGCCCGTTAACACCCTTCACCAACCCATAGGGGCACTGATCGTTCTTGCCCTCGGATTCCTGCGTGGTGCCCTCAGGTGCATCCCCAGGCACCGGCACGCCAGTACCAACACAGGTCTCGCCGGTGACGCGGCCAAGGCCCTTGGTGACCCACTCCTTAGTGTCAGGATCAAGCGCCGAGGTCTTACTGCCGTCATCAACGAAACGCACCTGACAGCCGAACGAATCGGGCAAGCCACCCGTATCGCCCTCGATAGGCGAATTCACGTTGTTGATTTCGGTCTGACAACCGCCAGGCTGATTCTTGCCAGAGGACTGAAAGTTGTAGCGCTTGCCGGCATTGGCTTCGCAGGCTTTCTCCCAGCGCGACTTCGACGGCACGCAGGACTTGCCATCCGGCGAGTCCTCATAGTTCGCGTTGCACGAGCACATCCCAGAGCTAGAAATCAGCGAGCTATTCGTCGGACACACATTGCCGCTGTTCATGTACAGCGTTGCACGCGCGGGATAACGCGGAGACCCGTCAGGATGCATGTACGACCCTTGACAGTACCCGGATGCGGTAGGCGTGGGCACCTGACCAACCACCACGGTGAAGCCTGAGACACCGGACGCGGTGTATTGAGTGATGAACGCAGGAAGCAGCGCCGCACACACGTCAGAGGCACTAGCGCCCGTCGCAGCAGGGCTTGGAAGGCCCCAACCCCACTGCCCGGATATCTGCGGCACCGGGGGGATGAGCGCCTGCGCCATCAACGACACAGACAGGAGCACCAGGGCGAGCGCTACTCGGAGAACATGAGCCATGCCGCCCCCAGGATTGCGATGATGACGAACAGACCCATGCTTCACCTCTACGAAGGACTCGACGCGAGCCCTTTGAAGAAGCCCCCGGGTGATCAGGCCGAGGACCGAAGCCACGATCAGTGGATGGCGCGACGCACCCACTTGAACGCGGCGATGCCGACCACGACCAGCAACACGGCCGCGCCGATGGTGCCGATCGGGGTGAGCGTGCCGTTGATTTCGGTCACGACGGCGGCGACGTCGACGGCAGCGTGAGCGGGTGCGACAGCACCGACACCAGCAGCGGCCAGCAGGCCCAGCGCAACGGCCTTGTTCAGGCGGTTCTTGAGTTCCATGTCAGTCTTCCTTTTCAGTTGAAGGTCCGGAGGTTTGAATAAGCCTTGTCAGCTGCCGGACACCCCAGCCAACGGCCCATACGACGAGCACCGCCACTGCGATCTGAGCGCCTTCCTCAGGCGTCAACTGCAGCGGGGGCAGAGAGAGTTCGTGCACCACGGTGACGGTGCACGCGGACGCACATTCGATGACCGTGGGGTCAGCCATGGATCGAAGGCACCTTGCTGTGATCGCGGTTGCGCGCAGCGTTGATGCGGTCGCGACGCTCGATGAGGTACAGAACGAAGTCGATACCCTTGTCCAGCAGCCGCGAGCAGAAGAAGCCCGCCATGCACCCGATAAGGATCGCGTGCAGGGCCAGATCAACAATGATCTGTACAGCCTCGGGCGGGAGCATCACTGCGGCCTCGGTGCTGCTGCGGGAGGTTGCTTGCCGGCGGGCGTGAGGCCCGTCAGCACTGCGCCTATCTTGCGATCCTTCGGCGAGGGCTTCAGCGAGAACTTCGCGCTGTAGGTGCCCACCGTGGGGGCCTTGTCGCCGCGCATCTGATCGCCCAGGCGCAAGACGCCGACCGCTTCGGGCGTGCCGTCGTCGTTGATCAGGATGCACTCGCACTCTTGGACTTGGTACGAGCGGCCTTCGAAGGTCTTGTTCTGCAGTTCGCCGACCTTGATGATTTGAATAAGAGAGGTGTGGTTCATGAGAGCTTTCTGTGCCGCTATTTCAGGCTTGAGGTTTGCGGGCGACATGCCAGCCGGAAGCCCTCGCACGAGGGCTACGAGCTAGCGAGTCACGGGCGATACCCGGCATACCCATCGGCATAAACCTGACTGCCACTGAGATACGCGACGTGCCCACCAGACGGAAACAAATCGGGCGCATCCAGCGACGACCCATGCACTTGCCAGTCAGCCCACCAATCGCTATCCCAGCCACCCTGCATGTGCCGGATGTTGGAACCACGACGCGGGAGAAAGGGACCGATATACGAGGGTGTGCCCGCCTGCTGGCCGGAGGCCGAGGGAGCGGCCAAGCTCGGCGCAGCCTCGTTTACCTCTTGCGAGGCACCAGCAGGGGGGCACTCGGATTGCTGCTGCGCCGACTGGGCGAACAGCGAGAAGGAAATTTGTGAAAGCATGGCCGCTCCTAAAATGAGCAATCTGCAACCTATAGCAAACTGCAACACCCCGAGCATATACAACCATGTCGCAACTTGCAACACCCCTTACCGTCGCCGAGCTGATTGAGGCGGCAGCAGTTGTCGCCGGCAGCCAAGTCAAGCTAGCCGCACTGCTAGACACGACCGCGCCGACGCTGATACAGATGAAACAGGGGAAGCGCCCGTGTAACTGGCGCGTGAGAGGAAAGCTAAGAGCCGTGCTTGGAGAGGACCCTGCTCATGCCTTCATGGCGGCCATGGCAGAAGACCTAGCCCTGTCCGACAACGCAGACGAGCAACAAGCCGCCGCGAGCTTCCGAGTAATGCTGGACGCTTTGCCGGCCAATGAAAAAAGCCCCGTCAATCCGAAGATCAACGAGGCTTCATCAACTTGGCGGAACCGGAGGGATTCGAACCCTCGATGAGGCTCTACACCCCATACTCCCTTAGCAGGGGAGCACCTTCGGCCACTCGGTCACAGTTCCTGAAAGAAGCTGAGATTATGCCACTACTTAGGCGCCCGGCTGATCCAGATCGAAGGCTTTGTGCAATGCGCGCACTGCCAATTCCATATATTTTTCGTCGATCACGACCGAAGTCTTGATTTCGCTCGTCGAGATCATCTGGATGTTGATACCTTCTTCGGCCAGCACGCGGAACATCTTGCTCGCCACGCCCACGTGGCTGCGCATGCCGATGCCCACGATGCTGACCTTGCAGATCTTGGTGTCGCCGACCACTTCGGTCGCGCCCAGCGAGGGCATCACCTTCGACTGCAGCAGGTCGATCGTCTTCGCGTACTCGTTGCGGTGAACGGTGAAGCTGAAGTCGGTCTTTCCGTCCTTGCTGAGGTTCT
>Ga0102591_1000484_pt1 | contig 75135 bp, 77 predicted proteins | sample AraplaCol_mCL_r2_2_FD_76860 | JGI IMG/M metagenome (GOLD analysis project Ga0102591, IMG submission 76860) | Arabidopsis root microbial communities from North Carolina, USA - plate scrape MF_Col_mCL_r2 (SPADES assembly) (version 2) | ecosystem: Host-associated > Plants > Roots > Endosphere... | reverse complement strand
CTCGACGCAGGCGCGGCCCCAATAGGCGTGAATCATGCGGTCGTCGGCCGAGCGGATCGCGCAGTGCTTGGCGGGGGCGCCGGGGGCCATGCGGAACAGCAGCACGTCGCCGGGGCGGGCGGCGGCGGGGTCCAGCGGGATCAGGCGGCGCTCCAGGGCCTCGCGCAGCAGCTCGCGCCCGCCCAGCTCGGCCCAGTCCGGGCGGTAGGGCGGCGGGACCTCGGGCTCGGCCCCGTGCAGGGCCCGCCAGACGCCGCGCACCAGGCCCAGGCAGTCGCAGCCGACGCCGCGCAGCGAGGCCTGGTGCTGGTAGGGGGTGCCGAGCCATCGGCGGGCTTCTTGGAGGGCGCGCTGACTTACCGAGTCAGGAACGGCGAACGCTTGCCCCCTACGGACCGCTTCGCGGTCGTCTTCCCCCGGAGGCGGAAGAGCGCTCCGCCCCCTACGGGGGCGGACAGGCGGCGAAGCCGCCAGGTGGGGGCAAGTGATCCCCTCACCGCCGCCCGCCGTCATTGCGCTCCCCCTCGTTGGGATACAGCGTCAGGAAGTCCTCGCCCGGCGCCGTCGGGAATCCGCGGAAGTTCGGGCCGTTGCCGAACACGCCCCGGCATGTCGTCCAGCGCTTGTCGCAACTCGCCCCCGGGAAGGCCGAGACATCCACGCCGCAGCGCGCGTCGCCGAACGCCGCGTCGCAGGAGCGGCCGAAGGTGCGCCCCGCCACGCGGTCCAGGGCCGCCAGCGGTCCCTCGAGGCTCAAGGTGAAGGCCCCGCCCTCGGCCTTGGCCGCCGCCACGCGGGCCGACCACAGCGAAACCGACAGGGCCGGGGCGGACCAGTCCACGACCCGGCAGTCCACCCGCGCCCCGTCATAGAGCCCGGCCAGCAGGTCGGCCTCGGTCAGGGCCGCGTCGTCGAAGCCGCCGACCGCCGCGGCCTGGCCGGGCGCGAAGCCGGCCGCCGCATCGGAGGCTCCGGCGGTCCAGCCGCTGGCCGCGCGGCACGTCACACCGTCGACCACGAGATCGCGGTCGTGGTCGGTGAAGCCCAGCGTCGCGCCGTCGGCCCGGGTCAGGATCCAGGCATGGCAGAGCGACGCCGCGCCGCCCTCCAGGCGCGCGGCCAGGTCGGAAGGGACCGCCCGCATCAGACCCGCACCTCGACCAAGGCCACGGCGCCCACCCGGGCGGCGTTGAAGCTCTCCAGGGTCACGTCGATGCGGTCGCCGTCGAAGCGCACGGGCACGTCGAACTCGAAGCCGGCGGTGACCGTCGCCCCCGCCGCCGGGGCGGTCGTCAGGGTCACCAGGCCCGTGGTCGCGTCGACCGCGAAGGCCCCGGCCCCCAGGGCCACGCCCGCCACCGCGACCTTGACCGTGCCGGCCACGGGCTTGGCGATCATGCGGACCGCCGCCGTCTCGCCGGTCCCGTAGGTCTTGCACAGCGGGAAGGTCCTGCGCGTCCCGTCGCCGATCCCGATCGCCTGGTCGGTCGCCGCCGGCGTCGCCGAGGGCGCGCACGACTTGCCGTCGGCCGGGTCGCGGAAGCGGAAGCCGTGCAGCCGCCCGCGCCGCGCCTCGAAGAAGGCGACCAGCTCGGCCGCGTCGTCCAGCGGCCGCGTCGCCGTGCCGATCAGGTAGCGCCGCCGCCCCTGGGCCCAGGGGCTGGAGCGCCGCTCGAAGCCCGAGGCCAGGGTCGTCACCTGGGTGCGCCGCTCGACGCCGCCGGTGCAGCCGAAAGCCAGGCGCGCGGGCAGGCGCGCCTCGTGGAACGCGGTCATGGCGCCGCCTCCTTGCATGTGAGTGAACATTCACTTATGGTCACCATATCGGAGGGGCGACCATGAATTTCGCGAAGCTGTTGCTGGACCCGCGCGGCGTGATCGGACGACAGGCGTTCGCCGACGGGCTGCTGGCCCTGGCGGCGATCATCGCCCTCGCCCTTGTCACTCTCGGGGTGCTGGCGCAGGCCCTGTCCTGGTCGATCGGCGACCTGGCGATGGCCCTGACGCCGCTGCTCGGCACGTCGTTGCTGGTGACCAAGATCGTCGCGGCGAACATCGAGAACAGAGCCGCGCCCGAGCTGATCGCGCCCGTCCTGCTGATGGGCGCCCGCCTGTACGTTCTGGCGTGCCTGTGCCTGAAGCGCCTGAGGGACGCCGGGCGGGGCCCGAGCGGGCTGATCATCGCCGGCGCCATGAGCCTGGGCTTCCACATGCTGATGGGCCAGTGGGCCCAAACGCTGCTGACCTCGGAGATGGGCGAGCTCTTCCCGCCCCTGATCGACGTCACGTTCAACCTGCTGCTCTGGGGCGTCTTCCTGCTCTCGCTCCTCGTCAACCGCTCGCGACGCAACGCCTGAAGAAAGGTCCGCCCGACGCTGCGGCCTTAGCGCCCCTGCATGTGAGTGAATATTCACCTATTGAGCCGAGAACCTTGGAGGAACCCGTCGATGCGTGCGTTGTCCCTGCTGTTCGATCCCCGCGGCGCGATTGACCGCCGCACGTTCTGGAGCGGCCTGCTGCAGCTGGCGGTGCTGGGCCTGGCGATCGATCTGGGCCTGGCGAATCTGGGCGTGGACCCGGCCCTGGCCGCCCTGCCGGTGGTCGGCGACGCCTTCGTGATCGGCGGACTGGCCGGCCAGGTCTACGGAGGAACCGCGCCCGACGTCGCCCTGACCTCCGCGCTGCTGATCGTCGCCGCCCGCTACTACGTCGTGGCGTGCCTGATGTTGAAGCGCTCGCGCCACGCCGGCCAGGGCCTTCGCCCGACGATCGCCTTCGGCCTGGTCAACCTGGCGGTCCACGGACTGATGGGCCTGTGGGCCTGGGGCCTGTACGGCGAGGACATGGCGGTGCTGGTCCCGATGTTCGCCGACATGGCGGCGGGCGCGCTGGTCTGGACGATCTTCCTGGGCTGGCTCGGCTCGCGCCGCGCGTGGAACCCGCTGCCCGGGACGCGGGTGTTCAGGTCCGCCCAGGTTAAACCCGCGTCATGACTTGCAATTCACTTAAACCGCGAGCCTGCCGCCCCTAATCTCGCTTCAGGATTTGGGAGCTGGAAATGGACTGGAAATCGCTGTTCTTCTCCGCCGAGGGCCGCATCGGCCGGCAGGCGTTCTGGATCGGCTGGCTGGTGCTGCTGGGGGTTCAGATGTTGGCCGGGTGGATCCCGGTGGTCGGCCACGCGCTGGGCCTGATCGCCCTGTTCGCCTGGGTGTGCCTGTGCACCAAGCGCCTGCATGACATGGGCCGCAGCGGCTGGTGGCAGGCGCCGGCCCTGGCCCTGGGCCCGGTGCTGGTCGTCGGCTCGGCCCTGTGGATCGGCTTCGGCGCGGCCGTCGCCGCCCTCACCGGCGGCGAGCCCGAGCTGGCCGCCCTGGCCGGGGTTGGCGTCCTGCTCGTCAGCATCGCCGTCGCCTTCATCTCGATGATCGCCTTCACCCTGTGGGTGGGCGTCGTCGAGGGCGAACCGGGCGACAACCGCTACGGCCACCCGCCGCTGACGGCGGTGGTGGTCTGAGCCTAGGGCGACGCGAAATCCCTCTCCTCCGGGAGAGGGATTTTTGCGTTGCTTCCCTTCCCCCGGACCGCCCCCTAAGCTGCGCCTTCGCAATGGCGTCGGGGGACGGTCGTGAACGAACTGAAAGCCTACCTGCTCGGGCGGTCGACCCGATCGGAATACTGGATCGGCGTCGTCTGCATGACGATGGCCTGCATGGTCGCCAACTTCCTCTTGCGGAATCCGACCCTGGTCAGCGGCCTGAGCTTCATCCCCTGGGCGGTCATCGCCTCGCGCCGCCTGCGCGACTTCGGCCGTTCCCCCTGGTGGTGCGTCTCCACGGTGGTCGGCGGGTTCGTTCTCGGCCTGGTCGCCGGCGTGATCAACGCCTTCGTCCAGGCCGGCGGCGGCGCCGCGCCGCTGACGCCGCCCTTGATGATGCTCGGCTATGGGCTGGTGAACTGGGGCGTCATCATCTTCATCGGCAGCCAGAAGAGCGTCGCGCCCGGCGCTCGCGCGTCCACCTCCAGTGAAGAGGCCGCGCTGCTCAACACCTTCGATTGACGGCTAAAGCCGCCTCGCCCCAAGGCTGACCGCCCGGGCCAGGGCCTGGGCCAGCTGGGCGTCGGAGCGGGCCAGGGACGCGACGTCGCCGCCCTGGACGTTGACGGTGACATTCACGCCGCCGGTCCCGGCCGGCGCGATCGTCCCGCCGCTGGTCGGCCGGAACAGCTCGGGCCCGCGCTCGCCCACCAGATAGGCCCCGCCGGCCGCCACAGGGCCGCCGTCGGCCCTCGCTCCGGAGAATGGGGCGCCGGAAAACGCCGAGCCCAAGGCGCCGGCCAAAGCCTGGACCAGGCCGCCGCCGCCGCCCGAGGTCCCGGCCGACATCGCGTCGATCACCGCCCGCGCCAGCTCGGCCAGGCTGACCTTGCCGTCGGCGGCCGCGTGGGCCAGCGAGCGGACCAGGCCGGCGCCGGCCTTGGCGAAGGCCTCGTCGATGCTGCGCGCCGCCTGCTCGGCCGGGGCGCGCAGGGCGGCCAGGGCCGCGGCGGCCTCGGCGGCGCGGGCGGGGACGGCGTCCAGGCCATCCGGATCGAAGTCGCTCATGGGGTCTCCCTAAGGAATCTGGTCATCGGGGAAGCGGGCGATCAGGGCGTCCAGGGCCGCGCGGTCCAGGACCGGGGCGGCGGGGGCCTCGGTCAGGGCGCGCCACTCGGCCAGGGACAGCCGCCAGAACGCCTCGGGCGGGATGGCCAGGCGCAGCGCGGCCAGGCGCAGGGCGTCGCGCCAGCGCGGCGTCATGCGACGGCCGCCAGGGCGGCGGCCACGGCCGCGACCGCCTCCGGGATCGAAACCCCGTCCGGCGCGGCCGGGTCCTCGCCGCCGCCTTCCAGCAGCGCCGCCAGCACGGCCAGCAGCTCGCTCGCCGACAGCCGCGCGAACCGTTCGGGCAAGGCGCTCCAGTCCCGCAGGCCCAGGGCCGCCTCGATGCGGGCCAGGGCGCCCAGGGTCAGGCACAGCCGGCGCGGCGTCCCGGCCAGGGGGACGACGACCTCGCCCCGGGCGGGGTTGGGGGTGTGGGGCATGGACTGTTCTTCTTCGAAGCCATCCCCTCTTGCACCGTCATCCCGGGCCTCGTGCCCGGGACCCCTGGTTCAGCTCGCACGTGAAGCGCAAGCGGTTCGCCAGCGAACCGCCCCTCCCGCACCTGCGGCGGACAGAGGGGTCCCGGGCACAAGGCCCGGGATGACGGTGGTTTGTAGGGATGGATGTTGTGATCGGACGCTAGATCGCCGTGAACGTCACCGCCCCGGCCGAGGCCAGGGACAGGGCGAAGGCCGCCTCGCCGTCGTGGTCGCCGGCGTATTCCAGGGCCGCCACCAGGAACGGCCCCTCCAGCTGGACGAAGTCGGGGATCACCAGCCGCCACGTCCGCGCCGTCTGGGCGAAGAAGCTGTCGCGGACCAGGGCGTCGGACGCCGTGTCGCGGAACACGCCGGCGCCCGAGACGGCGACCGAGCGCACGCCGGCCCCGGCCAGCAGCTCGCGCCAGCGGCCGGCGCTGTCGCCGTCGGTGGCGTCGATGGTCTGGGCGTTGAGGCTGATCGTCCGGGCCCGCAGGCCGGCCACGGTGGTGAAGGCCGGCGTCGGGGCGCCGTCGCTGATCTTCAGCAGGATGTCTTTGCCGGCTTGGGCGGCCATTTCAGGATCTCCGGTTTTCGGGGATTGGGGCGATCACTTGCCCCCTACGGACCGCTACGCGGTCGTCTTCCCCCGGAGGGGGAAGAACCGCGCGCGAGAAGGCTCCGCCCCCTACGGGGGCGGACAGACGGCGAAGCCGTCAGGTGGGGGCAAGGGGGTGAGCCGCTGAAGCTCAGACGCTCTCGGTCACCGCCCGCACCCGCAGCACGCCCAGCGACAGCTCGCGGTCGGCGGCGCGGAAGACGTCGGCATAGGTGACGCGCAGGGTGACCAGGCGCCGGCCGGCGACGGCGGGCGAGGCGTTGTGCAGGGCCGCGCGGACGGCGGCGGTGACGGCGCGGGCCTCCTCCGGCCCGCCGAACTTGCTGGCGCAGGTGACGGTCAGCAGGTGTTCCAGGCCATCCGCCTCAGGCCCGAACGGCCGGCTCTCCTGGCGGCTCAGGCTGACGCACGGATATATCGGCCGCCGCGGCGCATCGATATGCACGCGGCCCTCGACCAGGGCCGAGACGGCGGGCGCGGCCTTCAGGGCCTCGACCACGGCGGCGGCGATCGCCGCGTCGGGGCCGCTCACAGCCGGGCCTCGCGATACGGGGCCAGCCAGGCCTCGACCAGGCCGGGCGGCGGTTCCGAACCGTCCCGGTGTTCGTAGGCGTGGGCGACCAGGACCAGCACGGCCAGGCGCAGCGGCGCGGGGCTGGCGGCCGCCAGGACCAGGCCCGTGGCGGCGGCGACGCGCGCCTCGGCGGCGTCGATCAGCAGGCCGACCAGGGCGTCCTCCGTGGCGTCGGCCACGCGCAGGAAGCCCTTGGCCTCGGCCAGGGTGATGGAGAGGGGCATGGGATTTTCCGTGAAAAGGGGACGCCCCCTCCGTCACGTCGCCAAGCGGCGACGCGCCACCTCCCCCGCTGCGCGGGTGAGGAGAAGGGGCGGATCTCCTCCCCCGTGAAACGGGGGAGGTGGCGCGCCGCGGATACGCGGCGTGACGGAGGGGGCGTCGTCGCGACCTAGCTGACCGCGAACTTCAGCAGCTTGATCGCGTCGAAGTTCTGCACCCCGCCGCCGACCCGCTTGGTGGTGTAGAACAGCACGTGCGGCTTGGCCGAGTACGGGTCGCGCAGCACGCGGACGCCGGCCCGGTCGACGATCAGGTAGCCCTTCTCGAAGTCGCCGAACGCGATGGCCATGGCGTTGGCGGCCACGTCGGGCATGGCCTCGATCTCGGTCACCGGATAGCCCAGCAGGCTGGCCGACTGGCCCGGCTGCAGGGCCGCGTTCCAGATATAATTGCCCTGAGCGTCCTTAAACTTTCGCACGGCGCTGACCGTGCGGCGGTTCATCACGAAGCGGCCGTTCTGGCGGTACTGGGTCTTGGCCGCGTAGATCAGGTCGATCAGCTTGTCGGTCGGGTTGCTGGCCGGCCAGGCGCCGGCGACGCCGGTGGCCAGGTAGCCGACCTGGCCCCAGGCGTACGACGCGTCCGGCGCCGCCGTGTAGGCCAGCAGGCCCTTCGGCTTGTTGACCCCGTCGCCGGCGACGAAGGCGCTGGTCTCCTGGGCGGCGAAGGCGTCCTGCACCTCTTCCGCCAGCCACTCGTCGATGTTCACGTAGGCGTCGTCGAGCAGGGCCTGGGTGGCGGCCGGGCTGGCGTAGAGCTCGCCGGCCGGGAAGTCGATCACGTCCAGGGTCGGGGCCGTGGTCTCCGGACGCGCCGCGGTCTCGGCCACCCAGCTGGCGGCCAGGCCGGCGGTCGAGACGGGCTTGCGGAACGTGCCGGCGCCGATGGTGCGCACCTGGCAGATGTCGCGCATCGGGCTCGCCGCCGCGAGACGGCGCAGGATCTGCCGCTCCAGCTCGGCCGGGGCGACATAGCCGCCGGCCGTGGCCACGCCTTCGGACAGGCCCTTGGCTTCCAGGAGAAGCGCCGGGGTCTCGCCGGTCTTGATGTAGCGGTCGAAGGCGGCCTTGCGCTCGTCGACCCGCGCCAGCGGCGCGTCGCCGCCGATGGAAGGCCGCCGGGCGTCGGCCAGCACGCGGTCCAGCCGCGCCTGGGCGCTGGAAACGGCCTCGTCGATGCGGGCGACCTTCTCCTCCAGCAGCACGTCGGCGCGCTTGGTCTCCAGCGCGGCCAGGCGCTGGTCGTTGGCGGCCTTGAAGCCCTCGAACGCGGCCAGCACCTCGTGCAGCGCCGCCCGGGCCTCGGGCGAGGCCGCGGCCTGTTTGGTTTCCTTCATGGGGTTCTCCGGTTTTGGGAACGGTCCTCCCCGCGCGGGGGAGGCGTCGGCGAGGCCGACAGCGGGGTTCACGGAGGGGAAGGGTCGCTCCCCTCCGTCGCCCGGATCGCGTCCGGGGCGTCACCTCCCCAACGGGGAGGATTTCGGCGGCGCGGCTTTTCGTACGACGTACCGACTGGCGCGAGCCGGCTTCAAGCCCGGACCGCGCACGGAAGCTCCAAGCTCAGTCGAAGTATACGCGCCAAAAATCAGAGAAAGACTTGCCACAGCCGAAAGCAAAGGGTCGCTTTTATTTCGACTTTCCGGCCAAACTCAGGTATAGTGTAAGAATGGTGGTGAGGCCAAAGGCAGCATCCACCTGCGGCCACCCTCGCGCTTTCGAGGGCAACCCACAGGACACCATGTCCCCTACCTCTCCGCAGAAGCGGATCTACAAAGTGACCGGCGTGATGCCGGACCATAAGCGGAAGCACCCCCAGAAGGTGGTGCGCTACGTCATGGCCTTCGAGCCGAGCTACGCCGTGTCGCGCTTCCACACCGATACGAGACGCGTCGCGCGGGCCTGGAAGCCGATCATCGTCAAACGCCTGCCGCCCGGCTCACGGCTTCTGCACTAAACCCAGAACGCCCCCGGTTCGCCGGGGGCGTTTTTCGCGCCGGCGCCCAAGGCGGGGAGCCCCCCTGTCCGCTGAAATCCTGTACGGCCTCTAGGGCCGCGCCGCGGCCGCCAGGTCGATCTCGCGATAGGTCGACAGGCGTTCGAAATGCAGGTTGCAGATCTCGGCGCCGGGCGAGACCATCAGCCTTATGCGGGTCTGGGCCGGCTCGTCGTGCCAGATCACCAGCCGCAGGATCACCTGGTCGCTGATCCTCAGCGGCCCGCCATGGTCGCGCTGCAGCTGGTCGATGGTCGCGCCGCAGGCCTTGAAGGGCACGCGCAGCATGACCAGAGACAGGCCCTTGTCGTCGTAATAGTAGGTCGTCCGGACGGCCTGGCCGTTCAGCATGTACTGACCGGCCGACCGCGCCTGGCCCTTCGACAGCACCTCGCCGTGCTTGACCGGCTTGGTCCCGGGCATCGCCGCCTCGACCTGGGCGGGCGACATGTCCCACTCGGTGGCGGCCCACCCGGCGTGGGCCGCGGCCGGACCGGTCGCCAGGACCAGGGCCGTCACGATCGTCCAGATCCGCGTCATCGAAACTTCCCCCCGCCCTTCCGGGCAAGCTAGACCACGGCGCGGCGCCGGGCTAGCCGACCTCCGCCGCGCTGGGCGGGCCCGAACTTCCAAGGCCGACGCCGCGCGCTATGGTGGGGCATGGACCTCTCAGCGAACCGCCGCCCGGCGGCCGTCGCCGCCCTGCTCGCGGCCTCCCTGCTCGGCTCGGCCTGCGCCTCGCCGCCGGACCAGGGCCCGCCCGCGCGCGACACCGGCGCCGCGGTGTGCCAGGCCCGGCGCACCGAAGCCCAGTGCACGAGGCTCGGGCCGCCGGGCGTCGACGCCGCCGGTTGCCTGTGGAACAGCGCCCGGAAGCTGTGCCTGTACGACGAAGGCTACCGGATGCCGCCGCCGCCCTTGCCGCCGCCGCCGGTCAGGAGCCTCGTCCCGAACCCTGGCTCACCCTGAGCCGCGCCCCCGGCAGCATCGGGAAGGTGACGATCGACACCTCCCACAGCTCCACCCCGGTCAGTACGCGCAGGCGTCCGGTCTCGTCGGGACGGGCCTTCACGGCGCGGAAGCCGATGGAGAGGCCGTCCAGGGCCCCGGCCTCGACCAGGGCGGCGACCAGGCGGCCGCGCGGCGTCGTGCGCAGGACGCGGCCCCGGACATAGAGGCCCTGGGCGTCCTCGAAGAGCTCGTCCCAGACCCCGATCGGCTCGGCGTCGTCGTGCTGGTGCAGCATCTTCACGGCCGCCGGGCCGGTGCGCGCCAGGCTGGCGGCGAAGGCCCCGGCGGCCGTGACGTCGTCGTTGAGGTCGCGCGTCCAGAAGAGGCTGGCGTGGCCTTCGATGGGGAGGTCGTCTTCAGTCATTCCGGTCTCCGTCCAGCTTGCTCTCGATCCGGGCCAGCGAGGCGCGGGCAGCCTCGGTCTGGGCTTCCAGTCGGGCCAGGCGCTCGGCGACCGGGGCCTGGGCGTCGAGGCGCTGGCGCAGGTCGTCGATCCGCGCCGACGCCCGTCCGGCCCACATCAGGGCGGCGGCGGCCTGCAGGGCCACGGCCACGAGGAGGCCGACCGAGACCTGGCGGTCGAGCCGCCAGCGGGTGGGTGAGGTCATGGGTTTCTCCTGGGGCGGCGAGCACTTGCCCCCTACGGACCGCTTCGCGGTCGTCTTCCCCCGGAGGGGGAAGAGCCTCGCGCGTCAGGCTCCGCCCCTACGGGGCGGACAGGCGGCGAAGCCGCCAGGTGGGGGCAAGTGTCAGCCCTCCAACCCCGCCAACCGCCGCCGCTCCGCGTCCGTGAGGAAACTCGCCCCCTCCAGCCGCGCCCACAGCGCATCCCGTTCGGCCGACAGCGCCGGCACGGCGTCCAGGTCGCAGGCCACCCGCGCGCCCGGGAACTTCGGCTCGAGCCACACCGACAGCGCCCGCGCCGCCCGCTCGGCCAGGGGCACGACCGTGTGCCGCCAGAACGCGCCGTTGGCCTCGCGGTAGTTGGCGTAGGTCGCGTCGCCCGGCACGCCCAGCAGCTGGGGCGGCACGCCGAAGGCCAAGGCGATCTCGCGGGCGGCGGCGTGCTTGCCCTCGACGAAGTCCATGTCGGCGGGCGTCAGCGACATCGGCCGCCAGTCCAGCCCGCCCTCCAGCAGCAGCGGCCGGCCGGCGTTGGCGGTCCCGGCGTGGGCGTCGCCCAGCTCGGCCTCCAGCGGCGAGAAGCCGTAATGGTCGTCGGTGGGGTTGAACAGCCGCAGGTGCAGCACGGGCAGCCAGCCGGACGCGTCGCGGCCGATCCGGGCGGTGCGCCCGGCGACCTGGTAGTCGTAGGCCAGGGGCCAGCCGCGCGGGCCGGGCGCCACGGTCATCCGGTCGGGCCGCAGGGCGTAGAGCTCGGTCGGGACGGCGTCGCCGCCCGTGTTGTCCTGGGACGCTTCGAGATAGCCGTTCCCCGCCACCTGCAGATGGCCGAAGAACGCCTCCATCAGGTCGGCCCCGCCCTGTTCGGGATTGGGGGCCTGGAGCAGCCGGCGCAGCGGATGGTCGTCGGCGCGTTTCCCACCGACGAAGACGGTGAGCGGCACCGCGGCGGCGGCCTCGGCGATCATCCGCACGCAGCGATAGGCGATCGGGTTCTTGGCGAAACCTTCCGACGCCAGGGCGGCATAGTCGCGCGGCGTCCAGCGAGGACGTCCGGCCGTGGTCAGGGCGATCAGGCGGGCGGCGCGGGAGTCCTTGGCCTCGGGCGGGCGGGGTTTGAACAGGGGCATGGAGGGCCTCGCGGAGGTTGAGAACGTAACGGGAACATGTTAGGGGTGAGCCGCCCGGCCAAGAGGCTCCGCCCCCTACGGGGGCGGACGAGGTCGATGGCGCGGAGCACTACGCCGAAGATCGTTCAGAGAAGGACGCGGCGCGGGATCGTTGGCTGGCGCGACAGGGAATCATGACCCTGCGCCTTCCGGCGAGTTGGGTGCTCAACTCCGTCGACGGCGCGCTGATGGCCATCCGTGAGCAGCTCACCCACTTGCCCCCACCTGGCGGCTTCGCCGCCTGTCCGCCCCCGTAGGGGGCGGAGCCTCGCGCTCTTCCCCCTGCGGGGGAAGACGACCGCGAAGCGGTCCGTAGGGGGCAAGTGTTCGGTGCAGGGCGACAGAAGAGTAACATCGCACCGGCGATCACTTGCCCCCTCCGCGCCTTCGGCGCTCGCCCCCCGGAGGGGGAAGAGCCTCACAACACCGACAACCGCGGCCGTCGCCCCACCCCCAGCATCAGATCGCTCACCGCCCAGACCAGCGCATCCGCCCGGTCCGGACTGTGGTCCAGGTCGCCGGAGCCCAGGGCCATCAGCTCCTCCTCCAGGGCGACGAACGCCCCGCAGTGGACCACCCTGCCCTGTTCGTACAAGGCCGCCACCGGCTCGGCCCTCGCCCGTTTGCCGGTCGAGGCCTTGACCAGTTTCACCGGGCACGGCGGCCCCGCCTGGGCCAGGACCGAGCGGACCATGTCGCCGCCCTGGTTGGCCTCGGCCACCAGGGCGTCGGCCGACCAGGCGACGGCGGCCTCGACCGCGCGGCGGGCCCAGGCGTTGGGCGACAGGCCGCGGGCGGTGCGGTCCTCGAGCACATAGGCTCTTCCGTCAAAGCGTCCGCAGACCACGATGCCGCAGGCGTCGCCGCCCGCCGTGGCCGGCGGATCGACGGCCACGACCACGCGCTCGAAGGCGGCCGGCGGCGCGCCCCGGCAGCGGGCCAGGTCCTCGGCGCGGAACAGGCCGCCCTCGCCCTCGACGATCAATCCATCCAATTCCTGCGCGGCAAGCCGCGTGCCGCCGTAGAGGCCTTGCAGCGTCGACAGGAAGGCCGGCGCCAGGTGGGCGGCGTTCGCCGAGGTCGGGGCCCGGGTGTCGACCGTGCCCGGCTCGGCGATCAGATTGCGCAGGGCGCGGATCGGGCGGGGCGTGGTGGTGACCACCAGGCGCGGATCGGTCCCCAGGCGCAGGCCGAAACGCAGCATGGCCAGGGTCTCGGCGGGTTTCGGCCAGGCGCAGAACTCGTCGGCCCAGGCGGCGTGGAACTGCGGCCCGCGCAGGGCGTCGGGATCCTCGGCGGAGAAGGCGTGGGCGACGGCGCCGTTATGGAACTCCAGACGTCGGCGGCTGGCCCGCCACGTGGGGCGCTCGCCGGGCGGGTACAGACTCTTGATGCCCGAAGGGCCCTCGATCATCACCTCGCGCACGTCGTGGAAGGTGGGCCCGACGAGCGCGAGGCTGCCTTGGCGCTCGGCCTGCTCGGCGATCCAGGCCGCGCCCGCGAAGGTCTTCCCGGCCCCGCGACCGCCCAGGAACAGCCAGGTGGTCCAGAGGTCAAGCGGAGGAGTCTGATGCGGCTCCCGCGCCGGCAGCAAGGCCGCCTTCACCGCCTCCAGCCGGGCGATGGGGGTCTCGACGATCGCGTCCCTTAGCTTCCCGCTGGGCTGCAAGAGCAGCCAGTCTTCGATCAATCTCTCGATAGAGGGCCTCAACGCGTTCGGGGGTGCGACCAGTGTCGTCATCCATTTCCATCTCCTCGGGGGTTTCGGCCTCGTTCTCATTGGCGGCGCCCTTGGCCACCACGGCAGCGGCCGCCGCCTGCGCCGATGTCCTGGCGACCTCGGCCTCCAGCTTCGCCAGGCTGGCGAGCATCTTCTGGCCCTGTGCGTAGAAGGCGCTGACGCGGCAGCCTTCCATCGACGCGCGCCCCCAGAGCTTCAGCTGCGCCTCGTCGCTGCGCTGGTCGGCGCTGGCGTCGATCTTCAGGACCAGATCGGTATAGCGTTCGGCGATCAGGTGGGCGGTCTTCGCCAACACCGCTTCGAGCTTCATCTCGCTTCTCCCGGCCATGACACAAAGGTACGGGAGCAGCGAGCGCCGCTGATAACTTAGGTCGAAAAAGTTCAAGACCTTGATTTCGCTTAAGATCGATCGCTATCCGCCGAGCATCGACGACGCTCCATCCCCGTCAGGCCGGCCCCGGAACGCCATCCGCCGCGGTCGGCGCGCTTTCCCGGCCGTCCGCGAGGCGGTAGCTAGGCCGTATGACCGAACCCCAAGTCGATGAAGGCGACCTGATCTTCCAGAAGATCGCGGGCGTCGTCCTGGCCGCGATCCTGACCGTCGGCGGCGTCGTCGCGATCGGGTGGGCCGACGCATCGGTCGAGCCGCGCATGGAGGCCTTCGCCCAGGCGGCGCCCGGGATGATCTTCTGGTGGCGGGAAGACGTGGGCTGGCCCCTGGTGCTGGGCATGGCGCTGCTGCTCACGCCCCTCGTCGTGGTGCCCGGCGCCTTCGGCGTCCGGTTCCGCCAGTTCCTGCCGACCTTGCGCCCCCGCTGGCGCGTCGCCCTGGTGCTGGGGCTCGCCGTCCTGATCGGCGGCGACGCCGCGGTCTATCGCTGGCTCGGCGGCCGCGACGTCGGCGTGGCGACGATCGACGGCGTCCAGTGGCTTCGCGACGGCGCGCCCCGCGATCAATGGCGCTGGGAGCAGGCGGTCGAGATCACCGGCGGGTGCTCGACCTCCCGCCGCAACGCCGGATCCGAGCCCCACTACGGCGTGGCGTATCTCGTCGCCTTTCCGGGAAAGCGGGAAGCCCGGCTGTCGTTCAGGATGGCGGCCCCCGCGACCTGGAGCTCGGCCCTGCGGCCCATCGACGACAAGCTGACCGCCGCCGGCGTGAAGCGGTCGATGGACGGCGACGCCGAATGCCTCGCGCACTACCAGGCGGGGATGCTCGAGGACGATGGGCGGGCCTTCCAGCATGTCCTGAGGCCGGCCGACTGACGGGCCGACCGCCGGTCCTGGGCCGCGCACGACGGGACTTTGGAAGCCCCTGCAGAATTTCAATCACCGCCCGGGGGTGACATCCGCCGAACTTGCCCCTACCTTGGCCCCATGATCCTCGCCGCCCAGCAACAGCTGTTTTGGTATTTTAGCTATCCGACGCCTCTGGCGCCGGGAGGGGATCGTTCGGCCTGAGATCAGGCTCTTTAGAACACCTTTCACCAGCCGCCAGGGGTCCCCGGGCGGCTTTTTTGATGGCCGCCGGACCTCCCAGACTCCCAGGAGTTACCGCCGTGCCTTCCTCGACCGCCGCCGCCAATATCGCCCAAAATCTCGCAGCACTCCCGGTCCCGACCGACGACCTGCGGATCAAACAGCTCCAGACCCTCAGTCCGCCCGCCCAGGTGATCGGCGAGGCCCCCGCCAGCTCGTCGGTGGCCGAGGTGGTGGGCGACGCCCGCGCCGCCGTCCACCGCATCCTGCACGGCCAGGACGACCGGCTGGTGGTGGTGATCGGGCCGTGCTCGATCCACGACCCCAAGGCCGCCCTCGACTACGCCCAGCGCCTGGCGGCCGAGCGCGAGCGCCACGCCGGCGAGCTGGAGGTGATCATGCGGGTCTATTTCGAGAAGCCCCGCACCACGGTCGGCTGGAAGGGCCTGATCAACGACCCGGGCCTGGACGGCGGCTTCCGGATCAACGAGGGCCTGCGGCTGGCGCGGCGGGTGCTGCTGGACGTCAGCGCCCAGGGCCTGCCGGCGGCCTGCGAATTCCTGGACGTGACCACCCCGCAGTACATCGCCGACCTGGTGGCCTGGGGCGCGATCGGGGCCCGCACCACCGAGAGCCAGATCCACCGCGAGATGGCCTCGGGCCTGTCGTGCCCGGTGGGCTTCAAGAACGGCACCAACGGCGACGTGAAGGTGGCCGTGGACGCGGTGACGGCGGCGGCCCAGCCGCACCATTTCCTGGCCGTGACCAAGGAGGGCCGCGCGGCCATCGCCACCACCACCGGCAACGAGGACGGCCACGTGGTGCTGCGCGGCGGCAAGGCCCCCAACTACGACGCCGCCAGCGTCGCGGCGGCGGCTGAAGCGCTGACCAAGGCGGGCCTGCCGGCGCGCCTGATGGTCGACGCCAGCCACGCCAACAGCGGCAAGAACCACGAGAACCAGCCGGCCGTCGTGGCCGACATCGCCGCCCAGGTGGCGACCGGCGCCGCGCCGATCATGGGCGTGATGATCGAGAGCAACCTGGTCGCCGGCCGCCAGGACATCGTCCCCGGCCAGCCGCTGGTCTACGGCCAGTCGGTCACCGACGCCTGCGTCGATTGGGAGACCTCGGTGCGGATGCTGGACGCCCTGGCCGCGGCGGTGAAGGCGGGGCGGGCCGGCTAGAACGGCTTCACGCAGGTGATCCCGGCGCGGGCGTTCATGTCGTTGCCCATGCCGTCCACGTCGCCGGCCAGGCGGGCCCGGCAGCCCTTGCTGGGCCGGCGCGACAGGAACGGCTCGGGGTTCCTGGCGTAGCGGCCGGTCAGGTCCAGGTTCAGGCGCGGGTTGGCCGGGGCGGCGTCCGCCCAGCGCCGGGCCTCGCAGTCCTCGCGCTCGCGGCGGGTCAGGTCGGCCCGCGCGCAGCCGCCCAGGCCTCGCAGGACCGGCGCCGGCCCCTGCGCTGGCGCGGGCTCCGGCCGGGAGTCGCCCATCGTGAAGGGCGCCACGTCGCCGGGCAGCGGGGACGCCGCCGCCTGGACCTCCGGCTCGGGCCTGGTCCGGGCCCGGGCGGCGCGATCCTCCGGCGCCGACGGACGGACCCGGTCGCGGCGGGGCATGCCCAAAGAGGCGGGCGGGACCAGCGAGGCCTGGATGACGGGGGGTTCGACAAGCGCCGGCTCGGTTCGCGACGCGTAGCGTACCAGCAGGACGAGCAGGACCCCATGGAAGACGGCCGACACGGCGATCGCGACCGTGCGCACGCCGCCGGCCCGTGTCTTCCCCCGTCCGGCCATGCCGCCCCGTCCTCCCAAGACGGCGGGCACTGCGCCCTGGATTGCGGACTGAAGTGTGGCCGAGCTTGGACCTCTTCGAGGCCTCGAACGCCGTTGTCATCCCGGAAAGCGCGGAGCGCTTGTCCGGGACCCAGGTGAACCGCACCGCGCCAGCCCAGTCCCCTGGGTCCCGGACAGCCCCTGCGGGGCTTCCGGGATGACAACGTGAAGGGAGGCGGCGGAAAATCCGCTCCCTCTTGTCGGCCTGTGCGCCCTTGCCCCGTCCTAGCTCCGAACACCGAAACGGAGCCGACCCCATGTCCTTCCAAGGCTATCTCAACACCATCCAGGCCAAGACCGGCCTCGACGCCGAGGGGCTGAAGACGGCCGCCGACGTCGCGGGGCTGTCGGACGGCGGCGCGCTGAAGCCGGGGGTGAAGGCCGGCCAGGTGGTGGCCTGGGGCAAGGGCGAACTGGGCCTGGGCCACGGCCATGCCATGGCGATCTACGCCCTGCTGTCGGGCAAGCGGGCGGAGGGGGACGCGTAGGGGGACGGCCGGGTAGCTCGAAGCCTCAAAAGGGTTGTCATCCCGGAAGCCTCGCAGAGGCTTTCCGGGATGACAACGAAGAGGGAGGGCGCGGCCCCCGCGCCCCTACCCCGCGATCGGCGACAGCGACTTCAGCTCGTTCAGGCCCTTGACGCTGTTCTTGGCCCAGGTCTCGACCTGGCGGCCGAAGTCCTGGCGGTTGCTGACCCGGTTGCGCCATTCCATCGAGAAGTCGTCGATCGTCCGGCTGTCGACCGCCCGGCCCAGCAGCGAGCCGGTCAGGGAGTCCCGGGCCTCCACCACCAGGGTGGCCCCGCCCGCGTCGCGGCTGTAGCTGCGGACGATCCCGGGGGTGTCGATGTCCGGCGCGGTGACGGTGATGTCGATCAGGGCCGTGCGCACCCGCAGGACGTCGGACGCCGCCTCGGTGACCACCGGATAGCCGCCGTCCGTATAGGCCTTCTCGAGGATCTTGGTGGCGCCCTTGCGGCCCTCCTCGGCGATGCGCGCGATGTCCCGGTCGGTGATCTCCATCGAGGGCGACCGCTGGTCCCTGTTGAAGTCGCGCTGCCAGTTCTTCTCGAACGCGATCTCGGTGGGGTCGATGATCACCTTGGCGTAGCCGCGGAAGTCGGCGCCGGGCCGCAGATAGACCAGCTCGAACCGCTTGGCCTTGACCTTGACCAGCCCGTCCCACTCGGCCGGCGGCTTGGCCGCCAGGGCGGGTCGGGCGACGGCGGTGAAGACGAGGCCGCCCAGGGCCAGGGTGGTGAAATGCCGTCTGTCCATGGTCGCGCTCCGGAGGCCTGATCCGTGGCGACGATCCGGCGGAGGCCCCAGGGTGTCTATCGGTGCAAACCCTGGGTTCACCCCGGCGATCGCCCCCGTTTCGATCCCTCTCCCATGGGGAGAGGGAGGGGTCCGCGCGAAGCGTGGGAGGGTGAGGGGTAAGGCGTCGGGCGGCGCGCCGGCGGGGCGTCTGTGCGAAAACGGCGAGGGTGTAACCCCTCACCCTCCCACCGCTACGCGGCGGGCCCCGCCCTCTCCCTCTGGGAGAGGGTGAGACATCCTCAGTCCTCGGGGTCGTAGATCACGTCGCTCTTGTCGTACATCAGGTCGGTCGCCACGAAGTCCAGGGCGTCCTCCGGGTCCTCGAAGCACAGCTCGCTGACCGTCTGGTCGCGCACCGAGATGCCCGCCTTGTGGGTGCTTTCCGGGTCGCCGGTGATCAGCGGGTGCCACAGCGGCAGGCTCTTGCCCTCGTGCAGCCGGCGGTAGGCGCAGGACGGCGGCATCCACTCCAGCCCCTCGATGTTGTGGGGCGTCAGCTTGATGCAGTCGGGCACGGTCTTCCTGCGGTTGGGATAGTCCTTGCAGGTGCAGCGGTGCTCGTCGAACAGCTGGCAGTGCACCCGCGTGGGGATGATCTCGCCGGTGTCTTCGTCTTCGAAGCGAACCAGGCAGCAAAGGCCGCAGCCGTCGCATAGACTCTCCCACTCGGGGACGGTCATCTGGTTTAGGGACTTCGTCTCCCAGAAAGGTTTGCGCGCCATCATCGCGGCGTCCTAAACCCAAATGACGCTGAGACCAAACGGGACCGTGGGGCCGACTTGAACGACTGGACGCTGCCGCCCTATCGCTTCGACGACAAGCCGGCGGGCCAGGAGCCCGCGCGGCCGCCGGAATTCGGCGCTTCCCCGCCCCCGCCGCCGCCTCCCGAGCCGCCGCCGGAAGAGCCCTACCGCGCGGATTTGAAGCACGCCAAGGCCAAGGCGAAGGCCCGCAAGGCGCGGTGGATCTGGATCCCGCTGCTGGTCGTGCTGGTCCTGGGCCTGCTGGCCGCCGGGGCCGGCGGGACCTATGTCTGGCTCAAGTACCTGAAGGACGCCCCGCCCCTGCCCTCGCGCGAGGCCCTGTTCGCCGTGAACCGGGCGCCGGGCATCCGCTTCGAGGACCGCAACGGCCAGGTGATCGCCACCCGCGGCCCGCGGTACGGCCAGCGCATCACCCTGGCGGGCGTGCCCAACTACGTGCCCCTGGCCTTCCTGGCCGCCGAGGACCGCCGGTTCTACAAGCACGGGGCCATCGACCTCTACGGCATCGCCCGCGCCGCCTGGGCCAACCACAAGGCGGGCCGCACCGTGCAGGGCGGCTCGACCCTCAGCCAGCAGCTGGCCAAGGGCCTGTTCCTGACCCCCGACCGCATCACCAGGCGCAAGGTCCAGGAGATGTACCTGGCCTGGAAGCTGGAGCGGGTGCTGACCAAGGACGAGATCCTCGAGCTCTATCTGAACCGGGTCTATTTCGGGGCCGGCACCTACGGCGTCGACGGCGCGGCCCAGACCTATTTCAACAAGCCCGCCAGCCAGCTGACCCTGTCGGAATCGGCCCTGCTGGCCAGCCTGATGAAGGCCCCCTCGCGCCTGGCCCTGACCCGCGACATGTCCGGCGCCCTGGCCCGCTCGCGCCTGATCCTGGCCAACATGCGCAAGGAGGGCTGGATCACCGCCGAGCAGGAGAGCCGGGCCCTGGACGACACCCCGCGCCTCTCGCCCCTGGCCGCCCAGGATGAGGGCGACTTCGGCTGGGTGCTGGACTACGCCACCTCGGAAGCCGTCCGCATCGCGGGCCAGAACGCCCCCGACCTGGTGGTGCGCCTGACCATCGACCCGCGCCTGCAGCACGCCGGGGCCCAGACGGTCCGCGAGGCCATCCGCGTGGCCGGCGAAGGGGCCGGGGCCCGCCAGGCGGCCCTGCTGTCGCTGTCGGGCGACGGCGCCATCCGGGCCATGGTCGGCGGGACCGACTATAGCGAAAGCCCGTTCAACCGCGCCGTCCAGGCCCGCCGCCAGCCGGGCTCGACCTTCAAGCCGTTCGTCTACGCCGCCGCCCTGGAGAAGGGGGTGCTGCCCACCGACATCCGCGTGGACGGCCCCGTCCAGTTCGGCGACTGGAAGCCCGAGAACTACGCCGGCGGCTATCGCGGCCCGATGACCGTGCAGGACGCCCTGGTCAATTCGATCAATACCATCGCCGTCAAGCTGGCCCAGGAGGCCGGGGGTCCCGCGATCGGCGACCTGGCCCGGCGGTTCGGGATCACCAGCCTGCCCTCCAACCCCGACCTGTCGGTGGCGCTGGGGGCCTACGAGGTCAACCTGCTGCAGCTGACCTCGGGCTTCCAGGTGTTCCAGCAGGGGGGTCTGCGCGTCCAGCCCTACGTGATCGAGAGCATCGCCACCCAGGGCGGCGAGCCGATCTTCAACCACACCGCGCCCGCGACGCCATCGAGCGTCTACGACATCAGCAAGGCCAGCATGATGGTCAAGATGATGAAGAAGGTGGTCGAGGTGGGCACCGCCAAGCGGGCCGCGTTCGGCTGGCCGGCGGCGGGCAAGACCGGCACCAGCCAGAACTGGCGCGACGCCTGGTTCGTGGGCTTCACCCCCGACTACGTGACCGGCGTCTGGGTGGGCAACGACGACGACCGGCCGATGAACAAGGTGGTCGGCGGCGACATCCCGGCCAGCATCTGGCGGCGCTACATGCTGGTGGCCCACGAGGGCGTGGCGGTGCGCGACTTCCCGTGGCTGCTGCCCGATCCCGAGCCCCAGTCCTCGCCCGATCCCCGCAACGGCTTCTACGAGACCCTGTCGGCCGAATTCGCCCGCTCGGCCTCGGAGCTGGAGCCCCCGGCCACGCCGGACAGCGCGCCGACGCCGGGCCAGGCGCCGGAGCAGCTGCCTTACTAGGCAACCTGAATCCCTCTCTCTTTGAGAGAGGGAGGGGCCCGCCGCGAAGCGGTGGGAGGGTGAGTGGTTTCACCGCCGACCGGAAACCTCCATCCGTTCCGCCACGCTTGTACCGTGGGAAGAAGAGCAAGACGGCCGGCCGAACGGCCGACGCCCCTTTCGGTGAGGGTGTAACCACTCACTCTCCCATGGCTTCGCCATGGGCCCCACCCTCTCTCCAAGAGAGAGGGTGTCGCGCGCCCTCCATCCCCGTTCCATCCCCCAAATGCCTGCCGCCCCGCAACCTCTTACGGCGCGCATCAAACCGTCTGAAATCAACCATTTGTGCGGTTACACATATCGATAATCGATCTGAAGATATCGACCGTCGATGAGCAACGTTACAGTACTTACAACCTCGCAAGGATACACACTCAGATCACAGAGCTATTTGAGGACTCATCTGAATAGTGAGGCTTAGATATCGGCGTTTTCTCTACGCCCCATTGCACCGCTGACACCCAAAAGTCCCATTCCTGCCGCAATTGGGTATCGGCCGTTGCTTGGATGTGACAGGTCCTAGACATATTCATTACATAACGGCGTCCACGATTGACGGTCGTCTCGGGCCGCTCCTATCCCAACGTCAACCGGGGACGGAGGTCCTCCGGGAAACCTGAAACTGACAGGGCGACGGGACGAGCGGGTCGATAGGGCCAGGCTCCGAGCGCCCGGAGGGACCGACATGAAATTGCAGACCAACCGCGGGCGCCTGCTCGCGACGACGATGATCGCGGGGGTCGCCACCTTCGCCGCCTTCGCCGCGAACGCCCAGGACGCCGCCCCCACGGCCGCCCAGGCCGCCGCGCCGGCCGACAACGAAGTCGAAGCCGTCGTCGTCACCGGCTCGCTGCTGCGCCGCACCGACACCGCGACCCCGTCGCCGGTGACCGTGCAGACCACCGAGCAGTTGAAGGCCCAGGGCATCACCACGATCTCCGACGCCATCCGCAGCCTGTCGGCCGACAACTCCGGTTCGATCCCCGCCGCCTTCGGCAGCGGCTTCGCCGCCGGCTCGACCGGCGTGTCGCTGCGCGGCCTGTCGGTCAACTCGACCCTGGTCATGATCGACGGCCTGCGGAACGCCAACTATCCGCTGGCCGACGACGGCCAGAAGGCGTTCGTCGACCTGAACTCGATCCCGTTCAACGCCGTTGAGCGCATCGAGACCCTGAAGGACGGCGCCTCGTCGCTGTACGGCGCCGACGCCATCGGCGGCGTCGTCAACATCATCATGAAGTCCAACTACCAGGGCATGAGCGCCGACGCCTCGTACGGCACCAGCCAGCACGGCGGCGGCGACCAGTTCCGCTTCACCGGCGACGTCGGCTACGGCGACCTGGATACCGACAAGTACAACGTCTACCTCGACGTCGAGTACCAGCTGGACAAGCGCATCAAGGGCGACCAGCGCGGCTTCCCGTACAACACCAACGACCTGACCTCGATCCCCGGCGGCCAGAACAACAACCCGCAGACCGGCGGCAGCACCTTCTACGGCAACGTCAAGCCGGCCACGATCACCGGCAACGACCTGACCACCGGCCTGGCCGTCGACGGTTCGGTCTGGCAGCCGCTGCGCACCTGCGCCAGCAACGCCCCGCTGACCGAGCAGTTCGACGAGGACGGCGTCTCGATGGGCACCTACTGCGCCCAGAACGTCGCCAACTTCGCCGACATCCAGCCCAAGCAGGAACGCGCCGCGATCTACGGCCGCTTCACGATCAAGCCGACCGACAACCTCGAAGCCTACATGTCGGGCAGCTTCGTCCAGTCGAAGACCTCGGTGAACGGCACCCCGACGACGCTCACCTCGAGCACGCCGAACAACCTGTCGAACCTGGTCCTGCCGGTGTGGATCTGCTCGGCCGGCGCCGACTGCGCCACCGCCGCCGACCGTCAGCTGAACCCGAACAACCCGTTCGCGGCCAGCGGCCAGTACGCCCTGACCAAGTACCGCTGGAGCGACATCCCGGCCACGTCGGACTACACCAACCGCATGCTGCGCCTGGTGGGCGGCGTGAAGGGCGCCGCCGCGGACTGGAACTACCAGGCCAACCTGGTGATCGCGCATGACTCGCTGGAAAGCACCCTGACCGGCTTCATCAGCTACAAGCAGCTGATGAGCGACATCCAGACGGGCGCTTACAACTTCATCGACCCGACCAAGAACAGCCAAGCCGTGCGCAGCGCGCTGTCGCCCGACCTGGCCAAGACCTCGACCACGGACCTGGACTCGATCAACTTCCAGGCCTCGCGTCCGGTCTTCAGCCTGCCGGGCGGCGACGCCCAGCTGGGCCTGGGCGGCGAGTTCCGCTACGAAGCCACCAACGACCCGGCCCTGAACCCGGTGAACGACGCCCAAGGCCTGGGCAACGCCCGCACCGAGGGCAACCGCACCGTGGCCTCGGCCTTCGCCGAACTGGGCATGCCGATCACCGACAAGATCGAAGTGAACGCCTCGGGCCGCTACGACCACTATTCGGACTTCGGCGGCAACTTCTCGCCGAAGATCGGCGTGAAGTTCACCCCCATCAAGACGGTCGCCCTGCGCGGCACGATCTCGAAGGGCTTCCGCGCGCCGTCGTTCTCGGAAGCCGGCAACTCGGCCAGCCAGGGCTTCACGACGTTCTCGTTCAAGGCGGACAAGTACGCGGCCTTCCGCGACTCGCACGGCAACAACGAGTACATCAAGGACTACTCGCTCTCGTCGATCACCACGGCCAACCCGGACCTGGATCCGGAAAAGTCGACCAGCTACACCCTGGGCGCCGTGTGGGCTCCGACCCGCAGCTTCAGCATCTCGCTGGACTACTACCACATCAAGAAGACCGACGTGATCGCCCAGGCCAGCGCCGGCGTCGCCCTGGCCGCGTACTACGCGGGCGAGGCCATCCCGGCCGGCTACATCGTCACGCCGGACGCGATCGACCCGGAACACCCGACGGCCCTGCCGCGCGTGCTATCGGTCAGCTCGCCCTACATCAACGCCGACTCGCTGGTGACCAGCGGCCTGGACCTGAACGTCCAAGCCACGTTCTACCTGCCGGCCGACGTGAAGTGGACCAGCAACCTCGATGCCACGACCATCTTCGACTACAAGTACACGCAGGACGGCACGACGTATAACTACGTCGGCAAGGAAGCGCCGTACGTGCTGTCGTCGGGCGCCGGCACCCCCAAGAACCGCCTGTCGTGGACCAACACCTTCGAGCGTGGCCCGATCCACGTGACGGGCGTGATGAGCTACGTCAGCGGCATGCGCGAGGAAGACGACAGCTACACCGAGGGCTGCCTCTACGGCGACGCCGCCTTCAACTGCCGCGTCAAGTCGTTCACGACCGTCGACCTGACGGGCGCCTACGACGTGAACGAGAAGGCCACCGTCTACGCCGACGTGATGAACCTGTTCGACACCGGCCCGATGTTCAACCCGGCCAACTACGCCGGCGTGAACTGGAACCCGACCTACTCGCAGTCGGGCATCGTGGGCCGCTACTTCCGGGTGGGCGTCCGCCTGAAGTACTAGGATCTCGCGTACGGGGGCATCAGTTCGCCCCCGATGAGAGGAGGGGCCGCCCGCGAGGGCGGCCCCTTTTTCGTTGGGGACGACACAGGGGACACACACTCACTCTCAAGTCTCTGCCGGACTGGCTGAGGCCGTGCCGTGAGTGTGTGTCCCCACCTTCGCCCACCGCCTCACTTGACAATAGAACAAATAGAGAACATAATTTATCATCTTCGGGGGAGATCGCATCGATGCCCAGAACGGCGCGCGTGGTGTTCCCGGGCGTTCCGCATCATGTGACCCAGCGCGGCAATCGACGGCAGTCGACCTTCTTCAGCGTAGACGACTACGCGACCTATCTACGCATCGCAGCCGGCGTCTTCGCCGAGGCCGGGGTCCAGGTCTGGGCCTATTGCCTGATGCCCAACCACGTCCACCTGATCGCGACGCCTCCCGACGAGGCGAGCCTGGCGCGCGCGATCGGCGCGGCTCACGTCCGCTACGCGCGTCATATCAATCGCCGCGAAGGTTGGTCGGGCTATCTCTGGCAAGGCCGGTTCGCCTCGTTTCCGATGGACGAGCCATACCTTCGGCTTTGCGCTCGCTATGTAGGCCTCAACCCCGTGCGCGCGGGCTTGACCAAACGGGCCGCCGACTGGCCCTGGTCCAGCGTGCGGGCGCACCTGACCGGCGAGGCCGATCCCCTGCTGACGCCCGAACCGCTGGCCGAACTCCTGGGCGCGGAGATGGCGACCTTCTTCGATCTCGACGCTCCCGAAGAAGGATACGATCTGGTGCGCGGCGCCACGCGGACAGGCCGCCCCTTGGGATCAGCGGCCTGGCAGCGGGCGACACAGGGGACACACACTCACTCCACGGCCCCAGCCAGACCGGCCAAGGCCTTGCCGTGAGTGTGCGTCCCCGTCAGACCCTGTAGGCCCTGTTGATCCGGTAGTAGGCCAGCAGCACCGCGCCGACGATCAGGGGCGGGAGGAGCGCGAACAGCCAGCCGCCGAGGTCGATCCCGGACGGGGCGGCGCCCGCGGCCAGGCCGGTCATGATCCCGATCCAGGCCAGGGAAACCACCGTCCAGCAGGCGAAGGTGCGGGCCCAGCCCTCCAGCCGCCAGAGGGCCAGGACCAGGCCGCCGCCCATGGCCAGGAACAGGGCGGTCAGGCCGGCCCGCGCGCTCGCGCCGGCGCCCGAGTCGAGCGCGCCGATCAAGGTCCAGATCAGGCCGCCGCCCAGGACCAGCAGCACGCAGGAGCCGACGCCGTAGGTGATCCGCGAGGCCGCCATCCGGGCGCGCCAGGCCCGCGGCGCCCGGTCCCAGATCGCGTTGGCGGCGATCACCGCCAGGATGCAGCCCCCGCCCAGCAGGAACAGGTTGCGCGCCCCGCTGCTCTCGGCGGCCCGCGCGCTGAGCCCTTCGCCGACGATCCAGAAGAACGCGCCGTAGAGCAGCACGGCCACGACCCGCCCCAGTCGCGACTTCGAGAGCCAGGCGTTCGGCACGAGCTGCAGCAGGAGGAACAGCCAGAAGAAGCCGCCCAGGCGGTCCACGACCGAGGGCCACAACCGTCCGTCGGCGAGCCAGAGCAGACCGGCCACCGCGACGGCGGCGACCATGTGGACGCGATAGGGTTTGGCGATGGGTTCGGCGGTGTCGGTCATGCTCGCCAAGGTAGCGCTAGTTTCGCCCGCCGGGGCAAGCCCCAATAAATCCCACCGCCCCCTCGCCCCGCCTGCTATACGCCCCCATCTCCTCCCCTTCCCGTCCGACAGTTAGACCCTCTCGATCATGGCTTCCCCGACTCGCGCCCCTGTCCTGGCCCTCAAGGACGTCCGCCTCGCCGATGGGGCCAAGCCGCTGTTCGACGGGGTGGACCTGGCGCTGGAGCCGCGGGTGCGCGCCTGCCTGGTCGGGCGCAACGGGGCGGGCAAGTCGACCCTGCTGAAGATCCTGGCCGCCCAGGGGATCGAGGCCGACAGCGGCGAGCGCGCGGCCCAGCCCGGCGCCAAGATCGTCTATGTCAGCCAGGAGCCGGACATCACCGGCGAGACCCTGCTGGACTACTGCACGGCCGGCGGCGCCGAGGACTATGAGGCCCACGCCACCCTGGCCGACTTCGGCCTGGACTACGCCAAGAGCACGGTGGGCCTGTCGGGCGGCGAGCGGCGCCGGGCGGCGCTGGCGCGGGCGTTCGCCGAGCAGCCCGACGTGCTGCTGCTGGACGAGCCGACCAACCACCTGGACATCTTCGCCATCCAGACGCTGGAAGAGGAGCTGGCCAATTCCAAGTGCGCCGCCCTGATCGTCAGCCACGACCGCGCCTTCCTGAACCGCGTCACCCAGCGCACCTTCTGGCTGGAGCACCGCAAGGTCCGTCGCCTGGACAAGGGCTTCCACGAGTTCGAGGTCTGGAGCGAGCAGGTGCTGGCCGCCGAGGCCGACGAGGAGCGGCGCCTGAACAAGCAGCTGGAGCGCGAGAACGCCTGGCTGGCGCGCGGCGTCCAGGGCCGCCGGGCCCGCAACGAGGGCCGCCGTCGCACCCTGATGGACCTGCGCGCCCAGAAGAAGGACATCCAGGCCGACAAGCGCGGCAGCATGACCCTGGCCGTCGAGAGCTCGGGCCTGTCGGGCAAACGGGTGGTCGAGGCCAAGCACGTCTCCAAGGCGTTCGGCGAGCGCGTGATCGTCCAGGACTTCTCCACCCGCATCCTGCGCGGCGACCGCGTGGCCCTGGTCGGCCCCAACGGCGCGGGCAAGACCACCTTGGTGCGCATGCTGCTGGGCGAGCTGCCGATCGACGCCGGCACTATCACCCTGGGCACGAACCTGGAGATCTCCTACGTCGACCAGAACCGCATGGCGCTGTCGGAAAAGATGACGCTGTGGGACTTCCTCACCCCCGGCGGCGGCGACTCCATCCTGGTGCGCGGTCAGCCCAAGCACGTGGCCGGCTACGCCAAGGAGTTCCTGTTCACGGAGGCCCAGCTGCGCCAGCCGGTCACCAGCCTGTCGGGCGGGGAACGTAACCGCCTGCTATTGGCCCGCGCCCTGGCCACGCCCACCAACCTGATGGTGCTGGACGAACCGACCAACGACCTCGACATGGACACGCTGGACCTGCTGGAAGAGGTGCTGGCCGACTTCGAGGGCACCCTGATCCTGGTCAGCCACGACCGCGACTTCATCGACCGCCTGGCCACCTCGACCATCGCCATGAATGGCCACGGCAAGGTGCTGGAGACCCCCGGCGGCTGGAGCGACCTGATCGACCAGGCCCCGGACTTCTTCAAGGGCGCCCGCGGCGCGGCCGGCGACTTCGCCACCGGCACGGGCTCGCACAAGGCCATCGTCACCCCCAGCGCCCCGCCGCCGGCCAAGAAGGCCGTCAAGCTGTCCTACAAGGACCAGCGCCGCCTGGAGGAATGCGAAGCCCTGATCGCCGCCTCGCCCAAGATCATCGGCGACCTGGAGAAGAAGCTGGACGACCCGAACCTGTACGCCAAGGACCCGGCCGGCTTCGACAAGATCATGAAGGCGCTGGACAAGGCCCGCGCCGACCTGGCCACGGCCGAGGAGGACTGGCTGGCGCTGGAGGAGAAGAAGGAAGCGCTGGCGGGGTGACGGCCTACGGGCGACCCGCAGGGTACGGATCATTTCGCGACGCCCGCCCGCTAACAGCTTGACCAGACAGGCGTTTTGTCGATTTTCCGACTTAGGAACGCCTCGCATCCCGCCCCGTTGATCTCCCCGCCGGAACGTTCCGGCGCGATCAGGGAGCTAGGACCATGGGCGAGTACGACAACCGCGAAGGCCTGCAGCAACAGCCGGGCGACGACCAGCGCCGTCAGGCCGATCAGCAGAACCAGCAGGGCGAGACCCGCACGCCGCAACAGCAGCAGGACGACGCCGCGCGCAATGCGCCCGGCCAGCAGAACCAGCAGGGCGAGCGCCGCGCGGACGACGGCGAACTGAACCGCGCCCGCACCAACCCGCTCGACGACGGCCTGGAAGGCGGCGTCGACACCGGCGCGATCGAGCCGGGCGACACCGGCCAGCGCTGATCACCGCCGGCTACGAGACGAGGCCGCCTCTTCGGGGGCGGCCTTTTCGTAGCCGGTTCCAGGACGTGTGGCCGCTCGAAAGACGGTGCGTGGTCCTCGTCCTTCGACAAGCTCAGGATGAGGACCATGTCCGGTGCCGCGCTCGAGAAACCTCATCCTGAGCTTGTCGAAGGACGAGGTTTTCGCCCCCGACCTGAACGCCATCCGGTCCTCAATCGTGCAGCGGGGCTTCGGCCTGCTTGCGCGAGGGGTCGGTCACCACCGTCCCGACCGAGGCGGCGATGACGAAGGCGATGGCCAGCCACTGGCGGGCGACCAGGTGCTCGCCCAGCACCAGCAAGCCGGCCAGGGCGCCGACGGCCGGCTCCAGGCTCAGCATCACCCCAAAGCTGCGCTTTGAGATGCCGCGCAGGGCGACCATCTCCAGCGAATAGGGGATGGCGCTGGACACCACCGCCACCACCAGGCCCAGGCCGATGGCCACCGGGCTGAGCAGGGCCGCCCCGGCGGCGGCCACCCCGAACGGGGCCACGACCAGGGCCGCGGTCGCCATCCCCAGGGCCACCGAGCGGCCGCCGTGCAGGTGCTCGGTCCGCTGGCCGGCCACGATGTACAGCGCCCAGCACACCCCCGCCGCCGCCGCGAAGGCCACGCCCACCAGGTCGAGGTTCAGACTGATGTCGCCCAGCGGCAGCAGCAGGCCCAGGCCCGCCACGGCCAGGGCGATCCAGGCGAAGTGGATGGGCTTGCGGGCATGGATCATCGCCAGGGCCAGCGGCCCGGTGAACTCGATGGCGATGGCCAGGCCCAGCGGGATGGTGCGGATGGCCATGTAGAAGCACAGGTTCATCACCCCCATCACCGCGCCGTACCAGGCGACGGCGATCAGGTCCTTGCGCGTCATCGGCATCCGCCAAGGCCGCCAGATCAGGCAAAGGATCAGGGCCGAGAAGCCGACGCGGTAGGCGCTGGTCCCCTGGGCGCCGACCAGCGGGAACAGCGTCTTGGCGAACGACGTGCCGGCGCAGAGGGACACCATCGCGCCGAGCAAGCAGAGGTAGGGCAAGGCGGCGCGCAGGCCGGCGGACGCGGTGAGGCGGGACATGGCGGCTGTCTAACAGCTCTTCCCCCTATGGGGGAGGAGCGCCGAAGGCGCGGAGGGGGCAAGTCGGCGCGCATACCTCACTTGCTTGCCGCCACCTGACCGCTACGCGGTCCGTCGGCCCCATAGGGGTCGGAACGCTCGCTGCGCTCCCTAGAACGCCTCGTCTTCCTCCACCCCTTCATCATCTTCCCCGCCCATGGCCGCTTCCAGGCTTTCGATGATGTCGTCCATCTGGTCCGGGGTGATCGAGACGTAGATCGCCTCGCCGCCGACGGCCGAGACCAGCAGGCGGTAGCCGTCCTCGGTTTCCTGCAGGCTGAAGGTTTCGAGAAGCTGCAGCTTGGCCATGATCAGGTCCTGGGCGTTCGAAAGGGGGAGCGGGGGATATAGGACGTACGCCCCCGGAAATCACCCCTTCAAGGCCCCGCGCCGCAGCATGGCGATGTGCCCGGCGATCAGGGCCTCGCGCTCCACCCACGGGAATTCGGGCCGGGCGATCAGCAGCGAGGTCAGGCCGTGCAGGCCCGCCCACAGGGTCTGGGTCAGGCGCAGGGGGTCGTCGTCGTGGGTCAGGCCGGCGGCGTGGAGGTCGGCGACCAGGGCCACGAACGACTGGAACGCCTCGATGCCCGCCGCCATCGGCCGGCCGCCCGTGCGGGCGTTGAACGAGCCGTCGTGGCTCTTCTCGACCATGAAGGCCACGCGATAGGCGTCGGGCTGCTCCAGGCCGAAATCGACATAGACCCGCATGGCCTTGTCGAAGGCCGCCGGGGTGGGCGTCCAGTCGGCCTTCCCCGCCTCCATCCGCGCCCGCAGCGTGGCGAAGGCCCGGACGCACAGCTCGGCGATCAGGTCGTCCTTGGTGGCGAAATAGGCGTAGAGCGCCGGCTGGCTGATGCCCGCCGCCTCGGCGATCTGCCGGGTCGAGACCCCGTGCACGTCGCGGGCGCTGAACAGCTTGAGGGCCGCGTCGAGGATCTCCTCGCGGCGCTCGGCGCCCTGGCCCTTGGGTTTACGCGGCGATCGGACTTGGGGGGACTTCATCGTGCTCCAGCCTTTCCCAGGCTCGGCGCGGCTTGACAAGGCGCGATAATCTATCACTGATAACTTATCACTGATCGATAGTCGAGGGGACGGGTCATGGGCGCGAATGAAGAAGCCGCGAAGGACGCCCCCTCCGTCCGCTGCGCGGCCACCTCCCCCGTTGCACGGGGGAGGAGTGAAACCGTTCGACCTTCTCCTCACCCGCAAAGCGGGGGAGGTGGCGCGAGGCGCAGCCTCGTGACGGAGGGGGCGTCCGGCGTCGCTCTGATCACCCTCCTCTCCCTCGCCGCCTGCGGCCCCGCCAAGACCCCCGCCGCCCCGCCGCCGCCTCAGGCGGTGGAAGCGGTCGCCGTCTCGGCCCCGCGCGCATCGGGCGGCGTCACCGCCACCGGAACCCTGGAGCGCCGGCGCGAAATGGCGCTGTCGTTCCGCATCGCCGGCGTGCTGACCCGCGTGGCCGTCGAGGCTGGCGATAGCGTTCGCGCGGGCCAGGTGCTGGCCAGCATCGACCCGGCCGCCGTCGACGCCCGCCAGCAGGCCTCGTCTTCCGACCTGGACAAGGCCCGCCGCGACCTGGAGCGCGCCAAGACCCTCTACGCCAAGGGCTATGTGGCCAAGGTGCGGGTCGACGACGCCGAGAGCGCCGTGCGCTCGGCCGCCGCCGCCTTCAATTCCGCCGCCTTCGACCGGCGATGGGCCCAGTTGGTGTCGCCCGCCTCGGGCGTGGTGCTGGAGCGCAAGGCCCAGGCCGGCGAGGTGGTGCAGCCCGGCCAGGCCGTGGTCACGGTCGCCGACCTGGGCAGCCCGCTGGTGCTGCGCGTCCCCCTGCCCGACCGCGAGGTGGTCGGCGTGGCCGTCGGCCAGCCGGTCGAGGTAACCGTCGACGCCCTGCCCAGCCAAGTGCTGGCCGGCAACGTCACCCGGGTGGGCCAGTCGGCCGACGCCCGCACCGGCGCGGTGACGGTCGAGATCGAGGTCGCCGCCCGTCCCGACCTGCGCAGCGGCCAGATCGCCACCGCGCGCCTCGCCAGCCGGGCGCCCGTCTCGACCGGCCCCGCCTTCGCCCGCATCCCGGCCGAGGCCGTGCTCGAGGCCACCGGGGGCAAGGCCGCCGTGTTGCGGTTGGAGAACGGGAGAGCCCGCCGCACCCCCGTCCAGTTCGGCGGCTTCGACGGCGACGACGCCCTGGTCGCCGGCCTGCCCGACGGCGCGCGCGTCATCACCGCGGGGGCGGGGTTCGTCTCGGACGGCGACCGGGTGACGGTGACCGATCCGAAGGCGCTGGGTTCGGCGAAGGCGGGTGGCCGATGAGCGCTGCTCCTCTCTCCCTACCCTTCACCTCTCAGCCGTCATTCCCGCCCTTGTGGCGGGAAACCCTGGTTCAGCTCGCACGTGAAACGCAGGCGAACCGCCAGCGGTTCGCCCCATCCGCACTTGCGGCGGACAGAGGTGTTCCCGCCACAAGGGCGGGAATGACGACCGTGGAGGGCGTTGGCGCTGAGCTTGGGCGGGGAGCTTCCCAATGAAGTTCGACCTCCCCGGTTTCGCCGTCCATCGCTGGCAGTTCACCCTCGTCGCGTTCGGCCTGCTGATCATGCTGGGCCTGAACGCCTTCATGAACGTGCCGCGCTCGGAGGACCCGCACTTCCCCGTGCCGATCGTGCTGGTCCGCGCCGTGCTGCCGGGGGCCGAGCCGTCGGAGATCGAGCAGTTGGTCGTCGACCCCATCGAGGACGCCGTCGACGGCCTGGACAACATCGACAAGATCCAGTCCACGGCCGTGGACGGCGCGGCCGTGATCGGGGTGCATTTCACCTGGGACGTCGATCCCGAGCGCAAGTACGACCAGGTGGTGCGCGAGGTGAACGCCATCCGCGGAAACCTGCCCACCGGCCTGGCGCGGCTGGACGTCGAGCGGATCCGGACCACCGAGGTGGCCATCGTCCAGCTCGCCCTGACCAGCGACGTGCTGCCCATGCGACGTCTGGAGAAGGTGGCCGACCGGCTGCGCGAGCGCCTGGACCGCGTGCCCGGCGTGCGCCAGAGCCGCTACTACGGGGCGCCGCCCTCGGAGGTGCGAGTGTCGCTGGACCTGGCGCGGCTGGCGGCGCTGAAGCTGCCGGCCACGGCGGTCTCGGACGCCCTGAAGGGCGCCGGCGCCGAAGCGCCGATCGGGGCCGTGCAGGCCGGCGACCGCCGCTTCAACGTCAAGGCCGGCGGCGCCTTCCGCTCGCTGGACGCGGTCAGGGACACGCCGGTCCGCTCGATCGGCGGCCAGGTGGTGCGGGTGCACGACGTGGCCGAGGTGGCCTGGGCCCAGGACGAGCCCACCCACCTGACCCGCTTCAACGGCAAGCGCGGGGTGTTCGTCACCGTCACCCAGAAGGACGGCCAGGACGTGGCCAAGATCACCAAGGCCGTCGACCAGGTGCTGGACGACTACGAGAAGACCCTGCCCGCCGGCGTGAAGCTGGAGCGCGGCTTCGTCCAGGCCCGCAATGTCGAGCATCGGCTGGGCAACCTGTTCCGCGACTTCGGGATCGCCCTGGCCCTGGTGCTGATCACCCTGCTGCCCCTGGGGCCGCGCGCGGGCCTGGTGGTGATGGTGTCGATCCCGCTGTCGCTGCTGATCGGCCTGGTGCTGCTGCAGGCGTTCGGCTTCACCCTGAACCAGCTGTCGATCGCCGGTTTCGTGCTGTCCCTGGGGCTGCTGGTCGACGACAGCATCGTCATCACCGAGAACATCGCCCGCCGCATCCGCGAGGGCGAGGCGCGGACGGCGGCGGCGGTCAACGGCGCCAACCAGATCGCCCTGGCGGTGCTGGGCTGCACGGCCTGCCTGATGCTGGCCTTCCTGCCGCTGATGGCCCTGCCCGCCGGCTCGGGCGCCTATATCAAGTCGCTGCCGGTGACGGTGCTGTGCACGGTGGGCGCCTCGCTGCTGGTGTCGATGACCATCATCCCGTTCCTGGCCAGCCGCGTGCTGGACAAGCATTCCGACCCCGAGGGCAACCCGCTGCTGCGGGCGGTGAACGGCGGCATCCACCGATTCTACCGGCCCGTGCTGCACTTCAGCCTGGCGCGGCCGTGGCTGAGCCTGGGGATCATGCTGGCGCTGTGCGCGACCACCATCCCGATGCTGGGCGTCGTCGGCTCCAGCCTGTTCCCGGCCGCCGAGACCCCGCAGTTCCTGGTCCGGGTCGAGACCCCCGACGGCAGTCCCCTGGCCCGCACCGACCGCGCCCTGCGCTATGTGGAAGCCCGCCTGAAGCAGGAGCCCAAGATCGTCTGGCAGGCCGACAACCTGGGCCGCGGCAATCCGCAGATCTTCTACAATGTCACCCAGCGCGAAAGCTCGACCACCTATGCCGAGGTGTTCGCCAGCCTGGAGCGGTGGGAGCCGGGCAAGAGCGACAAGGTGCTGGACCGTCTGCGCGCCGACTTCGCCCGCTTCCCGGGCGCCCGCATCAGCGTCGTCACGTTCGAGAACGGCCCGCCCATCGATGCGCCGGTGGCCGTGCGCCTGACCGGCCAGAACCTGGAGGTGCTCAAGGCCCTGGCCGCGCGAACGGAGACGATCCTCAAGGCCACGCCCGGCACGCGCGACGTCAGCAACCCCATCCGCCTGGACCGCACGGACCTGGACCTGGGCGTCGACGAAGGCAAGGCCGCCGCCCTGGGCGTGCCGGCCGGCGCCCCGCGCCGCGCGGCCCGCCTGGCGCTGTCGGGCGAGGAGACCGGCCGCTTCCGCGATCCGGACGGCGACGACTACGCGGTCAAGGTGCGGCTGCCGCTCAGCTCGGCCGACGGCGCCAAGGGGCTGGAAGGCTCGCGCAACGCCCTGGCCGACCTGTCGAAGATCTACGTCCCCACCGCCGACGGCGAGGCCGCGCCCCTAGGGTCGATCGCCAGCCCCACCCTGAGGTCCAGCCCCGCCCGCATCGATCGCTTCGACCGCGAGCGGACGGTGACCGTCTCGTCCTACGTCCAGACCGGCCACCTGACCGCCAAGGTCACCCAGGACCTGGTTGCGCGCCTGGACCGAGAGCTGCCCATGCCGCCGGGCTACCGCCTGTCGCTGGGCGGCCAGGCCGAGGCCCAGTCCGAGAGTTTCGCGGGCCTTGGCGCGGCGATCATGGTGGCGGTGTTCGGCATCCTGGCGGTGCTGGTCCTGGAGTTCAGGAAGTTCAAGACCGCCCTGGTGGTGGCCGGCATCATCCCGTTCGGCCTGTTCGGCGCTGTGGCGGCGCTGTGGATCACCGGCTACTCGCTGAGCTTCACCGCCACCATCGGGCTGATCGCGCTCATCGGGATCGAGATCAAGAACTCGATCCTGCTGGTGGATTTCACCGAACAGCTGAGGCGCGACGGCATGGGCCTGCACGACGCCATCGAAAAGGCCGGCGAGGTGCGGTTCCTGCCGGTGCTGCTGACCAGCGTGACGGCGATCGGCGGGTTGCTGCCGCTGGCGATGGAGGGGTCGGGTTTGTACTCGCCGCTGGCCATCGTGATCATCGGCGGGCTGATCACGTCGACGGTGCTGTCGCGGGTGGCCACGCCGGTGATGTACTGGCTGACGGCGCGGGGGAAGGCGGAAAGGGCCTGATCCTTCAAGGTCCTCCCCCTGTGGGGGAGGTGTCGCCCGAAGGGCGACGGAGGGGGGAGTGATTGGCAGGCGGCCAAAACCCGGATCGACCTGCCTAAGTATCCCCCACCGATCGCTTCGCGATCGCCTCCCCCACAGGGGGAGGGACTATCTCTTGCCCATTGTACACTCGTATAGCAACCTCCTCCCCACACTCGGGGGAGGAGCACGACCATGGCCATCCAGCGCGACGCCATCATCATCGGGGGCGGTCACAACGGCCTGGTCTGCGCCTTCTACCTGGCCAGCGCCGGGCTGAAGGTCACGGTCTGCGAAGCGCGCGACGTGGTGGGCGGGGCCGCCGTAACCGAGGAGTTCCACCCCGGCTTCCGCAACTCGGTAGCCAGCTACACGGTCAGCCTGCTCAGCCCCAAGGTCATCGCCGACATGGACCTGCACGGCCACGGCCTGCGCATCCTGGAGCGGCCGATCTCCAACTTCCTGCCGATCGACGACAGGACCTACCTGAAGCTGGGCGGGGGCCTTGAGCGCACCCAGGCCGAGTTCCGCAAGTTCTCCGAGAAGGACGCCGCCGCCCTCCCCGCCTATTACGAGATGCTGGACGAGATCGGCGACGTGCTGCGCGACCTGGCCGGCGAGACCCCGCCGAACCTGGGCGACGGCCTGCCGGGCCTGATCCGGGCGCTGAAGCAGGGCGGCCGGCTGGCGGGCCTGTCGCGCGAGCGCAAGCGCGACCTGCTGGACCTGTTCACCAAGAGCGCCCGCGACTTCCTGGACGGCTGGTTCGAGAGCGACGCGGTCAAGGCCAGCTTCGGCTTCGACGCCGTGGTCGGCAACTTCGCCAGCCCCGACACGCCCGGCTCGGCCTACGTGCTGCTGCACCACACCTTCGGCGAGGTGAACGGCAAGAAGGGCGCCTGGGGCCACGCGGTCGGCGGCATGGGGGCTATCACCCAGGCCATGGCCAAGGCCTGCCGCGCCAAGGGCGTCGACATCCTGACCGGCGCCAAGGTCGAGGGCGTGCACGTCGAGGACTCGCCGAAAGGCGGCGGCAAGCGCGCCGTGGGCGTGCAGCTGGTCGACGGGACGCAGATCATGGCCCCGATCATCAGCTCGAACCTCAACCCGTCGCTGCTGTACGGCTCGCTGGTCCCGCCCTCGGCCCTGCCCGCCCCGTTCAAGAAGGCGATCAAGAGCTACAAGAATGGCTCGGGCACCTTCCGCATGAACGTGGCCCTGTCGGAGCTGCCCGACTTCACCTGCCTGCCCGGCAAGGCCGTCGCCGAGCATCACCAGTGCGGCATCGTGATCTCGCCGACCCTGGACTACATGGACGAGGCCTATCGCGACGCCAAGGCGACCGGGATCAGCAAGCGGCCCATCGTCGAGATCCTGATCCCCTCGACCCTGGACGACAGCCTGGCCCCTCCGGGCCGGCACGTGGCCAGCCTGTTCTGCCAGCAGTTCGCCTGGGACCTGCCCGACGGCCGCTCCTGGGACAACGAGCGCGAGACGGCGGCCGACCTGATCATCGACACGGTCAATCAGTGGGCCCCCAACTTCAAGGCGTCGGTTCTGGGCCGGATGATCCTGTCGCCGGTCGACCTGGAACGGAAGTTCGGCCTGGTGAACGGCGACATCATGCACGGCCACATGTCGCTGGATCAGCTGTGGGCCGCCCGGCCAGTGCTGGGACATGCGAGCCATCGCTCGCCGATCAAGGGGCTCTATATGTGCGGCGCCGGATGCCATCCGGGCGGCGGGGTTTCGGGCAATCCTGGAAGGAACGCGGCGCGGGAGATCCTGCGGGACCGGGATTTCGCGACCGCGGTGAAGCTGAGCTTGGCGGGGCGGTGATGGGGATCACTTGCCCCCACCTGACCGCTTCGCGGTCTGTCCGCCCCCATAGGGGGCGGAGGACGCGAACCATCCCTCTTCCCCCTTTGGGGGAAGACGACCGCGAAGCGGTCCGTAGGGGGCAAGTGTTCACCGGCAGGACGGCGGAGGGTTAGCGATGGACATGATCCCCAACCAAGACACCGACGCCGACTGGGGCCTCCCCGGGTGGATCTACGCCAATGAGCGCTTCTTCCGGGAAGAGCAGGACAAGGTCCTGCGCCCCTCGTGGCAGATCGTCTGCCATCTGAACGACATCCCCAAGGCCGGCGACTTCCACACCTTCGAGTTCCTGGGCGAGAGCACAGTGGTCGTGCGCGGCAAGGACGGCGGGGTGAAGGGCTTCGCCAATGTCTGCCGCCACCGCGCCGCGCGGCTGCTCGACGGCCCCAGTGGCCACTGCGCCCGGATCGTCTGCCCCTACCACGCCTGGACCTACGCCCTGGACGGCCGGCTGATCGGCGTGCCGTATCCCGAGACCTACCCCGCTCTGAACGTCGACCAGCAGGGCCTCGCGCCCGTCCAGGTCGAGGTCTATCGCGGCTTCGTCTTCGTGCGGCTGGAGGGAGACGGCCCCAGCGTCGCCGAGATGATGGCCCCCTACGACCACGAGCTGGAGCCCTATCGCTTCGAGGAGATGGTCCCGTTCGGCCGGGTCACCCTGCGGCCGCGCGACGTGAACTGGAAGAACATCAGCGACAACTATTCCGACGGCCTGCACATCCCCGTGGCCCATCCCGGCCTGACGCGGCTGTTCGGCAAGGGCTACGGGGTGGAGGCGGCAACCTGGGTCGACAAGATGTGGGGGCAGTTGATCGACGAGCCGTCACGCAATCCGTCGGAGCGGATGTACCAGGCCGTCCTGCCCGACGCCGAGCACCTGCCGCCCGAGCGCAAGCGGCTGTGGACCTATTTCAAGCTCTGGCCCAACCAGGCGTTCGACATCTATCCCGACCAGGTGGACTTCATGCAGTTCATCCCGGTCTCGCCCACGACGACGATGATCCGCGAGATCGCCTACGCCCTGCCGGACGAGCGTCGCGAAATGCGGGCGGCGCGGTATCTGAACTGGCGCATCAACCGCCAGGTCAACGCCGAGGACACCGAGCTGGTCGCCCGCGTGCAGCAGGGCATGGCCTCGCGGAGCTTCACCGCCGGGCCGCTAGCGGAGACCGAAGTGTCGTTGCGGAGTTTTGGCCGAAAAATGCGGGCGCTGATCCCGCAGGCGCGGCTGGCGCGGGCGCCGGAGGGGTGGTGAGCGGCTTCTCCGCGACAACAAAGGTTGTCATCCCGGAAAGCGCGCAGCGCTTGTCCGGGACCCAGGGGCGGCCGCACGGCCTCAGCCCAGTCCCCTGGGTCCCGGACAGCCTCTACGAGGCTTCCGGGATGACAACCGTTTGGGATGCGGGTGAGCGCCAATGGTGACCCGCGCCGCCTTCACCCGCGAAACCCCGGACGTGCGCCGCACCGCCCTGATCGAGGCCGCCACGCGCGTGCTGGCCGCCAAGGGCGTGGCCGGGGCTTCCGTCCGGACGATCTGCGCCGAGGCCGGGGTCAGCGCCGGGCTGCTGCGGCACTATTTCGAGGGCGTCGACGCCCTGATCGCCGCGGCCTACGAGGCGACCGGCGCGCGGATCGACGCGGCGCTGGAGGCGGCGGTCGAGGCGGCGGGCGAGGCGCCCCGCGAACGCCTGTCGGCCTATCTGACCGCCAGCTTCGCCCCGCCCGTGCTGGACCCGGACCTGCTGGCCACCTGGCTGGCCTTCTGGAGCCTGGTGAAGGTCGACCCCGCGGTCGCGGCGATCCACCGGCGCACCTATGCCGGCTATCGCGCGCGGCTGGAGGAACTGCTCGCGGCCTGCGACCCGGGCGTGGACGCACGGCTGGCCGCCATCGGCCTGACGGCCGTGGTCGACGGGCTGTGGCTGGAGCTGTGCCTGGACGCCACCGTGTTCACCCCGGAGGAGGCCGGGGCGATCGCGGAGCGGCTGGCGGCCTCCTACCTGTCTTAAGCCGCCGCCTGAGCCCCGAGGCCGGCGCGGCCCCAGCTGGCGCGGCGCACTTCCGGCTCGGCCACCGACACCCGGGCGGTCTTGCCCTGACTGCGCATGTGGCGGGCCAGCATCTCGGCCACGCCGACGGCCTCGGGCTGGGCGGGATAGGAGCCGATCAGGTCGGGAGCCTCGTTCCAGGTCACGTGCCAGACGCCGGAGACGGGTCGAACGAAGTAGGTGTGTTCGTCGGCCATGGGGATCACTCCTTTATGCTCACTCAGCATCGGTCTTACCGCGGGTGCGTGACAGATGTTTCAATGCTGCACAGCAACATTCTGTTGCATTGCACACTGCAGAAGCCGAGCCAAGGGGATAGGTGGTGAATCCCCAGGCAAGATTTGGGCGGCTTGAGCGTAAAAAGGATTGGGAGGGCCGTTCCCGCTCACCGCAGCGGGGAAATCCTCATCCTGAGCTCGTCTAAGCACAAGGATCACCCACCGAGTGGGCAGGCTTTTAGTGCCGCCAGGCGAACAGCGAGACCGCGGCGAGGATCAGGCTCACATAGAAGCCCAGGCCCCACATTAGGTGCTCGCCCTCGTCGTCGCTGTAGCGGGAGTCGATCAGCCCGAGCGGCAGCGCCGCCCCGAACGAGACGACCAGACGACCTGTGGCGGTGATGAGGCGAGTGATCATGATACGGACGGTGCGCTCGAAAGGTTAACGGACCTCTTAAGTTGTAGGTTGAATAAAACTCAACGCGGCGCGACGTTTTGGCTCAGGACGTGGCCGCCCGCCCGCGCGTCAGCCAGTAAAACGGCGCCCCGATCGCCAGCAGGGCCACGCCCAGGCCCACGGCCTGGCCGCCCGCGCCCACCAGGGTCCAGACCGAATAGACCCCGCCCAGGATCGCGATCACGGTCAAGGCCAGGGTCGGCGTGATCCGGAGGGCGGCCTGCAGCTTCAGCGCCGCCAGGGCGCAGGCCAGGTAGGTGAACAGCGAGGCCGTGGTGGCCAGCAGGGCGATGAAGGTGAAGATGTCGGCCATCGACTTGGCGTAGTTCATCAGCACCAGGACCGTGAGAAAGCCGGCCGACATCAGGTGGGCCCGCACCGGCGCCCCGCGCCTGGACTCCTTGCCCAGGAACGCCGGGAACACCCCGCCCCGGGCCATGGCGTAGGGCATCTCGCCCTGCAGCAGCACCCAGCCGTTCAGGGCCCCGAAGGCGCTGATCGCCGCGAACAGGGCCAGCACCTTGCCGGCGTCGCCGCCCCAGTAGCGGCCCACGAAATCCGACAGCGGGGCGTTCGAGCCCTTCAGGGCGTCCGCCGGCATCAGCAGCACCACCGCCGAGCAGACCAGCAGGTAGATCAGCCCGGTGAAGGCCGCGCCGGCCAGGGTGGCGCGGGGGATGGTGCGGGCCGGGTCCACGACCTTGCCGGCCGGCACCGTGGCCGACTCCATGCCCAGCAGCGCCCAAAGCGTCAGGGCCCCGGCGGCGGTGACGCCGGAGAGGTGGATGTCGCTGGCGCGGAACGGCGTCACCCCGGCCCCGTGATCGCGGCCGATCACCCAGAAGGCCAGGCCGGCCACCGCCACCAGCGGCAGAAGCTTGAGCACCGTAGTCACCACCTGGACCCCGCCGGCCAGGCGCGCCCCGGCGATGTTGATCCCGACCATCAGCCACACCGCCCCCAGGGTGACCAGCAGGTGCATGCCCGGGACCTCGGCGATGGCCGGGAAGATCACCGACAGGTAGCTGACCGCCCCGGTGGCGATGGCGGCGTTGCCGACCCACAGCGAGATCCAGTAGCTCCACGCCACCATGAACCCGACCAGCGGCCCGAAGGCCTCCTGGGTGTAGGCGTACGGCCCGCCCGCCTTGGGGAACTCGCGCGCCAGGCCCGCGAACACGAAGGCCAGGCACAGGGCGCCGCCGATGGTCAGCATCCAGCCGAACACCGCGTTCCAGCCATAGGGCGCCAGGGACGCGGGCAGCATGAACACCCCCGACCCGATCATGTTGCCCACGACCAGGGCGGTGCACATCCAGAAACCCAGGGCGCGCGGTGCGCTGGACTTCTGGGTCGGGACCTTTTCGGGGGTCTCTGTCATGCGGTTACGCTTTCACGGGGAGAGGCGTTCGTCACGCAAAACCCGTTGTCATCCCAGAAGCCCCGCAGGGGCTGTCCGGGATCCAGGGGACTGGGCTGAGGCCTTGCGGTTCACCTGGGTCCCGGACAAGCGCTGCGCGCTTTCCGGGATGACAACCTGGGTTTGGTCATGGAAATGGGGACAGGCGCATGCGTCTGTCCCCAGCGGGGGCCTGCCCTCTAGAACTTCTGCCCGAACTTCACCCCGAAGGTCCGGGGCTGCAGCGGCACCGAATAGACCTGCGCCCCGCACACGGCCTCGACGCATTCGGTGCTGCGCGCCAGGCTGCCCCGACTGTCGTTGAGGTTGGTGATGTAGGCCGAGAAGGTCCAGCTGTCGCGGCTGAGCCCCGCCGACACGTCGGTGGTGATGTAGCCCGCCTGCTTGCCCAGCACTTCGCGGGCGAAGGTGCGCAGGTCGGCCCAGGCGTCGGTCTGGCCCACGATCCCGCCCTGGACGAAGGCGTCGTAGCCGTTCAGGTCGAACTCGTAGCGGGCGTTGAGGTTGGCCTTGAACTTGGGCGTGACGGGCAGGCGCTGGCCGTCCGGCGCGCGCTCGGGATATTCGTCGAGATCGACCGGGCAGTCGGTGATCGGCTCGCCCGTGGCCGGGTCGACCTTGCCGCAATAGGTGCCCTTCAGCTTGGCGTCGATATAGGACGCCGCGCCGTTCAGAGTCAGCCCCTGCACGATCGCGAAGCTGAAGTCGGTCTCGGCCCCGTTGATGTCGGCCGAGACCGCGTTCTTGATCTCGGTCAGGCCGTTGGCCCCCACGATCGAGAACTGGAAGTCGTCCCAGGTCTGGTGGAACAGCGCGCCGTTCCAGCGGAAGCGGTTGTCCATCCAGTTGGTCTTCCAGCCGAACTCGTAGTTCTTCAGGAAGTCCGACTGGTACGGCGGCAGGGTGCCCCGGCGGTTGATGCCGCCCGGCCGGAAGCCCTCGGAATAGGTGACATAGACCAGCTTGTCGGGATCGACCTTGTAGGTGAGGTTGATCTTCTTGCTGTTGCCGTCTTCCTTGACCCGCTTGTCCAGGTTCGTACAGGGCGAGCCCTCGATCTCGGAGGGGCGGAAGCAGGCGGCCTCGCCTGTGCCCGAACTGTAGCCCGCGCCGTAACCGTAGAAGCCCTTGAGGCTGTTGTCCGACTTGAAGAAGCGGATGCCGCCGGTCAGGGTCAGCTTGTCGGTGATATCGAACGCCGCCTCGCCGAAGACGGCGCTGTCGCGATCGATGCGCTTCTGCTGGGTCAGCCAGATCGTGCCCGGGCGGTCCGAGATCGAGTAGTCCGAGCCCAGGTCGTCGATCCGGTAGTTCTGATAGATGCCGTGCGTCTGGCGCTGGTAGAACAGGCCGCCCACGACGCGGAAGCGATGCTCCTGCGGGGTCGAGACGCGCAGCTCGTGGCTGACCTTCTGATAGGCGTCGTGGCCAATGATGTACTGCGACGGATCGATCGGCGTGCCGGCGTTGTCGGTCCAGTACGCGCCATAGCCGGCCAGGGTGTCGTAGAAGTAGGAATAGTCGGTGTAGTCCTGGCGGACGTCGACGTCGCGATCCAGGTACGAGCCGGCATAGGTGACGTCGAGGTTGCTGACCTTGCCCTCGACGGTCATGGCCGCCTGCCACCACTTGTCCTTGGAGTTTTCCGGATAGTAGTGGGCCACCTTCAGGGCCCCCAGGCTGCGGTCCTCGGCGAACACCCCGCCGACCTTCTCGATCTGGCCCATGATCTGGGGCGTGAACACCCAGTTCTCGCCCGCCTCGATCTTCACGGCCGCGCGGCCGCCGTACAGGTCGACGTCGTTGTAGTCCTTCTTGGCGCGGTCGGCGTTGTTCACCGTGATCCCCGAGGTGGGATAGGTGCGCGAGCCCTCGACATTGTCGATATAGCCGCCCTGGTGCTCGGCCCAGCCGACCAGGCGCACGGCGACCTTGTCGCTGATCGGCTGGTTGACGAAGCCCTCGACCACGTAGCCCGCGTCGCCGTGGGCGATGGTGTTGGCCTCCAGGTCGTAGCCGGCGCTGAAGCCGGCGGTGCTGGGCTTGTTGGTGATGATCCGCAGGGTGCCGGCCTGCGAGCTGGCGCCATACAGCGTGCCCTGCGGCCCCGACAGCGCCTCGACCCGGGCGATGTCGTAGATGTGGATGTCCAGGGCGCCCTGGATGGTGGTGACGGGCTGTTCGTCCAGATAGACGCCCACGCTGGGCAGCGAGCCCGAGTGATTGCCGTCGCCGCCGCTGGCCACGCCGCGGAAATAGACGTTGGAGAAGCCGGGCGACGTGGTCTGGAACGAGACGCTGGGCAGGTACTTCACATAGTCGGTGAAGCTGGCGACCTGCAGTTCCTCCAGCTTGCTTTCGCCGAAGGCCTGGATGCTGACCGGAACGTCCTGCAGGTTTTCCGAGCGCTTCTGGGCGGTGACCACCACCTGTTCCAGCGCCACCGCGCCGGACGGGGCGGACGAGGTCTGGGCCTGGGCGGTGACCGCCGTCAGCATGGTCGAGGCTAGAAGGGCCGTGGTCCAGGCCGTGGTCTTGGACGATCCGTGCGCGTTACGCTTGGTCACCGGCATTATCGCTCCCCCAGAACACGTTAGATGAACGAGGGTCTGCCTGTGATCACATCCCTGCAAGGATCAAAATCCAGGCGAGCGTCAATTCCAGAGACTGTTGCAGAAATAGCAGGGTTGAGCGGCGCTGATCAAAATTCAGGCGGGTCGGGATAGCAGGACAGGACAGGGCCCAGGGCGGACTTCAGCGGGTCCAGCCACGGTTCGTAGTTCCGCCAATGCTCGACCGCGTCCTTGAAGATGGGCTTGCGCACCTGCTCTGAGCTTGCGGTCCGGACGGCGCGGTCGTTTTCGTGGAAGTTCAGGCAGGAGTCCTCGAACGGCAGGCCGCAATAGTCCAGCAGGGCGCGGATCCGCGACTCGGGATCGGCGACCATCTCCTCGTAGATCACGCGATGGGCCCGGCCGGGCAGCACGGCGTCGAAGTGGGCCATCAGCTCGACATAGTCGGCGTAGTAGCGGCCGATGTCGTCCAGGCCGTAGCTGAACGACTGGCCCCGCGCGAAGTGCTGCTTGAAGCCCGAGAAGCAGCAGCCCATCGGGTGGCGGCGCGCGTCGATGATCTTGGCGTTCGGCAGGATCAGGGCGATCAGCCCGACGTGCGCCCAGTTGTTGGGCATCTTGTCGATGAACAGGGGCCGGCCGGTCTTGCGCTGCACGCGGGTGCGGTCGAGAAACTCCTGGCCCAGGGCGGCCAGTTGGTCCGGGTCCAGCGTGGCCAGGATCTCGGGATAGGCCGAGGGCTCGCGCGAGGTCTTGGCCCCGCCCAGCCGCTTGGCGATGGCCCCGATGTCGGGCAGCTCCATGGTGCCCTCGACCGCCGAGTGGCTGGCCAGGATCTGCTCCACCAGGGTCGAGCCCGAGCGCGGCAGGCCCAGGATGAAGATCGGGTCCGGCGCCGGGCACCCTTGCCCCGCCCGCTCGGCGAACAGGCCGGGCGTCAGCAACGCCTTGGACCGCGCCACGTGCTGGCGGATCGTCGCCGGGTCGTAGGCCAGCTGGCTCCGCCGCAGGGCCGCGCCCCGGTCGTAGCAGGCGAACGACTCCGCGTAGCGGCCGGCGTCTTCGTGCGCCTTGCCCAGGGCGTAGTCCAGGTGCAGGCGGTCGTCGTCGGACAGGTCCGGACGGGCCAGCTGCCCCTCCATCGCCGCCAGGTCGGCCTCGTCGAAGCGCCAGGTCTTCATGTTGGCCAGGCTCCACCAGGCCTCGCCCAGCGCGGGGGCCTGGTCGACGGCCTTGCGGTAGGCGGCGGCGCAGTCGGCGGCGCGGCCGACGGTCTTGAGGGCGTGGCCGTAGCTCATCCAGCCCTTGGGCTGCTGCGGATAGCGCTCGAGCACGTCCTCGTAGATCGCGATGGACCGGGCGTATTCGCCGATCCGCGCCAGGGCGGCGGCCTTGAGGTTCAGGTGGGCCGGGTTGCGGGGGTCGTCGGCCAGCAGGGTCTCCAGCTGGACCAGCGCCTCCTCCGACCGGCCCAGGCGGTACAGCACCGTGGCCAGGTTCTGTCGGGCGGCGGTGAAGCCGGGCGCGATCGTGAGGCAGCGGACCAACAGGTCTTCCGCCTCCTCCTGGCGGCCCAGCCGGGCGACGGCCTCGGCCAGCATGCGAAGCGCCGCCGGCTCGTCGGGGCGGGCGGCCAGCAGGGCGCGCAGGGCGGTCTCGGCCTCGCCGGGCTTGCCGTCGACCAGGGCGGCGGCGGCGGCCATCAGGTCGGGATCGCGGACCCCGCCCTTGATCTGCCGCGCCCGGGCGACCTGGGCGCCGTCGGCGTCGCCCAGCAGGTCCAGCGCCTCGGCCAGGCCGCGCCAGCCGTCGGCCAGGTCGGGCTCGGCGGCGACGGCGCGCCGGAATGCCGCGGCCGCGCCCTGGGTCTGGCCGGCGGCGGCCAGGATCGCGCCATGCTCCAGCTGCACCGCCGGCGACTGGGGGAAGGCGCGGGACAGGGGATCGACGGTGCGCAGGGCGTTGTGGAGGTCGCCCTGGAGGCGCAGGGCCGTGGCCAGGATCAGCGCCGCGTCGGCGTGCCGGGGCACGGCCTCCAGGATCGCGGCGGCCTGCTCGGCGGCCAGCCGAGGGTCCACCGCGAGCAGCCGCCGGGCGTGGGCCAGGGCGGTGGCGACGCTGCCGGAGGGCTGGGGAGCGGTGGTCATGGGAGGATGGGATGGTGGGTGCAGAGGGTTGTCAATCGGCGGCGCCTTGCCGGTGAACACTTGCCCCCTACGGGTCGCTTCGCGACCGTCTTCCCCCAAAGGGGGGAAGATGCGCGGCCGCCGGCGCCGTGCGCGAACATCCGCCCCCTATGGGGGCGGACAGACCGCGAAGCGGTCAGGTGGGGGCAAGTGGGTGCGCCTCTGACTCAAAGCCGATCTCTAAGCGCGTACCAGGAGAGCCCCGCCACCGTCAGCGGCCACCGCAGCAGCCGCCCGCCCGGGAACGGCGGCGTCGGGAGGCGGCTGAGCACCTCCACCCCCTCCCCCTCGCCCAGACACGCGTCGGCCAGCAGCTTGCCGAACCATGGCGCCAGCATCACGCCCTGCCCCGAATAGCCCGCCGCAATCCGCACGCCCGGCGCCAGCTCGCGCACGAACGGCGACCGGTGCACCGTGATCCCCAGGGTCCCGCCCCAGGCATGGGTGACCTCCACGTCCGCCAGGCCCGGATAGACCTTCAGCATGTGCCGCCGCACGAAGGCCTTCAGGTCGGGCGGGAAGCCGGGGCGGTAGTTCTCGCCGCCGCCGAAGATCAGCCGGCCGTCGGGGCTCTTGCGGAAGTAGTTGATCACGAACCGGCTGTCGGCGACGGCGGCGTTGGAGCGGATGATGCTGTCGGCGCGGTCGCCCAAGGGCTCGGTCGCCAGGATGAAATTGTTGATCGGCATCACCCGGGCCCGCGCCGCGCCGCCGGCGATCTCGTCCAGATAGCCGTCGCCGGTCAGGATCAGCTGGTCGCAGGTCACCCGGCCTTGCGGGGTCTCGACGACGATCGCTCCGCCCTCGCGGCGCCAGGCCGTGGCGCGGGTCCGCTCGTGGATCACGGCGCCGGCGGCCATGGCCGCCCGGGCCAGGCCCAGCGCCAGGTTCAGCGGGTGCAGGTGGCCGCCGCCCCGGTCGGCCAGGCCGCCGTGATAGACGTCCGTGCCCAGCTCGTGGGCCAGCTTGTCCTGCCCGATGAGGGCCAGCTGGTCGTAGCCGTAGACGCGGGCCATGTGCTCGATATGCGCCGCGTCTTCGGCCTCGCCGCCGGGCTTGTGGCGGGCGTGGATCATGCCGGGGCGGAAGTCGCAGGCGATGTCGTGCTCAGCGATCAGGGCCAGCAGGTGCGCGCGGGCGTCCTGGGCCATCTTCCACAGCGCCAGGGCTTCGTCGCGACCGAGCGTCTTCTCCAGCCAGGCCTGGTCGTTGCGCTGGCCGGTATGGACCTGGCCGCCGTTGCGGCCGCTGCCGCCGGACCCGACCTGGGCGGCTTCGAGGACGATGGCCGAGACGCCGCGTGTGGCGAGCTCAAGGGCGGCGCCGAGGCCGGTATAGCCCGCGCCGACGATGCAGACGTCGGCGCGGGTGTCGGCGGTCAGAGCCGGCAGCGCCGGGAAGGGCGTGGCCGTCGCCGCGTACCAGGAATTCGTGGGGTGGCCTGTGTTCACGACACCCTCTCCCATGGGGAGAGGGAGGGACCCGCGCGAAGCGTGGGAGGGTGAGGGGGTGGTGAGTTCGACGGCGTGCCGGCACGCCGTCTGGCGGCGCAACCCCTCATCCTCCCACCGCTACGCGGCGGGCCCCTCCTTCTCCCTCTGGGAGAAGGTGATCTAAACATTCAGCAACAAGAACTCCCGCTCCCACGGGCTGATCGTGCGCATGAAGGTTTCGTACTCGGCCTGCTTCACCGTGGCGTAGGCGTTGCAGAACGTCGCGCCCAGGATGTCGACCAGGGGCTTGGCCTCCTCGAACAGGGTCACCGACTCCAGCAAGCTGCGCGGCAGCTCGATGCCGCGCACCGAGGCGTCGGTCTCGACCGGGGCGGTCGGGGACAGGTTGTGGATCATGCCCAGATAGCCGGCCGCGAGGGTGGCGGCGATGGCCAGGTAGGGATTGGCGTCCGACGAAGGGATGCGGTTCTCCAGCCGGCGGTTGGCCGGGTCGGACGGCGGCACGCGCAGGCCGCAGGTGCGGTTGTCGTAGCCCCACTGGGTGTTGACCGGCGCGCCGCTGTCGCGGGCGATCCGGCGATAGGAATTCACGTAGGGCGCCAGGATGGCCATGATCGCCGGGAGGTATCGTTGCTGGCCGGCGATGAAGGCGTAGAACAGCGGGGTGGCGTCGCCGGACTTGGGATCGGAGAACAGGTTCTCGCCGTCCGCCCCCAGGATCGACTGGTGGATGTGCATGGCGCTGCCGGGCTCGGCGGCCATCGGCTTGGCCATGAAGGTGGCGTAGATCTCGTGCTCCAGCGCCACCTCGCGGATGGTGCGCTTGAACATGAACACCTGGTCGGCCAGCTCTAGCGGATTGCCGTGCCGCAGGTTGATCTCCATCTGGGCCACGCCGCTTTCGTGGATCAAGGTGTCGATCTCCAGGCCCTGGCGCTCGGAGTACTCGTACATGTCCTCGAACAGGGCGTCGAACTCGTTGACCGCGGCGATCGAATAGCCCTGGCGGCCGGTCTCGGGCCTTCCGGAGCGCCCGACCGGGGGCTTCAGCGGGTAGTCGGGGTCGGTGTTCTTGTCGACCAGGTAGAACTCGATCTCGGGCGCCACGATCGGCTCCCAGCCCTTCTCGCGATAGAGGGCCACCACCCGGCGCAGCACCTGGCGGGGGCTTTCCTCCACGGGCCGGCCGTCGGGATGGAAGGCGTCGTGGATCACCTGGGCCGTCGGGTCCTGGGCCCAGGGCACCACGGCCAAGGTGGCCAGGTCGGGGGTCAGGAAGATGTCGGTGTCGGATTGAACCGCGTTCACCGCCCCCTCGAACTCGGGGAAGTCGCCGGTGATGGTCTGGTAGAACACCGCCAGCGGCAGGTTCATCGACGGCGCGCCCAGGAACTTGCGCACCGGCATGATCTTGCCCCGCGCCACGCCGGCCAGATCGGGCACGACGCACTCGATCTCCTCGATGTTCTGCCGAGCGAACCAGTCGCGCGCGTCATCCAGCGTGGGCACCCCGCGCGTGGTCTTGGGGGCGGGCTTGGACTTCTTTTCTTTGTACTTCACGGGGGCGCTCCTCGCGCTTTTGGAAGTTTAGATGGATGGTGCGATTGTCAAATTTTGCCAAAGGGGTCAGATTTGGGTCATGAGCACGATGAACGTCTCCCTGCCCGAAGCCCTCAAGGCATTCGTCGACGAGCAGGTCGACCAGGGGGGCTACAGCACCAGTAGCGAGTATGTTCGCACCCTGATCCGCAAGGATCAGGAGCGGCTGCGTCTGCGTGGCCTCCTGCTTGAGGGCGCTGCGTCCGCTCCCTCCGCGCCGGTCACGCCGGCATATTTCGAAGGCCTGCGCCAACGCGTGCGCGGCGAATGACATTCAAGCCGATCGTTCCGCGCATCGCTGCGGAAAGGGATATCGACGAAGCGCTCGCCCACTATCTCGACCAAGGTGCGCGACAAGCCGCTCTCGGCTTCATCGACGCACTCGAACGAGCCTACGAACACATCGCCCGCAATCCGACCAGCGGCTCGCCCCGCTACGCCCACGCGATGGATTTGCCTGATCTGCGGTCGTGGCCGTTGGCGCGCTATCCGCACGTCGTTTTCTACATCGAGCGCCATGATCATATTGATGTCTGGCGCGTGCTGCATGGCCAGCGCGATATCCCTGCCTGGCTGTCGGCCGAGCACTAGATTCACGCCTCCGCCTCCGGCTTCAGCGCCCGCAGCACCGGCTCGGCCTCGTCCAGCGACTTCCTGATGATCGCCACCAGGTCGTCGATCTGCGCGTGGGTGATGATCAGGGGCGGGCAGCAGACGATGCTGTCGCGGATGGCGCGGACCATCAGGCCGTTCTTGATGCACAGGTCGCGCACGATCGGCCCCGCCTCGCCCTCCTTGTCGAGGAAGCGATGGTTGGTGCCCTTCTCGCGCACGATCTCGACCGCGCCGATCAGGCCCAGCGAGCGGGTCTCGCCCACCAGCGGATGGTCGTTCAGGGTGGCCAGGGCCTTGGCCAGGTAGGGGCCGGTGTCGTCGCGGGTGCGCTCGACCAGGCCCTCGCGCTCGATGATCTCGAGGTTCTTCAGCGCCACGGCGGCGCAGGTCGGGTGGCCCGAATAGGTGAAGCCGTGGATGAAGTCGCCGCCCTTCTCGCGCAGCTCGGCGACGATGTGGTCGGCCACGCCCACGGCGCTGATCGGCAGGTAGCCGGACGACAGGCCCTTGGCCATGGCGATCATGTCGGGCTTCACGCCGTAGTGCTGGTGGCCGAACCATTGGCCCAGGCGTCCGAAGCCGCAGATCACCTCGTCGCAGACCAGCAGGATCCCGTACTTGCGGCACACGGCCTCGACCGCCGGCCAATAGCCGTCCGGCGGGATGATCACCCCGCCCGCCCCCTGCACCGGCTCGCCGATGAAGGCCGCGACGTTCTCGGGGCCGACCTCCAGGATCTTGTCCTCGATCGCCTTTACGGCCCGGTCGCGGAAGGCGGCCGGGTCCTCGCCGAAGCCTTCGCCGAATTGATAGGGCTGCATCACGTGCTCGACGCCCTCGATGGGCAGGTCGCCTTGCGCATGCATGTGCTTCATGCCGCCCAGCGAGACGCCGGCCACGGTCGAGCCGTGATAGGCGTTCCAGCGGCTGATGAAGACCTTGCGCTGCGGCTCGCCCTTCAGCTTCCAGTAGTGGCGGGCCAGGCGGAAGACGGTGTCGTTGGCCTCCGATCCCGACGAATTGTAGAAGACGTGGGTCAGGTGGCCGCCCATCTTCTCGGCGATCTTGGCGGCCAGCTTCACGGGCGGCGGCGTCGCGGTCTTGAAGAAGGTGTTGTAGTACGGCAGCTCCAGCATCTGGTCATAGGCCGCCTTGGCCAGCTCGTCGCGGCCGTAGCCGACATTGACGCACCACAGGCCGGCCATGCCGTCCAGGATCTGGTAGCCTTCCCCGTCATGGATGTAGACGCCGTCGGCGCGGGTGATGATCCGGCTGCCGCCCAGCGACGCGATGACCTTGTGGTCGGCCTGGGCCGGCAGGTGGTGGGCCAGGTCCAGGCGCTTGAGCTCGGCGATGTCGTGGTTGCGGATGGGGACGGTCATCGGGGGTACTCTCCTGGGACGGTCTAGTTCTTGTTGTGCTTTTCGGTCCGTCTTCCCGGCGAAGGCCGGGACCCAGATTCATCCTGAGCCTTGGCAGGGCTTCACCTGGGCCCCGGCCTTCGCCGGGGAAACGGGGAGGCTAGGCGGGAGGGCGCAGCCCCTCGCCCCGCAGCGCGCGGCCGAACACTTCGAAGAACGCCTGGCTCTGCGGGTTGCGCTCAGTCTTCCATTCGGGATGCCACTGCACGGCCAGGACGGGCGCACCGTTGACCTTGGCCGAGACCGCCTCGATCACCCCGTCGGGCGCGCGGGCCTCGACCAGCAAGCCTTCGCCCAGTCGGTCCACGCCCTGGTAGTGCACGGAATTGACGGTGGCCGTCTCGGCGCCGAACGCGGTGGCCAGCACGCCGCGCGGGGTCAGGGTCACGGCGTGCTCGTGGTCGAACATGCCGTTGAAGTCGACCTCGTCGGGCGCATGGTGGGCCAGCGGCGCGCCGTCGGCCGACATGTCCCGCCGCAGCGTGCCGCCGAACGCGACATTGATCTCCTGGAAGCCCCGGCAGACGCCGAACACCGGCCGGCCCAGGTCGAGCATGGCCTTGATCAGGTCGGCGGTCATGGTGTCGCGCCCGGCGTCGAACGGCCCCGGGGCGTCGGCCACGTCCTGGCCGTAGAGGGCCGGGTCCATGTTCGACGGGCTGCCGGTCAGCATGAGACCGTCCAGGCGCGCGGCGACCTCCGAAGCCTTCATCAGCTCGGGCATCGACGGCACCAGCAGGGCGGCGGCGTCGGCGTACTTCATCGCGCCGGCCACATAGCGGTTCATCACCGCCTGGGCGGGCTCGATCCCGACGGTGCGGGTGCAGCAGATGACGCCGGCGACGGGGCGGGTGGTCATCTGCCTTCCCCCTCACAATCCGTTGTCATCCCGGAAAGCGCGCAGCGCTTGTCCGGGACCCAGGTGAACCGCAAGGCCTCAGCCCAGTCCCCAGGATCCCGGACAGCCTCTGCGAGGCTTCCGGGATGACAACCATGGGAAAGGCGGAAGGACTGGCTCACGACAACAGCACCGCCGGCGAACAGGCGTGCCAGCCCAGCCACACCGCTTCGCCCAGCTTGAAGTCCTCCTGATCCCAGCGGGTCAGGTTCTGGCGCGCCACCTTGATGCGGCGGCCGCTCTTGATCTCCACCTCGTAGACGCTCTGGCCGCCCAGATAGGCCTCGTGCTTGATCACCCCGGCCACGGCGTTCTGGCCTAACGGACAGTCGCCCATATTCGGCGGCGGGCCGCCTTCGGGACGTTTGTGCAGTTCGATCTTCTCGGGCCGCAGCGCCGCCCAGACCGTGCCGCCGCGTGCCCCGGTCACCCCGTGGTCGAGGAAGATGTCGCAGTCCAGGTCCGGCGACCTGACCACCGCGTGGCTGGGCTCGTCGACGGCCAGCACGCCCTCGAACAGGTTCACGCTGCCGATGAAGTCGGCCACGAACCGGCTGTTGGGGAACTCGTAGAGGTCGCTGGGACCGGCCACCTGCTGCAGCACGCCGCGGTTCATCACCGCGCAGCGCGACGCCAGGGCCAAGGCTTCGTCCTGGTCGTGGGTGACCATGATGAAGGTGATGCCGACCCGCTCCTGCAGGGTGCACAGCTCGGTGCGCATCTGGTCGCGCAGCTTGGCGTCCAGGGCCGACAGCGGCTCGTCCAGCAGCAGCACGCGGGGCCGCTTGACCAGCGCCCGGGCCAGGGCCACGCGCTGGCGCTGGCCGCCCGACAGCTGGTCGGGCCGGCGCTGGGCCAGGCCGTGCAACTGGACGAGGTCGAGCGCCTCCTCCACCCGCTTGTCGCGCTCAGCCCGGCCCACCTTGTCGACCTTCAGGCCGTAGGCGACGTTCTCGGCCACGCTCATGTGCGGAAACACGGCGTAGGACTGGAACACCATGTTGACCGGCCGCTTGTTGGGCGGGGTGGTGCTGACGTCCTGGCCGTCGATCAGGATGCGGCCCTCGGTCGGCGTCTCGAACCCGGCCAGCATCCGCAGCAGGGTGGTCTTGCCGCAGCCCGACGGCCCCAGCAGCGAGAAGAACTCGCCCTCCTGGATGCTGAGCGACACATTGTCGACGGCCACCATCTTGCCAAAGCGCTTGGTGACGTTCTCGAAGGTGATGATGGGTTGGCTGGTCACCCTCGGTCCCCCCTGGTGATGATGTAGGACGCCCCCTCCGTCACGCTGCGTATTCGCAGCGCGCCACCTCCCCCGCGATGCGGGTGAGGAGAATGCGGCGCCGTTCTCTCCTCCCCCGTGTAACGGGGGAGGTGGCGGGCGAAGCCCGACGGAGGGGGCGTCAAACCGCTCATTTGCCGTCCCCGTGCGCGCCCGCCGTCGCCGCCGGATCGCCCTGCAGCTTCAGCGCCACGGCCGTCAGGATCACGGTCAGCACGATCAGGATGGTCGAGGCGGCGTTGACCTCGGGCGTCACCGAGAAGCGGACCATCGAATAGACCTTCACCGGGAAGGTCACCGTGTCCGGGCCTGCGGTGAAGAAGGTGATGACGAAGTCGTCCAGGCTGAGCGTGAAGGCCAGCAGGGCGCCGGCCACCAGAGACGGGGCCATGTGCGGCAGGATCACGTCCCTGATCGTGCGCCACTCGCCGGCGCCGAGGTCGCGGGCGGCCTCCTCCATCTCGCGGTTGAAGCTGGCCATGCGGGCGCGGACCACCACCGCCACGAACGGGAACGAGAACGACACGTGGGCGATGGTGATGGCGCCCAGGTTCAGCGGCCAGGGCAGGCCCTGCGGCCACGGCATGACCTTGGCGAAGAACACCAGCATGGCCACGCCCATGCAGATCTCGGGCACCACGATCGGCAGGGCCAGGGCGCCGTCCAGCGCCGTCTTGCCCGGGAAGCGGAACCGCCACAGCACCAGGGCGACCATGGCCCCCAGGGCCACGCTCAGCACGGTGCACAGGGCGGCGATGGTCAGGCTGTTGGCGAAGGCCTCGATCAGCGAGTCGTTGTTGAAGGCCTTCTCGTAATATTTGAGCGTGAAGCCCTTCCAGACGATGTTGCGCCGGCTGTCGTTGAAGCTGAAGGCCATCAGGGCGATCAGCGGCGCGTAGAGGAACACTCCCACGGCGGCCAGCCAGGCCTGCATCTGCCAGCGGCGGAGGTATTCGAGGGGACCGGGGGGACTGCGCTTGGTCATAGGAAAGTCCCCCAAAAACGCCCCACATCCCCGCTCATCCCCGCGAAAGCGGGGACCCAAGCTGAGCTTGTTGTTCTGCCCTGGATGCTTGCCGCCAGCCCGGCTTGGGTCCCCGCTTTCGCGGGGATGAACGGATGAAGGGAGGAAATCACGCGCGTTCCTCCCCCGCCTTCTTCCCCCGCCCCAGCAGCGCCTGCACGGCGATGGCCACGAACGTCAGGTACATCAGCAGGAACGACAGGGCCGCGCCGAAGGGCCAGTCGTTGGCGCGCTTGAACTGGCGCTCGATGACGTTGGCGATCATCTGGCTGTCGGGCCCGCCCAGCAGGTCGGGCGTCAGATAGGCCCCCAGGGCCGGGATGAAGGTGATCAGCACGCCCGAGGCGATGCCCGGCAGGGCCAGGGGGACCACCACCTTGAACAGGGTCCGCAGGTGCCCGGCGCCCAGGTCGAGGCTGGCCTCCAGCAGCGACTTGTCCAGGCGATCCAGGGCCGAATACAGCGGCAGCACCATGAACGGCAGGTGGACATAGACCAGGCCGACGATGACCGCGAAATTGGTGTGCATCATCTCCAGCGGCTGGAAGGGCGCCAGCGGCATGACCTTGGCGGCCAGGTTCCAGAGCACCTCCAGCCCGTTGTTGATGTAGCCCTCGTTGCGCAGCACGGCGATCAGGGCGTAGGTGCGGATCAAGAGGTTCGTCCAGAACGGCAGCATGATCAGCAGCAGCAGCCAGGTCTTGGACCTTGGCGAGGCGAAGGTGATGGCCAGGGCCACGGGGAAGCCGATCACCAGGCACAGGAAGGTGGTCAGCGCCGCCACCCACGCCGATTTCAGGAAGATCATCAGGTAAAGCGGCTCGATCGCCCGGGCGTAGTTCTTGAACGTGCCCGTGATGGCGATCTGCGTCAGGCCCTCGTTGTGGCCGAAGCTGTAGGCCCAGACGATGGCCAGCGGGACCAGGAAGAACAGCACCAGCCACACCAGCGGCGCGCTGAGCGCCGTGGCGAAGACGGATTTGGCCTGTTTCCAGGATTGCTCCATGACCTCTTATTCCGGCTTTGAGGTTGTCATCCCGGAAGCCCCGTAGGGGCTGTCCGGGACCCAGGGGACTGGGCGAACGCGGTGCGGTTCACCTGGGTCCCGGACAAGCGCTGCGCCCGCCCGCCGAAAGGCGGGCCGCTTAGGCGACCCGAGGCCGGGATGACAACATTTTGCGTCACTTGGTTCGATCAGGCCGCCCGCACCCGCGTGATGACTTCCTCGTACAGGCTGGCCTTCTCGGCGCCCTCGAACGCTCCGTACTCGCACTTGGCCAGGGCCGTGGCAGGCGGGAAGATCACGGGGTTGTCGCGGTAGTCCGGCGGCATCAGCGCCTTCGCGGCCGCGTTGGGCGTCGGGTAGAGGATCGTCTTGGAGATCTCGGCCCCGGCCTTGGCGTCCAGCAGGTAGTTGATGAACTTGTGCGCGTTGTCCGGACGCGGCGCGCCCTTGGGAATGCACAGGGTGTCGGAGTTCAGCAGCGAGCCTTCCTTGGGGATCACGAAGTCGATGTCGGGATCGTCCTTCATCGCCTGGGCGATGTCGCCGTTGTACTCCAGCACCAGGTCCACATCGCCGGCCAGCAGCATGTCCTGGCCGTTGTCGTCGTGGAACGCCTTCACATAGGGCTTCTGGCGGATCAGCATCTGCTCGATCTTGGTCACCATGTCGGCCGGGATGTTGTTGAGACTGTGCCCCAGGTACTTGGCCGACAGGCGCACCAGGTCGGCGCTCTCCGACAGCAGGGCGATGCGGCCGTTGTATTCGGCGCTGTCGAACAGGTACTTCCAGCTGTCGGGCACGCCCTTCACCTTCGACTTGCGATAGCCGATCCCCAGCACCAGCCAGGTGTAGGGCATCGAGTACTTCCGCCCCTTGTCGTAGTCGGGGTCGAGGAAGGCGGGGTCGATGTTCTTGATGTTGGGGATCTTGGCGTGGTCCAGCGGCTCCAGCATGCCCGCCTGGCCCATGCGGGTGACGAACTCGTTGGACGGCACGATCACGTCATAGCCGGCGTTGCCCGCCTTCAGCTTGGCGAACAGCTCGTCGTTGGTCGCGAACAGGCTCATGTTCACGTCGACGCCGGTCGCCTTCTTGAAGTCGTCCAGCGTCGTCTCGCCGATATAGGTGTCCCAGTTGTAGAAGTTCAGCTTGGCCTCTTCGCCGCCGGGCGACTTGGCGGCCTCGCCCGAGGGCTTCTGGCCGCAGGCGGTGAAGCTGATGCCGATGGCCGCCGCGCCCATCGCGGTCAGCAGCGAGCGGCGGGTTCCGAGAATGCGGTTGGTCATGGCCGTCCAATCTCCCCTTGGTCCTGTTCCCAAGCGCATCAGGCTCCCTGCCCCCGCGCCGTTCAACTCAAGCTTCACTCCCCGCGCCCCGCCGTCAGGCGTTGCGCAGATACCAGTCATAATCCAGCTGGGTGACCACCTCGGCGAAGCGCGCCTGTTCGGTGCGCTTGACCGAGACGAACATCTCCACGAACCGCTCGCCCAGATAGTCGCGCAACACGTCGGACGCCTCGAACAGGTTGACCGCCGCGTACCAGTCGGTGGGCAGGCGGACCTTCTCCTTGGCCGCGGCCGCATAGCCGTCGCCGACCACCGCCGGGCCCGGGTCGATCTTGTTCGAAATCCCGTGGTGGGCGCTGGCCAGCAGGGCGGCCAGCACCAGATACGGATTGGCGTCGGCGCCGGCCACGCGGTGCTCCACATGCCGGGTCTGCGGCGGGCCGGCGGGGACACGCAGGCTGACCGTGCGGTTGTTCACGCCCCAGGTGGGGGCGACGGGCGCGTAGCTGTTGGCCTTGAACCGGCGATAGCTGTTGGCGTTGGGCGCCAAGATGGCCATGCAGTCGGCCATCAGCGCCTTCATGCCGCCGATCGCGTGGCGCAGCAGGGGCGAGCCCTCCGGGTGATCGTCGGCGCAGAGGTTCTCGCCGGCCGCGTCGTTGAAGCTGACATGCACATGGAAGCCGTTGCCGGCCTGGTCGGCCCAGGGCTTGGCCATGAAGGTGGCCTCGCAGCCGTGCTTCAGCGCCACGCCCTTGGCGGCGCGCTTGTAGCGCAGCGCGTCGTCGGCGGCCTGCAGGGCGTCGGGCTTGTGCTTGAGGGTCAGCTCCACCTGGCCCGGGGCGAATTCCGAGATCGCCCCCTCCAGCGGCACGCCCAGCGCGTCGCAGACGTCCCACAGCTCGCGCAGGAACGGCGAGTGGGCCTCCAGCTCGGGCAGGCCGTACACCTGGATGCCGTGCGGCCGCTCGCCGGTCTGGTGGGAGCGCGCGGGCAGCAGCTCGCCATTCGGTCCGCGCTGCTGGTCGATCAGGTAATACTCCAGCTCGCAGGCCACCACCGGGGTCAGGCCGTCGGCGGCGAAGCGGTCCAGCACGCGCTTGAGCACGTGGCGGGGGTCCAGGTCGTTGGCCGCCCCGTCCAGCTCGTACAGCGACAGCATCACCTGGGCCATGTCGGGACCCAGCCAGGGCGCGAGGGTGAGCGTGCCCGGCACGGGCCGGGCGCGGCGGTCGGCGTCGCCGTCCTCCCAGACCAGGCCCGTGTCCTCGCAGTCGGCGCCGTTGGTGTCGACCACCAGGATCGAGCCCGGCAGGAACCGGCCGTAGTCGTAGATCGCCTGCAGCTCATGCACCCGCAACCGCTTGCCGCGCGGCACGCCGGTCATGCTGGTGAAGAACACGTCGACGTACTTCACCTGCGGATGGGCGGCGAGGAAGTCGATGCATTCCTGCGGGTCGGCGACCAAGCTCATGCGAACGCCCCCTCCGTCACGTCGCCGATGGCGACGCGCCACCTCCCCCGTTTCACGGGTGAGGAGAAAGCCGCCTCACTCCTCCCCCGCAGAGCGGGGGAGGTGGCGCGATGCGAATGCGCATCGTGACGGAGGGGGCGTCCATGCCCGATCAAAATACTCATGCCGCTAACCCCTCCAGCGCGCCGGCGAACCCGTCCACCGCGGCGACCAGCCGGTCCACCGCCGCGTCCTCGGTGACCGGCGACACCAGCATCATCGTGTGGAAGGGCGCGATCAGCACCCCTCGGTTGATCAACCACAGATGAAGCGCATGCAGCAGGTCGGCGTCCAGCACCTCGCGCATGGCCGCGGCGTTTTTCGGTGGAGAAGCGGCGAACACCAGCTCGACCCGCGCGCCCACATGCACGACGGACCACGGCACACCGCGCGCCGCGATCACCCCGCGCAGACCCTCGACCAGGCGGGCGGCGCCGGCCAGCATCCGCGCGTAGGCGGCGTCGGTCATCACTTCGCTCAGCATGGCCCGCATGGCCGCCAGGGCCAGGGCGTTGCCCGACAGGGTGGTGCCGATGCCCGACTGGCCGGGCCCGACCCGGGCGGCGGCGGCGTCCATCCGTTCGGAGAGCTGCGCGGTCACGCCCCATACCGCGGCCGGCACACCGCCGGCGATGGCCTTGCCGACCACCAGCATGTCCGGCGCCAAGCCGTGGGCGCGGGCGTAGCCGCCGGGGGCGGTCGAGATCGTGTGGGTCTCGTCGATGATCAGCAGCGTCCCGGCCTGGCGCGTCAGGTCGCGCATCACCTCCAGGAAGCCCGGCTGCGGCAGGATCATCCCGCAATTGGTCATGGCCGGCTCGGCCAGGACGGCGGCGACGTCGCCCGGCGCCAGGGCGGCGGCCAGGGCCTCGGGGTCGTTGAACGGCACGACGCGGGTTGTGGCGATCAGGTCCTGGACCTGGCCCAGCAGGCCCGGCTTCATGACCGGCTGGCCGTCCCTCAGCATCACGAACGCGTCGTCGACCATGCCGTGATAGCAGCCGTCAAACACCACGATCACCGGACGCTCGGTGACGGCCCTAGCCCAGCGGATCGCCGCGCGGTTGGCGTCGCTGGCCGTGGTCGCCACCTGCCACAGCGGCAGGGCGAACCGCTCGGCCAGCAGCCGGCCGACGATCACCGCGCTGGCCGTGGGCAGCATGAAGCCGGTCCCGCGCTTGGCCTGGTCGGCGACGGCGCGGGCCACCGCCTCCTGGCCGTGGCCGAACATCGCCGGCGTGTCGGCCAGGCAGAAGTCGTCGTACAGCCGCCCGTCCACGTCGGTGATCTGGGCGCCCACGCCCTGGGCCGCGAAGATCGGACACGGGCTGGCCCAGTCGGTCATCCAGTGCATCGGCGCCCCGCCGCGCCACACGTCCGCCGACTGCCGCGACATGGCGCACGAGCGGGGGTGTTCGGCCACGAAGCGCCGGGCTTCGTCCTGGATCAGGTCGGCTAGGATCGGGGCGTTGGCGGGTTTGGGGGTCATGGCGCGACGCCCCCTCCGTCACGAGGCTGCGCCTCGCGCCACCTCCCCCGTTTCACGGGTGAGGAGCAAGCAGCGTCCATCCTCTCCTCCCCCGTGGAACGGGGGAGGTGGCGGGCGAAGCCCGACGGAGGGGGCGTCAGCGCCGCGCTCATACCACCCCGCCGAAACACAGGTACTTCGTCTCCAGATACTCGTCCAAGCCCTCCGAAGACCCTTCCCGGCCCAGACCCGAGTCCTTCACGCCCCCGAACGGCGCGACCTCGGTGGAGATGATGCCTTCGTTGATGCCGACCATCCCCGCCTCAATGGCCTCGGCCACGCGCCAGCAGCGGGCGACGTCCTTGCTGTAGAAGTAGGAGGCCAGACCAAAGGGCGTGGCGTTGGCCAGTTCGATGGCCTGCTCCTCGGTCTCGAACTTCACGATCGGGGCGACCGGGCCGAAGATCTCCTCCTGGAACAGGCGCATGTCGGGCGTGGCGTCGACCAGCACCGTCGGCTGCCAGAACAGGCCGCCCAGCGCGTGGCGATCGCCGCCGACGGTGGCCTTCGCCCCCTGCTCCACCGCCTCGCGCACCAGGCTCTCGACCTTGGCGATGGCCTTGTCGTTGATCAGCGGACCGATCACCACGCCCTCGCCCGTCCCCGGCCCCACCTTCATCGCGCCGACCTTCTCGGTCAGCCGCGCCACGAAGGCGTCGTGGATGCCGGACTGAACGAGCAGGCGGTTGGCGCAGACGCAGGTCTGGCCGGTGTTGCGGTACTTGCTGGCGATCGCTCCGTCGACGGCGGCCTCGAGATCCGCATCGTCGAAGACGATGAAGGGCGCGTTGCCGCCCAGCTCCAGCGACAGCTTCTTCATGGTGCCGGCGCATTGGGCGTAGAGCGTCTTGCCCACCGGCGTCGAGCCGGTGAACGACAGCTTGCGCACCCGGGCGTCCTCGCACAGGGCCTTGCCGATGCCGGCGCTGTCCTTGCCGGTGACCACGTTCAGCACGCCCGCCGGCACGCCCGCCTCCACCGCCAGCCGGGCGATGGCCAGCGCGCACAGCGGCGTCTCGGCCGCCGGCTTGACCACCACCGTGCAGCCCGACGCCAGCGCCGGGCCGACCTTGCGGGTGATCATGGCGATCGGGAAGTTCCACGGCGCGATGGCCGCGCACACCCCCACCGGCTGCTTGATCGACGCCAGGCGCTTGCCGGGCATCGGGGTGGGGATGGTGTGGCCATAGGCGCGCTTGGCCTCGTCGGCGAACCAGTCGATGAACGCCGCGCCGTAGGCCACCTCGCCGCGCGACTCCGCCAGCGGCTTGCCCTGCTCGGCGGTCATGAGCCGGGCCAGGGCCTCGGCGTGGGCCAGCATCAGGTCGGACCACTTGCGCAGGATCGCCCCGCGCTCCTTGGCGGTCTTGGCGGCCCACACCGGGAAGGCCCGGTGGGCCGCCTCGATGGCGACCTTGGTCTCGGACGGCCCCAGGTCGGCCACCTCGGCCAGCACCGTCCCGTCGGCCGGGTTCAGCACCTGGAAGGTGGTTTCGCTTTCGATCCAGAGGCCGTCGATGAAGGCGGCGGTTTCGACGAGTTCCAGGGTCATGATCAAGCTACCTCAGCGTCACGGACACCGACTTCAGGTCGGCGTACTTGTGCAACGCATGTAGGCTTCGATCGCGACCGAATCCCGACTGCTTGAAACCGCCGAACGGCATGGTGATGTCGCAGGCGTCCCAGCCGTTGATCCACACCAGCCCCGCCTTCAGCCTCCGCGCCGAGGTCAGGGCGCGATTGATGTCCGACGTCCACAGGCCCGCGGCCAGGCCGTAGACCGTGTCGTTGGCCAGGCGGATGGCCTCCTCCTGGTCGGTGAAGGTCTGGACGCCCAGCACCGGGCCGAACACCTCCTCGCGGGCCAGGACGTGGTCGGGCGCCAGGCCGTCGAAGATCGTGGGCTCCACATAGTAGCCGCCGGTGTCCTGGCGCACTTGCTTGCCGCCCAGCAGCCGGCGATTACCCTGTTCCTCGGCCTTGGCGATGTAGTCGAGGGCGGTGTTCATCTGCCGCTCGCTGACCATTGCGCCGAACACCGTCTGGGGGTCCAGCGGGTCGCCGGGGACCATGGTCTTGGCCACGGCGACCACCTTCTCGACGAAGGCGTCCTTGATCGAGGCCTCGACCAGCAGGCGCGAGGCCGCCGTGCAGACCTCGCCCTGGTTATAGAACACGCCCCAGGCGGCCGCCTGCGCGGCGGCGTCCAGGTCGGGGCAATCGGCGAAGACGATCTGGGGCGACTTGCCGCCCAGCTCCAGCGACACGCGCTTCAGGTTCGAGCGCGCCGAATACTCCATCAGCCGCCGGCCTACGGGACCCGAGCCGGTGAAGGCGATCATGTCGACGTCCATCGACAGGGCCAGGGCCTCACCGGCCGTCGCGCCCAGGCCGGGGACCACGTTCAGGACCCCTGCCGGGAGCCCGGCTTCCAAGGCCAGTTCGCCCAGCTTCAACGCCGTCAGCGGCGACTGCTCGGCGGGCTTGAGGACCACGCTGTTGCCCATGGCCAGGGCCGGGGCGACCTTCCACATCGCCATGTGCAGCGGGAAGTTCCACGGCACGATCGCCCCGATCACCCCCAGCGGCTCGTGCACCGCCCAGCTCAGCCGGTCGATCGGCGAGGCGCCGACCTCGCCATAGATCTTGTCCAGCGCCTCGGCGTACCAGCGGCAGGTGCCGATCGACAGCGGCACGTCGACGGCGCGGGCGTCGCGGATCGGCTTGCCGGTGTCCAGGCTCTCCAGCAGGGCCAGGTCCTCGGCGTCGCGCTCCATCAGCTGCGCCAGCTTGAACAGCACCGCCTTCTTGGCGCGCGGCCCCTGGTCGCGCCAGCGGCCGTCCTCGAAGGCCTTCCGGGCCGAGGCTACGGCGCGGTCGACGTCGACGGCCTGGCAGGCGGCGACCTTGTTGATCAGCGTGCCGTCGCGCGGCGAGAGGTTGTCGAACGTCTGGCTCGACGCCGCCTTGACCAGCGCGCCGTCGATCACCGCCTTGTCGGGCAGGGACAGGGCCTTCAGGGCGTCGAAGATGGACGGGGCGGTCACGCGATGCGGCCTTTCAAATTGTGATCACAGTTTGCGTTGAGCGGACGGGAGTCAAGGTGGCAAGGCGGGCCGCCGTACAGGCGCCTAAGCGACGGGCGCCCGCTCCTCCCCCGCTGCGCGGGTGAGGAGAAACCCTCACCGTCCTGCCTCCACCGCCGCGCGCATCTTGTCCATGCCCTCCGACAGGTCGGCCGCCACCGCCCGGCGCGCGCCTTCGGCGTCGCGGGCCTTCAGGGCCTCCATGGCCTCGGCGTGGCGGTCGGCGGCCAGGCCGTCGGCGCCGACGCGGCCGAACACCACGCGCATGAACGGTCCGATCTGCAGCCACAGCCCGCCGGCCATGGCCAGCAGCACCTCGGCGTCGGCGCGCTCGTAGATGGCGAAGTGGAAGTCGTGGTTGGCGGTCATGTATGCGTCGACGTCGCCCAGCTTCAGGGCCTCGTCGACGGCGGCGTCCAGGTCGCGCAGACGTTTGACCAAGGCGGCGTCGACATGAGGCGCGGCGCGGGCGGCCAGCTCGGGCTCGATCCACAGGCGGGCCTGGGACAGCTGCTCCAGCCTTCCCGCCGTCAGCGACGGCACGCTGAGCCGCTTGTTGGCCGGATTGATCGCCAGGGCCCGCTCGGCCACCAGCCGCCGCACGGCGTCGCGCACCGGCATGGGCGAGACCCCCAGCTCGGCCGCCAGGCTGCGCAGGGACACGCCGACGCCCGGGGCGATGCGGCCATTGATCAGCGCCTGGCGGATGGCCTCGTAGACCTGGTCATGGACGGCCTGGCCGTCGGCGAGGGGTTTGCGAGTGTGCGTGCTCATAACCCCTTCCCTCTTCAAATCCGCTCATCCCGGCGAAAGCCGGGACCCAAGCTGACCATCAGAAAGCGCACCGCGCAATCGAGCCTCCGCGTCCCTCGTCAGATTCGGGATGAGCGGAGTTTGGGGTTGCGCGGTCGCGCACAATTGCGATCACAATGCACGATCCCCCGCCCGACGCCAGATCGGAACCGCTCATGCCCGACACGAGCCCCAACGACCTCGACGCCTTCTGGATGCCGTTCACGCCCAACCGGCGGTTCAAGGCCAATCCCCGGATGCTGGCCCGCGCCGAGGGCATGCACTACACGACGCCCGACGGCCGCCAGGTGCTGGACGCCACCTCGGGCCTGTGGTGCGTCAACGCCGGGCATAACCGTCCAAAGATCGTCGAGGCTATTCGCCGCCAGGCCGGCGAGATGGACTACGCCCCCAGCTTCAACATGGGCCACCCGGCGGCCTTCGCCTTCGCCAGCCGGATCGCCCAGATCACCCCTCCAGGCCTGGACCGCATCTTCTTCACCGGCTCGGGCTCGGAGTCGGTCGACACCGCCCTCAAGATCGCCCTCGCCTACCACCGGGCGCGGGGCAAGGGGACCAAGACGCGGCTGATCGGCCGCGAGCGCGGCTACCACGGCGTGGGCTTCGGCGGCATTTCGGTGGGCGGCATCCCGAAGAACCGGATGTATTTCGGATCCTTGCTGACCGGCGTCGACCACCTGCCCCACACCTACGGCGTGGCGGGCAATCTCTTCTCGCAAGGCCTGCCCAAAAACGGGGCGGAACTGGCCGACGCCCTGGAGGCCATCGTCGCCCTGCACGACGCCAGCAACATCGCCGCCGTGATCGTCGAGCCGGTGGCCGGGTCGACCGGCGTGCTGGTCCCGCCGGAAGGCTACCTCCAGCGCCTGCGGGCGATCTGCGACAAGCACGACATCCTGCTGATCTTCGACGAGGTGATCACCGGTTTTGGCCGGGTCGGCGCGCCGTTCGCGGCCGAGCGGTTCGGGGTGACGCCGGACATGATCTGCATGGCCAAGGGCCTGACCAACGCCGCCGTTCCGGCCGGGGCGGTGGCGGCGTCGGAGGCGATCTACCAGGCGATGATGGACGGCGCCGACGCGGCCATCGAGCTCTTCCACGGCTACACCTATTCGGCCCATCCCCTGGCCTGCGCGGCGGGCCTGGCGGCGCTGGAGGTCTATCAGGAGGAGGGCCTGTTCCAGCGGGCGCTGGAGATGGAGCCCTACTGGCGCGCGGCGGTGCACTCGCTGAAGGACGCCCGCCACGTGATCGACATCCGCGACTTCGGCCTAATCGCCGGCATCGAGCTGGAGCCGCGTCCGGGGGCGCCGACCGCCCGGGCCATGGCCGCCTTCGAGACCGCCTTCGACCAGGGCCTGCTGATCCGCGTGACGGGCGACATCATCGCCCTGTCGCCGCCGCTGATCATCGAGAAGGCGCAGGTGGATCAGGTGGTGGAGACGATCCGGCGGGTGCTGGCGGGGGTGGAGTGACGGCGCACGACGCCCCCTCCGTCGGCTTCGCCGCCACCTCCCCCGTTTTACGGGGGAGGAGAACAGACCAGCTTCCTCCTCACCCGTGAAACGGGGGAGGTGGCGCGATGCGAAGCATCGTGACGGAGGGGGCGTCCAGCGCCATACTCAACTTATGAGATCACCAACAAGAACACACTCACGAGCCAAAGTCCTCCGCCGACCATGAGCCCGCCGGAAGTGCTGCTCTGGGTTCGCCTCCGCGCTCGCCAGCCTGATGGACCCCGTATCCGCCGCCAGCATCCCATCGGCCCATACATCGCCGACTTCTACTGCGCCGACGCCAAGCTGGTGATCGAGATCGACGGCTGGGGTCACAACATGGGCGATGCTCCGGAACACGACGCTCGGCGCGACACGTGGATGGCTGAAAGGGGCCTTACAGTGACGCGTTTTTCCCGCGGCTAACGTCTTCGCCAATCCCGATGAGATCGCGACCTGCATCTGGGATACGGCGATGGCGATCATTCGCGAGCGGAACGGCCTGGACGCCCCCTCCGTCATGTCGCGTATTCGCGCCATGCCACCTCCCCCGCTATGCGGGTGAGGAGAAGAAACTTGGCTCCTGTCCATCCGAGGGCGGATATAAGGCTCCCATGACCTTCACCGACGCCCCCGTTCTAAAACCCAAGCCCGCGCTGATCAGCGCCAACGCCCTGATCCTGGCGGCCATCTTCGCCGCCCTTGCCTTCGCCCTGGCGCGGATGGCCGAGCCGCCCGGCGTGCTGACCTTCGCCTTCGTGGTGGTGGGGTGGATCCTCAGCGTCGTGGTCCACGAGTTCGCCCATGCCTTCGTGGCCTACAAGGCCGGCGACCACACGATCGTCGAGAAGGGCTACCTGACCCTGGACCCGCTGAAATACACCGACCTCTCGACCAGCTTGGTGCTGCCGCTGATCGCCCTGGCGCTGGGCGGGATCGGGTTCCCGGGCGGGGCGGTCTATCTGCGCGACGACCTGATGCGCAGCCGGCGCGGCCGGGCCCTGGCCTCGCTGGCCGGGCCGCTGGGGACGCTGGCGGTGCTGGTCGGCCTGGCGCTGTGCCTGGGCCTGGACCGGGTGTTCGGCGTCGAGACCAGCGCCCTGTCGCGCGCCGCCGCCTTCCTGGCCTTCCTGCAGGCCTTCGCCCTGGTGCTGAACCTTCTGCCCCTGCCCGGCCTGGACGGCTTCGGCGTGATCCGCCCCTACCTGCCGGCCGAGGTCCAGCGGCAGGCGAACAAGTGGGGCGGCCTGGTGTTCATCGGCCTGTTCCTGGCGATCTTCTTCATCCCGCCGGTCAACCACGCCCTGTTCAGCGTGGTGCTGACGATCACCGACCTGTTCGGGGTGTCGCGCCCGGACATCGGGGCGGGTTACCGGGCGTTCCGGTTCTGGGAGTGATCCTTTCTCCTCACCCGTGAAACGGGGGAGGTGGCGCGATGCGCAGCATCGTGACGGAGGGGGCGACCCGGCCGCCGCTCGACGCCCCCTCCGTCACGTCGCCTATCGGCGCCGCGCCACCTCCCCCGCTTTGCGGGTGAGGAGAGACGCCTACGCCGCACTGAGCTTGACCGCCGGGGCCTGCGTCACCGGTCCGCGAAAGGTCGTCGCGGCCTTGCCCGCCTCCGTCGTCTGGACCAGGCAGCCGTACCAGCCCAGGCCTTCATAGGTCTCGTAGCCCGGCGTCAGGGCGTAGCCGACGGTCATGTCGCCCTCGGCGTAGCTGCCCATGTCGCCGCCGCTGGTGTCGAGCTTGAAGGTCTCCTCCAGCACGCCCTTGCCGTCGGAGCTGGCCAGCACCCGGTGGTTCTGGTCCAGCAGCAGCACGCGGGAGCGGGCCTTTTCCTCGTCGGTCAGGCGCACGCCGTCGACCACCGCCTGGGCCTGGGGCTTCCAGTCGAAATGGACGCCCAGCACGCCGATCACCTTGCCGTCGGAATGGCCGCCCGCGCGGATGGCCGTGGCGTAGGTGGCGACCGGGGCGTCGTTCAGCGCCCGGACCCGTTGGATGTCGCAGACCGTGAAGTCGTCGCCCGACTTGGTGCGCATGGCGTTCTGGAACCACTCGGTTTCGGCCACCGAGACGCTCTTGGCGGCCGGGTACTTGTCGGGGCGGCCGCTGGCGATCACCCGGCCCGACGGGTCGGCGATCCAGAGGTCGAGATAGACGGTGTAGGCGTCCAGGATCACCCGCAGCCGCTGGCTGGCGTAGGCGCAGGACTCGCGGGTGGGCTCGGCGACGCAGTCGACAACAGCGCTGTCAGTGGCCCACCAGCGAACGTCGCAGGTGCGCTCATAGAGGTTGCGGTCGATGATCTCGATGGCGTTGAGGGCGAGGTCCGCGAGGCGCTGGCCGCGCAGGTGGCCCAGGATCGCCCCGCCGATGGCGGTCAGCTCGTTGAGGTCGGCGCGCACCTGGCTCTCCAGGGCCGCGGCCACCACGTCGATCTGGGTGGAGATGGTCTTGAACTCTTCGGCCACGATCGCGAAGCCGCGCCCCGCCTCGCCCGCGCGCGCGGCGACGATCAGGGCGTTGATGGCCAGCATCTTGGCGGAACGGTTGACGTAGGCGATCTCGCCGATCTTCTCGCCGGCCACGTGGCTGAGGCGCTCGCTGAGTTCCAGGATGCGCTCAGGGCGGAGGCTGGCGTCTTCCGTCGACATGGTTTCCCCCGAAACCGGCGGCGGCGCTCGGAACAGCCGAATCACTCGCCAGACAGGCGAGAATGACACCGACGTCAGCTTTCGGGGATGGGGGAAGGACAATTCGTCGCGGATTTTTGCCCCTTTCGCGGCATGGGTCCTGTGGAAATGTTCAACATCGCGGCAATCTTTGCCTCATTAATCATCAACGCTCGACGGCCGTGTCATAGCGACGTCGCCGAAAAGCCTTGCCGCACAAGAAATGACACCGGTCGACAGGGCTTCTTGGGCAAGGGATGATCCCTCCCATAAATCCGCTCATCCCGGCGAATGCCGGGACCCAGATCCCATGGCGCCGTGGCTGCCTGGACGGGCCCAGCGCTCGTGGCGTCAGGCTCAAAGCCATTCCATCTGGGTCCCGGCATTCGCCGGGATGAGCGGATCAGAGGGGAAACAAATGCTTGTCCGCACCACCACCGCCCTGGCCTTGATGCTGGCCCTGACGGCGACCGCCCCCGCCCAGGCCGCCCCCCGCGAGGTCCTGGCCTTCCCCGGGGCCGAGGGCGCGGGCCGGCTGTCGACCGGCGGACGCGGCGGGGCGGTGATCAAGGTCACCAATCTGGAGGATTCCGGCCCGGGCAGCCTGCGGGCCGCCGTCGAGGCCAAGGGCCCGCGCACCGTGGTGTTCGACGTCGCGGGCACGATCCAGCTCAAGAGCGAGCTGAAGATCGCCAACGGCCAGATCACCATCGCCGGCCAGACCGCGCCCGGCGGCGGGATCACCCTGCGCGACCACACCCTGGTGGTGGGCGCCGACGACGTGGTGATCCGCTTCATCCGCTCGCGCCTGGGCTCGGAGAGCAAGACCGAGGGCGATGCGATCTGGATCAATTCCGGGCGGCGGATCATCCTGGACCACGTCTCGGCCAGCTGGTCGGTGGACGAGACCCTGTCGGCTTCAGCGCGCTACGATAATCCGGGCCAGGGCTTCTACGACCTGACCGTCCAGTGGTCGATCATCGCCGAGAGTCTGCGCCACTCGATCCACGCCAAGGGCGACCACGGCTTCGGCAGCCTGATCCGGGGCGGAGACGGCTCGAAGATCAGCTTCCACCACAATCTGTGGGCCAACCACCTGGCCCGCATGCCGCGCCCGGGCAATTACGACGGGCCCGACAAGGACCCCATCGGGCCGTTCTTCGAGTTCCGCTCGAACGTCTTCTACAACTGGGGCAAGGGCCACGCCGGCTACAACGCCGACAAGGCGACGCTGGCGGCCTACAGCTTCATCGACAATGCCTACGTCATGGGCCCCGACAGCCAGAAGCCCATCGCCTTCAACGAGAGCAACAGCCTGGCCAAGGCGTTTTTCGCCGGCAACAGCATGAACGGCCAGGTCCCGGCAGATCCCTGGAGCCTGGTCACCAGCGTGCAGGTCGACGGCTATCGCCAGGAGGGGCCGATCGAGGTCGCGCCGGTCGCCGCCGATCCGGCGGCCTCGGCCTACGAGCGGGTGCTGAAGGACGCCGGCGCCAGCGTGTTCCGCGACAGCGCCGATGCGCGCGTGGTGGCTGGGGTGCGCGACAGGACCGGCAAGCAGATAGACAGCCAAGCCGAAGTCGGCGGCTGGCCGGTGCTGCCGACGGGCGTCGCGGCGGTGGATACAGACGGCGACGGCATGCCGGACGCCTGGGAGAAGACGCACGGCTTCGACCCGAAGACGGCCGACGGATCCACCCTTGCCAAGGACGGCTCGGGCTATACCAATCTGGAACTCTACCTCGCCGACGCCGCCAAGGTTCGCCGATGATCCTTTCCGCCGCCCTGGCCTTGATGCTCCAGGCCGCGCCGACCCTCGCCGCGGCCGACAGCCGGTCGCCGGAGGCGGCGGGCGAGCTGCTCCTGACCGGGAAGGCCCATGGGCCGGTGGTCGCGATGGTCGCCCTCGACGACCGGGGGCTGCCCCCGGGGACGTCCGAGCGCCAGCTGTTCGAGCGGCCGGTCGCCGAGGCCGGAGGCTGCGTGCGGAAACGCTGGACCGTCACCTTCGCGCGCGAGCCGGGCGAGACCGAAGGCGCGGCCAAACGCATAAACGCCTGGTCCGGAACCGAGATCGCCCTGGCCGGCCCGGCCGGGTGTCCGGCCGACGGCTATGTCCGCCTGAACCTGGGCCTGACGCCGGCCCAAGGCCTGCCGGCGCTGAAACATCTGGACGCCCTGGGGCGCGGCGAGGCGAAGGCCAGCTTCACCTGTACGGACCAGACGGCCTCCGACCTGTGCGGCGATCCCAAGACGCTCCATCAAAAGCTGGCGCGGCTGTCGGCGTGGGCTTTGACGCCTCGGGACGGGCAGATGGTGTTCTGGCTGGGCGCGCCGGGCCAGACCGTGACCGAGGTGCGCTACGCACCGGCGCGTCCGGAGCGGGTCGCCGTCGAGCGGCGGATCCCGCCGCCCTTCTAGGGGACCGGAGACGCCTGCCGGCCCAACGAGAAAAAGGGACGCGCTCTCGAGCGCGCCCCTTGAATTCCGAACCCGAACTAGGCGTCGACGGCTTCGACCTTGTACTCGGGTTTGACCTTGTTCTCCGCCCCGGCGACCGCGCTGCTGGCCGTGAAGGAGTAGTTGCTCCAGAAGATCCGCGTCAGGGCGGGCTTGCTGCTGTTGTATGACACCTGGTGCCATTTGCGCGTCGAGGAGTAGATGCTCAGGTAGTAGATGTCGCCCGTCTCGTCCTCGAAGGCCAGATACATGGACCCGCCGAAGATTCCCTTGGGGCCCTGGGCGTCCACCCGCACCTGCCAGGAGTAGATGCCCGCGACCTTCTGGAGTTGGATCGCGAAGACCTTGGCGTCGTCATTGGCGATGACGCAGGCCTGAGGCGAGTTGCCGTTGACGGTGGCTGATTGCTCGACCTGCATCCCGCCGGCGCATGTGGCGGTGTAGTAGCCGCTGGTGCACTCGCCGCATTGGCCCTTGAAATCCGCGGTTCCGCTCATGTTTCTCTCCCTGTCTCGGCGCCGTTCGCGCCCCGCCCTTCGGCGGCGCTAATGAGAAACGGGATTTATACAACTTTGGCGAGTCATATTTTAATGACGCCCTTTTTGCGAGCATCCGCGTCGGGGAAAGCATCTGCCCGTCGCGAGCCTGGGCCGCGCAACAACCGTCCCGCTTTTGCAGCCCCCGTCCCTTTCCGCTAAACCCGCCCCCATGTCGCACAACACCTTCGGCCACCTGTTCCGTGTCACCACCTGGGGCGAGAGCCATGGGCCCGCCCTGGGCTGCGTGGTCGACGGCGTTCCGCCGGGGATCGCCATCAGCGCCGAGGGCATCCAGGCCTTCCTCGACAAGCGCCGTCCCGGCCAGGGCAAGTTCGTCACCCAGCGCCAGGAGCCGGACGCCGTGCGCATCCTGTCGGGCGTGTTCGAGGACGAGCGCACCGACGGCCTGCGCACCACCGGCACGCCGATCAGCCTGATGATCGAGAACACCGACCAGCGGTCCAAGGACTATGGCGAGATCGCCCAGGCCTTCCGGCCCGGCCACGCCGACTATCCCTATTTCGCCAAGTACGGCGTGCGCGACTATCGGGGCGGCGGGCGCAGCTCGGCGCGCGAGACCGCCGCGCGGGTGGCGGCCGGCGCCGTGGCGCGGCTGGTGATCCCGGGCGTGACCGTGCGCGCGGCCCTGGTGCAGATCGGCCCGTACAAGATCGACCGCGCCAACTGGGACTGGGACCAGGTCGAGCAGAACCCCTACTGGTCGCCGGACGCCGCCGTCATCCCGGTCTGGGAAGAGCACCTGGAGAAGATCCGCAAGGCCGGCTCGTCGACCGGCGCCGTCGTCGAGGTCGAGGCCACCGGCGTGCCCGCCGGCTGGGGCGCGCCGCTGTACGGCAAGCTGGACGCCGAGCTGGCCTCGGCCCTGATGTCGATCAACGCCGCCAAGGGCGTGGAGATCGGCGAGGGGTTCGACAGCGCCGCCCTGACCGGCGAGGAGAACGCCGACCAGATGCGGATGGGCCCTGATGGAGGCCCGGTGTTCCTGAGCAACCACGCCGGGGGCGTGCTGGGCGGCCTCTCGACCGGCCAGCCGGTAGTGGCGCGCGTGGCGTTCAAGCCGACCTCCTCGATCCTGATCCCGCGCGAGACGGTCAACGAGGCCGGCGCCGAGATCGACCTGCGCACCAAGGGCCGCCACGATCCCTGCGTGGGCATCCGTGGCGTGCCGGTGGTGGAAGCCATGACCGCCTGCGTCCTAGCCGACGCCTTCCTGCGCCATCGCGGCCAGACGGGCGGCGGGGCGTTCGTTCCAGGCGTGGACGGGCGGCGGGGGTAGGCTGAACCCTACTCAGCAAAACCCAAACCGTTGTCATCCCGGAAGCCTCGCAGAGGCTGTCCGGGACCCAGGTGACTGGGCGAACGCTTTGCGGTTCACCTGGGTCCCGGACAAGCGCTACGCGCTTTCCGGGACGACAACCTGAAAATAGCTGCCCGGGGGAGCCAAGCCCCTACCCGCGCTTCGCCTCCGGCCACTCCTCAGGCCGCATGATCATCGTCGGGCGGAGATACATCGAGCTGACGCGATCGTAGTCCTGGAACTGAAGATCTCGACAGATGATCTCAAGCAGTTCTCCGCCGCTCACGTCCGGCGGAGGCTCCTCGTGCGTCTGGCGCCAGAGCTCCAAGGCTTCACGTTTGATAAGCTCTTCACGAGACGCCATCGGGCCAATCCTCCAGCCGAAAAACTCTCTGGCGTCGCGACTCGTTCCTAACTTTTTCGTTGACAAAAGGTAATTAAGCGCCGCCGTCGTTAATCATCACCTCGCTATCCGGTCGACGAAGACTCGAGCTTGCCCCCCGATCTAGTTCAGCGAACGGCGATCGTCCGAAAAGCTTGAGCATTCAGGTAAATCCCCCATTGACCGATTATTTCGGCCTCGTAACGTCCCTCGTCCAAGCGGCGCGCTAGACGCCGCATCATTCGATCGAGCCGGGGGAAACGTGCGCTTCGATCTGCTGAAAATACTGCTGGTCGACGACAATCAGCACATGCGCATGCTGCTGACCGAGATCCTGCGGGCGCTGGGCGTGCGGCAGATCTTCGAGGCGCTGGACGGGGCCGAGGCCCTCCAGTTGATGCGCGACACCGAGATGGACCTGGTCATGACCGACCTGACCATGGGGCCGCTGGACGGCATCGACTTCGTCAACCTGCTGCGCAATTCGCCCGACAGCCCGGGCCCGTTCACCCCGGTCATCATGATCACCGGCCACTCCACGATGCGCCGGGTGGCCGAGGCGCGCGACGCCGGGGTCAACGAGTTCCTGGCCAAGCCGGTGACGGCGCGCGGGGTGATCCACCGCATCAACCTGCTGATCGAGCATCCCCGCCCGTTCATCCGCAACGCCGACTATTTCGGCCCCGACCGGCGCCGGCGCCAGGACCCCGCGTTCACGGGGCCGTACCGGCGCCAGGGCGATCCGGGGGTCGAGGACAACACGTACTGAGCCTTGGGCGCCACCTCTCAACGGTTGTCATCCCGGAAGCCCCGCAGGGGGCTGTCCGGGATGACAACTTGAAAATTCAGCGCCTTCGGCGCCGCAGCGTCCATCCGACGCGGAGCCCTCACCACCGCATCAGGCTACAACACCCGCCCCAGTACCCCGTGAGCTTGCCCATGATCCCGCGTCGCCTGCCCCTCGTCCTGACCCTGCTGGCCGTCGCGGCCGCCAGCCAGGGCTGCCTGGCCGTCGCCGCCGGCGGCGCCGTCGTCGGCGCGACCGGGGCCGTGGTCGGGACCACCGGCAAGGTCGTCGTCGCGACCGGCAAGGCGGTGATCCCCGGCGAAAGCAAGAAGGACCGCGAAAAGCGCGAGTTCAAGGAATGGAAGAAGGCGCAGCGGGGCGGCTAGAAGCTTACTCCGCCGCGATCGCGCCCGGCAGGTAGAACCGCATGTGACGAACCTCGTACGCGCCGCCGGGATTGGCCTTGGCCAGTTCGCGGGCGATGGACAGGGCCTCGTCCATGTCGGCGACGTCCAGGGTGTAGAAGCCCAGGAACTGCTCCTTGGTCTCGGCATAGGGGCCGTCGACCACGAAGGGGGCGTCGGACTTGACCAGGGTCTTGGCGCTGGCGGTGCCGGTCAGGCGACCGGACGGGCCCATCTTGCCCTCGGCGATCAGCCGGTCATGCACGACCGAGAGACGGCCCATCACGGCGTCGTCCTGCGCCTTGGTCCAGCCCAGGACCTCGCTCTCGTTGTTGTAGCACAGCAGCATGAACAGCATTCGCGGCGGCCTTCCCCGGCGTCATTGGCGACGCAGAGATAGGCCACGGGCGGGCGCGTTGGAAGAGCGGTGTTTTACGGGCGCCTCAGACGTCGCCTTGGCCGCCCCGCCGCGCCGGCCTGGTCTTGTAGCGCAGCAGCTTCAACTCCCGCCGGGCCTCGTCCACCGCCAGCCGGATGGTCGTCAACGCCGAGCCGTCGGCGCCTGCTCGATCCAGGGCCAGGGCCCCCAGGCTGATCGCCGCCAGGCTCTGGCCCAGCTCCTCGTAGACATCCGCGACGGTCGCGGCGTGTTCGCTCCGCGCGCTTTCCAGCCCGACCTCCGCCCGCTTTCGATCGCGGCGCGCGATCAGCAGGGCGGTCAGGTCCTCATGAGCGACCATGACTCGGCCCGCCGGATGGCTGATGGTCCGGGCGCGCATGCGGAAGGTGCGGGCCGCGCAGGTGTAGGCCATGCTGAAGTGCTCGGCGCGGCCGGCCAGCAGGGCGTCCAGTCCCTTCCCGGCCCGCGCCGCCCTCCGATCGCCTCCCGCGGCGGCCGCGCGGCAGACGTCCAGATAGTTCATGCCGATATAGTCGGAGTCCGCGTGGTTCTGCCGGCCGAACCGCCGCCAGCTGTTGTTGACGTCGATCACCCGTCCCGCCACGTCGAGCACGGCGACATGGGCGTTGAGCACGTCGATTCCCTCCCAGGAGATCGGATGCTCTTGAAACGCGAGACCTTGACCGTCCATGCCGGAGCATCCCTCGGGTCAGAACCAGCTTCACCAGACCACGTCGCGCGCCCCTGCAAAGGAGGCGCTTTCCGGGGCTGGCGTGGGCTTAAACCCTATAGCGTCAGCGCGCAGCTCTCGCCGATGGTCGGACGCGACAGCACCACGCGCGACAGGCCCGGGAACTGGGGCTTCAGGCGCTCGGCGAAATAGAGGCAGATGCGCTCGAGGGTCGGGCTCTCCAGCCCCGGGCGATCGTTCAGCAACCCGTGGTCCAGCTCCGAGGCGACAGCCTTAAGGGCCACGTCCAGGCTCTCCAGGTCGGCCACCCAGCCGGCGTCCTGCATCTCGCCCTTCACGCTGGCCTCCACCCGGAACGAGTGGCCGTGCAGCTTTCGATAGCGATGGTCGGTCGGACCTTGCTCGATGTAATGGGCCGCGTCGAAGAACGCGGCCTTCGTGATCTCGAAGACGGGCTTCATCTGTTACTTCTTTTGACAGGCCTGGGAGGCTCTAGCGCGTCGACCCTGTCACCAAGTCGAGCGCCTTATCCGTCAGGGCAGGCCGAGATATTTGTGCGTCTGGACGCTTAAACGCCATTGTGGGTGCGAAA
>Ga0102591_1000480_pt1 | contig 75687 bp, 48 predicted proteins | sample AraplaCol_mCL_r2_2_FD_76860 | JGI IMG/M metagenome (GOLD analysis project Ga0102591, IMG submission 76860) | Arabidopsis root microbial communities from North Carolina, USA - plate scrape MF_Col_mCL_r2 (SPADES assembly) (version 2) | ecosystem: Host-associated > Plants > Roots > Endosphere... | reverse complement strand
GCGCACCCAGGTCTCGACGCCGTCGTCGCGGTCCAGCCGGAACTCGAACACCCGGGCCTCGCCCAGCTTGCGGGTGGCCACGGCGTCGGCGCAGCGCTGGCGGTCCTCGGGATGGACGATGTCCAGCGGGTCGTGCTCGAAGGTGCACCACTTCTGCAGCTCGGGCGCGGTGCCCGAGAAATAGATTTCCTTGGTGTGCAGGTCGTATTCGCGGACCAGCAGGTCGTCGAGCTCCAGCGCCATCTTCAGACGCTGCTGGTCGCGCTCGGCGCGCAGCACGCTGTCGGCGTAGCCGGTGACGTCGCGGGCCGTGACCATGACGGCAAAGGTCTCTCCGCCTTCGCGGCAGGCGCTGAACTCGGTGCGCCAGACATGCTGGACGCCGTCCTGGCCGACGGTCGGCAGATAGCGCGAGAAGGCGATCCCCTCTTCGGCGCAGGCCAGCAGCGCCCCGACGTCCTCGGACGCCACCAGGCCGCCGGCCCCGGCGTCGGCGCCCACCGAAAGGGTCACGGCGATCCCCTGCGTCGCCCATTCGCGGCTGACGGCCACGAGGTTCAGATCCCGGTCCAGCAAGGCCGCCGCGAACGGGATTTCGCGGACGAATTCACCGAACGCGCGCGCACGCGCCCTGGCCAGGGCGCGCGTGGCGGTATCGGCTTCCACGCTGGTTTGGATAGCCAAGGCTTGCGTCTTCATGAAGTCGGCTTCCCGACGTTTGTTTTTATTGGGCGTTTCTCAAGCGACATACTCACGTTCGTTCAATAAGAAATGGTTTGCGTCCAGACGGCCCGATGTCGCGCGACATCCCCACGCGGGCCGACGGTCGGCCTCAGAAACACGGCCCGCCCTGGTCGCGCCTAGAGAATTCCTGGGTCCCCGGGGCGCCAAGCCGCATTGACAAGCGGCCCCTAGACTTCGAAAACGCGCCCGCCGAACTCCGTCCGACCTCAACCGAGTTTTCGATGACCTATATCGTCACCGACGCCTGCGTCCGCTGCAAGTTCATGGACTGCGTGGAGGTGTGCCCGGTCGATTGCTTCTACGAAGGCGAGAACTTCCTCGTCATCAACCCCGACGAATGCATCGACTGCGGGGTCTGCGAGCCCGAGTGCCCGGTCGACGCCATCAAGCCGGACACCGAGGACGAGGCCGACGGCAAGTGGCTGCGCGTCAACGCCGACTACGCCAAGGTCTGGCCGAACATCACGGTCAAGGGCGAGCCGCCCGCCGACCGCGAGGCGTTCGAGCGCGAGACCGGCAAGTTCGAGAAGTACTTCAGCGAAAAGCCGGGCACGGGCTCCTGATCCCGACGCCGGTCCAGGCGCGATTTCTCAAGCTCTAGCGATCACCGACCCGCGAAAGCTTGGCGGCGAAACCCCCATGCCAGGACGCAACCCTTTCATAGGGCTGAATTTTATGCTATTGTCGCTGCCGACGTGACGGTTGCGGCTATTCGCGACGGTCCGTCTTGTCGAAGAAGCCGTTTCAAAAAAGCCAATTGAGCCGGCTCGCCCGATCGAAGGCGAAGGGTGTCTTAGAGGTCTATTCCAAATCCTGACAGGCTTGGCCCCGCGACCAGTATTCCGCGGAGCGGGAAGCTGTCGCCTTTGGTTTGGGACAGAACACGGCGTTCGGACCTGGCGGGTCCGCATTGATGAGGACGAACATGAGCAAGAGCGGTCTGGAATTCTCGGTCAGCGACCACGTCGTTTACCCCGCGCACGGCGTTGGCACCATTCAGGCGGTCGAGACCCAGGAAGTGGCCGGTATGTCGCTCGAAGTCTACGTCATCACCTTCGACCACGAGAAAATGACCCTGCGGGTCCCCACCAAGAAGGCCAAGACGGCCGGCCTGCGCCCGCTGGCGGAAGGCAATGTCGTCAACCAGGCCCTCACCACCCTGAAGGGCCGCGCCCGGGTGAAGCGCACCATGTGGTCGCGCCGCGCCCAGGAATACGAAGCCAAGATCAACTCGGGCGACCTGATCTCGATCGCCGAGGTGGTCCGCGACCTGCACCGCGCCGAGAACCAGCCGGAACAGTCCTATTCCGAGCGCCAGCTCTATGAATCGGCCCTGGACCGCATGGCCCGCGAAGTCGCCGCCATCGAGCGCATCGACCGCGAAGCCGCCATCGGCATCCTGACCAAGTCGCTGCTGAAGAACGCCGCCTAAGCGTCCTTCGCCATCGATCTCGAAGCGCCCCCGGACCCGCGTCCGGGGGCGTTTTCGTTTCGGGCGTGCGGCGGGGTCGCCGGACTGCAACATTGGACTGCCAGACTGGGCGGCCAAGGCCGCGCCGACTCGGCGGCCGGCCTGTCGATGAAGGAAGACCGATGCTCCCGCTGATCCTGGCCGCCCTCGCGCTTCAGGCCGCGCCCGCGCCGCCCGTTCCCGCGTCGTCAGGCGACGCGCCGGCCCGCAAGGCCGAGACGCTCCGCCGCTACGACGGGGGCGCCACCCAGGGCGCGGCGGTCGGGCCCGGCGACATCTATTCTGTCAGCAATTCCAGGCTGGTCCGCTTCGACAAGAAGACCGGCGAGAAGCGCGCGGAATGGACGGGCGACAAGGCCCGCTTCCCGCACATCAACGCCTGCGCGGTGATCGCCAAGGACCTGGTCTGCGCCAGCTCCAACTTCCCCGCCACGCCCCAGGTCAGCACGATCGAGATGTTCGATCCCGCAAGCCTGGCGCACCGGCGCAGCGTCTCGCTGGGCCTGGGCACGGGCTCGGCCACCTGGGTCGACCGCCACGACGGCTTCTGGTGGGTGATGTTCGCCAACTACGACGGCAAGGGCGGCGAGCCCCCGCGCGACCATCGCCACACCACCCTGGTGAAGTTCGACGACCAGTGGCGGCGGCTGGAGGCCTGGGGCCTGCCGGCCTCGGTGCTGGAGCGCATCGCGCCGATGAGCATCTCGGGCGGCGGCTGGGGCCCGGACGGCAAGCTCTATCTCAGCGGCCACGACCGGCCGGAGCTCTACGTCATGCAGCTGCCGATGGGCGGCGGCGTGCTCGACCACCTCGACACCGTCGGCATGGAGGCCGAGGGCCAGTCCATCGACTGGGACGAAAGCCAGCCGGGGGTGCTGTACGGGATCACGCGGCAGACGCGGGAGATTCTGGCGATGCGGGTTCCGGTGGGGCGCTAGGGGAGCCGAGATCGCCCCTCAACCAACGGGAGTGTTGACGCACTTCTGTCGCGTGGGCAGTTTGGCTGGAAGCACGACGGAACGCCGCGCGCTTTTGGGGGCATTCAGTGCAGCTGGAGAGAGACTTGCCCGGTCGACGGCGGCTGCTGATGGGCGTGGCCCTTGCCGCGATCCCCGGCTGGGCCAAGGCCTTGGTCTCGTCCCCGCCGCTTCTGGAGCGCTATCGCGCCTGGCGCGGCGGGCGCGCCTTCGACGCCGTCAGGCTGATCGCCGCGGTGGCGAGGGTCAGGGTCGCCGACCTCGACGCGATCCGCCGGACCTGGGTGGACGCCGAAGGGCGCTCTTCGGAAACGGTCGAGGCCGGTCCCATCAAGACCAGGCTCGTCACGGCGAAGGCGGACGCTTGGGTCCAGGGCGTCGACGGCCGTGTCGAACGGTCGACGACGGGCGAGCGTCGCTATCCGGCCGCCAGCGTTCTCTCCCCGTGGATCCTGGGCGCCGGCTGGCGATCCGACGAACCGCAGCGCCGCTACGGACAGACCTGGGGCGTGCTGACGGCGAAATTTCCGGGTCCGGTGACGATCAGTCTCTTCATCGCGCCCGAGACCGGCGCGCTGGGCGGAATCCGCGTCGTCGAACCGGAAGGCAGCCACTTCTCCCGCTACGAGGATTGGCGGTTGATCGATGGGGTCCGCTGGCCGTTCCTCGAGAAGACGGAGGCCGTGGACCTCGAGCAGGACGGTTCCGACGCGCTGGAGACGTTCGCCTACATCGAGGTGAGCTGCAACGCGCCGCCGCCGGCCGAGGTGTTCTCGCCGCCGCGGCCCCGGACCACGGTGAGCTTCGAGACGGCCGCCCAGGGGACAGGCCCCATAGCCTTCGGCCCCGGGACCGACCTGATATTTCCCGTCGAGATAGCGGGACGCCAGGTGCTGGCGCTGCTGGACAGCGGTTCGTCCGCGACCCACCTCGACCTGGCCTTCGCCCGCGGCGTCGGCGTCCGCGGCGCGGGGGCCTTCAAGGCGCCGGGCACGAGCGGCGCGACGATCGACGTCCAGGCGGCCGAAGGGCCGCCGATCAGGATCGCGGGCATGACCGTCGCCGGGCAGAGCGTGGGCCTCAGCGATCTTTCCGCGGTCCGCCGGTCGGTGGGTCGCGCCATCCAGGTCATCCTGGGCCAGGATGTGCTCGACCAGGTGGCGGCGGCGATCGACTTCCAGGCCGGCGAGCTCGAATTCATCGCGCCCTCCCGTTTCCAGGCTCCGGCCGGCGCGCGATCCCTCCCGATCCGCAGGGTTGGGACCATCCCCACCGTGCAGGTGCGCCTGGAGGACATCGGCCTGGTCGATTTCGCCATCGATCTCGGGAACGCCGCGGCGCCGCTGATCCTGTACGGCTCCTTCTGGAAGCCTCGGCGGATGCTGACCCGTCGTCCGTGGACGACCGCCAGCAGCGTCGACGTATCGGGTTCGCACGCGTCCCGACAAGCCAGGATCACGACGGCGGCGCTCGGCCCGTGGACGTTTCGCGACGTGCCGGCGCTCTTCGTCGATCTCGACAAGGGACGCGGGGCCGAAAGCCTCGCCGGCAATATCGGCCTGCCCCTTCTCGCGCGCTTCGGACTGACCCTCGACTATCCCTCCGGGCGGATCCTCCTCACACCGGGTCCGGGCCTCGATCGCCCCTTCGTCCCGGCGGTGTCCTAGTTGTGATTGATGATAATGTATATTTCTGATTGATTGAAATAAAATATTTTACCTATGGTTGATTGCCCAGTTTCGGGGTAATCACTGGAGGTCACAAATGCGTAGTTCGAACCTGGCCCACGCCACGGACAACGATTTCCGCCCGCTGAACGACGACGAGATCGATTTCGTCTCCGGCGCGGGCACCACGACGACCGTGAAGATCACGATCCCCACGCCCTTCGGCACCATCGAGGTCACCCGCACCAAGACGGGCGGCGAGGCTCCGGCTGGCGGCGGCGGCGGCGGTGGCGACAGCGGCGGCGGCTCCCCGCACTCGGACGGGAACAAGGAACCGGGCGGTAAGGAAAACTAGCGGCGAGGCCGGCGGGAAACCGCCGGCCGACCTTCCCGAGCGTGGTGATCCACCAAAGTGAATAGCGACCTGTTCCGGCCTCAAGCCGTCGCCCACGCCAGCCGGCGCCTCGAGGGCGAGGTCATCCTCGCGTCGCGCCCTTCCACGCGCGTGCTGGCCTGGGGCTGCGTGGCCGTGGTCGTCGCGGTCGCGGTGTTCTGCGTCACGGCGACATACACCCGGCGCGAGACCGTGACGGGCTGGCTCGTTCCGCAGGCCGGCCTCATTCGCGTCACCGCGCGCCAGGCCGGCATGGTGGAAGCCCTGGATGTCACCGAAGGCCAGGTCGTCCGCCAGGGGCAGGCCCTGGCCGTGCTGCGGACGTCGATGGACGTTCCGGAAGGCGACGCCGGACGGGCGATGGTGCGCGACGTCGCCGCGGAATCGGATGCTCTCGAAGCCCAGGATCGCGCGACCCAGGCCCGGCTGTCGGTCCAGGCCGCGCGGCTCGCGAGCCAGCGCCTGGCGCTCGAGCGGGAACTCGCCGAAACCCGCGCTCGGCTGTCGGCCCTCGAAGAACGGACGCGACTGGCGAACGTCAATGTCGAGCGCTTCGAGCGCGTCGCGGCCGAGGGATATCTCAGCCGCCGGGACCTCGACGCGGCCCGGTCGACGGCGTTGATGATGGCCCAGGACGCCGCCGAGGTCCGTACCCTTGTCCTGACCTACGAGCGCCAGATCGGCGACCTGGACGCCCAGTTGAGGACCGTCCCCCTGGACGCCCGGGCCGCCACGGCCCAATCGAAGGCCGCGATCGCGGAGGTCCGGCAGAAGGGCACCGCCGCCGCCCTCCAGTCCACCTACGTGGCGACCGCGCCGATCGCCGGCCGGGTGGGGGCGATCCCGGTGGATGTCGGCCAGACCTTGCCCTCGGGCGCCACCATCGCCGTCGTCTCGTCCGGCGACGGGATGGAGGCCGAACTGTTCGCGCCCTCCCGGGCGGCGGGCTTCATACGGCCGGGGCAGGAGGTGCGCCTGATGTACCAGGCGTTCCCGCATCAAAAATTCGGCGCCGCCCGCGGAAGGGTGCGCACGGTTTCCAGGACGGTGCTCGCGCCGGGCGAGCTTTCCATCCCCGGCCTGGCCCTGCAGGAGCCCGTCTTCCGGGTCCGCGTGAAGCTCGATCGGCAGAGCGTGCGGGCCTACGGCCAGGACATGCCGTTGCGCCCGGGCATGTTGGCCAACGCGGACGTGGTGCTGAGCCGGCGCTCGCTGGTCGAATGGCTGCTCGACCCGATCTATGCCGCGGGCCGCCGATGATCGACCTGCTGGACGCCCTGAATTTCGAACGCCGCCGAAAGTTGCCGGTCGTGCTGGCCTCCGAGGGCGCCGAATGCGGCCTGGCCCGCATGGCCATGATCGCCGCGTATCATGGCCACGAGATCGATCTGAACGGGCTGAGACAGCGCTTTTCGATCTCCCTGGCCGGAGCGACCCTGCGGAATCTCATGTCGCTGGCCGACCAGCTGGCGTTCGAGAGCCGCCCCCTGCGCATCGGCGTCGACGCCCTCGCCAAGGTGCGGACACCCGCGATCCTGCACTGGGACCTCAATCATTTCGTCGTGCTGAAGGCCGTGGAGCGTGATCGGGTCGTCATCCACGATCCCGCGCGCGGCGTCCGGACGCTCAGTCGCGAGGACGTCTCGAACCACTTCACGGGCGTGGTGCTGGAAGTCGTCCCGAAGGCGGATTTCCAGAAGACCGAAGCGCGCGTGGATGTGCGCATCTCAAGCCTGTGGTCGCGACAGCGAGGCTTTGTTCCGGCCTTCGTCCAGATCCTGTCGCTGTCCCTGGCGCTCCAGATCGTCGCCTTCGCGGGGCCGTTCCAGATCCAGCTTGTCGTCGACGAGGCGATCGGGCGGATGGACGAAAACCTCCTGACCGTCCTGGCGCTGGGGTTCGGCGGTCTCATACTGCTGCAACTGGGCATGACGGCGCTGCGATCGTGGATGTTGCAGGTGTTCGGCAGCATGCTGACCTACCAGATGGTGGGGAACCTGGTGCACCACCTGCTGAGGCTGCCGTCGAACTTCTTCGAAAAGCGCCACGTCGGCGACATCCTCTCTCGTCTGGGGTCCACCTCGCCGATCCAGGACGCGCTGACCCGAGGCCTTATCGCTTCGGTCATCGACGGGGTGATGGCGCTGCTCGCCGCCGTCATCCTGTTCCTCTATTCGCCGTTGCTGGCCGGCGTGGTCTGCGCGTCGATCCTGCTGATGCTGATCCTCGCGGCCGTCTTCTATCCATTCCTGCGGTCGAGGACCGAGGAGCAGCTGATCGCTTCGGCCAAGGAGCGATCGCATTTGATGGAGACCGTGCGGGCGGCCGTGACGATCAAGTTGATGGGGCGCGAGATCGAGCGCGAGGCGGCCTGGCGCAACCGCTACGCCAGCACGATCAACACGTCGGTCTCCGTCGCGAAGTTCAACATCCTCCTGGGGTTCTTGCAGAACAGCGTCATGGCGATCCAGTTCGTCCTGGTCGTCTTCTTCGGCGCGCGCCTGATCATCGACGGGGCCGGCCTGTCGGTCGGCATGCTTCTGGCCTTCCTTTCCTTCCGCCAGACCTTCACCGACCGTTGCTTCTCCCTGATCAACCAGGGCATGGAGTTCACGCTCCTGGGCCTGCACCTGCAGCGGTTGGGCGACATCGTCGGAGCGGCGCCCGAAACGACCGGACCGGCGGTGCTCGGCGCGCGGGTCGCGGGGGGATCGAGGCGCGCGACCTGTCTTTTCGCTACGCCTCGGCGGATCCCCTGGTCTTGCGCGAGGTCAGCTTCGACATCGCCCCCGGTGAATTCGTGGCCCTCGTCGGACCTTCCGGCGGCGGCAAGACGACCACCCTGAAACTGCTGCTGGGCCTGCAGTCGCCGACGGGAGGCGAGGTTCTCCTCGACGGCCAGCCGGCGACGCCCGAGTACGTCAGGGCGTGGCGCGCGAGCGTCGGCGTGGTGGCTCAGGACGATCGCCTGCTTTCCGGCACGATCGCGGACAACATCGCCTTCTTCGATCCGGATCTCGACATGGCGCGGGTGATCGAGGCGGCCGAGGCGGCCTGCATCCATGCGGACGTCGTTCGTATGCCGATGCAGTACCTTTCCCTGGTCGGCGACATGGGCTCGTCGCTTTCCGGCGGCCAAAAGCAGCGGATCCTGTTGGCGCGGGCGCTGTACCGCCAGCCGGCGGTCCTGTTCCTCGACGAAGGCACCGCCAATCTCGACGAGGACACCGAGAACGCGATCGGCGACCTCATCGGCGCGTTGCCGATCACCCGGGTGGTGGTGGCGCACGGCCCGGCGCTGGTGCGTCGCGCGGATCGCGTGCTGGAAGTGCGCGAAGGCCGTGTGGTCGAATCCGTTCGGCCGGACCATCACAAACGAGCGCGCGTCGTCCGCTAGAGACGCCAGGCGCCCCGCCGCCTACCCCAGCACCAGCCCCGCGTCCCCCCGCCGGGCGATCAGGTCGCCGATGGTGGTGAACAGGGTGGAGAGGTCGACGGGCTTGCGGATGACGTCGTCGGCGCCGGCGGCCTGGCAGTCGGCTTCCAGTGTGGCGCCGCCGTCGGCGGTGACGACGATCACCGGCAGCTGGGCCTTGGCGTCGGAGCGGGTGCGGATCTCGCGGATGGCGGTCAGGCCGTCCATGCCCGGCATGCGCAGGTCCATCAGGATCAGGTCGTAGGCGTTGGCGTCGATCATCGCCAGGCCGGAGGGCCCGTCCTCGGCCTCGTCCATGTCGACCCCGCCGGCCCGCAGCATCTCGGCGACGACCCGGCGGTTCATCTGGTTGTCCTCGACGAACAGCACCCGCATCGCGGACGATCCCCGGTTTCGTGAAAAGGCGGCCCGACCTGGCCCGCCCCCAGACCAAACAAGAGTTTAGACCGGGTTCAGACGGTGGCAACCGTCCTGGCGTCGCGTTCGTCGGCCGCCCGCGTCTCGAGCAGGCCGCCCAGGGCCTCGACCAGGCCCGCGGCGGTGACCGGCTTGCGGACGATCAGGGCGGCGCCGGCCGACAGCAGGGCGGCCTCCGCCTCGCCGTCCGGGCCTTCGGCGGCCTGGGGCAGCAGCACCGCGACCGGGGCCGGCGCCAGGGTGTCGCCCAGGGCGGCCAGGGCGGCGGCGCGCGCCTCGGGGCCGTCGCCCAGCCCCGCCGCCTCGACCAGGGCCAGGTCGAAGCGCTGGCCCTGGGCCGCGTCCAGGGCGTCGGCGAGGCCGGCCACGGCGGTCAGCTCGCGGACCTTTGGGCGCAGCACCGCGGCGACGACCGAGCGGGTCAGCGGGTTCGGATCGCAGAACAGCAAGGCGCAGTCGCCCAGCGCGTCCGGGGCGGCGGACGGGGCCGCGCCCGCCCGCCGCAGCGGCAAGGCGACGGTGACGGTCGAGCCCTGGCCCACCACGCTGTCCAGGCGGATCTCGCCGCCCATGGCGTCCGCCAGCCGGCGGCAGATGGCCAGGCCCAGCCCGGCCCCGCCGTGGGTCCGGGTGCGGCTGGAATCCACCTGGCCGAACGGCTCGAACACCTCGGCCAGCTTGTCGGGCGGGACGCCGGGGCCGGTGTCGGCGACCTGGAGGACCAGCCGCTCGCCGTCGGGGTCCTGCCGGACGCTCGCCGACAGCGACACCGTCCCCCGGTCGGTGAACTTCACGGCGTTGGACAGCAGGGCGAATAGGATCTGGCGCAGGCGGCCCGGGTCCTCGACGATCCGCGCCGGGGCCTGGCTGAAGTCGCAGGTCAGGGCCAGGCCCTTGGCGGCGGCCTCGTCCGACCACAGGCGGGCGGCCTCGCGGCCCAGTCCGGGCAGGTCGAAGGCGGCGCGGTTCAGGGTGACGCCGTCGGTCTCCAGGCGCGCCAGGTCCAGGATGTCGTCGACCAGGGCCCGCATGGTCCGGGCGCCGGCGCCGACGACCGCGACGCGGTCGCGCAGGGCGGGGTCCAGGTCGGGTTGGGCCAGCACCACCTCGGTCATGCCCAGGATGCCGTTCAGCGGGGTGCGCATCTCGTGGCTGGTGGCGGCCAGGAACTCGGTCCGGGCCCGCACGGCCTTGGCCAGGGCCTGGTTGGCCTGGCGCAGCCGCTCGTTGGCGGCGCGGGCCAGGTTGCGGCCGCGGCGCACGCCCACCACGGCCGCCGCCAGGGCCGCGACCGCCAGGGCGGCGGCGGCCAGCAGCACGGCGGCGATCAGGTTGCGGGCCCGGGCCAGCTTGACGTCGCGCTCCAGCTGGCCGGCCTTCAGCGCGGCGATGCGCGAGGCCTGGTTGGCGGAGTCGAACTGGGCGGCCATCAGGGCGGCGTTGGTCGAGGCCGCCAGGGTCTGGGCCTGGTCGTCCAGGCGTTTGAACGCCTCCAGGTGGGCCAGGGACAGCTCGGTCTGGCCCAACTGCTTGTAGGTCTTGTAGGCGGCCGCGTGCAGGTCGACATAGTCCGGCCCGGTGGTCTTCAGGTCCACGCCCGCGAACAGCGGGTCCAGCAGGGCGGCGGCCGCCTTGGGATGGCCGCGCGCCAGCTCGACCTGGACCGTGGCCTTCATCACCGACCGGCGGGCGTCGCGCGCGTCGGGCAGGGGGCGCAGCAGGGCGTCGGCCGCGCCGATCAGGCGCCAGGCGGCGTCGGGATGGCCGCCGTGGACCTCGGCGATGGCCTGGTTGGCGGTGATCCGCGCCTCCAGCTGGGGGCTGCCCATCGCGTGGGCGATCTTGCGGCCGCGCTCGAACTCGACCACCGCCCGGCCGTACTGCTCGCCGTCCATCAGGGCGTTGCCGATGTTGTTGGCCGCGCTCAGCTGCAGCAGCTGGTCGGCCGGATAGGCCTCGGCCGACTGGGCGTAGTAGTGCAGCACCTTCTCGTAGTCGTGGGCGTCCTGGTAGATCGAGCCGATGTTCTGCAGGGCCACGGCCTGGCCGCGCGGATGGCCGGCCTTGCCGAAGATGCGGTAGGCGGCCTGGAAGTCGCGCAGGGCCAGCTGGACCTGGCCGCGGGCGGCCTCCAGCGCGGCCTGGGTCATCACCAGATCGCCGTGCAGCTTGCTGTCGGGGGCCTTGGCGGCGGCCACGGCCAGGCCGGCGGCGATCACCGGCGCGGCCTCGTCGGGACGGTCCAGCCGCAGCAGCGCCTCGCCCTGCAGCCACTGGGCGGCGGCGATCTCCTGGTCGCGGCGGGGGCCGGCGTCGGCCTTGGCCAGGGCCAAGGCCTGGGTCGAGAGGGTCAGGGCGGCGCCGGGATCGCCCATCATGGCGGCCTTGGCGGCGTCCAGGCGCGCATCGACCGGGCCGGCGGCCGCCACGGGGCCGGCGACCAGCAGGACGGCGAGCGCCGCCGCCGATCCGATCCGCTTGCTGTCGATCATGCCCCGCCCGTTCGTCGCCGACGTCCGGCGAACCTCCGGAGGATGTTCGCGAGCGCGTGATGAATTCGTAAACCGGGACGATAGCAGGCCGGGCCGCGCTCCCGGGCCGTGACCGGACGTCGCATGCTGACCCCGCTGGCAGCAGGAGCCGCCTAGGCTGGCGGACGTTGTTCCCGCCAGGAGAAACGCCATGACCGACCTGCCCCTCAAGGCCCGCTGCCATTGCGGCGCCACCCAGTTCGAGGTGACGGAGGCGCCGACCGAGCTGACCGACTGCAACTGCTCGTTCTGCTCGCGGCGGGGCGCGCTGTACGCCTACTACAAGCCCGCCCAGTTCAAGCTGACCACGGCCCGCGACCGGGTCTCGACCTATCAGTGGGGCCACTATCTGGGCCAGCACCACCACTGCGCCATCTGCGGCTGCCCGACCTATTCGGAGTTCCCCAGCTTCGACAGCGGCCAGCCCGACTTCGACGACCCGCGCATCAGCATCAACGCCCGCCTGTTCGTCGACTTCGACTGGGCCGCCCTGCCGGTGCGCAAAAACAACGGCAAGGCTTATTGAGGGGCGCGGCTCCGAACATCTCTTGTCTACACGTGTAATATGCGCCTAGGCTCCTCGTCATAAGGAAGAACGGGGAGACGTCGGGTCATGAAGGTTGTCCTGGTCGCGGCGGTGCTGGCCCTGTCCAGCGTCGGCGCATGGGCGGCGGAGACCGCCAATCCGCTGCTGGTCGCCCGTCCGCGCGGGGTGGAGACCGGGCAGCAGAGCCAGGCCCTGAAGATCGCCAAGCTGGACGTCGATGTCACCCTGGTGGGCGGCCTGGCCCAGACCACGATCTCGGCGCGCTTCGACAATCCGACGGCCCAGATCATGGAAGGCGACTTCACCCTGGCCCTGCCGGCCGGGGCGGTGGTCAACGGCTACGCCCTGGACGTCAACGGCCGCATGGTCGACGGGGTGCTGACCGGCAAGCGCCAGGCCAAGCTGGTCTATGAGGAGCGCGTACGGGCCGGGGTCGATCCGGGCCTGGCCGAGGTGACCGCCGACAACAGCTTCCACACCCGGGTGTTCCCGATCCTGCCGGGACGGGGCCGCACCATCCGCCTCAGCTATGTCAGCCCACTGGCCGCCGACGGAAGCTTCGACCTGCCGCTGTCGTCGTCGGCGGTGGTGGGCGAGATGAAGGTCGCGGTGGCCGCGCCGTCCGCCGTCGCCGCGCCGTCGCTGGCCGCGCCCGGCGGCCTGAAGCTGGACTGGACCAAGGACGCCGCCGGCGGCTGGACCGCCTTGGCCGCGGCCAAGGACGTCGCCCTGTCCGGCGCCTTGCGGGTGGGGCCGTGGAACGCGGCGGGTCCGCTGGAGCTGAGCCGCCACGCCAACGGCGAGCGGTTCTTCGAACTGCGCCTGCCGTTCGACGCCCAGGCCGCCACGGTGCGCCGCCTGCGCGTCTACTGGGACCGGTCGCGCTCGCGCACCGGCGACGACCTGGCGGCCGAGATCGCCGTGCTGCGCCGCTATGTCGAGGCCGCGCGCCCGGGGGCGGTGGACCTGGTGACCTTCGCCGACGACGCGCCGCGCGCGGTGACCCTGTCGGCCCCGACCGGCGAGGCCCTGGAGGCGGCGCTGAAGGCGGTGACCTACGGCGGCGCCAGCTCGCTGAAAGGCGTGTTCGCGGCCGGCGCCGGCCAGGCCGACACCTGCGTCGTGGTCTCGGACGGCCGCATGACTCTCGACGGCTGGGACGCGACGCCGCCGCCCTGCCGGACCTTCGCCCTGTCCAGCGCCAAGGGCGCGGACCGCAACTTCCTGGCCGCCCTGGCCGAGCGCGGCGGCGGGCGGCATGTCGACCTGTCGTCCGTGACCCCGGACGCCGCCCTGGCCCGCCTGACCGCGGCCGGGACGCCGGGCTTCAGCCTGAAGGCCGACGACGGCCAGGCCGTCGATTATCGCCTGGTCGCCGGTCCCGCCGGCCGCTGGTGGATCGTCGGCAAGGCACCGGCCGCCGGCGGCCTGGTGTTCACCGGACCCGGCGGCGCGCGCACTTTCCGCCTGGACGGGCCCGTGCGGGCCTTCGACGGCGCGGGCGTGCTGTGGGGCCGCGACGCGGTGGCCGGCCTGCTGGCCACCGACCGTCCCGACCGCGACGAGGCCCTGGCCCTGGCGCGGCGCTACAACGTGGCGACCGAAGAGGCGAGCTTCGTGGTCCTCGAGAACGTCCAGGACTATGTCGACGCCGGCGTCGCCCCGCCGTCCTCGGCCGGCGAGGCCCTGATCGACGGCTACCGCGCCGCCATGGTGGCGAAGAAGACGGCCGACGCCCAGGTCCAGGCCGCGCGCCTGGACAGGATCGTCGCGGCCTGGACCGCGCAGAAGGCCTGGTGGGACAAGACGTACAAGGCGCCGAAACCGAGCCCCGCGCGCGACGTCGTCCAGCCGCGCCCAGGCGTCGCCCCGCCCGCGGTCATGGCGGCGCCGATGGACATGGCGCCGTCGCTCCCGTCGCCGATGCCCACTCCGCCGCCTCCGCCGCCTCCGCCGCCGACGGCCTATTCGAGCGAGAGCGTCGAGGAGGTCGCCGTCACGGCCGCCCGGCGCCAGCAGTCGCAGTCCGTGGCCGTGGCCCGCGCCGCGGCTTCCTCGGACGCCGCGTCGGCGGAGTCCGAGCCGACGGAAAGCCGCATCGTCGTAGCCGCCGCCGCATGGAACCCCGACCGGCCCTATCTGAAGGCCCTGGCCGCGACCTCGGGCGAGGCCTGGCGTCCGCGCTACGCCGAACTGGAGAAGTCGTACGGCGACGCCCCGGCCTTTTATTTCGACGTCGCCGAATGGCTGGCCCGCTCGGAACGCAAGACCCAGGCGGCCGCCGTCGTGGTCAGCGCCCTGGACGTGCCCGGCGCCGACGCCAAGACCCTGATCATCGTCGCCGACCGCCTGCAGGCCTATGGCGACCTGGACCGGGCGATCTGGCTGCGCGAGCGGATGCTGTTCCTGGAGCCCGACCGTCCGCAGCCCCGCCGCGACCTGGCCCTGGCCCTGATCGCGCGCGGCGACCGCACCAGCGGCAAGGCCCGCGAGGCCGACTACCGCCGGGCGCTGGACCTGCTGAACGCCGTCGTCGTCCGCCCCTGGAACCGCGACTATGACGGCGTCGAGGTCATCGCCCTGATGGAGGCCAACCGCCTGATCGCCCGGATGAAGGCCCTGGGCCTGACCCAGGAGGTGCTGGACCCGCGCCTGGTGGCCCTGCTCGACGTCGATATCCGCGCGGTGCTGGAGTGGAACACCGACAAGACCGACATGGACCTGTGGATGGACGAGCCGACCGGCGAGCGGGCGATCTACAACAACCCCAACACCGCCATCGGCGGCCGGCTGTCCAACGACATGACCCGGGGCTTCGGCCCCGAGGAGTACCTGCTGCACCGCGCTCCCGACGGGACCTACGTGCTGAAGGTCAATGTCTACGCGGCCGACGTCCTCGACCCGAACGGCCCGAGCACGGTGCGGGTGCGCCTGTTCCGCGACTGGGGCCGCCCCAGCGAGAAGCAGGAGACCTTCACCATCGAGCTGAAGAAGGGCGACAACGGCCCGATGACGGTGGGCCGGTTCGAGATCGGGAAGAAGAAGTAAGGCCGACTCCGGCGAGCGGCGCCCCCTTCTCACCCGGGGGTTGTCGCTCGCCCGTGACAGCCTGCGGCTGCGGCAAAACTGTCATCAAGCTGTGAAATAGACGCGACGTCGGAACAACCGGCGCCGTGGAAGCGAGTCCCTGCGGCGCTCTTGCCTGTGGGGACGTCTGAATGTTGCTGAGATCCGCTAGCGTGGCGGCCATCGCCGCCTGCCTCATGTTCGCCGCGCAAGCGCACGCGGCGGACGCGCCGCCCGCGGCCGCGGACAGCAACGAAGTCGATCAGCTGGTCGTCGTCGGCAGCGGCCAGACCCGCTCGGTCTCGACCCTGCTGCCGTCGCAGCTGGACGTGCTGCCGCCCGGGACCAGCCTCCAGAAGTCGCTGAACCTGCTGCCGGGCGTCAGCGCCCAGTCGATCGACGCCCTGGGCGTCAACGAGCAGTCGCTGTCCCTGCAGGTGCGCGGCTTCAACACCACCCACCTGGGCTACACCCTGGACGGCATGCCGCTGGGTGACGGCGCCTACAACAACTACAACGGCCTGACCGTCAGCCGCGCCCTGATCTCCGAGAACCTGGGCCGCGCCGATCTGGCGACGGGCATCGCCGGCCTGGGCATCGCCTCGACCAGCAACCTGGGCGGCGCGCTGCTCTACACCTCCAGCGACCCGCACAAGGACTTCGGCGTCTCGGTCAACGGCACCGTCGGTAGCGAGGACTCCGCGCGCACCTTCCTGCGCATCGACAGCGGCGAGCACGGCGGCCTGTCGGCCTATCTGTCGGGCCAATACAGCCAGCAGGACCTGTTCGTGAACCAGGGCGCCTGGAACAAGTCGACGGGCAAGCAGCTGAACGGCAAGCTGGTCTACCGGATCGGCGAGGTCGCCAAGATCACGGCCTTCGCGGACGTCTCGCGCACCAACCAGGCCGACGACGCCTATCTGTCGAAAGACATGCTGGGCCGCCTCGGCTGGGACTGGGGCGGCTATGCGCCGGACTGGCAGTCCTATCTGGGCGTCGCCTACTGCTCGGTGACCGCCCCGACCGCGCCGACCAAGTGCGTCCCCGCGCCGTCGCCGCAGAAGAACGCCGACGTCACCTTCACCAACGGCCAGATCCTGCGTAACGACGAGCTGTACTACGTGGCCGGCGACTTCAACATGACGCCGTCGCTGCTGCTGCACGTGCAGGTCTACAACCACACCGACAAGGGCGCGGGCAACAACTGGATCACCGGCTGGTCCACCCAGGGCACGACGTCCACGGCCGACGACCTGCCGGTCCAGATCCGCGACACGCGCTACACCATCGACCGCACCGGCGTGGTCGCCAGCCTGGGCTGGACCGTCGGCGTCCACCACATCCAGGGCGGCCTCTGGCTGGAAGACAACACCAGCAGCGCCGCGCGCTACATCTGGACCAACGTCACCGGCCCCTTCAGCCTGGCCCGGTTCCTGGACGGCACGCCCAACACCGCCCAGTGGGTGCAGCAGACCGACTGGACCACCCAGCAGTTCTATCTGCAGGACACGATGACCCTGCTGGACGACGCCCTGAGCATCGATTTCGGCTTCAAGAGCACCGACGCCAAGTCGGACGCCCAGGCCATCCGCGGCATCGCCCTGGCGGCCCCGCCGGCGTCCAGCCAGTTCGCCAGCGGCGTGCTGCACGCCAAGGACAACTTCCTGCCTGAAGTCGGCGCGCGCTGGCGCATCGCGCCCGGCCACGAGGTGTTCGCCAGCTACGCCGAGAACATGGCCATGTTCCAGGGCGGCTTCAAACTGGGCCCGCAGTCGGTCTCGCAGGCCGTCTGGGACGCCCAGGGCAAGTACCTGAAGCCCGAGACCTCCAAGAGCTTCGACGCCGGCTACCGCTATGTCAGCGGCCCGCTGCAGGTCTCGGCCTCGGCCTACCTCGTGGATTTCGACAACCGCCTGCTGCAGTACAATCCCTGCCCGACCAACCAGCAGCAGAACCCGGGCTGCGGCAACTCCTTCCACAACGCCGGCAGCGTCACCAGCAAGGGCCTGGAAGTGGGCGTGCTGTGGAAGCCGCTGGCCTGGATGGACTGGTACAACTCGGTCTCGCTGAACAAGACCACCTACGACGACGACCTGAACTGGTGCACCACCACCTGCGTGGTCAAGGAAACGTCCGGCAAGCAGCAGGTGGATACGCCCAAGCAGATGCTGGCCAGCTCGCTGACCCTCCGGCACGACGGCTTCTGGGCCACGCTGCAGGGCAAGTACACCGGTCGCCGCTACTACACCTACACCAACGACCAGAGCTTCGGCGGCTACACCACCTTCGACCTGGGCGTGGGCTACAAGTTCGACGGCGCCAGCTTCGCCAAGGGCGCGAAGGTGACGCTGAACGTCACCAACCTGACCAACAAGCGCTACGCGTCGAACTTCGACAGCAGCGTGTTCGCGCCGGACGACGCGGCGGGCAGCATCCTGGTGTTCCACGCCTCGGCCCCGCGGCAGGTCTTCGCCACGGTGGGCTTCGACTTCTAGGCGTCCACGCGCCCGCGCGAACCCACCATCGGCGGGCGGCTTAGCGGTCGCCCGCCGCTCCATGTTCAAGGAGACCCCGATGCGCCGTTCGATCTTGCTGGCTCTCGCCGCCGCGACGCTCGCCGGCGCCGCCCAGGCGCAATCCCCGGCCTACCTCGTCAAGCATTGGAGCCAGGCGGCGGGCGACGAGACCGTCACCTTCCAGGGGCGGACCTTCGTCAACCACGGCCTGGTCGCCGTGGGGCGGCTGGACGCGGCCACGCGGGACTTCAAGGGCGACACCCTGGGCTCGTTCTCGGGCATGGCCCTGCGGTCCTGGCGCCGCCTGGCCGACGGGACCTACGAGGGCCAGCTGCTGACCCTGCCGGACCGGGGCCCCAACGGCGTCGGCTCGGTGGCCGGCACGGTCGACTACGCCAACCGGCTGCACGCCCATCGCCTGACCCTGGCCGGCGGCAAGCTGACGATCACCCCGACCGGGGGCTTCCTGCTGAAGGACCAGACGGGCCAGCCGTTCACCGGCAAGGATCCCGGCCCCAACGTGCTGACCCGCGACGGCGTGCGCTATCCCTCGCCCGCGACCGGGGAAGACGCGGGCAAGATCAGCCTGGACTCCGAGGCCGTGGCCTATCTGCCGGACGGCGCCTTCTACGTCTCCGACGAGTACGCGGCGGGCATCTACCTGTTCGACAGGACGGGCCGGCAGATCGGCGCGATCCAGGCGCCGCCGGCCCTGTTGCCGATGCGCAAGGGCCAGCTGGACTTCACCGCCGAGAGCGCGCCGACCACCGGCCGGCGCAACAACCAGGGGCTGGAGGCCCTGGCCGTCACGTCCGACGGCAAGCGCCTGGTCGCCATCCTGCAGAGCGCCACGATGCAGGACACAGCCGGCTCGAACGCGGCCACCCGCAACAACACCCGCGTCCTGGTCTACGACATCTCCAAGAGCCGCACGCCCAAGGCGCCGATCGGCCACTACGTGCTGCAGCTGCCGGTCGTGCGCGAGAGCGGCGACGGCCAGGCCGCCGACGTCACCGCCGCCCAGTCCGAGATGCTGGCCCTGAACGACCACCAGTTCCTGGTGCTGGCCCGCGACGCCAACGGCCGGGGCAAGGGCTCGACCAAGGCGTCGGTGTTCAAGGCCGTCCTGCTGGTCGACACGACCGGCGCGACCAACCTGGCGGGCGGGCCGTACGAACAGGGCGTCCAGCCCGTCGCCGCCGACGGCGCGCTGGCGGCCGGCCTGACGCCGGTCAGGCAGGCCGAGCTGGTGAACCTGCTCAACCCCGTCCAGCTGGCGCGGTTCGGCATGAACCTCTCGACCGCCCCGTCCGACCGGTTCAGCCTGTCGGAGAAGTGGGAAGCCATGGCGCTGGCGCCGGCGCTGGACCCGGCCGCGCCGAACGACGTCTTCCTGCTGGTCGGCAACGACAACGACTTCCTGACGGCCAAGGGCCAGGTCAACGGCCAGGCCTTCGACGCGGGCCTGACCAACGACAAGGGGGCGGGCGAGGGCGACAACGACAGCGTCATCCTGGTCTATCGCCTGACCCTGCCGGCCGGCGCGCCAGGCGCGCCCTAGGCGGCCTTGCCGAACGCCTCGACCGCGTCCTTCAGCAGGACGGGATTGATCGGCTTGTTCAGCACCTTCACGTCCTCGAAGCCCTGGCGCGGCAGGGCGCCGTAGCCGGTGGCGAACACGAACGGGATGCCGGCGGCGCGCAGGCGCTCGGCGACCGGGAAGACCATGGTCCCGCCGATGTTGACGTCCAGCACCGCCCCGTCCAGGGCCGGCGGCGGCGCGACCGCGTCCTTCAGATAGGCCAGGGCGTCGTCGACCGCGCCGAACGAGCCGGAGATCTCGCAGCCGAAATCGGTCAGCAGGTCCTCGACCATCAGGGCCACCAGGGCCTCGTCCTCGACGATCATGATGCGCGGAGGATGGGCGGTCATTCGGGCGTCCTCGCGATCGGGCCGGCCACGATCCGGTCGGACAGCGGCGCGCGCAGCCAGTAGGTCAGGCCCTTGGGCTGGTAGGTCAGTTTGGCCTCGCCGCCCAGGTCGCGGGCCACGCCGCGCTCCAGCAGCTTGGTCCCGAAGCCCTGGCGCTTGGGCACGAACACCGGCGGGCCGCCGCGTTCGACCCATTCCAGCACGAGGTTCCGGACCCCTTCCACCTCCTCGATCCGCCAGACCACGGTGACCTGGCCGCTGGCCGCCGTCAGGGCCCCGTGCTTGGCCGCGTTGACCATCAGCTCGTGCAGGGTCATGTGCAGCGCCACCGCGGTTTCCGCCGTCAGCGAGATGGCGGGGCCGCGCGCCGAGAAGCGCGGGTCGGCCAGGCCGCCGAACGGCTGCAGCGCGGCCTCCAGCACGTCGCGCAGGTCGGTGCGGCCCCAGGCGCGGCGGGTCAGCAGCTCGTGGGCCCGAGACAGGCCCATCAGCCGGGACTCGAACGACTCGGCGAAGTCGGCGGGCGAGGGGGCGGTGCGCAGGGTCTGGCGGGCGATCGACTGCACCGAGGCCAGGGTGTTCTTCACCCGGTGGTCCAGCTCGCGCAGGAGGAAGGTGCGCCGCTCCAGGGCCTCGTTCAGCGAGGCGTAGAGGTTGGCGTTCTCGATGGCCGCCGCCGTGGCCCGGGCCATGGCCTCCAGCTTCATCACCGTGTCGACCGACGGCGTCTGGCCCACGGCCCAGTAGGCGCCGATCGCGGCGATGGGGTCCTTGGCGCGCACCGGCGTCATCACCAGGCTTTTGACGAAGGTCGGGCGATAGGCGTCGTGCGGGATGCGGTCGTCCAGGTAGATGTCGGGGATCACCACCGTCTGGCCGTGGATCATGGCCCAGCCCGAGATGCAGGCGGTCATCGGGAAGCGCTGGCCCTTCCACATCGGGCCGATGGCGTCCTCGTCCAGGTACCAGCACAGGTCGCCGTCGCGCAGCACGAAGCAGACGCCGTCGGCCCCGGAGATGCGCCGGGCGGCCGAGCGGACGACCGCGGCGACATCCTCGATGGTGCGCGTGGCCGACAGCGCCTCGATCGTTTCGACCAGGGTGATCAGGGCGGCGTGGTCGGCCTGTTCCGAACGCTCGGCGTTCGCGACGTTTAACACTCTTGGCGTCCCAGATACGCGTGTCCCCGAGCCGCCAGCCTAGCATCGGCCGATGTCGCGGCAAGGTGGAGTCTATGCTTAACGCTCGTCGAACGCGGTCATCCGGCGCCCCGCCGGAGAAACCGCGCGTTCAGTCGGCGGGCAGTTCCTCAACGACTTCAAGGCGCGAAGCGTTGGGACCCTGGGACAACTCCCGCGACAATCGGTCGCGATCCAGCGCCCCCTCCCAGCGGGCCACGACAAGCGTGGCCACGCCGTTGCCGACGAAGTTGGTCAGGGCCCGGCACTCGCTCATGAACCGGTCCACGCCCACCAGCACGGCCAGGGCGGCGATGGGGATGTCGGGCACCACCGCCAGGGTCGCCGCCAGGGTGATGAAGCCCGCGCCCGTCACCCCGCTGGCCCCCTTGGAGGTCAGCATGGCCACGCCCAGCAGGCTGGCCATCTGCAGGAAGCTGAGGTGGGTGTTGGTGGCCTGGGCCAGGAACAGGGTGGCCAGGGTCATGTAGATATTGGTGCCGTCGAGATTGAAGCTGTAGCCCGTGGGCACCACCAGCCCGACCACCGATTTCCGGGCCCCCAGCCGCTCCAGCTTCTCGATCAGCTGGGGCAGGGCGCTTTCCGAGCTGCTGGTGCCCAGCACGATCAGCAGCTCTTCGCGGATATAGGCCAGGAACTTCAGGATCGAGAAGCCGCAGGCCCAGGCGATGGCGCCCAGCACCACCAGCACGAAGACCAGGGCGGTGACGTAGAAGGTGGCCACCAGGGCGCCCAGCTGGATCAGGCTGTGCACGCCGTACTTGCCGATGGTGAAGCCCATGGCCCCGAACGCGCCCAGCGGCGCCAGCTTGACCACCACGTGGATGATCCCGAAGAACAATCGGGCCAGGTCGCTCATGCCCGCGGCCATCCGGTCGCCGAACTCGCCCATGCGGGTGCAGGCGAAGCCCGTCAGGACGGCGATCACCAGCACCTGCAGCAGGTTGCCCTCGGCGAAGGCGCCGAAGAAGGTCTCGGGGATCAGGTGCAGCAGGTAGGCGACCAGCCCCTCGCCGTGATGGGCCTTCTCCAGGTAGCCGGCGGCGATCTTGGGATCGAGGTGGGCCGGGTCGATGTTGAAGCCGTGGCCAGGCTGCAGGATGTGGCCGACCAGCAGGCCCACGAACAGGGCCAGGGTCGAGACCACCTCGAAATAGACCAGCGCCTTCACGCCCACCCGGCCGAAGGCCTTGATGTCGCCCATGTGGGCGATGCCGCCCGCCACGGTCAGGAAGATCACCGGGGCGATCACCAGCTTGACCAGCTTGATGAAGGCGTCGCCCAGCGGCTTCAGCTGCACCCCGACGTCCGGCCACAGCGCCCCGACCAGCACGCCCAGGGCGATGCCGATCAGCACCTGGACATAGAGCGTCTTCAACGGCCGCAGCAGACCCATGGCGTATCCCCCCTTTGAACGACGCCGCGGCGACCCGTGAAGCTTTTCCGGCCCGGGGTTCGCATGCCCGGAAACTTGCGCTATGCACCCTGACCCGCGCAAGCGTGGCCCGGTAGCTCAGCAGGATAGAGCAGCGCTTTCCTAAAGCGAAGGTCAGGGGTTCGAGTCCCTTCCGGGCCGCCAGGCGGCTGTCGTTGCAACCTAACGCGTACCCATTTCCAACTTAAGACCGTCAATAATGCGAGGCGGTCGCAAGTGGTGGGGCGTGAAAGCTCCGCGGGCGACTGACCTGCGCCAGCGCAAGACCGTGGACTGACATGCGTCCCGACGCTCGCCCTGGGCGCTCAGGGGCGAGTGTCGTCCGCGACCGGCCGCCCGAAGTCAGCACCAGTAAACGCGGCCGTTCTTGAGCCAGAAGTGCGAACAGCATCCCGACTTCAACCATACCGAGGGCGAAAGTGACGGGTGGCCGAGTTGGTCAATTTCAACCGACCAGCGTGGCTTAGCCGCCGGCAACAGCATGAGTTCGATGGTGCGGCCACAGCCGCAGGGACACCTCAGCCCAACGCACCAATCTTGGCCATCCTCGCGAGCCAAGAAGAGGTCTCGCCCCCGAAGGACCGACGGAAGAGAATCCCCTTCCACCGTCTTGATCCGGCGTGGCGGGCAAACGCTCGACCAGAAGCGGATCCACTTCGACGAACCGATCACAATGCCCCCGCCGGCCGCGCCAATCGCGGCAAGCCCAGGAGCGGCTCTTGGGCACCGACGGCGAGAATGGGATTGGCGGACCGGCCAAAATCGTCTTCCGCCATCAGCGTTTCATCACCGACAGCAAGGCTGAACCGGGTCTGGGCGTAGAGCCGATTGGGTTCGTGCCTGAACGGATATTGCCTGGCGATGAACTCAAGTACGCACGCAGATGCGGCGCGCATGTTGAGCGCGATGACCGCCGGTGCCTCCTCGACAATGCCCTTGATGTATCCGGCGTCGATTTGTTGTTGGTGCCCGACTGGATCAGCCTTCCGATCATATTCGGCTTGCAGCGTATCGGCCGTGTAGATGCGGCGATCCTTCAAGGTTGAACCACCGGGTTGGACATAATCGATGCGTCCGCAGACGTCCGCGATCTGCGCCCCCTTCGGTGACATCCGCGTCGGAATTGTCACGCCAACGTCAAACAACGGGATGGCGAAAGCAGCGGCGATCCGATCGGCGAGATGCCTCGCCTCAAGCGTATCGACGCAGGAGAAGAGGACATCGCCCTGGCTGGCGGCGAGAACCGCGTCGCGTTCGGCGATCGACATCGGAACCGCCAAAGCGACGTCCTCACCCCGGTAGGTGGCGACGGCGTCAGCAAACATCCGCGCCTTATTGCGCTCGGCGTTAGCGTCCGCAGTGGTCGCGTTGAGAATTCGATTGAGGTTTTTGAGTTCGACGAGATCGAAATCGATCAGGACGACACGACCAAAGCCAAGCCGGGCGACCTGTTCAGCAATGATCGAGCCCGTGCCCGACACGCCAATCACCACCGCCGTCAAGCGGGCCAACTCCGAGGTCATGCCAGCCGTGAACGCGATGGGACGTGGGGCGGGGCCGGTGAGAGTCGCGCCGTCGCACCACCAGATGCGGATGTCGTCGCCGATCACCATGGCCGCGCTGATCGGCGTGACCTTCATCGCCCGATTGTAGAGACGGGCGCGAACAGAACCATCGGGGGTCATGATAGCCGAACCGTGCGCCTCGCCGTAGGCCTGAAAAATGCAGGGCAGCAGTTCGCGGTCGCTACGATCGTCCGCCTCGGAGAAGTCAAACAGCCCCCCGGGATGCGAATGGATGGGGACCAAGACATGCCCCTCGTCCTCGCCGACGGCGATCGCCTGCTCGACGAAGTCACTGGGCCAGGTAATGGTGTCCACCGTCCGCTGTTTACAGGCGTCATGCGGCACCAGGATCACGTGCTTCACGATCAGCCGGAGCCTAGGTCCGGGCGTGCGAGCGCACACCAAGACCGCCGCGGCTTCCAGCCCGTCCCCGGGGAAGAGATGGGCTTGAAGATCCGCATGGAGCGATCCGGGAAAGGCCAGACAGGTCCAGGCGATCATGCGACCACCTCCTTTTCAAGAGCCTGCTCAACCAGCGCCAGTTGCGTGACGATGTTATCGATGTTCGGGTCCCACTGAACCGGCGTGCGGTATCGCGACCAGCCGGTGTAGACCCGGCCGGCAATCTCGCTGTCGGGGCGCGGATTGGGGATTTGGCGCCCGTTGGTCAGCTTCAGCGGCGGATAAGTGAAAAAGCCGTAGATCGCCGCGCCGGGATAGTCCGGCGGGATTTCGAGCGCGAGGATGACCCGGTCAACCTCGTAGCCCGGCAAGACCGGGTAGTTGTGAATCAGCAACCAGCGGCGCTGCCCTTCAACGACCGTCTCCCACCGCAGGCCAAGGCGATTGAGATGGGCTTCGTCGACGGCCAGGAGCGCGAACGCACGGCTCGGCTGCGCGGGCGCTTCACCGTTGTTCACGTCGTCCTTCATCAGCCGCAGCTTCTCGATCCCGGGAGTGCGCAGGTCGACCACGTCGTCGGCGCTGATCGGGACGGCGGGCGCCCGCACCACCTTCAGGATGATGCGCCAGTCCTTGGGGTCGAAGCCGGCCAGGACAAGCGCGTCACGGGCGATGATTGTCGGCGTCGACAGCGTCAGCGGGACACCATGGACATTAAGGGTCCAGGTCTGCTTTTCCAGGCGCAGGTGCTCAACGCCCTCCTTGGAGATGTCCACGATCACGTCATCATCCAAGACCACCGGCCCGTGGGGGCCATCCAGGACCAACTGCTCGTTCGGCTTGGCCTTGGCGAGGAACTTGATATGGCGCGCAGCGAGCGTCTTGTAAGGCCAAGCGAGTTCCAGACGATCGACGAAGACACGGTTCAGAGCGCTGGCGCCGGTAAGCACGAAGAACCGCTCGACGCCCGAGGCGGTGAGATCGACCGTTTCGTTCATGCGCAGCGATTCAAGTTCTCCAGTCGGCAGGTGCTGCAGAACCACCACATCATCGGCGGGGCGGATGCCGGCGGCTTCGACGATCTGCGAACCGACGACCTTCGCATCAGCGATATACGCCGTGGCGAAGTTGAACTCGGCATCGCCCGTCTCGATCGCAAATCCGCCGGCGACGACACCATCGACAAGGGGCTCTTCGGCCTTGGCTTCAATCATAACATTGGTCCTTTCCGACCCTACGGCGCCATCAAAGGCGACAGTGAAAATGTGAGTTCCACATCCGGGAACCCACATGCAAACAGCTGCCACAACGACGCGAGGAGCGCAATATGCGTTCCCGCATGTGGAACCAATTTTCTTGCGCTACTACTGCGGGTATGCAACGGTGCATGAAGATCATGGGTACGCTCCGACTCGCATCCGCCGCCGGGGGGCGAAGCACGGATGCGAACGCGCGAGCACTCGGCGCGCTTTGCGCAGAACTGATCGATGCGAGTTGGAAGTCAGTTGAAGACGTGCGTGCTGCGTACCCAAGCGCTCTGGTCGATGGCGCGAATGTCACCATCGTCGTGGGGCCGCAGTGCTTCGTTCGGCTCGTGGTGAACTACAGCACAAGCATCATCTTGATCGTCGGCGTGGACTCAGTGGCAAGAACCGAGCAACGTCCGACGCGCGGAAGAGGTAAGGCGAATTGACGATCACACCTATTCGCTCGGACGCCGACTACGAGGTCGCGATGAAACAGGCGAGCAGCCTGATCACGAAGACCGACCGGGCGTCAGTTGATCAACTCGAAGTGCTGCAAATGCTCATCGAGCGCTGGGAGGCCTCGAAGATGCCTCCGATGGCCACGACGGCGGCGGACGCCATCCGATTCCGTATGGATCAGGCTGGGCTAAAGCCGCGCGATCTAGCGCCGTACCTTGGTTCTAAATCACGCGTTTCCGAGATTTTGACCGGTCAGCGGCAGCCGACCGTCGATCAAATTCGCGCTCTACATCAGCACCTTGGAATTCCTATCGCCTCTCTTATCGGCCCGATCCGGCATGAGCCCCCCAAACGCGCCTCCACGGGATCTCAGAGTGCGATCGAGAAGCTGCGGAGCCTGGGCTTCCTCAAACCGAAAGAAACCTGGGACGCGTTCCTGGCGCGCACCACGAACCTGTCTCCGGCAATGGCGATGTTGAGGAAGACACGGACCGATAGGACTAACGCCAAAACGGACTTTGCCGCGCTTGAGGGGTGGTGTGGCGCCGTTCTTCTGAAGGCCGAAACCGCAGACATTCCGTCGAAGCGAAAGAAAGCTCTAACGGGGAAAGACGCTCGACGCCTGGCCGCGCTGAGTGTCCATGATGACTGGCCAGAGCGGCTCAAAGCAGAACTGGCGGCGCTTGGGATTGTTTTTGTTGTTCTAGAGCACCTGCCAGGAACCTTCTTGGACGGCGCGGCCATTTGCCGGCACGACGGCACACCGATCATCGCGATGACTTTGCGCCACGATCGTCTAGACAACTTCTGGTTTACGCTTTTACACGAATTCGCACATGTGTGCTGTCATCTGGGACCGAACGTATCGGTCATCCTGGATGATCTTGAGGTCAGCAGCTCAGATCAGATCGAAGCGGAAGCCGACGCGTTCGCGCGCAATGCTCTAATTCCTGACTCTCTATGGGCGTCTCACGCCTCGCCGGAGATGTCGTCCGAAGACATCATCGAGCTTGCGGAGCACGCCAAAGTCCATCCTGCGGTCGTCGCCGGCCGCTGGCGCTTTGAACACAGCGACTATCGAAAGTTCAGCCGACTGCTGGGACGCGGCGAGGTACGCGCGTCGCTCCTTCCAGAAACTTAGTGTTAGGCGACATCAACCCCGAAGCGTTGGCCTTAGGCCAGAGTCTCAGCGTGCATCAAGGCCGCACCGCAGCCGGCGAAGGTCCTCACTGCATCGACGCTGCACCCGACGCATAAGGCCGGGAGACTGGCGCGCCTGTCGCCGTCCACCGCGCTGCCTTCGGTGGAATCCAGCCATTGGCGACAATTGTCTCAGCGGCATTTTGACTGGACTGGGACATCATGTGTCTCCCGTTGAGGATGCAGGGCTTACGGCGCAAATCGCGCCGCAAACCCGACGGCCGTCGGCGAGACCGAAGAAGGCGCAGAATACAGCCGGGTACCATTGATAGCGAACCGCATCAGAAGCCCCGAACTCAATATGATGCTGCTCACCGGCTCGGTTAGCCCTTCCCCTGCTGACACGAGATGACAGCCGAACCAGAGCAGGCCTAATTGACCACCCTCCGAGGTTGTGCGCCCTGAATATTATAGTGCAAGCTCCAGTTTGGAGCGGTGATCACATCCCGCTGGATTCGATGGTGGCGGGAGGCGGCGGGGACAGTGTGAGTGATCAGCCAGGGAGCGTCGCAAGACCTTTTGACAAAGAAGCCGCGCTCAAGCGGACCATACGACGCCATTTCAAAACTCTGGGCTTCACCAAGAACTCGGAGGGCGAATTGGTGCTGCCCGGGGAGGGCAAGACAGTTGTCCGCCAGTTGCATCGCGCCCAGCGCCGCAGTCGGCTGCAGGACGCCCAGCCGTTTTTGGAGCGCGCGCTTCCGCGGGCTTTGCCCTATTTCGCCGATGGGGCGGAAATCGACGTCAATCACGTCCGATTGACGCTGCGTGTCGTGAAATCCGATACACTTGAAGCGGATATCTTCCGGGTCGCGACCATGACGTGGTCGGTTCCAGTCTCGGTAGGGTTTGGCCGCCGGATGCGGTACCTGGTCTGGGACGAGGCGCACGACCGGCTGGCAGGTGTGATCGCCCTGGGCGATCCGGTCTACAATCTGTCCGTCCGCGACCATGCGATTGGTTGGACCGTGCATGATCGCGCCGAGCGCCTAGTTGGCTTGCTCGACGCTTACGTGCTCGGAGCTGTGCCGCCCTACAGCTTCCTCCTGGGCGGCAAGGCAGTCGCGTGTCTGATCCGTTCCCGCGACGTCTATGACGACTTTAAAGCCAAGTACGGCACAACGGTGGGCGTGATCTCCAAGACGGAGAAGTCCGCAAATTTGCTCGCCGTCACGACCACGTCGTCCATGGGCCGATCGTCGGTCTACAACCGCCTGCGGCTTGAGGGCGAGCCGTACTTCGAGCGCATCGGCTTCACGATCGGCTGGGGTCATTTCCACATCACCGACGCGCTGTTCGAGCAGATGCGCGATTTTCTACGCGAACGTGACCATGCCTACGCTGATCGCCACGAGTTTGGCGAGGGACCCAATTGGCGGCTCAGGACGATCCGGGCGGCGTTGAAGGCCCTCCGGATCAACGAAACGGTCTTGAAGCATGGCATCCAGCGCGAGGTGTTTGTCGCCAAGTTGGCAACCAACGCCTTCGACGTATTGCACAACGGCCAGGCAGAACCCGACATCACCGGACTGCGAACGGTCGCTGAAATCTCGGACATGGCGGTGGCACGCTGGATGGCCCCGCGCGCGGAGCGTGGCGAAATCGACTATCGCAGTTGGACGCGCGCGAAGATCCCGCGCCTGATCCGCGGCCTGGTCGAACTCCCTGGCGCCGACCTTCGCCGGACTGGATAGGTCCCCGATGCTGGATACCCTCCAAATCCAGCTTGAAGCGCACTTCGCGGCGCTGGCCGATCTGCGAAGGCCGGCGGGCTATCCCGTCTACGCCATAGAGCATGGCCAGACCGAGGACATCATCCGGGCAGCGCGCGAGGCGGCGTCACTGGAACACCGCACCTACGGGCTTCGTCGCCAACATTGGCTGGTGTGGGTCACTTTGGCCGCGGAAGCGGGCTACGGCTACGACGGTGACGAATATTGGCCGTCGTTGGAACTCACAGCTGGAGCCTGGCGCGCCCAGACGGACCGCCAAGTGCTCCGCGCTTGGTTTGAGCGGTTCCAGCGAGAGTTCGCTGGCCCCACCCCAGAAGGGCGCTGGGCGCAGCACTTTAGCATAATCGCGTGGCCGATCGCCGGCGCTCTATTGCCCAAGTATCTTCAAGGCCATTTCGCCCGCCATCTCTTCCATATCCGCTATGGACTCAGCCGGCTCGCCGACGCGGGCGCCGACGAGATCGGCGCCTATCTGGCCGCGACAGGCGACCAGCGGTCGGCGCGCTATGACGATTTCTTGGAACAGACCGATCTGACGGGTCGGATCGTGCTGGCGCTTCGCGACGAGGATCTGAACGAACTCGTACCACGGATCATTCCAAACACCCTGTCGCGCATCGTGGCCGACCTTGAGGGGCGGCGAGAAGCCGGCGAGTTCCTGCGCGCGGCGCGGCAAGTTCTTCGGTCGGCGCGCGGAGTCGCCGCGTCGACGCTCGCCGGTGACGGCAAACCCCGGTCGGGCTTGGCGAAATCAGACGACATGGTTCGGCCCCCACGCCTGGTGGCTCGTGTCGCGGATGGGGCCACCCAGCTTGGCCTGCACATGCCCGACTTTGCCGCAGCGTTTAAAAAGGCCGCACTGGCCCCAGCGGCCCTGGGCCGGATGAGGGTCCGACAGCACGGCGAAACCGAGCGCTGGGCTCCGGGTGCAGTCCTGCTCTCATGGTCCAACCGCGAGGTTCCGCTGGTAAGCTTTCCCGAAGCGGGCGACTCGGCGATCGAGTTGGAGGGCGCATCGGGTGCCGTGCTCCCGCTCCTTGCACCGCTGATCACTCTCGAAGACCGTCCGTTGTGGCTGTTGCGGCGCCACGAAGACAATGCGTACCGACAGGTCGCCGGCAATCAAGTCCGGCCTTCCCAAGGCTACGTGGTGGTGGCGCGCGGAGCCGTTCCGGCCGAACTCGCTCGTTCCTTGGCCATGCGTTCGACGACCACGGGTTTGACGGGTGCCTTCGCCTACGCCTTCAAAACCCCGCCATCGATTTCACAGGCCTATCGGACCGCGCTGAAGCAGCTGGGTCTCGGCTATTCGCTTCGAGCGCGGGTCGAACCTCTTGGCCTCAACCCTGTCGTCCGTCGCGACTTCGACGGCCCGAGCTGGGCGGCCGGCGAGGAAGTGATGTTGCGGCTCACTGCGGATTTTCCGGCCGCAGAATTCATCCTCGACTTGGACGCTGGCGGCCGGAGTCGCTTAGCAGCGGCCGACGCCGCGATCCTTGTGTCGCTGGGCGCCCTACCCGTCGGCCGCCATACCCTCAGAATTTCGGCCGTTGCCCGCAACGCGACCGCAGACGGCGCCATCGACGTCAGCCCTGTTGCTTTCGATTTCGAAGTGTTCGAACCGCGTCCCTGGACCGACGTGGCGTCGGAGCGGGCGGGCTTTCGCGTTCTCCTGGACCCAGCCAATGCGAGCCTCGAAAACGTGCTGACCGGTCACGCCGCAGTGTCGCTCTATGGCCCGTCTGGGCGGCGGGTTAACTGGCGTCTGGAGACGATAGACGCCAGCGGCCAGGTCGCGGGTGGCGGCCCGCTCACCCAGATTTCCCTGCCCATGGGCGAGAATGGGTTCGCACCCGCCCTACGCCGCCTCAAGGAGTATTCGGACGCTATCGACGCCGCCCACCGCGTGGATCTGGTTGCGGAGCTGGATGAACTCGGGCGACAGACCGTCCGGTTCCCGCACCGCGTCGAACCGCTGCGGTGGAGCCTTGACCCGGTTCGGCAGCATTTGCGACTGATCGACGAGACGGCCCACGACGAGGACGTTCGCGTGACGCGGATTGACGTCGCCTCACCAGCCCGTTTCCGCACCGCCAACGCCAGCGATCTTGTCGCCGGCATCGACATGCCAGGTCCCGGGGCGCTCTACAGCGCCACCTACAAAGGCGAGCGTTACATAGCATTTGCGTCAGTTCCGGTCACCGAGCGCCTCTCCGCCTTTTCCGAGCTCGGCTTGCGCCAGGACTGCAGTCCTGGCTCAGACGAACCCGCGCCAGCGGTTGTGACGCTGGTCGCAGCACTGCAGCACTGGCGACGCGCCCGTCCAATCGGGCGCCTGGCCGCCGTTCGGAAGACCCAGACCCTGGCCGGCCTCTACGCCGAATTGCGGCGCACGGCCTGCGGTGCAAATTGGACGGCTTTGCTTGGGACTGTTGCGACACCGACCTTGGAGCGAGCTCAAGGGGGCGTCGGCGGATCACCAGGCTTTGGGTGGCGGATGCGGACGACCGACTGGGTGAATTTGCCCTGGCCCCGAGTCCGAGCGGAGCTCTTCCGTCACGCGCAGCACTACAGCATCACCTCTGATCGAGACTTGGCGAATCAGGCGGCCACCTTGGCATTCAGACCTTGGAGATACCGGCCGCCCGCTGGCCTCAACCCTGCTGAAGCGATCGGACGCCTGCTCGCTGTCCGTCCGCTGGTTCGAGGCGCGTTCCTCGCCCAGGCGACAGCCCCCGCAATCAAGGGGGCGGTCGCGGCATGATTCAGTTGCTGACCCTCGCCGGCGTCCTCACCAGGACAGCGCGCGCCCTGGCTCTCAGCGGGCCAGGTGTTTCGCCGGAGGCGCTCGCTGCTCAGTCGCTGCGCCGGGCAGTCTCGGCGCTTGCGCCTTGTTCCCGAGCGGACGCGCTCCACTTCGCGCGTGAACCGCTGGTCGGCGTCATCGGCGAAGATGGCGAATGGTACGACGCAATCCTCGACGCCCTTATTGCCTACGGGGATGTTCTTGAGGTGACGCCGCAGGATGGCGACGCCTGGCGCACCGGCAGTTTGGTCCTGCGCCCAGCACCCCCGAGCTTCGTGCGGCGGAGCAACGGCGATCTGATCATTTTGGGCGTGGCTGGTGATCAACCGACCGCATTGCTGGGCGACCTTGCAGCCCATGTGCAGCACCAAGGCCCCTTGCGCAGCCTGCGGCAGCCGATGGCCGCTACGGTGATCGACCATTTGAAGGCGCTAGGCCTTGTCGAACTCCCCGAGACAGCATGGCTGCGCGCGCCCGTCAGCACCTCGGCCAGGAGCTATTCCGACTCTAGCCGCGGCGAGCTGTCAAAGACGCCGCTGGCGACTGCGCCGGTGGAGGGTTTGACCCTCATTGATCCCGAAAGTCCCGTGACCTTCTATGCGGGCCGTTGGCGCCCGCCCGCGTCGAACGACACGGGTGTCTTCGTGGCGCGGCGCCAGCAACTGTTCGGTGTGCGGCCTTGGTGCCTGGTCGAGCTGGAGCGCGGCGAGCCCAGACGGCTTCACGATCTCGTCCCGACTGACAATTGGGAGCGGCCGTGCGATTTGGCCTGGCGTATCCAAGCCGCCTTCGACGCCACCGCCAACAGCCCTCAGCAGGTCAGGCCTTCGACCTCCGGCGAGGACGTGGATTTGGCGTTCTTCTCGCCGTTGCCGGCCTTCGCCGAGCGACGACTGGCCGTCAAAGGGGACAAGTCGTCCCGCGCTGGCTGCCTCTTCGCCTACACTGTTCCAGCGGCCGCCGCAGCCGACGAGCTCGCTGCGCTATCCGAAAAACTCTGGCTGACAGAAGCGCAATGATCTCGCCGGTGGGGCTCAAATGACCGCGACCATTCAAGAGACGATCGAGGCGCTGCAGCGCACCTTGCTGGGCTATATCGAGGCGACCTATCACGTCGCCGATCCGTCCGTCGTGCGCCAGCGCCGCCAGTTGCTCGAAGAGATCGGCGGCATCTTCCAGAACCCGTTCCTGGAATCCACGCCGCGCTATCAGACAGGCAAGCGCTATGCGGAGATGGCGAACCTACCGAAGGGCGCACGCGACCTCTACATGCGGCTCTCCGATCCTTCTGCGGGCAAACCACTGCTGTTCGATCCGCCCTACATCCACCAGGCCGAAGCCATCGAAGGCATTCTGGTGGAGCTCAGAAACCTGATGATCATGACGGGGACCGGCTCCGGCAAGACCGAGTCATTCCTACTGCCGATCATCGGCAAGCTGGCGGTCGAGGCCCACGACAAACCGGAGCAGTTCGCCAAGCATCACGCCGTTCGCGCCATGGTGCTCTATCCGATGAACGCCCTGGTCAACGACCAACTGGGCCGGCTGCGGCTGCTGTTTGGCGACCCGCGCGTCGTTAGCGCTTTCGAGCAATGGTCCGGGCGGGCGGCCCTCTTCGCGCGCTACACCAGCCGCACGCCCTACGCCGGGGTGCGCACACGCCAAAAGGACTCGCGACGGCTCAAATCGATCGGCGACTTCTTCGTCGATATCGAAGACGCCGCAGCCCAGGTCGGCCCGGGCACTCCACCGCAGTCGGCTCCGGCCAAGGCGCAAGGTCTGCAGGGCAAGCTCCATGACAAGGGCAAATGGCCCGCCAAGCCGAGCGTGGGCGGTTGGTTCGGCAGCGGCAATTGGTTGGACTCGAACGGCGAGTTCCGAAGGGCGATCACCCGGGCGGGCGAAGCCGAACTTCTAACCCGCTACGAAGTGCAGGTCAGTCCGCCTGACCTGCTGATCACCAACTACTCGATGCTGGAATATATGATGCTCCGGCCCATCGAGCGCCCGATCTTCGATCAGACGCGGGCCTGGCTGAAAGCATGCCCAGATGAGAAATTTCTCATCGTCCTCGACGAAGCTCACCTCTATCGCGGCGCCCAGGGCGCCGAGGTCGGCTTGCTGTTGCGGCGCCTGCGCGAACGGCTGGATATCCCCGCGGAGAGGTTTCAGGTAATCTGCGCCACGGCGAGCTTTAGCGCCGAGGGTAAGAAGACGGCCGGCGTGTTCGGTGGCCAGCTCTCGGGGGCGGAACCGTCGAGCTTTCGACCAATCACCGGTGATCTGAAGCTTCAACCCGGTGAGGGCGACGGCGTCGAAGCCGACGCCATGGCCCTCTGCAGCGTCGACATGGCCAAGTTCTATTCCGATCTCGATGCCGAGCGCGACCAGTCGATCGCATCGTTCCTCGCCTATCGCGGCAAGCCGAGCGGCGCAGGACACGGACCCGACCTTCACGCGGCGCTGTCTGGCTGGGCCCCGTTCAGTCGGCTCGTCAACGCCACCATGGTCGGCGCCCTATCGTTCGACGAAGTTCGGCAGCGCGTATTTCCAAAGATCGACACGCCCCGCGGCGACCAAGCCATCAACGCCCTATTGGCGCTAGGCAGCCGGGCGCGGCTCAAGCCCGACGACGCGAGCCTCTTACCCTGCCGAATTCACGCCTTCTATCGGGGCTTACCCGGCCTGTGGGCCTGCACTAATCCGGACTGCGAAGATCTCCCACCGCTCGACCGCGGCGGTCCAATCGGCCGCCTCTACAGCCAGCCGCGCGCCCGGTGCGCCTGTAACGCCCCGGTTTTGGAGTACTTCACCTGCCGGTACTGCGGCACTTCGTACGCTCGTGCCTACACAAAGGACGTCAGCCGGCCGCGGCAGATTTTCGCCGATGCAGGTCATCAGATGCTTACCGCCGACGGCTTCGTTGAGGCGCTGGAGCCGCTCGACCTGCTACTGGAGCCGCCCGCCGCAGCCACGCTTGGCATTCCTGCCGTCTACGATCTGGTCACTGGTCGGCTTGATCCGCCTCACCCGAGCGAGCGAACACGCATCGTCTATTTGGCGCCCTCGACCATCGCCATGGCCGGCCAGGCGGACAGCGGTGATGATGAGGACGATGACGACGATGAGGTGGACGGCGACGGAAGTGCGGTCAGGGCCGGTCAGTTCGCCCCCTGCGGCTGCTGTAAGAAATACGCGCGCGGCAACAAGTCGAGTGTTCAGGATCACATAACAAAGGGCGATCAGCCCTTCCAAGCGCTGCTAAGTTCTCAAATCAAGGTTCAGCCGCCTAGCCCCAGGCCGGCCACCGAGTTCGCGCCGCTACGCGGTCGTAAGGTTCTGGTCTTCTCGGATTCTCGCCAGGTCGCGGCGCGACTGGCCCCGACGCTGCAGAACTTCTCGTTCAAGGACACTATTCGCGCCCTGCTGCCGAGGGGTTATCGGATGCTAGAGGACGGATTGCCGGCCGTGGTGCTCGACAACGCCTACATGGCCGTGATCGTGGCCGCCCACCGTTTTGGGGTTCGCCTGCGGCCTGGCCTTGAGGCATCCGAGGTCACGCCCACTCTGCACGACACCGCGCCGGGCAGTGTTCCGGATGCTCAGGAACTGATGGCGCTCATCAATGAGAAGCCGCCGGTCAATCTGACACGCGCCATCGCTGATACGTTACGCGACAATGTCCTGGGCTTCGAAGCGCTCGCGGTGGCCTCAATCCGCGAGGCGCCAAAACACACCGACAAGCTTGTAACAATGCTCCCGCCCCTACCGGGGTTGGCAGAGACGCCGGAGACCAAGCTGGCGGTAGTTCGCGCCTGGCTGAGAGCGTGGGCCCGAAAACCCGGTATATGGTTCAAGGACATGCCGCCAGGATGGTGGGGCACGGGCGGGCTCGTCCGCGCGCACCGTGGGGAGTTTAAGCCGTTAAATTCCATCTTCAGCACGCCGGCGTTGAAGTCGGCGTTCAAGAAGGGCTGGCTCCCGGTCCTGCTCCCACTTCTGACCGAGAACATTAACGGCCAGCATCGGATGGTGGCTCGGAATCTTACCCTGGAAATTGGCGGAACCTGGCGCCGGTGCAACCGCTGCACGTCAGTGCATCGGCCGATCAGCACGCTCAGCGTCTGCATCGACTGCAGTTCGGACGACATCCACGCCTTCGATCCGGACGCCGACGACGTCTTCCAGGCTCGCAAAGGGTTCTATCGCACACCGGTGATCGATGCTCTCGAGTCCGACCAGCCCGCGTTGATGTCCCTGATCGCTGCGGAACACACCGCACAGTTAAACGCGGCTCGCCCTGACGAGGCTTTCTCCCGGGCGGAACACCACGAAATGCGCTTCCAGGACATCGACCTGGCTTGGCGCAACACCGACGTGCCGGAGACGGCGATCGACGTTCTCTCCAGCACGACGACCATGGAGGTCGGTATCGATATTGGTGAACTATCGGGGGTCGCGCTTCGAAACATGCCTCCGGGGCGGGCGAACTACCAGCAGCGCGCCGGCCGCGCCGGTCGCCGCGGCAACGCCGTGGCCACGGTGGTGGCCTTCGGTAGCGCCGACAGCCACGACGATCACTATTTTACGCGGCCCCAGGAAATGATCCGAGGGGAGGTCATCGACCCCCGCCTCACGCTGGAAAATCCCGACATCGCCCGTCGCCACATCCGGGCGTTCGTGCTCCAGCGCTATCACGAAGCACGTCTGCCGGATCTCGATCATACCACCGAGGCCGCCGCCAACCTGTTCTCCGTGCTCGGAAAGGTCGGCGATTTCCGGGACTCGACAGGCATCCTCAATCGTGTGGACCTGGCAGAGTGGCTGGAGTTGGCGCGCGACGACTTGGTAGGTGCCTTGCAACGCTGGTTGCCGACCGAGCTTTCGTCAGCAGATCGCGCGGGGTTGATTGCCGACTTCATCCCCGATCTGCTGGCCGCCGTAGACGAGGCCACAGGCGGACAACCCCCGATGCCGGTCGCCCTTGAAGCCGATAAGCAGCCTGAAGTGCTCGATGGGCCCGAGGCGATTGGGTCGGCGGACACGTCAAGCGGAGGCACCGAGACCGAAGGCGCGGAGCAAGATCCTCAGCCAGAGGCCGAGGATCTGGTCGATGTGGCCTCTGACAATCTATTGGACCGCCTGCTCTATTGGGGCGTCCTACCGCGCTACGCTTTCCCGACCGACGTCGCACCCTTCTATGTGTTCAGCCCGAACTCGACGGGCTTTCGTCACGAGATGGAATTCGCCCCCAGTCAAGGCCTCAACGTGGCCCTGTCGCAGTACGCCCCAAATAAGCAGATCTGGATCGCCGGCAAGCAGTACACCTCGCGAGCGATCTATTCACCGTTCCCGCACGACCGAAAGAACGCTTGGGGTCGCCGCAAGCTTTATTACGAGTGCGCCCGGTGCGGTCACGCGAAGACCATCGATTTCGACCCAGGCCGGCGTGGAGAAACCCTCACCTGTGAGGCCTGCCAGACGCCGGGCACGTTCGGTCCGAGCAAACCCTGGTTCCGCCCACCCGGCTTTGCCCATCTCTGGGATCAACCGGCTGTCACCACGCCGGACGAACCGAACGAAACCGCCTACGCCACGCGAGCCAAACTTGTCATGTCGACCGGCGTCCAAGACTTCGACCACGAGATAAATGCCAGGCTCCGGGGTCTTGCTACCCGCAAGCATCTACTCGTTTCGAACTCTGGACCCGGCGGCGACGGCTACGAGTACTGCGTGCGTTGCGGGCGCATTGAGTCCGTAGCCTCGCCGGAGGTGAATTTGCGCCAGCCCCACGGCTTACCTTTCCCCAATGAAAGCGAGCCCAATTGTCAGGGGGCCGTGTCCCGAGGGGTGGTGTTGGGCGTGGAATTTGTCACAGACATAGCGCTGTTCTCTTTCAGCCTAACCTCGCCAATCCGATTGCCACCGCCCAACGCCGAGACCGCGTCGGCAATGCGCACTATCTGTGAGGCGATCGCCAAGGCTGCGAGCCAATTGTTGGAGATTGAGCCCGGTGAAATCCTGGCGGAACATCGGCCGGCGTTGAACGACGATGGTGCGGCCGGAACCGCCGTGGAAGTCTTCCTCTACGACACGCTCGCGGGCGGCGCAGGCTTCTCGCCGCAGATGGCGTCTCGCGGCAGCGAACTATTTTGCAAAGCGCTTGAGATCATGGAGGATTGCCCCGCAGCCTGCGACGCGTCTTGCTACCGGTGCTTGCGGAGCTTCCGCAATCGACTTGATCACAACCTGCTCGACCGCAAACTTGGCGCCCAAGTGCTGCGGCAGGTGATGACCGGCGTGACCCCGCCTTATTCGCCCGAGCGGGCTCAATCGTCCGTCGAGCTCTTGGCGGCAGATCTGCGCCGCCAGTTCTCCGACGGATTCGACATCATCACCGCGCTAGGCTCAGCGACGCAGGCTCCAATCAGCCTTAAACAAAATTCCACGGGCAAAGCCACGCTGTTCGATCTTCATTCGCCAGTCGCACCAAGCGTTCCACTCCACGCCACGCAGGTGAAAGGCGTTGTGCTGATCGACGAATTGCTCGTTCGCAAAAATCTTGGCGAAGCTGTCGCTAAGGTCGCGAGCGCGCTCTAGGTCATACGGGAGCGAACCGACCCAAAATCTATCTTCCTTCCTCCGCCGATCCGTTCCCCATCCTTGAGTTTATCTTCGGTCGCTTCGACGAAATCGTCGTCGATGATGGCCGGGAGTTTGCCGGCGTCGCGATGCAGGAGGCTCTCGCCGATATCGGTACCTCCCTTCGGCTCGCTCCAGTTGGTTCCCCAACCTATAAGGCGCCTATCGAGCGCCTGTTTGGCACCCTCAACTCTCTTCTGAATCGGAAGCTGCCGGGTGGCGTGCTTAAGCCCGAGCTCTTGCGTGAATTTGGATACGATCCAGAAAAGGAAGCGGCGCTCACGCTCACTGAGCTTGAGGAACTCCTCACGGAAGCAATTATTCTCTTTCACATTACGCCGCGTCGCGGTCAGAGCGCCTGTCCCGCCCAACTCTGGCAGGAGAGCGCTCAGCAGCATTCAATCGACGTCATCAGGGACGATGCGCAGCTCGACAAGATGCTGGGTGCTGTCAAATACCCCTGCCGCGTCACGCGGTCGGGCGTCGAACTGTTCGGCTTGGTGTTTCACGACGAAGGCAAGGTTTCAGCCTTGCTCGAAGATCTGATTGGCTATGAGCCGATCAGGCCCCGCAGAAAGGGTTCGGCTACAGCAACGGTCAAGGTCAAGTACAACCCGGCTTGCCTGTCGGAGATCCATGTCTGGAACAGGCGCAACAGCACTTACGTGACGCTTCCTTGCCTCGATGCGGACTACGCCCGCAGCGTGTCGCTCTGGCACCATCGGCAGCTTCAAAAGTGGGCCGAGGAGAGGGGGGAGCGGTTCTGCAGCGAAGCGGACCGACTACGAGTCCGGGCGGGGCTGAACCAGAAGCTAGAGGATCTCGCACCCACGCTTCGTGGCAAGGAGCGCCGAGCCATGGCCCGGCTGCAGAACTCGCCCAAGGTGCAGTCGCTGAACGAGGGTGAGGTGGCGCTGGCCTACGCGCCTTCTCGCCACGATGGCTTGGCGCCCATCTCCGCGCGCTCGCGCCCTCGGGATCGGGCAAGACAACCGCCACTGCGGAATTTGTCCGGCAATACCATGCGAGCAACCCTCGCAATTCAGAACGCGTCCCCATTGTCTTCGTCGCACTCGAACGCGCTGCGACATCCAAGCGGCTGATGAGCTCAATCCTGGACTATTTCGGGGACTCTTATTCGTCTCAAGGCACTGAGCAAAAACTCAAGATGCGGGTGAAGGCGTGCTTCCAGAGGTTTCAGACCGACCTCCTAATCATCGACGAGGCCCAACATCTCAACTATCGAAATTCCGAACGCAGCGACGTCACCGACAGCCTGAAAAGGCTTCTGGACGATGGCGTCGTTCCAATTGTGTTTCTAGGCACGGAGGAAGCGAGGGACCTTTTTACCCGTAATGTGCAGCTCGGAGGGAGGCTCCTTCCTCCGTGCGACCTCAAGCCTCTAGACTTCCGAACTCCATCTGACCGAGGCCTGCTCGCGGGCTACACGACACTTTTGGATCAGGCGATCGTTACAAAGCGGATCTTGCCGGAAGTCAGTGGCCTGCAGGTCCAAGATATGACTGAGAGAAATCAAGCTCCGCCAAACTTTGATCCCGTCGCCTTGGCTGGGCGATTGGTTGAGGTCGCCCCTACCTGCATTTGGAGGCGCTTGCCCAATGGATTTCCTGGACACAATGGAAGGCCAAGCGCTGATCTCGGGCACTCTGGAGCGGCTGGAGTCAGGCGCATATTCTTGACCGAATGGCGAGCCAGTAGCTGGCGACCGTTTTTGGCGTATCGGCGCCTTAGAGATTTCGATCGAGCACGTTCGCGAACGACCACGTAGAACAGCATAAACCGACGCTGGGCCCGGCTTAGGTTGGCCGAAGGCGATTCAGGGACTGCGTTAAGTTGTTTCCTGAAATTGGTGGCCAAGACGGGCCGCAACAAGATCAATCGCTTAGCGGGTCGGCCCTATGGCGCACCGACAGCGGCGCCTCCCCCTAGTGCTCCTGCCCCGGCGCGAACAGGTAGATGCTGGCGGCGGCGACCATGAGCCCGCCGTAGGTGAGCATCAGGGCGGCCTGGGTCGCGGCGAGGGCGGCCTTCACCTTGATGTCCTCGGCGATAGCGATCGGCAGTTCCAGGATGCCGCCGGTGTTGAACGCCAGGTTGCCGACGGTCTCGGGCAGCAGGGACTTGTAGGTGGTGTCGAAGGCGCCGTGGTTCTGGAGCAGGTTGGCGATCACCGGCAGGTTCCAGGCGATATTCAGGAAGGTCTCCAGGAAGGCGAACACCTCGCCGGCCGGGACGCTGGCCGCGTAGCGGATGGCGACCATGCTCTTGAGGAGGCTCAACACGGTCAGGATGTTGTTCAAGTCCGCGGCCGCGTTGTCGGTCGACGTGTTGATGATCGAGGCGATGTTGGGCGAGACGTAGGTGAAGTTGCCCAGGGCGGCGATCGTCGCCAGGGTCGCGAGATAGGGCAGTCCCGGCGGGGCGTCCTCGTCGAACGCGAAGCGCTGGATGTTGCCGACCGTGACCAGGACGATCCCGCCGAACAGGGACCCGACGCCGGTCGCGAAGGCGAAGATCTTGAGCTTGTCCTGGTCCAGCACCGGGGCGGCGGCCTTCGGGCCAGGATGGGGCGCGGCGACGAACTGGGCCTTGATCGCGTCGAGGTCGCCCGCCGCGATAAGCCCCTGGGTGAAGGCGTCGTGCCTGGGGAACGGCGCGCGGCGGGCGGCGGCCTTGTAGACCAGGGTGACGGGGATGGCCGCGACCAGGCAGACCAGGTCGAGGAACGACAGGTCGTCGCCGGTCAGCTCCTTGTACAGCCAGGACAGAACCGGGATGTGCAGCCGGTGGGCCAGGGTGTCGACCACCCCCGCCGCCAGCTGGGCCAGCACGTCCAGCATCGTGACCAGCACGTTCTCGGCCGACTGCAGGAGCGTGTCGGTGAAGATCGCCACCAGGCGCTTGAGGATGTCGGTGAGGCTGAGGCTGCTGAACTGTTCGAGGATGTCGGTGCGGATGGCGTCGACGGCCGCGGCCAGGGTCTCGCCCTCGGCCTCCATCAGGTGGATCAGGTCCTGCAGGATCGCCTCGGCCGGCGTGGCGGGCGACAGGTCGCTGGAACTGGACGCGCAGCCGCCCTTGAAGTGGTGGACGCCGAGGTTGGCGGGGGCGCTGTTCAGGCCGGCGACGGGCGGGTTCGACGCCAGGGTCGCCCCGGCGCTCTGCTCGAAGTCGGGGATGTCGGCCCAGCCGTCGAGCGCGCTCCGCATCCGCTGGAACAGCGGCTGCAGATCGGCCTTGAAGGTCTCGATCTCCGAGACCGCCGCCTGGGCCAGGCGCAGGAGGACGTTCTTCAGCACCCGGTGGGTGACCAGGATGTCCTGCCATTCGAACAGGAACTGCAGGAACAGGATGACGTCTTCGACGGCCACCTTGATGGCGTGGTAGATCCAGGTCGCGGCCGCCACGACCGCCTCCACGCCGTCGAGCACGCCGTGATAGACCGCCTCGCCGATGGTGGCCACGAACAGCCAGGCGCCGTCGCTGGCGTCCTCGACCAACTGGATCGCCGCCTCGACGCCCGACTCCAGCCAGCCGAACAGGTCGCCGACGTCGACCGCCATGCCCTCGCCGATCCCCGCCGCCGCCAGGGCCGCCGTCCGCGACGGGGGCGGGGCGAGCGCGGCCGGGCGAGCCTGGGGGAACGGCGCGGCGGCGACCTTGGCGTAGGCCTTGGCCAGGCACTGGTTGGAATAGGCCACGCGGTCCAGGTCGCCCTTCGAGGTCCCGGCCGGGATGAAGGCGCGGCTGTTCCCCTGGCGGTCGACGATCTGGGCCGAGCGCAGGCTGTCGGCGGTGGTGTACTGGGCGTTGCGCGCCCAGGCCGCGTCCAGGGTGTTGATGGCGAGGTCCGGCTGGCCGTCGACCGAGGCCAGGAACCGCGTGCCGGCCAGGCTGGTGGTCGTCTCCACGATCGTCACCGCGCCCTGGGCGTCGGTCAGGACGTCCACGGGCGACGGGCCGACCAGGTAGTAGAGGTGGTTGATATAGACCGAGGTGACGTTGGTCGCGGTCAGCCTCACGGCCAGGTTCCGGGCCGGCCGGCCGTCGGCGTCGGTGACCTGGAGGTGGGTGGTGTAGCTGTGGATCGCCGCCGAGGCCTGGGTCGTGTCGCGGGGCGGCAGGGTGATCGGCCGCCGGGCCCACAGGCCGGTGGTCGGCGACTTGACCAGCTTGGCCAGCCCGTCCCCCGTGTGGGCGAAGAAGGTGTTGGCGCTGTAGGCGCGGTCGACGAAGGGCGAGATCGCGTCGACGCCGGTCAGGATCGGCAGCGGGGCGCTCCACGCCGCCGCCTGGGCCTGCCGGCCCAGCGGACAGGTCAGGTAGAAGACGGTGTCGTCGCCGTTCAGCCCCCAGACCGTCACCGCGTCCTGGGCGGCGTAGGCATGGAGGGCGCGCACCGCCGACAGCAGGGGATGGGCGGCGACCGGCACGCCCTGCGCCTGGTCCTTCTGGTTGTCGCTGGCGAACCAGTAGAGGCCGCCCGCCGCCGCGACATAGAGGTCGGAGGCGCCGTCGGGGTTGCGCGCCACGGCGATCGCGTCGGCGACGAGGCCGCCGGGCAGGTTCAGCCGCGACGGGAGCGCCGGCAGCGACGGGTCGAAGACGTTGTACAGCGGCGTGTAGACCAGCTGTCCCGAGGTCCCGACGGTCCCCTTGGTGTAGAGCCCGTCGACGCCGAACGCGTGGGCCGCGCGGCCCAGGCGGGAGACGTAGTCCTTGGCCTGGATGTCGACGGCCAGGTCGTGCGGCCGCCACTTCGGCGCGGCGTCGGCGGCGGGGTCGAGATAGTAGCGCGACAGGAAGCCCACGGGCTGGGTCGGGTCGCGCAGGATATCGACGACCACGTATTCGGCGTCGCTGGCCTCGCTGATCAGGACGTCGGCGATCCGCAACGGGCTGGGCGGATCGATCGGCTGGCCGGCGCCGTCGACCGCGTCGAACGGCGCGGCCGTCCAGGCCGGGGCGGCGGTCCAGCCCAGGTCGGACTCCGAATTGCCCAGGCTGAGATAGAGGTGGTCGCCGGTGTCGTCGCCGACCACCACGGCCAGGTGGATCCGCGCGCCCGCCCCGCCCGTCGCCGCCGCCTGGGCCGCGCCGAACGCCTTGACCGAGGCCTTGCCGCCGAAGGCGCCGGCGATCAGCGCGCCGCCCAGGTCGACCTGACGCCAGCCATGGGTCTGGCCGGGCGCCTCGACCGTCAGGTTGAACGTCCCGCCCGTGCCCAGCGAGAACAGCAGCGAGGCCCCCGCGTCGGTCTGCAGGGCGACGAACTTGTCCTGCGGCAGCAGGACGTCCGCCTGGATGTAGTTCTCCATCAGCTCGGACGAGGCCGCGATGGTGTAGCCGCTCATGGCGCGCCCTCCGTCAGTTGGGGTTGACGTAGGTCAGCCGCGCCGTGAGGTCGTGGCCGTCCGAGAAGTACAGGTCCTTGAACGTGAAGGCCTCGTTCCCCGGGAAGACCCAGGCCCGGTAGCCGTTGATCGTGGCGGTCAGGTCGTCGACGTAGCGGGTGAAGGCCCTGTCGATATAGGCCGCCAGGCTGTCCTCGACGCTGGTGAGTCCCGCCTTGAGATGGCCCTCGAGGCCGAGCAGGCCGACCAGGCCCCTGGGGTGGAAGTCCCATGCCTTGGCGTGGGAAACGGTCCCGTTGGTCTGGGTGACCTGCAGGACACCGTTCTGGTCGACGCCGAGCGTGTAGAGCACCGTCAGCTTCTTGTCGTAGTAGGGCGCGTAGGGCAGGTCGATGAACGAGGCCAAGCCCTCGGTGTGCTTGAAGGACATGGAGGCGACCGCTTCCACCCAGATCCGGATCTGGTTGCCCCTCACGCCGACCCGGCCGGTCAGGGCGTAGTCGTAGTTGCCCCAGATCCTGACGGCGTGGCTCGCGCTCGTGGAACTGTCGTGCGAGGGGGGACAGGCGAAGTCCAGCGACAGCAGGTCGTTGAAGCCGTCGGGAGAGGGCAGGCCGACCAGGGAGATGGGCGCGAAACCCCGCGGCGCGCTGGCCGGGGCGGTGGAATACTTGATCGTGAAACTCTCGCCCGAATGGCTCAGGTGCACATTGGTGTCGAGGCAGAGGGCGCCGACCTCGGCGTTGACCAGCTGGGCCAGGTAAGCGGCGAAGACATCGCGCCGGACCGCCTGCACGCCCGAGAAGGCGTCGACCTCGTTCAGCTCCACCCAGTTCCAGGCGAAGGGCACGGGGGTCGGGGCGGTGGTCGATTGCGAGCCGACATAGACCAGGGCCGCGGCGTTCGACTGGGCCGGCGTCGGGTTGCTGATGGGATGGCCGTTCTGCAGGAGGGGCGAGACCTCCCGCGACACCGCGCCCAGCTGCAGGGTGGCGGACCGCGGCGCCGTCACGGTGAAGCTGTAGCTCAGAACGGGGTCGCCGCTCTGCTTCAGCTGGGTGAAATAGGCGCCCAGGAACACCGCGGAGATCATGTTCCAGAGCACGGAGCCCGACGAAAGGCCCTCGATCTGGGGGACGGTTTCCAGGATCGCGGTGTCCAGGTCGAGGAACAGCTTCTGAATCGTGAAGGCGTTGGGCGCGGCGTGCTGCAGATCGATGATGCGCTGCTGTACGGCGGGCGGGACCCGGGAGCTGGGATCGATCGTCGTGATGTCCAGAGAGACGTTGGCCGAGAAATACCAGGGCGGCCCCGAGCCGCTGGGCTGCGACGTGTTGGTCCACTTCATGTGCGTCGGCCCGATATACTCGATGCCGACGATCTGGAATTCGGCGCAGAGCAGGTTGAACCGAACGGGGGCGCCGGCGCCCGCGCCGAACGTCACGATCGGCGGCAGGTCGGCCAGCGGCATGTCCGGCAGGCCCAGTCGGGCCTTGACCCCTCCGACGAAGCCGAGCGCGGCCAGGTTGACCAGGCGGGGGTCCTTCGGGTCGGCGTCCGGGGGGATCGTGAACGGGTCGGCCCCCTTCGCCTCGGTCACCAGCGTCTGGTAGTCGATCGGGACGAGGTCGCCGTTGGCGTCGTAGACGTAGCAGAGGACGACCTCGGGGGCGGCCAGGCCCGCGAGCAACTGCTTGAGCGTGGCGTTGACGCTGGCCTGGGTCACCGCGACCACCAGGTCGAAGCCGTAGCGCGGATCCGACAGGTTCGACTCCGAGACGCTCATCGGTCACATCCTTGCTCGACCACGGGCCCAGGGTGCGTGCGGCCGGCGCGGCTCGCGCCCTCGGTTACGCCTTTCGAATTTGTACTGTAAGTTGTTATTTGTCGATACTCGTTTCATGCGAGTATAGGCGTCTGTTACTGATGTCTCGACACGGCGGACGCCGAAGCAGGCGCCGAACCAGCGGGATGGGCGCTGTCGGCCACCTGAACCCCGCCGCCGGCTTCGGTCCCTGGCCTGAAGGGGACGCCCTGGTCGCCGCCCTCCGCGGCCGGTGAGCGGCGGTGCAACGCGCGGTGTTTCCTCAGGAATTGGCGCTGGGACGCGCTTGGCGCGAGTCGTATCGCCGCCTCGCGCGGATAGGGACAAATTGTCGCTCCCCCGCAGGTTGTCCTGTTTACCTTAATTTAATCGCGCCCTCACAAGCTTCCGTACAAGATAAATATCCCAGATAACGGTGGTATTTATTTGTTCCGGGGGCTGAATTTATTGTCGGGCGTCGAACACAACCTGGTATCATTTACCGGTGACCTGACGGTCGCCAGTATTTCTCAAGCTCACGCCGAGCTTGGAGCCGCCTTGGGACAGGACGGCCCCGTTGTCGTGGACATCGACGGCGTCAGCGAAATCGATCTGACATTCGTCCAACTGCTCGAATCCGCGCGCCGCAAGGCCGCCGAGACTGGACGTAACCTTACGTTGCGTCAGCCCGCCGGCGGCGCAGTACTGGAAGTGCTGCGACGCGGCGGCTTCCTCGACGATCAAACCTCCGAGCGCACGCAGTTCTGGCTGCAAGGGAACGCCCAATGACTTCGATCCTCACCGTGGACGACTCCGCCAGCATCCGTCAGGCGATCAAGATCGCCCTGAGCGGCGAAGGCTACGCCGTCACCGAGGCGGTGAACGGCCAGGACGGCCTGGACAAGGGTTCGGCCGGCGGCTTCGATCTGATCGTCACCGACCTGAACATGCCGGTCATGGACGGCCTGCAGATGATCCGGGAACTGCGCCAGCGCCCGGCCGGCGCCGGCGTGCCGATCCTGTTCCTGACCACCGAGTCCGACGCCGAGATCAAGGCGCAGGCCAAGGCCGCCGGCGCGACCGGCTGGCTGACCAAGCCCTTCGACCCCGAACAGCTGGTCCGGGTGGTCAAGAAGGTCCTGGCCAAGTGAGCGGCCTCGATCCCATCGAGACCTTCCGCCAGGAAGCCCAGGACCTGCTGGAGGAGATCGAGCAGGGCCTGCTCGACCTGGCGCATCGTCCCGGGGATCGAGACCTGGTCGACGCCGTCTTCCGCGGCCTCCACACCCTGAAGGGGTCGGGGGCCATGTTCGGTTTCGACGCCCTGGCCGCCTTCACCCACCACTGCGAAACCGCCTTCGACCGCGTCCGCAAGGGCGAGGTCGCCGCCACGCCCGAGCTGGTCGGCGCGGTCCTGGCCGCCCAGGACCACATGCGCGCCCTGGCCGAGGGCCGTCCCGCCCCGGCCGAGGCCGGCGAGGCCCTGCTGGCCGAACTGCGCCGCGTGGTCGAGGCCGCGGGCCAGCCCGACGGCGCCGCCCCCGCCGCCGCGCCGTCGGAGCCCGGCCTGAACCGCTGGCGCGTCCGCTTCAGCCTGCCGGCCGACGCCCTGGTCAACGGCACCCGTCCCCTGCCGCTGCTGGACGAGCTGCGCGAGCTGGGCGAGTGCGCGGTGGTCGCCGTCACCGACGCCGTCCCCGACTTCGACGTCCTGGTTCCCACCGAGTGCCACCTGGCCTGGGACGTGACCCTGGTCACCAAGCACGGCCGCGACGCCATTGAGGACGTCTTCATCTTCGTCATCGACGACATGACCCTGGACATCCAGGACCTGAACGCCGCGGCGCAAGCCGAGGCGGTCGCCGAGACCCTGGAAGTCGCGCCCGCCGCGCAGGACGCCGCGACCCCGGTCGAGGCCGCCGCCAACGAGGGCCGCAAGGCCGGCGGCGACACCGTGCGCGTCCCGGCCGAGCGCCTGGACGAGATGATGGACCGCGTGGGCGAACTGGTCATCGCCCAGTCCCGCCTCAAGCAGCTGGCCGCCTCCAGCAGCGACATCGCCCTGCGCGCCGTCGCCGAGGAGATCGAGCGCCTGGCCGCGGAGATGCGCGACACCATGATGGTGGTCCGCATGGTGCCGATCGCCCAGCTGTTCGGCCGCTTCCGTCGCCTGATCCACGACCTGGCCCGCGACACCGGCAAGACGATCGAGCTGTCGACCGAGGGCGAGACCACCGAGCTGGACAAGACGGTGATCGAGCGCCTGGCCGACCCGCTGATCCACCTGATCCGCAATTCGGCCGACCACGGCCTGGAGACCCCCGAGCAGCGCCGCGCCGCCGGCAAGCCCGAGGCCGGCCACATCGTGCTGGCCGCCCGCCAGTCGGGCGCCGAGGTGGTGATCACCATCACCGACGACGGCCGCGGCGTCGACCGCGCCCGCGTCCGCGCCAAGGCCGAGGAGAACGGCCTGATCCAGCCCGGCCAGGTGCTGAGCGACAGCGAGCTGCTGCAGCTGATCTTCGCCCCCGGCTTCTCGACCGCGGCGGCGATCACCAACCTGTCGGGCCGCGGCGTCGGCATGGACGTGGTCAAGAAGACCATCGAGGGCTTGCGCGGCTCGATCGAGATCACCAGCACGCCGGGCGCCGGCTCGGTCGTCTCGCTGCGCATCCCGCTGACCCTGGCGATCATCGACGGCCTGCTGGTGCGGGTCGGGACCGGCCGCTACGTGATCCCGCTGGCCTCGGTCGAGGAGTGCGTGGAGCTGTCGGTCGAGCAGGACGTGCGCTCGACGGGCCGCAGCCTGATCACCCTGCGCGACCAGCTGGTGCCGTTCATCCGCCTGCGCCAGATGTTCGCCACGGGCCTCGAGCCCGATCCCCACCAGAAGATCGTGGTGGTCTCCACCGGCCAGGCCCAGGGCCAGGACCGCGTGGGCCTGGTGGTCGACCAGATCCTGGGCGACCACCAGACCGTCATCAAGGCGCTGTCGCCCTTCCACGCCGATGTCGGCGCCTTCTCGGGCGCGACGATCCTCGGCGACGGCGGCGTGGCCCTGATCCTCGACATCGCCCACCTGGTGGCCGCCGGCCAACGCCAGGACGCGCAACTGCGCGCCGCCAGCTGATGAAGGGCCCGGACATGACCGCCGAAACCCCCACTGAAGCCATCGAGGCCCTGACCTTCGACCTGCGCGGCGAGACCTTCGCCCTCGAGGCGGGGCTGGTGCGCGAGGTGCTGGACCTGCTGCCCGAGACCGGCGTGCCCGGCGCGCCGCCGTTCGTCGGCGCCGTGATCAACTTCCGCGGCCGGGTCATCCCCCTGGTCGACCTGCGCGTCGCCTTCGACATGGAAGTCGCCGAACCCACCATCGACAGCCGCATCGTGGTCATCGAGTACGACCTGGACGGCGAGGCCACCCTGATCGGCCTGCGCGCGGACAAGGTCCATGAGGTCACCGCGATCGACCGGGCCGTCACCGAGGAAGCCCCTCGGGTCGGGCTGAAGTGGCGGTCGGATTTCATCCGCCTGCTGGCCCGGCGGGCCGGCGACGTGATCGTCATCCCGGACCTCGACCAGATCTTCGCCGCGCGCGGTCAGTCGACCGCCAACGTCACCCCCATCAACGCGCTCCAGTCCTGAGCGGGAATCCCACCATGCGCTTCACGATCAAACTCAAGCTCGGCCTGGCCTTCGGTCTGCTCATCGCCATGCTGATGGGCGCGACGATCTTCGCGGTCGCCAGCCTCGGCTCGCTGAACAGTTCGCTGAAGGCCGTGCTCGACGGTCCGGTGAACCAGCTGGCCGCCGCCCAGCGGCTGAAGACCTCGTTCGTCGAGATGGTGCGCTCGCAGAAGAACCTGATCCTGGCCACCAGCCCGGAGAAGATGCGCAGCTACGAGGCCGACATCCTGAAGTTCCGCAAGGAGTTCGAGACCGAGCTGGCGGAATCGACCGCCGAGGCCCCCGCCGCCGACAAGGGCCAGTGGGCCGAGCTGCAGGGCGCCTGGGACCAGTACGCGCCGATCGAAGCAGAGGTCCGCAAGCTGGCCATGGACAACCACGCCGACGAGGCCGCCAAGCTCTCGCAGGCCCCGTCGTCCAGCCAGATCACCGCCGCCCTGCGCAAGTCCACCGCCACGCTGGTCGACCTGCAGCAGACCCACCTGGTCACCGCCGAGAACGCCGCCGAACGCGCCTACGCCATGACGCGCAACGTGCTGATCGTCGCGGCGCTGGTCGCCCTGATCCTGGCCGGCGCGGCGGCGTGGTGGATCTCCACGACCATCGGCCGCGGCCTGCGCAAGGTGTCGGACGTCGCCGAGGCCGTCGCCCTGGGCGACCTGAGCGTCACGGCCAGCGTCACCTCGAACGACGAGATCAAGGACCTGATCGACACGGTCGGCCGGATGACGGCCAACCTGAACGCCACCGCCGGCCTGGCCGACCAGATCGCCGACGGCGACCTGACCGTCGACCCCAAGCCGCTGTCGGACCGCGACACCCTGGGCATCGCCCTCCAGCGCATGGTCGAGCGCCTGCGCGGCGTGGTCGGCGACGCGATCTCGGCCTCGGAAAACGTCTCGGCCGGTTCGCAGGAACTGTCGGCCGCCTCGGAGCAGGTGTCGCAGGGCGCCACCGAGCAGGCCTCGTCCGCCGAAGAGGCCTCGGCCTCGATGGAGGAGATGGCCTCCAACATCAAGCAGAACGCCGACAACGCCGCTCAGACCGAGAAGATCGCCCGCCAGTCGGCCAACGAGGCCGAGGTGTCGGGTGAAGCGGTCAACCGCGCCGTCGAGGCCATGCGCACGATCGCCGAGAAGATCGCCATCGTGCAGGAGATCGCCCGCCAGACCGACCTGCTGGCCCTGAACGCGGCCGTGGAAGCGGCCCGGGCCGGCGAGCACGGCCGCGGCTTCGCCGTGGTCGCCTCGGAAGTGCGCAAGCTGGCCGAGCGTTCGCAGACCGCCGCCACCGAGATCGGCGCCGTCTCCTCGGACACCGTCAAGGCCGCCCAGTCGGCCGGCGACATGCTGACCGCCCTGGTGCCCAACATCCGCAAGACCGCCGAGCTGGTGGCCGAGATCAGCGCCGCCTGCCGCGAGCAGGACATCGGCGCGGCCCAGATCAACGAAGCCATCCAGCAGCTGGACAAGGTGACCCAGCAGAACGCCTCGGCGTCCGAGCAGATGTCGGCCACCTCCGAGGAGCTGGCCGCCCAGGCCGAGGAGCTGCAGACCTCGATCGCCTATTTCCGCCTGTCGAACGGCGGCCAGGCGTCGCGCAAGTCGGCGGCCCCGGTCGTGCGCCTGCCGGCCCGCGCCGCCGCCAAGCCGGCCGCGCCCGCCAGGGCTCCGGCCCGCAAGACCGCGCCGCGCGCCGTCGCCGTCCAGCAGGCCCGGGCCCAGGGCTTCGCCCTGGACCTGAACCAGGGCGGCCCGGACGCCGACGACCGCGAATTCACCGAATACTGAGGACCGCCGACCGGCGATCCACCTGACTACGTCGAGGGGACTAGACCATGCGCTTCACGATCAAACTGCAGCTCGGCCTCGCCTTCGGCGTGATCATCGCCCTGTTGCTCACGGCCACCCTGTTCGGGATCAACAGCCTGTCGTCCACCAACCGCGACATGAACGCGCTGGTCGACGGCCCGGCCACGCGCCTGCGGGCGGCCCAGCAGCTGAACATCCACATGCTCAACGTGGTGCGGGCCGAGAAGAACATGGTCCTGGTCGACACCCCCGAGGAGGTGAAGACGCTGGAGGCCTCGATCGGCAAGGAGAAGCAGGCCTTCGACGCCCTGCTGACCAAGACCGAAGGCCTGGCCACCGCCGAGGGGCGGCCCAAGTGGCAGGCCCTGGGCGACGCCTGGGAGCGCATGATCGCCGCGCATGAGCAGGTCTACGCCCTCGCCGCCTCCAATCGCGACGCCGAGGCCACGGCCATCTCGATGGGCGAGGGCCGCAAGGCGGTCCTCGAAGCCTCCGCCCAGGTGCAGGAGCTGGTCGAGCTGTCGCAGGCCCAGATGGACGCGGCCACCGACAACGCCGACGCCGACTTCGCCAAGGTCCGCACCAGCCTGATCATCCTGGCGGCGGTCTCGCTGCTGATCGCGGTCGGCGCGGCGCTCTACATCTCGATGGCGGTCAGCAAGGGCCTGAACCGGGCTTCGGACGCCGTGCGCGCGGTGGCCGAGGGCGACCTGACCAAGACCGTCGACATCACCACCAAGGACGAGATCGCCGACCTGCTGGGACATGTGAACGTGATGATCGAGCGCCTGCGCGGCGTGGTCGGCGACGCGATCTCGGCCTCGGAAAACGTCTCGGCCGGTTCGCAGGAACTGTCGGCCGCCTCGGAGCAGGTGTCGCAGGGCGCCACCGAGCAGGCCTCGTCGGCCGAGGAGGCCTCGGCCTCGATGGAGGAGATGGCCTCCAACATCAAGCAGAACGCCGACAACGCCGCCCAGACCGAGAAAATCGCCCGCCAGTCGGCCAAGGACGCTGAAGTCAGCGGCGAGGCGGTCAACCGCGCCGTCGAGGCCATGCGCACGATCGCCGAGAAGATCACCATCGTGCAGGAGATCGCCCGCCAGACCGACCTGCTGGCCCTGAACGCGGCCGTGGAAGCCGCCCGGGCCGGCGAGCACGGCCGCGGCTTCGCCGTGGTCGCCTCGGAGGTGCGCAAGCTGGCCGAGCGCTCGCAGACCGCCGCCACCGAGATCGGCGCGGTGTCGTCCGACACGGTCAAGGCCGCCCAGTCGGCCGGCGAGATGCTGACCAGCCTGGTGCCGAACATCCGCAAGACCGCGGAACTGGTGGCCGAGATCAGCGCCGCCTGCCGCGAGCAGGACATCGGCGCGGCCCAGATCAACGAGGCCATCCAGCAGCTGGACAAGGTGACCCAGCAGAACGCCAGCGCCTCGGAAGAGATGTCGGCGACCTCCGAGGAACTGGCCGCCCAGGCCGAGGAACTGCAGGCCTCGATCGCCTACTTCCGCACCAACACCGCCGGCGCCGCCCCGCGTCGCCAGGCGGCCCGCCCGGCCGCGCCGGCCAAGCGCCCCGCCGCTTCGGCGCCGCGCAAGCCGGCCGCCTCGGCTCCGGCCCGCCAGACGGTCGCGGCCCAGCAGGCCCGGGCCGGCGGCTTCGCCCTGGACCTGACCAACGGCGGCCCGGACGCCGACGACGCCGACTTCCGCGAGTACGCCTGATGGCTGTCGATCGCCAGTTCGTCACCCTGGGCCTGGGCGCCGAGGTCTTCGCGGTCTCGGTGGCCCATGTCCGCGAGATCCTCGACTACCAGGCGCCGTTCGCGATCCCGGAAGGGCCCGACTACCTGATGGGCCTGACCGACGTGCGCGGCCGCGGCACGCCGACCATCGACCTGCGCCTGAAGCTGGGCCTGCCCGCCGTCGAGCCGACCGGCGCCACGCGCATCCTGGTGCTGGACGTGCCGCTGGAGGACCGCCTGCTGTCGCTGGGCCTGATCGCGGACCGGGTGATCGAGGTCGTCTCGTTCTCCGAGGACCAGATCGAGGGCGCGCCCGACATCGGCGTGCCGTGGCGCTCGGAATACATCCAGGGCGTCGTGCGCCGCGACGTTTCGGCCGGCAAGGGGGGCTTCGTGGTGATCTTCGACCTGGGCCGCCTGCTGACCAGCCAGGACGCCGCCGCCCTCAGCCAGGCCGCCTAAGGCCAGAACGCGCCCGGCGGCCCCGAGGGCCGCTCGCATGACCAGCGGCGCGACAGACGCCGTGAACGGAGACGACCGTGTCGAGACAAGCCGCCGCCGTGCAGCAAACCGCCGAACCCGAGCAGCTCACCGCTCGGAATTTCAATCGCCTGGCGACGTTCATCCACGACTACAGCGGCATCAAGATGCCGTCCAACAAGCGCACCATGCTGGAAGGCCGCCTGCGCCGCCGGATGCGGGCGACGCGGATCGCCGACGTCAACGCCTACTGCCGCTACCTGTTCGAGGAGAACGGGATGGAGGCCGAGGTCATCCACCTGATCGACGCGGTGACCACCAACAAGACCGAGTTCTTCCGCGAGCCGGCCCACTTCGACTTCCTGGTCGCCAAGGGGCTGCCGGCCCTGGCCGGGAAGGGCAAGCGCGAGATCAAGGTCTGGAGCGCCGCCTGCTCGACCGGCGCCGAGCCCTACACCATCGCCATGATCCTGGACGAGTTCTGCGAGAAGCAGCGCGGGCTCGACTATTCGGTCCTGTGCACCGACATCTGCACCGAGGTGCTGGACCAGGCGATCGCCGGCCGCTTCTCGGAGGCCATGATCGAGCCGGTCTCGATCGCCCGCCGCCAGCGCTACGTGATGCGGTCGCGCGACGCCTCGCGCAACGAGGTGCGGATCAAGCCGCAGCTGCGATCCAAGCTGGCCTTCGGCCGCCTGAACCTGATGGACGACGCCTATCCGATCGAGACCGGCCTCGACATCATCTTCTGCCGCAACATCCTGATCTATTTCGACAAGGCCACCCAGGCCAAGGTGCTGACCCGCCTGTGCAACCATTTGGCGCCTGGCGGGTATCTGTTCCTGGGCCACTCGGAGTCGATCGTCGGCATCGACCTGCCCGTCGTCCAGATCGCCAACACGGTCTTCCAGAAGCGATAAAAACGATGTCCGTGGTCCGCAAGATCCGTGTCCTGATCATCGACGACTCGGCCACGGTCCGTCAGACCCTGGCGTCGATCCTCGAGGCCGATCCGCAGATCGAGGTGCTGGGCGTGGCCTCCGACCCGTTCGTGGCCGCCCGGCGCATCGCCGAGGAGATCCCCGACGTCATCACCCTGGACGTCGAGATGCCGCGCATGGATGGCATCACCTTCCTGCGCAAGCTGATGGCCCAGAAGCCGATCCCGGTGGTGATGTGCTCGTCCCTGACCGAGGCGGGGTCGGAGACCCTGCTGCAGGCGCTGGAGGCGGGGGCCGTCGACATCATCCTCAAGCCGAAGATGGGCGTGGCCGACGCCCTGCTGGAGTCCAAGATCCGCATCTGCGACGCGGTCAAGGCCGCCGCCGGCGCCAAGCTGGCCGGGTCCAAGCGGCCGGTCCCGCAGTTCACCCGGCCCCACCACCACGAGCCGGAGAAGAAGCTGACGGCCGACGCCATGCTGCCGCCGCCGGTGGCGACCCGGGCGATGGCGCGCACCACCGAGAGCGTGGTCTGCGTCGGCGCCTCGACCGGCGGCACCGAGGCGCTTCGCGTGCTGCTGGAGGCCCTGCCGCCGGACTCGCCCGGCATGGTCATCGTCCAGCACATGCCCGAGAAGTTCACCGCCTCGTTCGCCAAGCGGCTGGACAGCCTGTGCGCGGTCGAGGTCAAGGAGGCCGAGGACGGCGACACCGTGCGGCGCGGCCGGGTGCTGATCGCCCCCGGCAACAAGCACACCCTGCTCGAGCGCAGCGGCGCCCGCTACTACGTCTCGGTCAAGGACGGCCCGCTGGTCTCGCGCCACCGGCCGTCCGTGGACGTCCTGTTCCGCTCGGCCACCCGCTCGGCGGGCTCGAACGCGGTGGGCGTGATCATGACGGGCATGGGCGACGACGGCGCGCGCGGCATGTCCGAGATGAAACAGGCCGGCGCCTACACCCTGGCCCAGGACGAAGCCACCTCGGTGGTGTTCGGCATGCCCAAGGAAGCCATCGCCCTGGGCTGCGTGGACCGCGTGGTCCCGCTGCAGGGCCTGGCGGGCGAAGTGCTGCGGGCGGCGCACCGGTAGAAGTCACCCTCTCCCTCTGGGAGAGGGGGCAAGGTCAGAACAGGACGTCGTCCTCGTCGTCGGCCGGGGCCGCGACCGCGACCTCGGTCGCCGCTTCCATGGCGGCCAACCCCTCGGTCATCGCCCGGTGGACCTCGCGTTCCTGGGCCATGGTGTACTGCTTGGCCAGCCTGGCCAGCAGCGGGTGCAGGGCCGGGGCGATGTCGTCGGTGGGGATCTCGGCGTCGCCGGCCATGTCCAGCAGCTGGTTGGCGGCGGTGTCCAGCACCGAGCCGATCTGCTTGTGCAGGTCGCTGCGCTGGGCGGCGCGACGCAGCAGGTCGACGACGTCGGCGCCCTGGCGGGCCACGGCGTCCAGCGCGGTGTCGACCCCGTCGCCGGCCTTGCCGATCCGGGCCACGGCGCCGCTCAGCACCGAGGCGGCGGCCGCGGCCTTGCCGTCGTCGCCCGAGCGTCCGGCCTCGCTGCGGCCCAGGGCCTCGGCGGCGTCGAACAGGCCTTCCAGCGAGCTGGTGGTCTGGGCGGCCGACTTCTCCAGGTGGATGGCGTGGGCGCGCAGCTCGACGGCGATGACGCCCAGCGGCTTGCCGGTCTCGCCGATGCGGGCGCATTTCAGCGTGGTGTTCAGCGCCATCATCTGCACGTCGGCGCGGATGTTCTGGATGCCGGCGATGCGCTCGGTCAGTTCGCGGGCCGAGACGGCGGCCGAGCGGCTGACCTCTTCGGCCGCCTGCTCGCCGGCGGTCATGTCGCCCACCAGCCCCAGGGCCTGTCCGACATTGCCTTCCAGGTTGCGCAGGAAGTTGGTCTCGGCGCCCCCCATCTGATCCGAGCCCTGGCCCGAGGCCAGGTCGCGCAGGCGCAGCAGCTCCACCGCGTCGGCGGCCATGCCGACCACGCTCTGGTTGATGCGGGCGACCTCGCGCTCGAAGTCCTCGGTCATCGCGCTGAGCTGGGCGCCCAGCAGACGGTGCACGAAGGCGTGGGCGCGGGCGCGCGGCTCGGCGTCCAGGGCCGAGATCTCGGCGGTCTCGTCCAGGTACTTGAGGCCGGCCTGGACGTGCTCGATCCGCTGGCGGGTGATGTCGCCGATCTGCAGGGCGGCCAGGCCGCCGCCGACCTTCTTCTGGACGTCGCGGGCCAGGGTCGCGACGCTGACGGCGACGCTGGCGATGCGGGCGTGGTGGTCGGCGATGGCGGCGGCGCTGGCCGTCAGGGCGTCGGGCACGGCCGGCAGCAGCTCGGCGCAGTGGCGGGCCAGGTCCTGCTCGTGGGCCAGGGCGCCGCGCAGGGTGTGGTCCAGCCCCATCAGGTCGGTGTTCAGCGCGTCCAGCTGGGCGCCGCCCATCTCGATGCAGTCGTAGATCTCCTGGGCGAAGATCGCGAATTCCGGACCGGCCGCGGCGATGCCGCCCGAGGTGATCTTGATGTTGATCGCGAAGACCCGGAGATAGGCCAGGTGCTGGCGCATCTCGGCGATGCGGCCGGCCAGGCCGTCGCTGAACTTGACCAGCTCACCGACCCGGTCGCGGCGGGCGCCGAGGCTGTCGGGCAGGGACTTCAGGGTCTGGGCCGCCTGGGCCAGTTCGCCGGTGGTCGTCGTCACCGTCTCGGCGTCGAGATTGGCGCGGATCGCGTCCAGGCCCGCGATCAGCGAGCCGACGCCCTCGACCGCCCGCGACAATACGTCGCCGGCCTCGAGGAAGCGGGTTTCCACCACCTGGCGGGCGGACTCGAGCCGCGCGCCGATCTGCGCGCCGCCGGGGGCGGGCGAGGTGGCCTGGAAAGGCGTTGCGAAAGCCGCGGAGGAAGAGGCCAAGCCCATGAAATCGCCGGATGATTTACACTGTCCCGACTATGCGCCGGGATTAGCGAAGGTCGGGTAAAGATCGGGCGCTTTTTCCGGCCCGGCGGCGAGGATCAGGCGGTTTCCGCGACCGGTTCCGGCGCGGCCTGGACCGCCTCGAAGGCCTGGCCGATGGCGGCGAACAGCATGGCGCTGGTGATCGGCTTTTCCAGGTGCAGGTCGGCCCCCGCCGCGCGGCTGGCGGCCATGTGCTCGGGGCGGGCGTTGGCGGTCAGCATGATGATCGGGGTGCGGGCCGCGCCGGTCGCCGCCTCGCGCGCCCGGATCGCCCGGACCGCGTCCAGCCCGTCCATGACCGGCATCTGCATGTCCATCAGGATCAGGTCCGGCGTCACGGTGGCGCAGACCTCGACGGCCTCGGCGCCGTTCTCGGCGGTGTAGATCTCAGCCACCTCGGCCAGGATCAACTCGACGATCTTGCGGTTGGTCGGATGGTCGTCGGCCACCAGGATGCGGGGCATGTCCAGCGGTTCGAGGTCGGCCTCGGCGGTCGCCTCGACGACCGGCTCGTGATGGGCGGCCAGGGGCAGGGTGAACCAGAAGGTCGAGCCCTGGCCCGGCGCGCTGTCGCACTCCAGGGCGCCGCCCATCAGCTCGACCAGCTCGCGCGAGATCGCCAGGCCCAGCCCGGCGCCGCCGAACCGGCGGGTGAACGAGGTGTCGGCCTGCTGGAAGCGGTCGAAGATGCGCGCCTTCTGGGCGGCGTCGAAACCGATCCCGGTGTCGGACACCGAGAACCGCGCGCGGCCGCCTGAACCGAGGGGGGCGTCGACGTCCGCGACCAGGGTGACCCGGCCCGCGTCGGTGAACTTCACGGCGTTGCTGAGCAGGTTGGTCAGCACCTGGCGCAGGCGGTTGCTGTCGCCGACCACCGTCAGGTCGGCCTCGGCGGCGACCTCGACCGCCAGGACCACGCCCTTCTCCTCGGCCCGCAGGGCGCAGAGCGCGCCAACCGAGCGCGCCAGGTCGCCCAGGTGGAAGGGGCCGTTCTCGACCGTCACCTGGCCCGCCTCGATGCGCACCAGGTCGAGGATGTCGGACAGCAGGCGCTCCAGCCCGCGCCCGGACTTGAGGATGATGTCGACCAGTTCGCGGGCCCGCGGGTCCAGCGCGCCCTTGGCCAGCAGGTCGGCGCCGGCGACGATGCCGTTCAGCGGGGTGCGGATCTCGTGGCTCATATTGGCCAGGAAGGCGGTCTTGGCCTGGCTGGCCTGCTCGGCCTGGTCCAGGGCGGCGCGCAGCGAGGCGGCGGCCGACCGGCGGGCGGTGACGTCCTCGGCCAGGGTGATCAGGTGGCGCGCCCCGACGTCGTCGTAGGTGGCCAGGGTCTTGGTAGTGAAGTAGCGCGGGGCGCCGTCGGCGGTCTCGCCGAAGACCTCCTCGGACAGCTGCATCTCGCCGGACGCCAGGACCTTGGCCTCGATCTCGGCGGCGTGGGTCGCGATCGCGGGCGGCAGGACCTCGGACCCCCGCTTGCCCACCGCCTCGTCGGCGACCACGCCCAAGGCGTCCTCGGCCGCGCGGTTGATCAGGACGTAGCGGCCGTCCTCGACGTTCTTGACCGTCAGGGGCGAGGGCAGCAGCTGGATGACCGTGCGCAGGAAGCCCTGGGTCTCGACGGTCTGGGTGACGTCGCGGGCCGTCGCCAGCAGGCGGACCACCTGGCCCTCCGGACCGAGGATCGGCGAGATGGTGGTGTCGCAATAGGTCCGGGCGTGCTGGGCCTCGCCCAGGAAGGCGCGGAAGCGGGCGACCTGTCCGGCCACCGCGACGTTGAACGACCGGTCCAGCGAGAAGCGGCTCTCCTCGGGCCAGATCGTCCGCCAGGCGGCGGAGGAGGGGCCGGGGTCGGCGGGGAACATGGCCTGGGCGCGGCGATTGGCGTGCTCGATCGCGCCGTCCAGGCGCAGGATCCAGGCGCAGTCCTGGCTGGCGTCCAGCACGTCGAGGGCGCCGTAGCCGCTCTGATCGCTGGGGGTTTCGCCGTGCACGTCTCGCGGTCCCTTTGGATGAACTCCGGTCGCGATTTCCCCGAGGGGCGGCCAGGAGCGCCATAAGGCCATGCTTGGCTGAAAAGACTCTTAAGCGCCGGGAATCCGCGGCCGGGCGGGCTTCGCCCGACGCGCGGAGGGCGGCGCGCAACCTATAATATTGACTTACTCGTTAGTCAGTATTGACTCCGGCGAAGCTGCGATGCGATGGTCACGTCGTTCGTCGAACAGCGTCACCAAGGGCGCGGCGGCGACAGGGGAGGGATATCAATGAGTCGTTTTGCCTATACGGCGTCGCTGATCGCCTTGATGGCGGCCGCCACGCCCGCGATCGCGCAGACCACCACCGGGGCGCCGCGCGAGACCGCCGCCGTCAGCACCGTCGAGGAGGTCGTGGTCACCGCGACCCGTCGGAAGGAACGTCTGCAGGACGTGCCGCTCAGCATCACCGCCTTCTCGCAGGCCGAACTCACCCAGAAGGGCGTGGTCGGCTTCGAGGGCATCGCGCGTGAAACGCCCGGCGTGGTCCTCAACCAGGCCAGCAGCAACAACGCCCGCTTCACCGTCCGCGGCATCTCCACCAACGGCTGGGGCGCGGGCCTGCAGACCACCACCACCGTCTATCTGGACGAGCTGCCGCTCACCACGATCGGCAACACCGTGACGCTGGACCCGGCCATGTACGACGTCGAGCGCGTCGAGTTCCTGCGCGGCCCGCAGGGCACGCTGTTCGGCTCGGGTTCGTTGTCGGGCGCGCTGCGCGTCCTGACCAAGAGCCCGGACACGACGGGCTACGCGGCCTCGGTCCAGGCCGACCTCGGCTACACGCCGGACGGCGACGGCGTCCGCCAGCGCTACAACGCCATGGTCAACCTGCCGCTGGTCAAGGACCAGCTGGCCCTGCGCATGGTCGGCTTCTACCGTGACGAAGACGGCTACATCGACAACCTCGGCACCGGCGTGAAGAACGCCAACGCCCTGAAGGACGTCGGCGGCCGCGCGGTGCTGCTGTGGAAGCCGAACGACCGGCTCAGCGTCAAGCTGCTGGCCTCCTACGAGGACAGCGACCCCAAGGACGCGGCGATGACCACGCCGTCGCTGGGCGACCGCAAGCGCTACAGCACGATCCCCGACCAGTACACGACCAAGACCCAGGTCTATAACGGCACGCTGGAGTACCAGTTCGACGGCGCCCGCCTGACCAGTTCGTCGACCTATTCGATCGGCAAGGGCCTGTTCAACGTCGACCTGGCCGGCACCTTCAATCTGGCCATCCCGTTCTATCTCTACGACAGCTACACCTCGAAGGCCTTCGTCCAGGAGACGCGGCTGGCCTCCGACACCGGCGGCAAGTTCGACTGGGTGGCCGGCGGCTTCTACCTGCACCGCGACACCGACCTGGTCGGCGAGGACCGCTCCAGCGCGGCCTACCTGGCCAGCCACCACATCACGGGCCTGCCGGGCACGACCTTCGCCAAGTTCGGCAGCGACACGCGCACCTACGAACTGGCCGGCTTCGGCGAGCTGACCTACCACCTGACCGACAAGCTGCAGGCCACCGGCGGCGTGCGCTACGGCAAGTACGGCGGCGAGGTCGACGTCTATCCGGGCTTCAACACCGCCTACTTCACCTACGCCCTGTTCGGCATCTCCGGACCGCTGGCGGTCGTGCCGACCCCGGCGTCCTACGCCAAGTACCCGTCGGCGAAGAAGGCGTCGTGGAAGGCCAGCCTGACCTACAAGCCGTCGCACGACCTGACGACCTACGCCACGGTGTCCACGGGCTACCGCACGCCGGTCTACAATTCGCGGGCCGGCAGCGTCAGCACGGTCGATCCGACCGACCTGGTCATCCCGGCCGGCGCGGGGTCCGACAACCTGGTCAACTACGAGATCGGGGCTAAGGGCCGCTGGCTGGACGGTCGCCTGACCGCCAACCTGGCCGCCTACTACATCGACTGGAAGAACATCCAGGTGCAGGCCAACCGCCAGTCGGACTCGGTGCAGTTCGCGACCAATGTCGGCCGCGCCGCCAGCCGGGGCATCGAGGCCGAGACCGCCTTCTCGCCGGCCGAGGGCTGGGTGTTCGGCGTGAACGGGTCGATCAACAAGGCCAACGTCACCGAGCTGACCCAGCAGGAGGCCACCATCTCGGGGGCCGTGGACGGCGCGCGCCTGGCCTCGCCGCACCTGCAGGGGACGCTCTACGGCACCTACAGCTACAGCCTGGGCGGGACGGCCACCGGCTTCACCAGCGTCCAGATCCAGCACGTCGGCTCGTTCCCGAACGGCTTCCCCAACACGCCGGGCAAGGCCGGGGTCGTCAGCCCGCTGTACGACCACACCGACAGCTACACCTACGCCAACCTCCAGACCGGGATCCGGTACGGCAAGGTCAACGCGATGCTCTACGCCGAGAACATCGGCAACAGCCGCGCGGTGACCTACATCCACCCCGAAGCCTTCGTCTACAGCCGCTACTCGATCGTCCGCCCGCGCACCTTCGGGCTGCGGGTCGGCTACGACTTCTGAGCGGGAACTTGACCACCAGGGCGACCCTCCCTTGCCTGTCTCCCGTCGCCATCCCGGCGGCGGGAGACGTCTTCTCGGGCATGGCGGAGTCCGTACGGCCGGGGCACGTTGACGCGCCCGCTGCAAAGCCGATACCCGAAGAGCGATGACCAGCACCGATCACGTCGAACCCCAGACCGCGCCCGCACCGGCCCGCGCCCGCAAGCACAAGGCCCGCGTGCGCGAGGAGTCGATCGAGCGCATCCTGGACGCCGCCGAGCAGCTGTTCGCCGAGTTCGGCTATCACGGCGTCACCCTCAAGGACGTGGCCGCGCGGGTGGGGGTCAGCTCGACGCTGATCCATTACCACTTCAACGGCAAGGAAAGCCTGTACGAGGCGGTGTGGGCGCGGCGCGCGCCGATCTCGGCCCGCAACCGCCTGGAGGCGATGCGCCGCTACGCCGACGAGGTGGGCGACAGGGTGACGGTGGAGGGCGCGCTGCACGCCTGGATCGACACCGACCTGAACGTCCAGATCCACGACACCGAGCAGTGGATCGCCTTCGGCAAGATCAGCGCCCAGGCCAACAGCGCCGCCGGCTGGGGCGCCGAGAAGATGACCAAGTACTTCAACCCGGTGGTCCTGGCCCTGATCGACCTGCTCAAGAAGGCCATGCCCGACTGCGACGAGGCGACGATCTTCTGGGGCTACCACTTCGTGTCGGGCGCCATGACCCACAACATGGCCCGCACCGGACGCCTGGACGAGCTGTCGCACGGCCTGTGCTCGTCCGACGACTTCATCTCGATCCGCCGGCACATGGCCCGGTTCATGGCGGCGGGCTTCGAGGCGATCTGCCGGGGCGCGCCGGTCGACGCGTGAGCGCGTCCGGAAGACAAGGAAGCAAGCGATGAGTGAGCGTGGCGCCGGCGTCCTGGCCGGCCTGTTCGACCTGCGCGGGCGGGTGGCGATCGTCACCGGCGGCTCGCGCGGCCTGGGGCTGCAGATCGCCACAGCCCTGGGCGAGTTCGGGGCCATGGTCGTGCTGGTCGCGCGCAAGCAGGCCGAGCTGGATGCCGCCGTGGCGGAGCTCAACGAACAGGGCCTGGCGGCGGCGGGCTTCGCCGCCGACCTGGGCGCGCCCGACGCGGCCCCGGCCCTGGTCCGGCAGGTGTTCGAGCGCTTCGGCCGGATCGACATCCTGGTCAACAACGCCGGCACGGTCTGGGGCGCGCCGGCCGAGGACTATCCGCCGGAGGGCTGGAACAAGGTCATCGACCTGAACGTGACCGGCCTGTTCCAGCTGACCCAGGCGGTGGCCAAGACGGCCTTCATCCCGCAGGGCAAGGGGGCGGTGGTCAATGTCGCCTCGATCGAGGGGCTGCAGGGCCACCATCCCGACCGGCCGGGCACCATCGCCTACAACACCGCCAAGGGCGCGGTGATCAACATGACCCGGGCCCTGGCCGCCGAATGGGGCCCGCGCAACATCCGCGTCAACGCCCTGGCGCCCGGCTATTTCCCGTCGAAGATGACGGCGGCCACGGTCGAGGCGCATGGTGACGAGATGCTGCGCTGGACGCCGCTGGGCAAGCTGGGCGGGCCCGCCGACCTGATGGGCGCGGCGCTGTTGCTCGCATCCGACGCCGGCGGCCACATCACGGGCCAGACGCTCGTGATCGACGGCGGCGCGACGATCATCTGAGGCCTTCCGCATGACCACTCCGCTGCTCGATCGTCGCGACGTCGATTTCCTGCTCCACGACTGGCTCCAGGCCGGGGTCGACCGCGAGACGGTCGATGCGGTGCTGGACCTGTCCCAGACCCTGGCGACCGACGCCTTCCTGCCGCACTTCAAGCGCAACGACGTCGAGGAACCGGCGCTGGTGGACGGCCAGGTCCGCATCTGTCCGGCGATCGGCGAGGCCCTGGCCCAGTACGCGGAGCTGGGCCTGTTCTCGGCGGGCTTTCCGGAAGACCAGGGCGGCCTCGGCCTGCCCTATCTGGTCTGCGCCGCCTCGTTCGCCTTCTTCGCCGCCGCCAACGTCTCGACCGCCGCCTATCCGATGCTGACGGTCGCCAACGCCCGGCTGATCGCCACCTTCGGCTCGCCGGCCCAGGTCGAGGCCTTCGCCCGCCCGCAGATCGAGGGGCGGTGGTTCGGCACCATGTGCCTGTCCGAACCCCAGGCCGGCTCCAGCCTGGCCGACGTGCGCACCAAGGCCACGCCCGACGGGCAGGACGCCCTGGGCGAGCGCTACCGCCTGGCCGGCAACAAGATGTGGATCTCGGGCGGCGACCAGGACGTCAGCGGCAACATCGTCCACCTGGTGCTGGCCAAGGTCCCGAACGCGGACGGGACCCTGCCCGAGGGGACGGCGGGCATCTCGCTGTTCATCGTACCCAAGGTCCTGCCGGACGGGACCCGCAACGACGTCGCCGTGGCCGGGCTGAACCACAAGATGGGTTATCGCGGCACGGCCAACTGCCTGCTGAACTTCGGCGAGCGGGACGGGGCCGTGGGCTGGATCGTCGGCGCGCCGGGCGAGGGCTTGCGCCAGATGTTCCAGATGATGAACGAGGCCCGGATCGGCGTCGGGGTGGGGGCGGCGGCCCTGGGCTATCGCAGCCACCGCCTGGCGGTCGACTACGCCCGCGAGCGGCTGCAGGGGCGTCCGCCCGGCCGGCGCTCGGGTCCGCCCGTCGCCATCATCGAGCACCCCGACGTGCGCCGGATGCTGCTGCAGCAGAAGGCCTATGTGGAGGGCGCCCTGGCCCTGTGCCTCTACTGCGCCCGCCTGGTCGATACGGCCGAGGGCTCGGAGGCCGACGCCGCCCTGCTGGGCCTGCTGACGCCGGTCGCCAAGACCTGGCCCTCGGAATACGGCCTGGCGGCCAACGACATCGCCATCCAGGTGCACGGCGGCTACGGCTACACCCGCGACTTCGACGTCGAGCAGCTGTGGCGCGACAACCGGCTGAACCCGATCCACGAGGGCACGACGGGCGTCCAGGGCATGGACCTGGTGGGGCGCAAGATCCTGTCGGACGGGGCGGGCCTGCCCGTGCTGGCGGCGAGGATTTCCAGGACGGCCAAGGCCGCCGAAGGGGTTCCCGCCCTGGCGGTCCACGCGCGCGCCCTGTCGGAGGCCTGGCGCTCGGTGGTGGCCACGATCGAGGTGCTGCAGGGCGAGGACCGCCGGTCCGCCCTGGACAACGCCACGGCCTTCCTCTGGGCGTTCGGTCACGTGGTGGTGGCCTGGCAGTGGCTGGACCAGGCGGTCGCCGCCGCCGACCTCACCGACCGCGATCTGGCCGACGGCAAGGCGTGGGCGTGCCGCTTCTTCTTCGAGTGCGAGCTGCCCAAGGTCGACGCCTGGCTGGCCCTGGTGGCGGCCCGAAGCGACGTGGCGTCCGGGGCGCCGGAGCGGATTTTCTAAGAGACGCTCAGGGGCGCCTTGCCCACCCAAAACCGTTGTCATCCCGGAAGCCCCGCAGGGGCTGTCCGGGACCCAGGGGACTGGGCTGGTGCTTTGCGGTTCCCCTGGGTCCCGGACAAGCGCTGCGCGCTTTCCGGGATGACAACAGGAAGGGGAGCGCTCCCCTTCAGATGAACCGCCCCCTCAGATCAGGTTCGCCCGCGCGATCCGGCCCAGGTGTACGGCGCTGGGCCGGGGTGTGCGCTGGAAGGTCTTGCGGTCCACGGCCACCAGGCCGAACGGCACGCCGTAGCCGGACGTCCATTCGAAATTGTCCAGCAGCGACCAGTAGAGATAGCCGTGCACGGGGATGCCCTCGTCCAGGCATTGGCGCACGCCGTCCAGGGCCTGGTCGATGAAGGCGATCCGGCGGGCGTCGTCGTTGGTGGCGATGCCGTTCTCGGTCACATAGACCGGCTTGCCGATCGTCCGGTGGGCCCAGCGGATCGTGTTGGCCAGGGCCTGCGGATAGAACTCGTAGCCCGACAGGGTCAGCTCGGCGTCCTTGGGCGGCGGCCGCACGCCGTTCTCGTCGACGACGAAGCGGGTGTAGGTCTGCACCCCGAAGAAGTCGGCGTGGGTGCGCGCTGCCTCGACCCAGTCGCCGTACAGCCGGCGCTGATAGACCTCGACCAAGGCGGGATCGGTGGCCGACTGGATGTCCTGGGTGGTCAGGGTCACGCCGACCGGCAGCGACGGCCGCGCCTGCTTGATGGCGTCGTAGGCGCGCTTGTGGGCCTCGATCATGATCGGCGTCACCACCTGGGGATCGGCGTAGGCCAGGCGCGAGAAGCGCGGCGAGTCCGTGGCCTTGGCCGCCGCGGCGATGGCCGCCTTGACGAACGGGATCGCCGACTGGATGCCCGGCATCAGGTCGACCAGCAGCCGGATATTGGCTTCGTTGAAGGTGGTGACCTTGTCCATCAGCGGACCCAGGCGCTCGACCACCTTCTTGCAGTAGCGGGCGAAGAGCTCGGGCGCGTCGGCGACCTCGAAGCCCCCGCGCTGGGCGAACCACAGGGGCGTGGTGAAATGGTTCAGGGTCACCATGGGCTTGAGGCCGCGCGCGCGACAGGCCTCCAGCATGCGGGCGTAGTGGTCCAGCTCGGCCTCGGAGAAATGGCCCTCGCTGGGCTCGATCCGCGCCCACTCCACGCCCATGCGGTAGCAGTTCAGGCCCAGGCCGCCGGCGATGGCGAAGTCCTCGGCGTAGCGGTGATAGCTGTCGCAGGCGTCGCCCGAGCGTTCCTTGAACATGCTGGGCTGGATGTTCTCCATCAGCCAGGCGTCGCTGTTGGTGTTGCCGCCTTCGCTTTGATAGGCCGAGATCGCCGTGCCCCACAGGAAGCCCGGAGGCGCCGGGCGCTTGGTCTTGGCGGCCGCGTCGGCGGCGGTCGGCGCCAGGGTCGGGGCGAGGGCCAGGGCCGCGCCGGCCAGGATGTCCCGGCGTCCGACGCCGGAGGTCTTGTGGGTGCTCATGGTCGTCTCCCCCTGTTTGTTCGGATCGTACGCTGAAAAAGAAAAGGGGCGGGCGCCGTGACGCCCGCCCCGAGGGAGGAAGGAACTTAGAAGCTCTTCTTGAGGCCGATTTCGAAGGTCCGGCCCAGCGGGTTGCCGGTCCACGGGTCGTAGCCGAACTCTTCCTGGGCGGGCGGGGGATCGCGGTCGAAGATGTTGGCCGCCGTCAGGGTCAGGGCCATGTCGCCGGCCAGCTCCACGCGGTAGGTGAAGTCGGTGGTGATCCAGTTCTCGCCGTCCTCGCCGTACTGCACGCCGGCCCGCTCGTCCTTGACGGCCGAGACGAAGTTGACGCCCAGGCGGAAGTTCTGGCGGCCCAGGCCGTAGTTGACGCCGAGGTTGGCGCGCCACTTCGGGGCGGCCTGGGCGAAGGTGGCGAAGTTCAGCGTGCCCAGCCGGTCGTCGCCGGTCGAGATCGTCACGCCGTCCAGGGTGGTGGCCCCGGTCCGCAGCTCGGTCACCCGGGTGGCGGTCAGGTTGACGTCCAGGTCGCCCGGGCCGACCGGCAGGCCGTAGTTGGCCTGGATGTCGAAGCCCTTGGTGGTCTGGCCCGGCCCGTTGCCGTAGCGGGTGGACACCGCCGAGAAGGTCCCGACGCCGCTCATCCCGACCACGCAACCGGCGTTGAAGGTGATGCGGGCCAGCAGCGGTTGCTTGGCCGGATCGCAGGTGGTGATCGTGCCGCCCGCGCCGTTGAACACCAGGCTGGCGATCTGGTTCGGGTCGGCGACCTGGCCGATCTGGTCCTTCGTCTTGATGTCGAAATAGTCGACGATCAGGCGGAACTTGTGGTCGTCGGCGAAGCCGCGGCTCTGCCAGATCGCGCCGAGGTTCGAGGTCTTGGCGGTCTCGGGCTTGAGGTCGGCGTCGGTGATGAACTGGGCGGCCAGCCAGTTGCTGGCGGCGACCGTGTAGGTCCGCGCGGCCACCGTGATGGCGCCCGGCGTCACGCCCAGCGGCGGGGTCTGGTAGTTGGTGCCGTACGAACCGCGCAGGGTCAGGGGACCCCAGACGTTCCACTTGCCTGACACCTTGTAGACCGTCGCGCCCAGGTCGTTGGAGAACTTCTCCTTGCGGGCGGCCAGCTGGATGTCGACGTTCGAGAACAGCGGCACCTGAAGCTCGCCGAACAGCGAGTACTGGCTCTGCTCGGCCTGCGACGGCAGGGTCGGGGCGAACAGGACGAACGGGCCCGGCGCGTCGGGCGTGCAGCCGCGGAAGTTCGGGTCGGTGGTCGGCGTCGGCGTGGGGCTGAGATTGCCCGAGCCCGCGCCGTTGGCGCTGGTGGTGCTGGTCGGCCACTCGCACTGGACCGAGCCGTTGTTGAAGGCGCTGGGCACGTTCACGCGGTTGGCCAGCGACCGGTACTGGGCGCCGAGGGCCCAGCCGATCTCGCCGCCGGGCAGCTTCAGGCCCGACTGGCCGTTGAACACCAGGTCGGCCGTGAAGTTGTGGCTGAGGGTCTCGACGGCGCGCGGATCGAACATCCACAGGGCCAGGTCCTTGGGATTCTCGTCGCCGGCGACGTAGTTGGGGTTGGAGAGCCCCAGGACCGGCTGGCCCTTGAACGAGCTGGAGAAGGGGTTCCAGTACAGGCAGCCGTTCTTGCCGGCGGCGGCCGCGTTCTGGGTGCCGAAGCGGGCCGGGTCCAGGTCGGTGGCGTGGCAGTTGGGGCCGCCGAAGCCGTTCAGGGCTTCCTGCAGGCGGAAGCCGATGGTGTCGGCGTGGGTGTTGTAGTTGTAGGCGTCGTTATAGGTCAGGGCGAAGTCGTAGCCGACCTTCTTGGCGAACGGGGCCAGGTCGCCCAGGTCGCCGTTGATCCCGCCCGAGATGCGCCAGACCTTGTTGTCGATGCGGTCGGCCACGCCGAAGCCGTCGCCGCCCGAATAGTACGGATTGCCGCCGTGGCCGAAGAGGCGATAGGTCACCGGCGTGAAGCCCTGGGCGCCGACGATGCCGTTGCGGGCCGCGAATTCGGCCGCGAACGGGTTGCTGATCGGCACGTAGAACTGGTTGACGGCGCCGGTCGCCAGGGCCGGGCCGCGCGACACCGGCTGGGCCGGCGACCCCATGACTTGGGGTAGCGTGACGCGTCCGTAGGACGCGTCCATGTGGAACTTCATGGAGTCGCTGATGTCGGCCTTCAGCTGGGCGTAGAGCCGATAGGTGTCCTGGTTCTCCACCAGCCGGTAGTAGGGGATGTAGTTGTAGGCGCAGGTGAAGTTGTTGTCGTAGCGGCCGCCGACGGCCGCGCAACTGGCGGCGGTGAAGTCCGAGACGATGCCGCCCACGGCCGGGCCCCATTCGCCGGTGTCGGTGGCGCTGGGAACGGCCGGCAGGGCGCCGCGCGGAATCCAGCCGGTCAGGTTGGTCAGGGTGGACCACGGCGCGGGATTGTAGCCAGGCCCCGGCTTCAGCGAGGCCTTGGTGAACTCGCGCTCCATGGTGTTCAGGCGCGAGCGGTGCTCGTACTCGGCCGAGACCAGCAGGTTGACCTTGTCCTCGCCGATGCCGCCCATCACGCCGACCGAATAGTCGCCTTTGGAGCCGTCGATGTACTTGTACTGGCCTTGCGCCTCGAGGCCGACGAAGCGGTCGCGGGTGATGAAGTTGACGACGCCGCCGGTGGCGTCGGCGCCGTAGATCACGGCGGCGCCGTCCTTGAGGATCTCGGTGCGCGCCAGGGCGATCGACGGCATGTTGGCGGTGTTCTGGTTCATCCGCCGGCCATTCAGCAGGATCAGCGTCTTGTCCGCGCCCAGGCCGCGCAGGTTGTAGTTCACCGAGCCCACCAGGGCGGGGCCGCCGAAATAGTAGGACTCGCCGGTGGTCGGGCCCGAGATGGTCAGGCTCTTGGCGAACTCCAGGGCCGACGGCGAGCCCTGCTTCTCCAGCGCCTGCTGCGAATAGACCTCGACGGGGAGGGCGGCGTCCAGCGCCGAGCCCCGGATGTTGGAGCCGGTGACGACGATTTCCTCGACCTGAGTGGCCTTCTCCGACGAAGGCGGCGCGTCCTGGGACCAGGCCGGCGACGCCAGACCGGAAATCCCGATCAGCAGCGCGAGGCCGGACACGCTCGTAAGCCCGATTTTCATGTGGCGTTCTCCCCTCGGGAATGAGTCTCTCAGACGCTCATTCTCACAAGAGTGAACGTTGCTATATTTGTTGCAGCGGTGTCAATCGGGGATCATTTGAAGAAATGGTCGTAGATCGACGGCGAGGCGTTGCCGTTATGGGAACATTGACACGAGCGCGTCCGGCCCCGACTAGGCGGGGGCTGGGACCAGGAGGACGGGTTGGCGGGAGCGACGGCTGAGGAGATCAAGGCGGGGCGGCGCACCAAGGCCGAGCAACGCGCCCAGAGCCTGGAGCAGATCCTGGACGCGGCCGAGTACCTGTTCTCGCGCAACGGCCTCTACGGCGTGACCCTGCGCGACGTGGCCCAGCGGGTGGGCATCCACACGACGCTGCTGAACTACTACTTCAAGGACAAGGTGAACCTGTTCGAGGCGGTGTTCGCGCGCCGCGCCGGGGTGACGTCCGGGCGGCGGATGGTGGCCCTGGAGGAGTACGAGCGGGCGGCGGGCGACCAGCCCACGGTCGAAGGCGCGCTGCACGCCTTCCTCGATACGGACCTCGACCTCTATTACGAGGGCGGCGAGCACTGGATGAACTACGCCGCCTTCTGCGCCCGGGTCAGCAACACCCCCGAGGGCGCGGCCCTGATGGACGAGCACTTCGATCCGGTCGTGCTGAAGCTGGTCGGCATCCTCAAGCGGGCCCTGCCGGCTTACGACGAGGAGGAGATCTTCTGGGGCTATCATTTCGTTAGCGGCGCGCTGATGAACACCCTGGCGCGGACGGGGCGGATCGACCGGCTGTCCAGCGGGCGCTGCCACTCGGATGACTTTCCGGCGGTCAAGAAGCGCATCGCCCGGTTCATGGCGGCGGGCTTCATCGCCCTGAAGGCGTGAAGCCCGCGCACCGTCAGGCCGCCCCCACGGCCCCGCCGGCCCGTTCTTCGCGTTCGTTTCGGGCGAAGATGCGGGCCAGCCACAGGAAGAGCGCCACCGCCAGCACGTAGAACGGCACCAGGGTGTAGAGCGCTATCTGCAGCGAGTTGTGCGGATGGCTGGCGCGGAAGAAGTCGCTGGCCGCGCCCACATAGGTCGGGCCAAGGCCCAGGCCGATGAAGTTCATCACCAGCAGCAGCAGGGCGCCGGACATCACCCGCTGCTCGGGCCGCACCTCCTGCTGCACCAGGGTCACGGCCGACGACAGGTAGAAGTAGTTCAGGAAGGTCGGGCCGCACAGGAAGGCCAGGGCCAGGGGCCAGGTCGGGGCCCAGACGAAGCCGATATAGAAGGGGATGGCCAGGGTCAGCGAGATGACCGGCGCCATGGCGTAGGCGACCTTGGACTTCTGGGTGAAGCGGTCGATCACCCGGCCGGAGACGAAGATCCCGGCGCTCATGCCGATCCCCACCACCAGGGCGTACCACAGCGCCACGTCGTGCAGGGCCATGCCCTTCTCGCGCATCAGGAACAGGGTGGTGAAGTTGCCCAGGCCGTAGGTGACGAACTGGGTCGCCCCGCTGCCCAGGGCGGCCAGCACCAGGGTCGGGCGCGAGAAGAACATCTTCAGCGTCGACCAGAAGCCGGCCTTCACGGGAGCCGCGCCGGCCGCGCCGTCCAGACCGCCGCGCGGCGGCTCCTTGACGACGAACGGCAGGATGGCCGCCGTCACGACGCCGATCACGCCCAGCACGATGAAGGCGTGGCGCCAGTCGAAGGCCGCCGCGATCGCCGCGCCGAAGGCGATGCCCAGCGCCGCCCCGATCGGCGGGCCCAGGTTGTAGATGCCCAGCGCCGTGCCGCGCCGGCCCGGCGGGAAGTAGTCGGAGATGATGGCGTAGGAGGGCGGCACGCCGCCGGCCTCGCCGAAGCCGACCGTCATCCGCGACACGGCGAACTGCGCGTAGTTGGCGGAGAACCCGCAGGCGGCCGTCGCCGCGCTCCAGATCCCGCAGGCCAGGGACAGCACCGCCACGCGGTTGGTGCGGTCGGCCAGCCAGCCCACCGGGATGGCGATGAAGCAGTAGAACATCGCGAAATAGAGGCCGCCGATCAGGCCCAGCTGGCCGTCGGTGACGTGCAGGCTGTCCTGGATCGGCTTGGCCAGGATCGACATCAGCTGCCGGTCCAGGAAGTTCAGCACATAGACGAACCACAGCACGGCCAGGACGACCCAGGCGCGGCCGCCGACGGCGGTCGGGCGCGCGGGCTCGTCGATCTGGCGGGGGGAGGGCGAAACGCTCATCGGCCGGCCGCCGGGCGTCGTCGGCCCACCTGGACCTGGGGCGCGCGGACGGGGCCGCCACGCGTTGCACGGGTGATCTTCAAAAGGTTTCCTCCCAGCCGCCGTTTTTCGAGCTTGGCTTTCCCCGAGCATGCGCTCAAAAGGGATCGAAGATCAAGTTCACACGCATGAGAGTGAACATTGACAGCGGGCGGACTCGTCGGGCACGCTGGGTCGCAGCGTCGGCGCCAAGGATCGACGCCTGAAACGGGGAGGAAACATCATGCAGGCTGGGAAAAGGTCCATGGGTTCGCGCGTCCGCCGCGCTCTGGTCCCCGTGCTTTCGGTCCTCGCGCTTTCGGCTCCCCTTTCGACCTTCGCGGCGCCCGCCCTGGCGGCCGCGCCCGTCGTCCAGGCGCCGGCCGGGGCGCTGCGCGGCGTAGAGCAGGACGGCCTGCGGGTGTTCAAGGGCGTGCCCTACGCCGCCGCTCCCGTCGGCGCGCTGCGCTGGAAGCCGCCGGTCGCCGCCCCGGCCTGGAGCGGCGTGCGCGACGCCCTGGACTTCGGTCCGGTCTGCTACCAGCCCAAGCCTCGTCCCGGCGGCATCTACAGCTCGACCCTCAAGGCGATGAGCGAGGACTGCCTGTCGCTGAACGTCTGGGCTCCCGACAACGCCAAGAAGGCCCCGGTGCTGGTCTGGATCCACGGCGGCTCGCTGATCGGCGGGGCCAGCAGCGAGAGCATGTACGACGGGACGGCCCTGGCCAAGCAGGGCCTGATCGTCGTCTCGATCAACTACCGCCTCGGCGTCCTGGGCTACATGGCCCACCCCGAGCTCAGCGCGGAGTCGCCCGACCACGTCTCGGGCAACTACGGCCTGCTGGACCAGATCGCCGCCCTGAAGTGGGTGAAGGCCAACATCGCCGCGTTCGGCGGCGACGCCTCGAACGTCACCATCGCCGGGGAGTCGGCGGGCGGCCTCAGCGTCATGTACCTTATGGCCTCGCCGCCGGCCCGCGGCCTGTTCCAGAAGGCGATCGCCCAGAGCGCCTACATGGTCTCGACGCCGCCGTTGCGCGAACCGAAGTACGGCCACGTCCCGGCCGAGGCCATGGGCGCGGCCACGGCCGGAAAGCTGGGCGCCAAGAGCCTGGCCGACCTGCGGGCCATGGACGCCGAGACCCTGACCACCCAATCGCTGGCGGTGGGCTTCCAGACCTTCGGCGCCGTCGACGGCAAGGTGCTGCCCAGCCAGCTGGTCGACGCCTTCGACCGCGGCGAGCAGGCCCACGTGCCGGTCCTGGCCGGGTTCAACAGCGGCGAGATCCGCTCGCTGCGCTTCCTGGCCCCGCCGCCGCCCGCCGACGCGGCGACCTACGAGAAGACGATCCGCGAGCGCTACGGCGACCAGGCCGACGAGTTCCTGCGGCTCTATCCGTCCGCCGACCTGGCCGAGACCATGCTGCTGGTCCCGCGCGACGCCCTCTACGGCTGGACGGCCGAGCGGCTGGCGGCCAAGCAGACGGCGATCGGCCAGCCCGGCTACTTCTACCTGTTCGACCACGGCTATCCGGCGGCCGACGCGGCGGGCCTGCACGGCTTCCACGCCAGCGAGATCCCCTACGTCTTCGGCACGGCCAGCACGACGCCGCCGGCCTGGCCGAAGAACCCGGACACGCCCGCCGAGGCCAAGCTGTCGGCGGCCATGACGCAGTACTGGGCCTCGTTCGCCCGCGATGGCGTTCCCAAGGCGGCCGGTGAGCCCGCCTGGAAGCCGTACGGCAAGGACCGCGCCTACATGGCCTTCGCCGAGACGCCCCAGCCGGGCGTCCACCTGCGGCCGGGCATGTACGAACTGAACGAAACCGTCATGTGCCGCCGACGGGCCCAGGGCGACACGCCGTGGAACTGGAACGTCGGCATCCTGGCGCCGCCGCTTCCCGCCGCGACGCCCCAATGCCGCTGACCCTCCGGGCCGACAACCAGCTTCGATGAATAGAGTACCGATGATCGACGGTGATATGCAGGCGTTCGCGTTGACGCTGGACAAGTTCCTGGAGCACGCCGCCAAGTGGTGTCCCGACGCCCAGGTGGTGACCGCTAGGGACGGCGGGGCGATCGACCGGATCGGCTATGCCGACCTGCTCGTCCGCAGCCGCAAGGCCTCGGTCCTGCTGGCCGACCTGGGCGTGCGGACCGGCGACCGCGTGGCCACCCTGGCCTGGAACAGCCAGGCCCATGTCGAGGCCTGGTACGGCATCATGGGCATGGGGGCGGTCTGCCACACCCTGAACCCGCGCCTGACCGCCGAGCACCTGGCCGCGATGGTCGTCCAGTCCCAGGCCCGCGTCCTGATCGCCTCGGCCGATCTGGCGCCGCTGGCCGGCCAGATCCTGGAGCGCGTGCCCGGGATCGAGCACCTGCTGCTGATCGACGCCGTGGACGGGACGGCGGCCCAGGGCCGAGGCGTGCTCATGGAGCCGCTGCTGGAGGCGGCGACGGGCGAGGTGGCCTGGGGCCAGTTCGACGAGACCGCGCCGTGCGGCCTGTGCTTCACCTCCGGCACCACCGGCGCCCCCAAGGGCGTGACCTACACCCACCGGTCCAGCTTCCTGCATACCCTGCGGGCCCTGCAGGCCGACGTTATGGCGATCTCGGGCGCGGACACCGTCCTGGCGGTGGTGCCGATGTTCCACGCCAACGCCTGGGGCCTGCCGTTCGCCGCCCCCGCCGTCGGCGCCCGGCTGGTCCTGCCCGGACGCCAGGCCGACGGCGCCAGCCTGGCCCGGCTGATCGCCGCCGAGGGCGTGACCATCGGCGTCGGCGTGCCGACCGTCTGGCTGGGCCTGGTCGAGCACCTGGAAGCCGTCGGCGGTGAGCTGCCGTCGCTCCAGCGCATCATCGTCGGCGGGGCGCCGATGGCCCCGGCCCTGATGGAGCGCCTGGAGCAGCGCCTGGGCGTGCGGGTGCAGACCAGCTGGGGCATGACCGAGCTGTCGCCGTCGGGCACGGTGGCGCCGCTGAGCACGCCTTCCGAGGCCGCGGTCTCGGGGCGTCCGGCCATCGGCATGGACCTGCTGCTGACCGACGCGGACGGCGTGGCCCTGCCCCAGCAGCGCGACGTCGAGGGCCACCTGCGGGTGCGCGGGGCGGCCGTGATCCAGCGCTATTTCGGCCACGACGCGCCGGCGACCGACACCGACGGCTGGTTCCCCACCGGCGACCTGGCGCGCATCGACGGCCAGGGCAATCTGATGATCACCGGCCGGGCCAAGGACCTGATCAAGTCCGGCGGCGAATGGATCAATCCCGCCGAGATCGAGGCGGTGGTCGGGGCCCTGCCCGAGGTGTCGCTGGCCGCCGTCATCGGCCGGTCCGACCCCAAGTGGGGCGAGCGGCCGATCCTGCTGATCGAGACCCAGGGCGAGGTCAGCGACGAGGTCCTGCTGGCCTCGCTGCGCGGCCGCGTGGCGCCGTGGTGGGTGCCGGACGCGGTCTACCGCCTGCCGCGCATGCCGCTGGCCGCCACCGGCAAGATCGACAAGATCCGGCTGCGATCCGAGTACGGCGGCGGGTGAGGATGCGGCCTTCGCACTTGCGAAGCTGCGCTGCAGCATAATATACTCACTAACATCAGAATAAACGAATGCGAACGGGAGTTCGCCAAGTCGGGGAGACAATTCGATGTTGCTGCAAGGACGCGTCGCGA
>Ga0102591_1000390_pt2 | contig 75870 bp, 34 predicted proteins | sample AraplaCol_mCL_r2_2_FD_76860 | JGI IMG/M metagenome (GOLD analysis project Ga0102591, IMG submission 76860) | Arabidopsis root microbial communities from North Carolina, USA - plate scrape MF_Col_mCL_r2 (SPADES assembly) (version 2) | ecosystem: Host-associated > Plants > Roots > Endosphere... | reverse complement strand
TCGAGAGCGAGCGCAAGAGCCTGCTCGAGGTGGCGCAGACCATCTCGCTGCTGTCCACCATCAGCGAGCGCGAGCAGGACCAGGACGTGGTCACGCTCTCCACGCTGCACGCCTCCAAGGGCCTCGAATGGCCGCACGTGATGCTCATCGGCGTGAGCGAGGGCCTGCTGCCCTTCAAGCTCGACGACGACAACGGCCGCCAGCAGCAGGTGAGCGAAGACACGCTGCAGCGCCTGCAGGAAGAGCGCCGCCTGATGTACGTGGGCATCACCCGCGCGCAGCGCAGCCTGGCCGTGAGCTGGACCAAGAAACGCAAGCAGGGCCGCGAGATGGTGCCCTGCGTGCCCAGCCGCTTCATTGCCGAGATGGGCCTGGACAAGACCACCACCAAGGAAGACCCGCGCGAGAAGCTCAAGGCACTGCGCGCCGAGTTCGCGCGCAAGGCGCAGGACAGCGCTGCCAAGGCCGCCGCCGCCGCGGCGGGGTCATGACGACGATGAAGACGATGACGACGAAGAAGACCACCGCAACCGCCGCGCTGCTGGCCGGCGCGCTCATCGCGCTGGCCGGCTGCGCCTCGATGCGCGGCGGCAGCGCCGACTGCCCCGCGGACGCTCGCGACCTGCCGCTGGAATCGCTCTACGGCAAATGGGAAGCGCGCTTCGACAACCTGCCCGCCGTGGCCGTCGTGCAGCTGGGCAAGCACCCCGACTACGACGGCGTGCGCGGCACCATCACGCGCAACGGCGCCAACCCGGCGAAGGCCACGGTCGCGCAGCTCGCGGGCGACGTGGACGACGAAGGCGCGCTTTCCATCGACGAGTCGCAGGACGGCCGCGCCATCAGCGGCGTGTGGTCGGGCAAGCTGCAGACCGGATCGTGCGGTCGCGAATTCAGGGGCACGTGGCGCAATGCGGCCGACGAGAGCACGCACCCGTTCGTGCTCAGCAAGACGGCGCCGCCGGCGTCACAGGAAGGAAAGAAGCAATGACGAAGACGACCACCATCTCGCCGCGATCTCGCTTCAGGTTCAACACGCTCGCGGCCGTGGCCGCATGCCTCGGCGGCGCGGCGGGCATGGCCCATGCGCAGGCGGTGGACAAGCCCGCGAGCCCGCTGGCGGATTCGCAGCTCACCTGGCAACAGTGCGCCGCGCTGGGCGCCAACAACGAGGCGCGACTGGCCTGCTTCGACCGATGGGCGCAGCAGCAGACGCTGCCCGCCGCGGCGGTGCCGGCCGCCCCGCCGGTGCTCGCGAGCACGCAGCCGCCGGTCGATGGAACGGTTCCCGCCACGCGCGTGGTCTCGGTGGCCACCACCGAGGGCTGCCGCGACCGCCAGTACTCGGCGCTCTCGCGCTTCTGGGAACTGGAGAACGCCACCGACTGCGGCACCTTCGGCTTCCGCGGCTATCGCCCGCTGAACGTGTCGGCATCGGCCGCCACCAGGAAGCCCGACACGCCCACCTCGCCTTCGGCCGGCCACACCGCCGACCCGGTGGCCTATCAGGCCAACGAGATGCGCATCGGCCTGTCGGTGCGCACCAAGCTCGCGCAGGGCATGCTCACGCAGAACGACCCGGTGAAAAAAGACTCGCTGTGGTTCGCCTACAGCCAGCAGTCGACCTGGCAACTCTTCAACGGCTCCATCTCGCGCCCCTTCCGCACCACCGACCACGAGCCCGAGCTGATGTACGTCTACCCGACCGACTTCAAGCTGCCGGGCGGCTGGCGCTGGCGCTATTCGGGGCTGGGCATCGTGCACCAGTCGAACGGCCAGAGCCTGCCGCTGTCGCGCAGCTGGAACCGCGTGTACCTGATGGGCGGCGCCGAGCTGGACGACCGCTTCACCATCACCGGCCGCATCTGGAAGCGCATCTCCGAGAGCGCCGCGAAGGACGACAACCCCGACATCGCCGACTACTACGGCCGCGCCGAGATCACCGGCCGCTGGAACCTCAACCGCGACAACCAGCTCGCCGTGACCGTGCGCAACAACCTGCGCGACAGCGGCCGAGGCTCGATCCGCCTCGAGTGGCTCAAGGCCATCGGCGATCCGACCAAGAGCAACCTGCGCTTCCACACGCAGCTGTTCTCGGGCTACGGCGACACGCTGGTGGACTACAACCGCAAGCGCACCGTGCTGAGCATCGGCCTCAGCCTTGTGGACTTCTGATCCCTTTCACACGAGCAAACCCCATGAGTGCAGATCTGTCTCCCGTCGACGACACACAGCGCGAAATCATCGCGGCGCTGCATGTCGCGCCCGTCTTCGACGCAGCTCGCGAACTGGAGCGGCGCGTCGACTTTCTCGCGGACTACCTGAAGCAGACCGGCCTGAAGACGCTGGTGCTGGGCATCAGCGGCGGCGTCGATTCGCTGACCGCCGGCTGCCTCGCGCAGCGCGCGGTCGAGAAGCTGCGCGCCACCGGCTACGACGCGAGCTTCATCGCGATGCGGCTGCCCTACGGCGTGCAGAAGGACGAGGCCGAGGCGCAGGCCTCGCTCGTGGTGATGAAGCCCGACCGCACGGTCACGGTAGACATCCGCCCCGCCGCCGATGCCATGCTCGCGGCGCTGAAGGCAGGCGACCTGAAGTTCCGCGACGCGGCGCACGAAGACTTCGTGCTGGGCAACATCAAGGCGCGCCAGCGCATGATCGCGCAGTTCGCGGTGGCGGGCGCGCACGACGGCATCGTCATCGGCACCGACCATGCGGCCGAGGCGCTGATGGGCTTCTTCACCAAGTTCGGCGACGGCGCGGCCGACATCACGCCGCTGACCGGCCTCAACAAGCGCCGCGTGCGCGCCGTGGCCCAGCTGCTGGGCGCGCCCGACGCGCTGGTCTACAAGGTGCCCACGGCCGACCTCGAATCGCTGGTGCCGGGCAAGCCCGACGAGGACGCCTTCGGCGTGACCTACGAGCAGATCGACGACTTCCTCGAAGGCAAGCCGGTGTCGGCCGAGGCGCGGCGCATCATCCTCGCCACGCATCGCAAGAGCGCGCACAAGCGCGCGCTGCCGGTCGAGCCTTTCTGACCGCGGCGCCCTCCTCGCCGCGCCGCATCAGCGCGTGACAACTTTCCAGCGCCCGGCCGAGATCTCGGCGGCGTAAGGTGCCGGAATGCTGGCCTCGTAGCCGTTGCCGCGCACGACGGCGTCGTAGCTGCAGACGGCCTGGCCCGCGGCGTCGTACAGGGTCCAGCGCACCTGCGTGCCGTCGGGTGCATCGTGCAGCACATGCATCGAGGGCGCGCCGATATTGGCGCCCACGTGGGCGTAGCGCGCGTCCACCGTCATCGGCACGTGGGGCGGAAAAGGCTGGCTGCCCGGCAGGTCGAACCACTCGTCGTGCATGAGCAGGCTGCGCTGGGCGACCTTCCACACCCGGTGGCGCAGGAAATGCTGGTCTGCATAACGCGACGAAAAAGGCCGGCTGCGCAGGTACGCGCGCATGTCGCCCGCCATGTCCCAGAGCACGCCCGCGCACGCGCCCCACATGCCGGCGAGCATCAGCTCGGTGTGCGAGTGATAGTCGCGCATCACGTGGAACCAGCGGTCGGACGCGCACCACTCGCGCACCGCCGCCTGGTCGCGCGTGGACAGCAGCGAATCGGCATCGCGGAACTGCACCCGGTCGACCGCGGGATCGTCGAGCGCGAGGAAGCGCCACATGGTCCCCGGCAGGTCCTGGCCGCCGATGGAGCGCACGTCGATCACCGCGGCGCCCTCTCGCATCAGCCGGCCGCAGACGTCGGCCGGCACCGAGTCGTCGACGTAGAAGCGGCACAGCCACGCCGGGAAGAACTCGCGCGCGGCCCGCACGTTGAGCACCGCCATCTCGCAGTAGCGCGGGTCGCCGCCGAAGAGACTGAAGGCGATGAGGTTGCGATGGCGGTTGCGCTCGTCGAAGCAGCGCGGCGCAGGCAGGCCCACCGTGGCGGCGGCCTGCTCCTTGTCGGCCTCCAGCATCTTCAGGCGCAGCGACTCGGAGCCGAACCTGCGCACCTCGTCGCGCTTGCCGAGCTGTCCGGCCGCCTCGGCCAGGCCGTCGAAGGTATTGGCGGTCCCGAGTTCGCCGACGATGCGCAGGTAGAGGTGGTAGGCCTGCTGCGGCTGGCCGAGCCGCAGCAGGCACAGCGCCACGTCGGCCAGCGGCTGCGGGCTGTGCGTGGCCTCCCACGCCTGCGCCGCGAAGCCCCGCGCCTTCTCGTAGTCTCCCTGCGCAAAGGCCGCGCGGAACCGCGTGCCCAGCGCATCGAGCGCCTGCTGCGTGATCGCCGGCCTGCGCGCCGGAACCGGTGCCTTCGTCCTGGTCGTGCCCTTCCTGGCCATTGTCGCCCTCCTGTTGTCGCTTGGCTTCAGCGCTCGCGAAGCGCTTCGCGCGCCTTGTTGAGCGGCTTGATCAGGTAGTCGAGCACCGACTTGCTGCCGGTGTGGATGTCCACCGAGGCGATCATCCCGGGCACGATCGGGAAGCTCCTGCCGCTCCTGTTCATCAGGTGGTCGGCATCGGTGCGGATGTACACGCGGTAGTAGTACACGTCGCGCTTCACGTCGTCCTGGATGGTGTCGGGCGAGATCGTCGTCACCTTGCCCGGCAGGCCGCCGAAGATGGCGTAGTCGTAGGCCGTGACCTTCACCGTCGCCTCCTGCCCCGGATGGATGAAGGCCACGTCGCGCGGCGAGATGCGCGCCTCCACCAGCAGCTTCTCGTCGAGCGGCACGATCTCCATGAGCTTGCCGCCCGGCGGCAGCACGCCGCCCACCGTTGTCAACGCGGTGTCCTTGACGATGCCGCGCACCGGCGAGACGAAGGTCAGGCGCGTGAGCGAATCGGAGCGCCCGCGCGTCACCGAGCGCTGCGCCTCGATCTCGGCGTTGGCCCTGGCGAGCTCCTCGCGCGCCTTCACGTAGTACTGGCTGCGGATGTCGACCGCCTTGCTCTCGGCCTCGTTGATCTGGCGCTTCAGCCGCAGCACCTCTACGTCGCTCGCGGCGCCGCGCGACACCAGCGGCTCGGTCAGCGCGAGCTCGCTGCGCATCAGGGCCAGCGCCTGCGTCACGCCGGCGAGGCTGCTGGAGAGCTGCTCGCGGCGCGAACGGTAGAGCGCGGTCTCGGTGCGCACGAGGTCGGGGTCGGCCCGCACCTCGGGCGGGAACTCCAGCGGCGTGCCGCCCACCTCCGCCGTCAGCCGCGCCGACATGGCCAGCGCCGCGCGCACGCGGGACGCGCTCTCCTGCACGGTCGACTCGGTCTTGGTCCTGTCGAGCTGCGCGAGCACCTGGCCCTCCTCGACGATGTCGCCCTCGCGCACCTTCAGCTCGACCAGGATGCCGCCTTCGAGCGACTGCACCATCTGCTCCTTCGACGAAGGCACCACCTTGCCGGTGCCGGTGGACACCTCGTCGAGCTCGAAGCACCAGGCCCATGCCAGCAGCACGAGCAGCGCCGCGCTGACGATCCAGACGATCAGCGACGAGCGCGGCAGCGGCGGCTCCGGCGGCGAATGGCGCGCGGCCGTGGACGCCACCGGATAGCGGGCCGGCGGCTTCTTCGGCGCAGCCGCGCCTGACGGTGCGGCCGGTGCCGGCCGCGCGGGCAGCTCGGCGACCGCCTTCTGCACAGCTTGCGCGGATTGCGCGGCCTGCACCGCCTCCGCCGCCTGAGCGGCGTCGGCCACCACCACCGCGCCGCCGCCCGTGTGAGGGCGGCCCGTTTCAGGCGTTGCTGTTGCCATTGGAAAGCTCCCCAATCACGCGGTCCCTCGGACCATCCATCACCACGCGCCCGCCATCGACCACGATGATCCGGTCCACCCAATGCAGCACCGGCATGCGGTGCGTCGCCACCACCAGCGTGCGCGGCGCCAGCCAGTCGCCGAGCGAATCAATGACCTGGCGTTCGGTGACTTCATCGAAATGCGCGGTAGGCTCGTCCAGCAGCACGACGGACGGCTGGCGTATCAGCGTGCGCGCGAGCAGCAGCGCCTGCCGCTGGCCGCCCGAGAGGCCGAGGCCGCCCTCGTGGATCAGCTCGCCCAGCCCTTCCGCGCGCGACTGCACGAAGGGCAAGGCGCCGGCCATCGTGAGTGCCTCCAGCAACTGCTCGTCGGTCGCCAGCGGCATGCCCATGGTGACGTTCTCGCGGATCGAGCCGTGGAAGAGCCGCGCGTTCTGCGTGAGCAGGCCCACGTCGCGGCGCAGGTCGGACGGGTCGATCAGCGCGATGTCGAGCGAATCGAGCGTCACATGGCCGCGCTGGGGCGACTGCAGGCCGGCCAGCAGCTGCAGCAGCGTGGACTTGCCCGCGCCCATGCGGCCCAGCAGCGCGATCTTCTCGCCGGGCTGTATCTGCAGCTGCGCAGCCGCGAAGGCCGGGCTCCTGTCGTCCTTGCCGTAGCGGAATTCGACGCCCGCGATGCCGTAGCGCCCCTGCAGCGCGGGCACGTGCACGAGGCGCGCACGCTCGGGCTGGTCCACCGGCCGCTGCATGAGCTGGTCGAGCCCCGCCCGCGCCACCTTGGCCTGCTGCCAGCGAGAGAACACGCCCGACAGCTGCGCGAGCGGCGCGATCATGCGCGAGGCGAGGATCGACGAGCCCACCAGCGCACCGGTCGTCATGTCGCCCTTCATCACAAGGAAGCAGCCGGCCAGCAGCGTCACGGCGTAGACGATGGTCTGCACCTCCTGCGTCCAGGTCATGAGCAGCCCCGTGAGGAAACGCTGGCGCATGCTGATGCCGGCCGCGACGTCGTTGGCGTGGTTCCATTGGTTCTGGAAGCGCGGCTCGGCACGCATGAGCTTGATGTCTTCCAGGCCCTCGACCGCCTCCACCAGCAGCGCATTACGCAGCGCCGACTCGCGCATGCCTTCGCCGGCGAGCCGCGCGAGAGGCTTCTGGATCAGCAGCCCCGGGATCACCAGCAGGGGCACCGCGACCAGCGCCACCAGCGCGAGCGGCCCCGCCACCAGCCACAGCACGACCAGGAAGAGCACGAAGAAGGGCAGGTCGGCCACCGCGCCGATGGTGGTGGAGGTGAGCAATTCCCTCACCTGCTCGACCTCGCGCACCTGGGCGATGAAGGAGCCCGTCGACTTGGAACGCGCATCGGTGCGCACCCGCAGCGCGTGGCCGAAGACGATGTCGGACACCTTGAGGTCGGCCCGCTTGCCGATCACGTCGGAGATGTGCGTGCGCGACATGCGCAGCAGGAACTCGAAGGCCACGGCGAGCATGACGCCGCCGAACAGTACCCAGAGCGATGATTCCGACTGAGCGGGCACCACGCGGTCGTAGATCTGCATCGAGAAGATCGTCGAGGCCAGTGCCAGCACGTTGGCGAAAACCGAGGCCAGCACGATGTCGCCGTAGCGGCGCCAGTCGCGCAGCGCGATGGCCCAGAACCAGTTGGAACGGTAGGGCTTGACGTAGCCGTCCACGCGCGCGTCGGGAACCGCGGTGTTGGGTCGCAGGATGGCGGAGCGCCTTGCGCGCCGCTGCAGCTCCTCGGCGGACAGCGCGGTTTCGAGCCCGTGGTCGCCGCCGAGCAGCACGCCCAGCTTGCCGTTGCCATCGGCCGCCCGCACCACGCCGACTTCGCCGTTGTCGAACTCCACCACCAGCGGCAGCCGCCATGGGTCGAGCTGCGCGCTGGAAAAGGCATCGAGCCGCAACGAGAGGCCCAGGTGCCGCGCCATGTGCTCGAGCAGCGTGTCCATCGGTGCGCCGCGCTCCCAGGCCAGCGAGACGCGCACGCGTTCCTGCGAGGCGCCGATGCCGTAGTGGCGTGCGACATAGAGCATGGCGTCGAGCCAGCTGGTGTACTGCGGAGGCAGTTTCATGGAAGCAGTTCCATTCCCTGGACGGTGGTGTTGTCGAGACCGTAGAAGGCGCGACCCTGCCCGGTCGCGCCGATGTAGCCGATGCGGCTTTCCCAGAGGTCGTGCAGCACGGCCTCCTGGTCGGCCGCGGCCTGGTGGATCTCCTGCTCGGCGTTGAGCAGGTCGAGGATGGAGCGTGTGCCCAGCGTGTACTGCTCGCGGTAGAGGTCGCGCGCCTCGCCGATGCTGCGGCGGCGTTCGGCCAGCACGCCCAGCCGCGCCTGCGCGCCGGCGACCTGCTCGCGGAAGCTGCGCATCTGGTCGCCCGCATTCAGCCGGGCGGTATCGATGCGCATGCGCGCGGCCTCCTCGGCGGCGGTGGCCGAGCGCACCTGCGCATCCATGGCGCCGCCCTGGAAGATCGCGCTGGAGAGGTTGAACATCACCGTGTGGTGCATGCCGTTGCGCTCCATCGTGGCGGGGTTGACGCCGCCCATGGCCTTGTTGGCCGAGACGTCGAGGCTGAGCGTCGGATAGCGCTGCGCCTTCGCGATCTCGAGCTGGGCGGCGGCAACGCGCCGGTCGGCCTCGGCGGTCAGCACGTCGGGAAGCAGGCCGGCGTCCGGCACCTGGTCGATGCGCAGCTCGCTGGCCAGCTGTTGCGGAAGCGGCGCGACCAGCGCCGGGGCCGCACCACCCAGCAGCGTCGCCAGGCGCTCGCGCGACTGCGCGAGCAGCGACTTCACCTGCAGCAGGTTGGCGCGCGCACTCTCGACGCGCGACTCCGCCTGCAGCGGATCGGCCTTGGTGCTGAGGCCCGACTTCGCGCGCAGCCGCGCGGTTTCGAGCACCTTCTCGACGGCCTTGACCTGCTCCTGCGCGATCGCGGCGAGCGACTGATAGCGGTGCGCCCTGACCACGGCCTCGGCGGTCTGCTGCGCGACGGCGTCGATCTGCCGCAGCACGATGGCCTGCTGGCGCCGCACCTGCGCCTCGGACTGGTCCACCGCCCCCGAGACCTTGCCGAAGTCGTAGAGCATCTGCGACAGCGAAGCACTCGCCAAAACACCGTTGCCGCGGCCCCGGCCCGCGCCCGAACTGCCGCTGTTGTTGAGGCCGGCGCCCATGCCCAGCTTCACCTGCGGGTAGTAGCCGGCGCGCGCCACCTCGACGCCGCCCGACTGCTGCGCCAGCGTGGCGATGGCATCGGCGATCGAGGGATGGCGCGCCACCGCGCGGCGCACGGCATCGGCCAGCTCCAGGGGTTTCGAGTCCTGCCCGGCCTGCAGAGCCTGCGGGGCCTGCAGCGTGGAGGGCAGCGCAGCGCCGGACCGCACCCCCAGCTCCCGTGCCAGCGCGCTCGGCGCGAGCCGCCGCGACGCCTTCAGTTCGACGGATTCCTGCGCCGCCGCGGGCAGGCCCGCAAGGGCCAGCCATGCGGCTGCGCAGAGGTGTGTGCCTGGTTTCACGCGGATCGGTCCCCCTTCGAAGAAAAGTCGCCGGCTGCGCCGAGTTCGCGCATCCGGGTGATGTAGGCAGCCACGCGCGCACGGCTGGCGGACGGCAGGCCCTGCAGTTCGGCTGCGGCCGCTTCGCGCGGCACCACGCCCAGCGGCGCGGCCACGAAGAGCCAGTTGAGGGCGTGGAAGATTCCCTGCCATCCGTGGATGGCGTAGTTCTGCAGGTCGATGGGGCGAGGCGTGCGGCGCTGGAAGCACTGCCTGAGCTCGGCATAGCCTGGCGGCGGGGGCAGGTCCGCAAAGTCGCGCCAGAAGGCGGTATCGCGCCGGGGGCCGTCGTAGTGCATGCGCAGGAAGTCGCGGATACCCGACCAGCACCGTGCGTTGGCTTCGTTGAAACCCTCGATCACTCGCCCGGGCACCACGCCGCCCCCGGCTGTGACGATGCGCTCGAAGTTGCGCAGCTGCTCCAGCATCTGCCCGAGGAGACTCGACTCCAGGGGGTCCACGAAGCCCGAGGCCAGGCCGAGCGCCATGACGTTGCCGACCCACACCTGCTCGAAGTGGCCGGGCTCGAACTTCAGGGCGCGCATCGGCTCGACGCCAGGGCCCACGCGGCGATGGATCTCGTAGATGGCCTGCGCCTCGTCGGCATGGGCGCTGCTGAAGACATAGCCCCCGCCGACGCGCTCGACCAGCGGCATCTGCCACATCCAGCCAGACGGCATTGCGATCGCTCGCGTTACCAGCGACGGGTTGGGTTGCGGATGCGGCATGCGGAAAGGCACGACGCCGTCGAGCAGCAGGTGTTCCGAGAAAGAGCGCCAGCGCACGCCGAGCTTCCCTCCGATGCCCAGCCGCGCAAACCCGGAGGCGTCGATCAGCAGGCCGAGCGCGAGGGGTTCCTCCACGCCCTCGAGCCGCACCGCGCGCGCCATGCCCTGCTCGTCGCACAACAGTTCGTCCACGCGAGCCTGCTGGTGCACCACGCCGCGCGAGACTGCCACGCGACGCAGGTAGTCGCCCAGCCTGTGGCTGTCGAAATGGAAGGAGGCCGACAGGCCCGAACTTGCGCCGAGGCGAAGCATCGCAAGCGCGTCGCGCTGCGAGGCATTCCCGGCGATGGCGGCGAAGCCCGGCACGTAGCGATGAAGCTCGATGCCCTCGTGCACCATGCCCGAGATCAGCGGATGGAAGCCCGCTTCCATCCAGTCGGTCTCCTGCAGGCCGGGCCGGCCGAAGAGGTGGTAGTAGTGGTCGTCCTCGGCGCCGGTGCGCCAGCCTTCGTAGGAAACGCCCAGCTTGAAGGCCGCGCCTGTCTCCTGCACGAATTCGGTGAGGTCGATGCCGTTGCGGCGCAGCGCATCGAGCAGGTTGAGCAGTCCACCCTCGCCCAGGCCCGCGATGCCGATGGCGGGCGATTCGATCACCCGCACCTCGGTCGAGGGCGCGAACATGCGTCGCAGCGCCAGCGCGGCGAACCAGCCCGAGGTTCCGCCGCCGACGACGACGGCGCGAGAGATGTTGCGAAGATTCAGCATATGGTTGTTTCATGAGCCGCACGCGGCGAAGGGGAGCGCCCTGGAGCGCTCCTCCCGCTGCTCGCGCCGGCGTCGCTTCAGATGACAGTGATCCCCTGCTGGATCCAGATGTCTCCCAGCGTGTTCGCCGCCGACAGGTTGCTGTTGTGGTAGATGCTGTAGTTCACCCCGCCGGCGCTCGTGCTTCCGGTCACGCTCCAGCTGTCGGTGCCATGGAGCAGCTGCACGGTGTCGCCGGAATCGCCGGTCACGCGCAGGTGCCCTTGGCCCGTGCCGTTGCCGTTGCCGACGCTGCTCTGCTGGCTCAGGACATCGGTAAGCCGCAGCTTCAGCGTGTTGCCCGTGTTGGCGGCGCCGGTGCCCAGGTCGAAGTTCTCGAAGCCCTGCACCTTCAGGCCCAGCTGCGACAGGTCGAGCGTGAGGTTCGAAGCATCGGCCACCAGGGTGTCGACGCCCAGCCCGCCGTCCACGCGCACCACTCCCGCGATCTCGGTGATATGGATGGTGTCGTTCCCCGCGCCGCCATAGGCGCTGTCTCCCGCGCCGACGCCCGTGATGACGTCGTTGCCCGCACCGCCGGAAAGCCTGTCCTTGCCCGCCGTCGCCGCGATGACGTCGTCGCCCACGGTCAGCGAGTTCGTGAAGTTGAACGCGCTGGCATAGACCACGTCGAGATAGCCGTTGGCAGTCGACCAAGGCTGGCCCTTGTACGGGGATCCGAGCGCCAGATCGGCCTGCCCATCACCGTTCAGGTCGGACAGCGCCACGTTCACGCCTAGCATCGAGCCGGAGTTGGCGTTGCCGTTCTGCTCATAGGTGACATTCGTGCTGTTCGCGGATCTGTCACCCCAATAGGCTGCTGCAACGCTCACCGTGCCGGAGTAGCCACCCTGCTGGCCATACACGATGTAGACGGCACCGTTGTTGATCATTCCCTTCACGTCGGCCAGCGGTGCACCGATGGCAATGTCGTCGATGCCGTCGCCGTTGAAGTCGCCCACCGAGGTGCCGTTGCCGAACATCGCGTCCGCCGAGCTGTCCGACGCTGTGATGACGAAGCCGTCGGACGGCGAGAGGCTCGCAAGGTTGATGTCCGACTTCGCGCCTGCGGCCTTGCCGTAGACCACGTAGACGCGACCCGGTCCCTTCTGATCACCCGCATTCGGCCCGTATTGCGGCGAGCCGATGATCAGGTCCGCGATGCCGTCGCCGTTGACGTCACCCGAGGAAGTGGGCATGCCGGTGTTCGACAGGTATCCGTAGGGTTCCGGATCGATGTAGGTGCCGAGGTACTGGTCGGCCTGCTCCCCATAGACGCGGAAGCCATTGGCGGTGTTCGTGTAGTCGGTCTGCAGGCTGTAGTCCTGCGGCAAGCCGCCCGCCTTGCCGTAGATCACCTGGATCGCTCCGGCATTGCTGTAGCTGGTCACCGGGTTCCTTGCGTTGTACAGGCTGTACGCGAAGTCCGCATAGCCGTCGCCGTTGATGTCGCCGATGTTCATCACATTGACGGGGTAGCCGTTCGTGCTGTCGTTGTAGATCACGCTGTGCGGCCGATAGCTTTCCGTGGACGAGGAACTGCTGTCCGACACGTAGCTCGACGGGTACGTGGAACCGAAGCCGACGTAGTAGTTGGCCCACTCGGCGGAGCCCGCCGCCCCGGCGTGCCCGTAGATGATGGCCGTACCCGCCCTGCCGGTGCCCTGGTTCCAGTCCTGCATGACGATGTCGGCGTAGCCGTCGCCATTGACGTCCACCAGTGCGCCGCCGGCTCCGAACCAGGTCGAACCCGCGCGCTGGACGATGGCGACGCCGTCGCTGTTGCCGCCGGAGGAGATGATGGTCTTGACGTCGACGCTCACCGGCGAGGAACCGGCGTTCGCGGAGGATCTGCCGAAGATGACCCAGTCGCTGTTCAGGTTGTCGTCGTAGACGATCACGTCGGAATAGCCGTCGCCATTGACGTCGCCGTAGCCTTGCACCGCGGTCAGGATGTTCGAGTCGGAAATGCTCCCCGAGGTATAGATCTTCAGGCCATCCGTGCCGGGCAGGTTCGCAACGCTGCTCAAGTCCGGCAGCCCTTGCTTGCTGCCATAGAGGATGCTGACGCTCCACGCATTCGCAGCGCGAGCGGCGGAAGATCCATGTGGCGATACGACCGCGAAGTCGTTGTAGCCGTCTGCGTTGAAGTCGCCGATGGCCTGTACGTCGTAGCCGAAGTTGTCGTTGCTCGTGCTGCCGTACATCTTGCTGGTGCCGCCGCCCACTGTCACCGCTGCAGGCGTCGAACGGTTGCCCGCGTAGTCCTGGGCCACGGCCGTCACGATCGCACCGACGTTCACGGGAGCCGCCGAGGCGTCGATGCTCCATGCGCCGTCCGCCGTGACCGTGGCTGTGAACGGGAGCACGTAGTCGATCGTGCCGTCGGCGTTCTTGTCGATGCTGAGCGTCACGGTGATCGGCCTGGACGCCGTGGGGGAAGCCACCGGCGTATCGGCGTCGGAGGTCGTTCCCGAGAAGCGCTTGCCGTCCGACTTCTGGATCGTGATGACGGGCGGCGTCGCATCCACGGCCTGCATTCCCTTGCTCGACGCGTTCCCGGCCAGGTCGTAGGCGACTGCGGCAACAACCGTGTTGGCCGACAGCGAGGCGGACGGCGTCCATGCCCAGTTACCGCCGGCATCCGCGACGACGCTGCCTTCGATGGAGCCGTTGTTGCCGACGTCGATCGTGACGAGCGCACCCGCCTCCGCGGTGCCTGCGATCACTGCGCTGTTCAGTCGTTGCAGATCGAGCGCGGGGCCGGTCCGGTCCACGTTCACTTCGATGCTGTTGGCCGCAGCGGTGGTGTTGCCGGCAGCGTCGGTCAGGCTCGCTCGGAAAAGGTACTTGCCGTCAGACAAGCCGCTCTGCGCCGCGGTCGTCGACTTCCAGTTCTGCCCGCCGTCGGTCGAGACCTCATAGCGAGCGATCGATGCATCGGCCCCGGTCAGAACGAGGTCGAAGGTGTTGTCGGTGCTGTTGCGATCGGAGGACTGGTTGGCAGCCAGATTGCCCGCCGAAGGGAAGCTGTCCGAGTAGTTCGCGAGGCTCAGCGTCGCGACCGGGGGCGGCAAGGTGTCGACCGTGAAGACGAGCGCTGCCGACTTCGGTCCTTCGTTGCCGGCCGCGTCCACATTGCTCGCGACGAAGCTGTGGGCGCCGTCGGCCAGTTCCTTGCCGGCTTCGGGCGTGAAGCTCCACTTCCCGGAGCTGTCCGCCGTGGTGGAGCCGATCAGCTTGCCGTTGTCGTAGATGTTCACCATGCCGTTGGGCTCGGTTCCCGCCCCCCGCAGTTCGGGGCGGGCGTCGTTGGTCATGCCCCCGGACGCGATGGCGCCGGTGACCGGTGCGACGTCGTCGACGGCGCGGTCGATGGAAGGCGCGCCCGTCGGCGCGATCGTGTCGACCGTGAAGACCAACGCCGTCGATTGCGAGCCCTCGTTGCCCGCCGCATCGACGTTCCTCGCCGTGAGCCTGTGCAGGCCATCGGCGAGCTCCTTGCCCACCGCGGGCGTGAAGCTCCAGTTGCCCGACGCATCAGCCGTCACGGTGCCGATGAGCGTGCCGTTGTCGTAGATGTGGACAGTGCCGTTCGGCTCCGCGCCCGAGCCCTTCAGTTCGGGACGTGCATCGTTGGTCGTGCCGCGCGATGCGATGGCCCCGGTGACCGGGGCGACGTCGTCCATGGCGCTGTCGATGGAAGGCGTCGTCACGGGCGCGGTCCGGTCGACGGTGAGCGTGAACTCCGCAGAAGCGCTGCCCTGGTTGCCCGCCGCGTCCTCGACGCGGGCGGTGTAGCGGTAGGTGCTGCCGTCGTCCAGGCCCTTGTCCTCGAAGCTCCAGGCATTGCCGCTCACGATGGCGACGCCGATGCGCGTGCCGTTGCGGTAGACCGCCACCACCTCGTTGGCCGCGAGCGGCGCCGAGAGGGTTCCGTTGAGCTGCGGCGACGCATCGTTGGTCGTGCTGCCGGATGCGAAGCTGCCCTTCTGCGGATCGCGGTCGTCGGTGAAGTCGGTGATGGCCACCTTCTGGACGGGCGCCGTCAGGTCGAGCGTGACGGAATGGGCGAGGCTCTCCGCACCCTGGTTGCCACCGGCGCTCACGACGCGCGCGGTGTACTTGTAGGTCGCGCCGTCGGCGAGGCCCTTGTCGGCGAAACGCCAGCTGGTGCCGGTCACCGTGGCGGTACCGATCACGGCGCCGTTGCGCAGTACCTCGACCACCTCACCGGAGTTCAGGACGGCGGAGGTCGAGCCGATGAGCACCGGGTCGGCGTCGTTCGTCGTTCCGCCGTCGGCCACGGCGCCGCGGCCCGGTTCGACGTTGTCCTGCACACGCACGATCTGCACCGTCTGCGTGACGGTGGAGGTGATGACGGTGAAGCGCAGGCTGTTCGAGGCGGCACCGGCGTTGCCGGCCATGTCCATGACCCTGGCCTCGTATGTGTAGGTGGTGCCGTTCGAAAGGCCGATGTCGTTGAAGACCCAGTCGGTACCGCTCACGGTCGCGTTGCCCACGTACACGCCGTTGCGGAACACGTGCAGCTGCTCCGACCTGGCCAGCACGGCGGAGAGGGTGCCCTCCAGCCTGGGCGAATCGTCGTTGGTGCTTCCGTTGGCCGGAATGTTGCCCGAGATCGGTTCGACGTTGTCGATGGCGCGCGAGAGCGTCACGGTCTGCGACGGCGTCACCGTGTCGATGATGAAGACCGTCGGCGCCGACTTCGGCCCTTCGTTGCCCGCCGCGTCCACACTGCTCACCCTGAGGCTGTGGACGCCGTCGACCAGCTGCTTGCCGGAAGCGGGCTCGAAGCTCCATTTGCCGGAGGCGTCGGCCCTGGTGCTGCCGATCAGCACGCCGTTGTCGTAGACGTTCACCGTGCCGTTGGGCTCGGCGCCCGAACCCTTGAGTTCCGGGCGCGCGTCGTTGCTCGTTTCGCCCTGGCCGATCGGGCCCTGGACCGGGTCGACGTTGTCGATGACGCTGTCGATGACCGGTGCGTCCGTCGGCGCGGTGGCATCGACCGTCAACGTGAAGTTCGCCGAGGTCGTGCCCCTCGTGCCCGCAGCACTCGCAATGGCCGCGGTGTAAGTGTGCGTGCTTGCGTCGGCCAGCGTCGGCAGCTTGAATTCCCACGCCGTGCCTTGCACGGTGGCGGTGCCCAGCAGCACGCCGCCTTCGAGGATCTGCACGACCTCGCCCGTCTTCAGGCCCGAGACGGTGCCCTTGAGCACCGGCGTGGTGTCGTTGGTGGTGGTGCCGCTGGCGTAGTCGCCGGCATTCGGGTCCACGTCGTCGGTGTAGGCGGTGACGGCCACCGCATTGCCGGCGGTCGGCGTCGAGGTGTCGATGACCACGGTGCGGGCGTCGAACGCCGCGAGGTTGCCGGCGGTGTCCACCACCCGCACCCTGTACTCGTGGCTGCCGTCTGTGAGCACCCGTCCGTCGACGTAGCTCCAGCTGCCGCCGCTGACAACCAGGTTGACCCAGCTGGCGCCGCCATCGAGGCTGATCTGCGCGGTTTCGTCGGAAGCCAGCGTGCCGGTCAGCCTGCCGTTGATGGTCAGGCTGGTGTCGCTGGTGATGAAGTCGCCCACGACGCCGGTGTCGGTGCTGATCGACGCGATGTCGATGGCGATACCTGCCGAGTGCTGGGTGTCGATCACCACGCGCTGGCTGGTCGACTTGCCGGCATTGCCGGCGGCGTCGACGACGCGCGCCTGGAAGACGTAGTCGCCCGCCGCGAGCGGCACGGCCGTGTTGTCGAGCCGGTAGGTGTTGCCCGAGACCAGCGCCGCGTCGCGCCAGCTCGTGCCGTTGTCGAGCGAGACCTGCACCTTCTCGCCGGTGCCGGCCGCGGCGTCGAGCGTCACCGTCACGACGAGGGTGGTGTCGCTGGTGATGAAGTCGCTCGCGCTGGCGCCGGTGTCGTCGCTGATCGCGGTGATCGTCGCCGCCTGCGTCGGCGCGGTGGTGCCGACCGTGAAGGCCAGCGGCGCCGACCTCGGCCCCTCGTTGCCGGCTGCATCGACGCTGCTCGCGGTCAGGCTGTGCGCGCCGTTGGCCAGCGGCTTGCCGGCTTCCGGCGTGAAGCTCCACTTGCCCGAGCCGTCGGCGACGGCGGTGCCGATGAGCGTGTCGTTGTCGTAGACCTTGACCTTGCCGTTGGGCTCGGCCCCGGCCCCATTCATCTGGGGACGGGTTTCGTTGGTCGTGCTGCCGGAGGTGATCGGGCCGACGACCGGCGCCGTCGCGTCCATGACGCTGTCGATCGAGGGTGCCGCGGCGGGCGCGGTCCGGTCGACGGTCAGCGTGAAGGTGGCCGAGGCCTGGCCTTCGTTGCCTGCCGCATCCTCTACCTTGGCGGTGTAGCCGTAGGTGGCGCCGTCGGCCAGCCCGGAATCCTGGAAGCTCCAGGCCGTGGCGCCGGACATGGTGGCGGTGCCGATGCGCTTGCCGTCCCTGTAGATCACCACGGCCTCGCCGGTCGCGAGCGCAGCGCTCAAGGTGCCGTCGAGCTGCGGCGTGGTGTCGTTGGTGACGCTGCCGGATGCGAAGCTGCCCTGCTGCGGGGCCTGGTCGTCGGTATAGCCGGTGATCGCCGCCGTCTGGCCCGGCGCGACGAGGTCCAGCGTGATCGCATAGGCCGCGCTCTTCGCGCCTTCGTTGCCGCCGGAATTGACGACGCGCGCGGCGTAGCTGTACGTCGTGCCGTCGGCAAGGCCACTGTCGCGGAAGGTCCAGGTCGTGCCCGTCACGGTGGCGTTGCCGACCACCTTGCCGTCGCGCAGCACCTGGACCACGTCGCCCGCGTTCAGCGCGGTGGAGATCGAGCCGCCGAGCGTCGGCGCGGTGTCGTTGGTCGTGCCCCCGTTGGGCACGTTGGCCTTCACCGGGGCGGCCTGGTCGTCCACCCGGAGGATCTGGACGGTCTGCGTGACGCCCGAGGTGTTGACCGTGAAGCGCAGGCTGTTGGAGGCGGCGCCGGCATTGCCGGCCGCGTCCATGACCCTCGCCTCGTAGGTGTAGGCGGTGCCGCTGGCGAGGCCCGAGTCCTCGAAGGTCCAGGCGGTGCCAGTGACCTTCGCGATACCGGCGAGCAGGCCGTTGCGGAACACGTGCAGCCGCTCGGTGCCGCTTAGCGGCGCCGAGAGGGTGCCCTCCAGCGTCGGCGTGTCGTCGTTGGTGGTGCCGTTGGCGGGAATGTCGCCCGAGACCGGGTCGACGTTGTCGATGGCACGCACCAGCTTCACCGTCGCCGCGGGCGCGGCAGTGTCGATGCGGATCGCATGCGCGTTCGAGTCGGCGCCGGGGTTGGAAGCCGCGTCCTGCACGCGGGCCGTGTAGACGTAGGTGCTCCCGTCGGAAAGGCCGCTGTCGGCGTAGCTCCAGTGCGTGGCGTCCGTCATGGTCGCGAAGCCGATCTCCTTGCCGTCGCGCAGCACGACGACCTTCTCGCCGGCCTGCAGCGCGGCCGAGATGGTGCCGGTGACCTGCGGCGCGGTGTCGTTGGTGTAGCCGTCGTTCGGCACCGAGCCCTGCTGCGGATCGACGTCGTCGTTCACGGCCGTGATGCTGGCCTTGGTGGACGGACCCGAAAGCTTCAGCGTGATGACGTAGGGCGAGGAGGCGGTGCCGCCGCCGCCCGCGGCGTCCTCGACGCGCACGGTGTAGCTGTAGCTCGAGGCGTTGGCGAGGCCGCTGGTGTCGGTGTAGGACCAGCTCGTGCCCGAGATCGAGGCGGTGCCGATCCTGACGCCGTCGCGATACACGGCGACGAACTCGTTGCCGGCCAGGCTGCCCGACACGGTGCCTCTGAGCTCCGGCTGGGAGTCGTTGGTGGTGCCGCCGCTGGCGACGTCGCCCTGCACCGGGTCCGCGTTGTCGAACACGGTCGAGATCGTGGCCGCCTGCGTCGGCACCGATGTGTCGACGGTGATGGCGTAGCTGCCCGAGACGGCGCCCCGGTTGCCGGCCGCGTCCTCCACGCGCGCGGTGTAGGTGTAAGTGCGGCCGTCGCTCAGGCCGGTGTCGTCGAAGCTCCAGTGGGTCGCGTCGGTCATCTTCGCGGTGCCGATGACGGCACCGTCGCGCAGCACGACGACCTTCTCGCCGGCCTGCAGCGGTGCCGAAACGGTGCCCGCCACCTGCGGCGCGGCGTCGTCGGTGAAGCCGCCGTCGGCCACGGCGCCCTGCAGCGCGCCGCGGTCGTCGTTGATGGAGACGATCGCCGTCGATTGCGAAGGCGCGAGGGTGTCGACCGTGAACGCCAGCGCCGCGGACTGCGGGCCTTCGTTGCCGGCCGCATCGACGCTGCTCGTGGTGAGGCTGTGGGCGCCGTTGGCGAGCTCCTTGCCGGCCTCGGGCGTAAAGCTCCACTTGCCGGCGGCGTCCGCCGTCGCGGTGCCGATCAGCGCGCCGTTGTCGTAGATCCTGACGGTGCCGTCGGGCTCTGCGCCGGAGCCCTTGAGTTCGGGGCGCGCGTCGTTGGTGGTGCCGCCCTGGGCGATCGCCCCGGTGACCGGCGCCACGTCGTCCACGAAGCTCTCGACGACCGGCGCCGTGGTGGGTGCGCGCTGGTCGATCGTGAGCGCGAAGGCCGCCGACGCTCCGCTCTGGTTGCCCGCGGCATCCTCGATGCGGGCCGTGTAGCTGTAGCTCTTGCCGTCGGCGAGGCCGGCGTCCTGGAAGCTCCAGGCGGAGCCGCCGGACAGGGTGGCGGCGCCCAGGCGCACTCCGTCGCGGTAGACCACCACCGTGTCGCCGGCATTGAGCGTTCCGCCGATCGTGCCGTTCAGCAGCGGCGAGGTGTCGTTGATGGTGCTGCCCGACGCGAAGGTGCCAGTCTGGGGTGCCTGGTCGTCGGTGCAGCTGACGATCGCGACCGACTGCGAGGGCGCGGCGGTGTTCACGGCCAGCGAGAAGTCGGCCGAGGCCGTGCCCTTGTTGCCCGCCGCATCGGCGATCACGGCGACGTAGGTGTGCCTGCTGCCGTTGGCCAGCGTCGGCAATGCGAAGGTCCAGGCGGTGCCGTTCACGGCGGCCGTGCCCAGCAGCGCCGAGCCTTCGAATATCTGCACGACGTCGCCCGCCTTCAGGCCCGAGACGGTGCCCTTGAGCACCGGCGTGGTGTCGTTCGTGCTGGTGCCGCTGCCGTAGTCGCCCAGGTTGGGCGCGACATCGTCGGTGTAGGCCGTGATGTCGACGGCGTTGCCGGTGGTTGGGCCGCTTGTGTCGATCACCACGAGCTGCGAGCTCGGCTGGGTCGTGTTGCCGGCCGCATCCACCACGCGCGTCAGCACGGTGTAGCTGCCGTCGGCCAGCGGGACGGTCGTATTGTCGAACTGGTAGCTGCCGCCGCCCGAGGGGGTCGCGTCGCTCCAGGTCTTGCCGTTGTCCAGCGAGACCTGCACCGTGGCGCCGGCCTCCACGGCCGAATCGACCTTGATGGTGAACACCAGGGTGCGGTCGCTGGTGACGAAGTCGCCGCCGCTCGAGCCGGTGTCGTCACCGATGGCAGCGAGCGTGGCCTTGGTGGTGGGCGCAGTGGTGTCCACGTTGACGGTGAAGGAGCCCGACTGCGGGCTCTCGTTGCCCACGGGGTCGACGGTCGTGGCGCCGAGGCGGTGCGTGCCCTCGGTCAGCGGCGTGGTCGGCGTGAAGCTCCAGCTGCCGTCGGCCTTGACGGTCGTGCTGCCGAGGACGCTGCCGTTGTCGTAGACCTTGATCACGTCGCCCGGCGTGGCGCCGCTGCCCGTGAGCGTGGGCGTGGCGTCGTCGGTGGGACCGCCGTTGGCGATCGGGCCCTGCACCAGGCCGACGTCGTCGGCGGCGCCGGCGATGGACGGCACCTCGGGCGCGGTGGTGTCGATGGTCAGCGCGATGGTGGCGTCGCCCTGCTTGCCCGCGGCGTTCACCGCGGTGGCGGTGTAGCTGTGCGTGCCTTCCTTCTGCAGGGGAAGCGTGAAGCGCCAGTTGCCGCCCGCGTCCGCAGTGGTGGAGCCGAGGACGGTCGAGCCTTCCTTGACGGTCACGATCGCGCCGGCCGTGGCCTTGCCCACGAGCGAGGGCGTGGTGTCGTCGGTACGCGCGCCGGGCGCGAGGTTGCCCTTGATGCCGCCCTGGTCGTCGGCGACCTGTTCGATGCTGACGACGACGTCGCTCGGGTCGACCGTGAAGTCGAGCACCGCGCTGGCGGCGCTGGTGTTGCCCGCGGCGTCGGTGACTGTGTGCGTGATGCGGTGCGTGCCGCGCCCCAGCGGCGTGCTGGGCGTGATGCTCCAGGCGCCGTCGGTGGCGGCGGTGAAGCTGCCGATGAGCGCGCCGCCGTCGTACAGGCGCACGGTGTCGCCGGCCTTCAGGCCGCTGCCGCTGAAGGTGGGCGTGGTGTCGTCGGTGGTGGCGCCGGCCGCGATAGCGCCCTGCACCGGGCCCTGGTCGTCGAAGGCGACGGCCGTGTCGGGCGTGGCCGGAGCCGTGGTGTCGAGCACGACCGGATAGAGGCCCGTGCGCGGGCTCGCCTGCCCCGCGCCGTCGACTGCCTGTGCGCTCAGGTTCTTGACGCCGTCGCCGCTCAGCGGACTGGTGGTGACGCTCCAGGTGCCGTTGGAAGCCACGCTGGTGGAGCCCACGGCCACGCCGTCGGCATACACGGTGACCACGGTGCCGGCCGTGCCGGTGCCGTTGAGCGTGAGCGTGGTGTCGTCGGTGCTGGCGTCGCGGGCGACGTTGCCCGTGACGCTGCCCCTGTCGTCGATCACGCCGATGATGGCCGGCGCCGCAGGCGGATCGCCCACCAGCGTGAAGGTCGATGCCGGCGTGGCGGCGCCGATGTTGCCCGCCGCGTCCACGGCGCGCGCCGTGAGGCTGTGCGCGCCCAGGGCCAGCGGCAGGTCGGGCGTGAAGCGCCAGCTGCCGTCGGCGTTCACCGCCGTGCTGCCGATGAGCGTGCCGTTGTCGTAGACGTTGATGACCGACACCTGCGCCGGGTCGGTCTTGCCGGTGTACTCGGGCTTGCTGTCGTCGGTCTTCGCCCCGGCGGCCAGGGGGCCCTGCACCGGGCCCACGTCGTCCAGCACCTGGATGAGGGACGAGTCGAGCGCGGGCGGCGGCGTCAGGTCGACGGTGAGCCTGAAGTCGTTGGAGCGCGGGCTCTCGTTGCCTGCCGCGTCGGTCAGCGTGTAGCCGATGCTGTGCGCGCCCTCGGCGAGCGGGGACACGGGCGTGAGCGTGCCGGCGGCCGGGTCGTAGGTGGCTGCGACCTTGTTGCCGTCGACGTACAGCGACGGCGTCAGGCCGGCTGCGATGGAGGCGATCTTGAACCCCGGCGTGGTGTCGTCGGTGAAGGTCGCGGTGCTGGCCGCGTTCTGGACCGCGCCTGCGTTGTCGACGTAGCCGGCCACGGCGTCCGGACGCACCGGCGCCGTGGTGTCGACGTTGACAACGAAGGCGGCCGAGTGCTGGCTCTGGTTGCCCACCGGATCTGTGGCCGTGACGGTGAGCTTGTGCTCGCCCTCGCCCAGCGGCGAGGTCGGGCTGGCCGTGGTGAAGCTCCAGCGTCCGTCGGATTGCACCGTGGTGCTGCCGATGGCGCTGCCGTTGTCGAAGACGGTGATGAGGTCGCCCGGCGTCGCGCCGCTTCCGCTGAGCGTGGGTCGGGTGTCGTCACTAGCGGCACCGCTGGCAAGCGAGCCCTGCACCGAACCGGTGTCGTCGACGACCGAGGCGATCACCGGAACGGCCGGCGGCGTGGTGTCGATGGTCAGCGAGAACGAGGTCTCGCTGCTCGTGCCTGCGGCGTTCACCGCCGTGGCCTTGTAGCTGTGCGCGCCTTCCGTTTGCGTGGGCAGCACGAGGTTCCAGTTGCCGGACCCATCCGCCGTGGTGGAGGCGATGGCCTTGGAGCCTTCCTTGATGGTCACGACGGCGCCGGCCGTGGCGGTGCCGACGATCGTGGGCGTGACATCGTCGGTGAAGCCGGCGGGACGCGTCTTGATCTGCTGCCCCTGCCGGGTCTCGCCCGCCTTGGTGACGGTCACCGACACCGCCGCGGTGTCGACGATGAAGCCCAGCGGCGCGCTGGCTGCGCTGGTGTTGCCGGCCGCGTCGCTGATGGTGTGCGTGATGCTGTGCGCGCCCTGCCCCAGCCCCGTCGGCGTGAATGCCCAGCTGCCATCGGCCTTGACCGTGGCGCTGCCGATCAGCGCGGCGCCGTCGTACACCCTGACGATGTCGCCAGGCGTCGCGCCGCTGCCTGCGAAAGTGGGCGTCGCGTCGTCGGTGGAGCCGCCGTTGCCGATCGCGCCCTGCACCGGGCCTGCGTCGTCGGTGGCCGACACGCTGGCCGGGGTGGCCGGCGCCGTGGTGTCGAGGATCGCGCTGTCCGTCGCCGCCGGCCTCGAGGTGTTGCCGGCAAGGTCCTGGCTGATCGCGCTGACGCGGATCGCCGCACCTTCGGCCGGGTTCGGGAACGAGACGTTGACGAAGCCGTTGGAGACATCCGCAGCGCTCAGCTTGACGCTGAACATGTGGGTGCCGTCGGTGAGGCTGATTTCATCGCCCACCGCGGCGCCGGACACGAGGGTGACCTTCACCGTCACGTCGGCTTTTTTCTCGCTGGCGTTGATGAAGCCGTCGTTATTGGCGTCCTCGACGATCGAGATGGAAATGACGGGCGCGACGCTGTCCACCGTGGCCGTGGCGGCCTGGCTGGTGTTGCCGGTGGCGTCGGTGGCGACCACGCGCAGCTGCGTGCCGTGCGGCAGCAGGCTCGTGGGCGAGATGCTGTATTCGCCGTTGCTGCCGGCGGTTGCGCTGCCGACGAGGTTGCCGGTGTCGTCCCTCACGGTGACGACCGAGCCTGCTTCCGCCGTGCCGGCGACCGTGCCGCCCGAGGTGGGCTTGACGGTCGGCGCGTCTGGGGCCTTGCTGTCGACCTTGGCCGTGGCGGGCGTGCTGGTGTTGCCGGCCGCATCGGTGGCGGTCACGCTCAGCGATGTGTCGTGCACCAGTGGCATCGCGGGCTTGACGACGTAGTTGCCGTTGCCGTCGGCCGTTGCGCTGCCGACGCTGTTACCGGCGCCGTCCTTGACGAGGACGAGCGAGCCCGCCTCCGCCGTGCCGGTGATGGTGCTGCCGCTCGTGGGCTTCACGGTGGGCGCGTTCGGGGCGGCGCTGTCGACCGTGGCCGTGGCCGCAGGGCCGGTGTTGCCCGCTGCGTCGGTGGCCGAGACGCCGAGCATCGTTCCGTGCGGCACGGGGGTCGCGGGCTTCACGGTGTAGTTGCCATTGGCGTCCGCTGTCGCGCTGCCGATCGGCTTGCCGGCACTGTCCTTGACGGTGACCACCGAGCCGGATTCGGCCGTGCCGGTGATCGACGCGCCGTTGGTCGGGGCGACGGTCGGCCTCGCCGGGGGCACGGCATCCACGGTGGCGGTGGCCGCAGCGCTGGCGTTGCCTGCTGCATCGGTGGCCACCGCGGTGATCTTCGCGCCGTCCTCCAGCGGCTTGGCCGGGGTGACGGCGTAGGTGCCGTCGGTGGCGGCGGTCGCGCTTCCGACCACCTTGCCCGCGCCGTCCTTGACGGTGACCACCGAGCCGGCCTCGGCGCGGCCGGTGATCGGGTCGCCGTGGGTGGGGTCGATCGTCGGCGCGTCGGGCGCCTTGGCGTCGACCTTGGCCGTTGCAGGCGCGCTGGTGTTGCCGGCCGCGTCGGTCGCAGTGACCTGCAGCACGGTGTCGTGCGCGGGAGCGGTCGCGGGCTTGACGCTGTAGTTGCCGCTGCCGTCGGCCGTCGCGCTGCCGATGGTGTTGCCGGCACCGTCCTTCACGGTGACGAGCGAGCCGGCCTGGGCCGTGCCGGTGATCGTGGTGCCGTTCGTCGGGTTGACGGCCGGCGCCGACGGAGACACGGCATTGACGGTCGTCCTGGCTTCAGGGCTGCTGTTGCCGGCGGCGTCCGTCGCGGCCACGTGCAGGACCGTGCCGTGGGCGGGAGGCGTCGTCGGCTTGAAGCTGTACGCACCACCGGTCGTGGCGGTCGTGCTGCCGATGAGCTTGCCCGCGTCGTCCGTGATGGTGACCACTGAGCCGGCCTCGGCCTTGCCGGTGACGAGGCTCCCGTTGGTCGGATCGACGGTGGGCCTGGCCGGCGGATCGTTGTCGACCGTGGCCGTGGCGGGCTGGCTGGCGTTGCCGGCCGCGTCGGTCGCGACCACGCTGATCTTCACGCCGTCCTGCAGCGAGCGGGCCGGCGTGACGGCGTATTCGCCGTTGCTGCCCGCGGTCGCGCTGCCGACGAGGTTGCCGGTGCCGTCCCTGGCGGTGACCAGCGAGCCTGCTTCGGCCGTGCCGGCAATGGTGCTGCCCGAGGTCGGCTTGACCGTGGGTGCATCGGGGGCCTTGTTGTCGACCTTGGCCGTGGCGGGTGCGCTGCTGTTGCCGGCCGCGTCGGTGGCAGTCACGCTCAGCGCTGTGTCGTGCGCCGGCGGCGTTGCAGGCTTGACGGCGTAGTTGCCGTTGCCGTCCGCCGTCGCGCTGCCGATGAGATTGCCCGCGGCGTCCTTGACGGTCACGACGGAGCCTGCTTCGGCCGTGCCGGCGATGGTGTCGCCGCTCGTGGGCTTGACGGTGGGCGCGTTCGGAGCGGCGCTGTCGACCGTGGCCGTGGCCGCAGGGCCGGTGTTGCCGGCCGCGTCGGTGGCCGAGACGCCGAGGGTCGTGCCATGCGCCAGAGGGGTCGCGGGCTTGATGGCGTAGTTGCCGTTGGCATCGGCCGTGGCGCTGCCGATCGGCTTGCCGGCCTGGTCCTGCACCGTGACGACGGAGCCGGCTTCGGCCTTGCCGGTGATGGTGCTGCCGTTGGTCGGCTCGACCGTGGGCCTGCCTGGGGCGACCGCATCCACGGTGGCGGTGGCCGCAGCGCTGGCGTTGCCTGCTGCATCGGTGGCCACCGCGGAGATCTTCGCGCCGTCCTCCAGCGGCTTGGAGGGCGTGACGGTGTAGGTGCCGTCGTTGCCGGCGGTCGCGCTGCCGACCACCTTGCCCGCGCCGTCCTTGACCGTGACCACAGAGCCGGCCTCGGCGCGGCCGGTGATCGGGTCGCCGTGGGTCGGATTGATCGTCGGCGCGTCGGGCGCCTTCGCGTCGACCTTGGCGGTTGCAGGCGCGCTGGCGTTGCCGGCCGCATCGGTCGCGGTGACCTGCAGCACGGTGTCGTGCGCGGGGGCGGTCGCGGGCTTGACGCTGTAGTTGCCGCTGCCGTCGGCCGTCGCGCTGCCGATGGTGTTGCCGGCACCGTCCTTCACGGTGACGAGCGAACCCGCCTCGGCCGTGCCGGTGACGGTGTTGCCGTTGGTGGGCTTCACGGTCGGTGCGGCAGGAGCGACGCTGTCGACCGCCGCTCGTGTTTCGGGACTGACGTTGCCCGCGGCATCGGTCGCGGTCACGCGTATCACCGCGCCATTCGGCAAAGTGGCCGACGGCTTGATGCTGTAGGTGCCGTCGTTGCCGGCGGTCGCGCTGCCGATGAGGTTGCCCGCGTCGTCGGTGATCTTGACGACGGAGCCGACTTCCGCCGTACCCGTGACGAGGCCGCCTTGCGACGGATCGACCTTCGGCGCTGCAGGCAGCACGCGGTCGACAGTCGTCCTGGCTTCGGGGCTGACGTTCCCGGCAGCGTCGGTGGCGACCGCGCGCAGCACCGTGCCGTGCGCCGGAACGGTCGCGGGCTTGATGCTGTAGGCGCCGTTGGACGCGGCGATCGCGCTGCCGATGAGCTTGTCCGTGTCGTCGGTGATGCGGACCACGGAGCCGGCCTCGGCCGTGCCGGTGATCATGTTGCCGTTGCTCGGCTCGATGATCGGTGCGGGGGGTGGGACGCTGTCGACCGTCGCGGTGGCTTCCGGGCTCGCGTTGCCTGCTGCATTGGTGGTCACGACGTGCAGCACCGTGCCATTCGGCGGAGTGACGGCCGGCGTGATGCTGTAGGCACCGAGCGAATCGGCCGTCGTGCTGCCGATCAGCTTGCCTGCGTCGTCCCTGACGGTGACCACCGAACCGGGTTCCGCCGTGCCGGTGATGGGGCTGCCATCGGTCGGGTTGATGGTGGCCGCCGGCAGCGCCGTGCGGTCGACCGTGGCCCGTGCCTCCGGGCTGGTGTTGCCAGCGGCATCTGTGGAGGCAACGTGCAGCACGGTGCCGTGCGCCGGCGGCGTCGCCGGCGTCACGGTGTAGGTGCCGTTGGATTCGGCGGCAGCGCTGCCGATGAGGTTGCCCGCGTCGTCCTTCACCGTGACGATCGAGCCGGCCTCGGCCTTGCCCGAGATGCGGTTTCCGTTGGTCGGGCTGATGGTCGGCGTGACGGGCACGACGCCGTCCACCGTGCCGCGTGCTTCGGAACTCGCGTTGCCGGCCGCGTCGGTGGCGAAGGCGCGCAGCACGGTGCCGTCGGCCAGGACGAACGCGGGCTTGATGCTGTAGGCACCGTTCGCGGCCGCCGTCGTGCTGCCGATGACATTGCCGGCGCCGTCGCGGACCGTGACGACGGAAAGGGCCTCGGCGAAGCCCGAGATCAGCTTGCCGTTGGTCGGATCGATCGAGGGCTGCCCGGGCGGCACGGCATCGACCGTGGCGTTCGCGCTCGGGCCGGTGTTGCCGGCTGCGTCGGTGGCGCTGACCTGAAGCACCGTGCCGTCGGAGGGCGGCACGGCAGGCCGGATGGCGTAGGCACCGCCGCCGTCTGCGGTCGCGCTGCCGATGAGCTTGCCGGCACCGTCCTTGACGGTGACCACCGATCCGGCCTCGGCCGTACCCGAGATCAGGCTTCCGTTCGTCGGCTTGACCGTGGGCGCGCCGGGCGCCTGGCCATCGACCGTGGCCCGCGCGGGCTGGCTGGTGTTGCCTGCGGCGTCGGTGGCCGTCACGTTCAGTGCGGTGTCGTGCGTCAGCGGCGTTGCCAGCTTGATGCTGTAGTTGCCGTTGCCATCGGCCGTCGCGCTGCCGATCAGCTTGCCGGCGCCGTCCTTGACGATGACCACCGTGCCGGCCTCGGCCGTGCCCATGATCGAGCCGCCGTTCGTCGGGTCGACCTTCGGCGCGGCTGGCAGTTCGCTGTCGACCGTGGCGCGCGTCTCGGGGCTGGTGTTGCCGGCCGCGTCGGTGGCGGTTGCGCGCAGCACGGTGTTGTGCGGCGGAACGGTCGCAGGCTTGATGCTGTAGCGGCCGTTCGAATCGACAGCCGCGCTGCCGACGAGGTTACCGGCGCCGTCGCGGATGGCGACGATCGAGCCCTGCTCGGCCGAGCCGGTGATCAGGCTGCCGTTGGTCGCATCGACAGAGGGCTTGGAAGGTGGCGTACCGTCCACCGTGGTGGTGGCGGGCTGGCTGGCGTTGCCCGCCCGGTCGGTCGCCACGGCGGTGATGGTGGTGCCATCCGCAGCAGGCGTCGTGGGGACGATGCTGAACTTGCCGTTCGAATCTGCCGTCGCGCTGCCGATCAGCTTGCCGCCGCCATCCTTCACGGTGATCACCGAGCCCGCTTCGGCCGTACCGGTGATCGCACCTCCGTTGCTGGGATTGAGCTTGGGCGCGTCGGGCGCCTTGCCGTCGACGGTGCTGCGCGCAGGCTGGCTCGTGTTGCCGGCCGCATCGGTCGCAGTGACGTTCAGCTGCGTGTCGTGCGGCAGCTGTGTCGTCGGCTTGATGCTGTAGTTGCCGTTGCCATCGGCCGTCGCGCTGCCGATCAGCTTGCCGGCGCCGTCCTTGGCGACGACCACCGTGCCGGCCTCGGCCGTGCCCGTGATCGAGTTGCCGTTCGTCGGGTCGACCTTGGGAGCGCCGGGCAGTTCGCTGTCGACCGTGGCGCGCGTCTCGGGGCTGGTGTTTCCGGCGGCGTCGGTGGCGGTTGCGCGCAGCACGGTGTTGTGCGGCGGAACGGTCGCAGGCTTGATGCTGTAGCGGCCGTTCGAATCGGCGGCGGCGCTGCCGACGAGATTGCCGGCGCCATCACGGACGGTGACGATCGAGCCCTGCTCGGCCGAGCCGGTGATCAGGCTGCCGTTGGTCGCATCGACGGAGGGCCTGGAAGGCGGCGTGCTGTCCACCGTGGCGGTGGCGGGCTGGCTGGCGTTGCCTGCCCGGTCGGTCGCGACGGCGGTGATGGTGGTGCCATCCGCCACGGGCGTTGCGGGAGCGATGCCGAACTTGCCGTTCGCATCGGTCGTAGCGCTGCCAATGAGCTTGCCGGCCCCGTCCTTGACGGTGACGACCGAGCCGGATTCGGCCGTGCCGGTGATCCGGCTGCCGTCTGTGGGATTGACGACCGGTGCGAGCGGGGCCGTGCCGTCGACCACCATCGTGGCGGGCGAGCTCGCATTGCCGGCGGCGTCGGTGGCGACGACGCTGACCTGGGCGCCATCGGCCAGCGGCGTGACGGGAACGAGGCTGAACTTGCCGTTCGCATCGGCCGTCGCGCTGCCGACGAGCTTGCCGGCGCCATCCTTGACGGTGACGACGGAGCCGGTCTCGGCCGTGCCGCTGATCGTGCGGCCGGAACTCGGATCGACGGTGGGCGCGGAGGGGGGCAGGCTGTCGACGGTGGCCCTGGCTTCGGGGCTGTCGTTGCCTGCAGGGTCGGTCGCGACGACGCGCAGCACGGTGCCGTGCGACGGAACGGTCACTGGCTTGATGCTGTAGCGGCCGTTCGAATCGGCGGTCGCGCTGCCGAGCAGGTTGCCCGCACCGTCCCTGACGGTGACGACGGAGCCGGCCTCGGCACTGCCGGTGACCAGGCTGCCGGCGGTCGGATCGACCGTGGGCCTTGCCGGAGGAACGCCGTCGACCGTGGTCCTGGTTTCAGGGCTGGTGTTGCCGGCGGCGTCGGTGGCGGTGACGCGCAGCACCGCGCCGTCGACGGGCGGCGTCTTGGGCGCGATGCTGTAGAAGCCGTTGGACCCGACCGTCGCGCTGCCGACAACATTGCCGGAGACGTCCCTGACGGTGACGACCGAGCCGGGCTCCGCACGGCCCGTGATCGCACTGCCGTGCGTCGGATCGACCGAAGGGGCGGCCGGCGGCACGCGGTCCACCGTGGCCAGGCCTTCGGCACTCACGTTGCCGACGGCGTCCGCGGCCGTGACGTGCAAAACCGTGCCGTCCGCCAGTTGTGCCGCGGGCGCGACGCTGAACTTGCCGGCGGCGTCCGCGGTGGTGCTGCCGATGAGCTTGCCCGTTGCGTCCTTGACCGTGACGACGGAGTTGGCCTCGGCCGTGCCTGCGACCACGCTGCCGTTCGTCGCGTTGACCAGTGGCGCGTCCGGCGGCCTGCTGTCGACCGTGGTGGTCGCGGGCCGGCCCACGTTGCCGGCCAGGTCCTTCGCGACGACGTAGATCACGGTGCCGTCCGACGGCGGGTTCGCGGGAACGAGGGAGTAGGTGCCGTCGGCCGCGGTGGTCGTGCTGCCGATGAGGTTGCCCTTGCTGTCCGTGACGGTGACCACGGAATCGGGCTCGGAGGTGCCCGTGATCGGGCTGCCCTTCGTCAGGTTGACCGTGGGCGTCGGCGGCGTGCCGTCGACGACGGCCGTGGCGGGCTTGCTGGTGTTGCCGGCGGCATCGGAGGCGACGACTTTGATCACCACGCCGTTGGCCGGCGGCCTGGTCGGCGTGAAGCTGTACACACCATTGGACGCGGCGGTCGTGCTGCCGATGAGGACGCCCTTGTCGTCGGTGATCGTGACCACCGCGCCGGCCTCCGCTGTGCCGGTGATGGGGCTGCCGTCGGTCGGATTCACCTTGGGCGTGGCGGGCGGCGTCGCATCGATGGTGGCGGTGGCCGGCTGGCTGGCGTTGCCGGCCGGGTCGGTCGCAACGACGCTGATGGTCGCGCCGTCCGCGGGAGGCGTCGTGGGGGTGATGCTGAACGCACCGTTGGAAGCGGCGGTCGCGCTGCCGATGACCTTGCCCGCGCCGTCCTTGACGGTGACGACCGAGCCGGCCTCGGCATTGCCCGTGATCAGGCTGCCGTTGGACGGGTTGACCGTGGGTCGCGACGGCGCGGTGCTGTCGGCCGTGGTGCTGGCGGGTGCGCTCGCATTGCCGGCTGCGTCGGTGGCCACGACCTTGATGGCGGTGCCGTCGGCCAGCGGCGTCGGCGGCTTGATGCTGTAGCTGCCGTCCTGGGCCGCCGTGGTGCGGCCGATCACGTTGCCGCGTCCGTCGGAGGCGGTGACCACGGCGCCGGGCTCGGCGCTCCCGGCGATGGTCGTGCCGTTGGTGGGAACGATGGTAGGGACCGGGGGCGCCACGCTGTCGACGGTCGTGCGCGCCTCGGAGCTGGTGTTTCCGGCCGAGTCCACCGCGACGACGCGGATCTCCGTGCCGTGCGGCGGAGGCGAGGACGGCTGGACCACGTAGCGGCCATCGGCCTCGACGGTCGCGCTGCCGATTTCCTTGCCCGTGTTGTCGGTGACGCGGACGGTGGTGCCGGGCTGAGCCGTGCCGGTGATCAGCCTGGCATTGGTCGGGTTGACGGTGGGCCGGCCCGGCGGCGACGCGTCGGAGGGGGACGTGAGCGGCGTGGAAGGCGAAGGTATGAGCGCCATCGCCGAACCGGCGCCCGCCCCACCACCTCCTCCGCCTCCGCCTCCGGCAGCACCGGCGGCTGCCAGTCCGCCGCCCAGCAGCCAGGGCAGCACGCCGAAGTTGAAGTCCTGCTCCAGCAGCAGGGGCTCGATCGCGTCGATGCCCGAATAACTGAGCGCCAGTTCGCCCTGCCCTTCGCCGAAGCCGGTCAGCCACAGGCCACCCTTCTCGTCGTCGAGCACGAGGTCGCTCTTGTGGCCATCGAAGGACGAGAAGAACTCGCGGATGGTGACGACCTCGCCCGAGATGGAGGTGATGACCAGGTCGTTGCCGACGCGGCGCATTCCCTTGACCTGTTCCCTGGACAGCCCTACCCGGACGACCGCCGCTTCCTTCAGGAACACCTCGTTCACCGAGACGGGCGTACCGTCTCCACTGCGTTTGCTGACAACCTTCAACGAAATCATTTACTGCTCCCTGATTTTTCGATCTAAAAGTGAATTCCCGGGAGCTCCGGCTATGTTGCTCGGATGCATCCCGAAAAGTAAAAAACAAAAGGATGGCCGGCGCCCGAATTACAAGCGCTGGCCCAACAATTGCCCGCGATGCAGGCAACCCTCAATTCATCTGAGGAACATCGGCGAGACGGTGTGCAGCTTGTATCCCTGGCCGAATACGGCGCGCAGCATCAATCCATTGGCCGGTTCTATATTGAGCTTCCTGCGAATCTTGAAAACGCAGACATCCAATGCGCGAGAGCGCAGGCTGACGGTGTCCCGCCAGAAAAGGCCATAGAGCTGCTCCCGGCTCAAAAGGCAATCCCTGTTCCTGAACAATTCGAGGGCGAGGTCGAATTCACGGGGCTGCAGGTACATTTCCCGCTCTTCGTGGAACACACGGCGTTCGCTGATCTGGAAACGGTAGCCCCGGTAGATCAGGAGCTCGTTTCTTCCCGCGCCATATGCAGCGAGAGTGGTGCGGTGAAGCAGGCCCTGGGCTTTCGATCTGACCTCGTCCAGATCGAAGGGATGAAGCACGAAATCGAAATTCCTCTCGCCCGAAAACTCACGTTCGATGCCCTGTTGTGCAGCGACGCTGTCGCTGTTGACGGCGAACAGCAGCGGCGCGTCTATCAGGGCGCGGACCGAGTCCAGCCACTGCACGGTGGCGTCCACGGGCAACGGCAGCAGGACCAGCCCCGAGCGCTGCCCTGCCTGAAGCGAGCCAATGAAATCGCCCAGCAGATCGAAGCCGTCGGCGTGGGACTGCTCGCGCTGGCGCGGCGGCAGATAAATCAGCTGGGATTTGTCCAGGCTCAGGGCCTGGGCGCGAGACTCCGGCGAAACCATTCCAAACTCTCCGTTCAACGTTGGATTTCATGGAGAGCGCGTTCACCGCATCCCCATGATCCCTTTCGGGCTGGGGAATGTATCTATTTACAATCGGATCAGACAATGTCGGTCATTGACTTCAAATGACCTACATTGACCAATTCATGCATGCATAAAGTGAAAACTTTTGTGTAATGAATGGAAGAAAATCACAAAGTTGGGGGAGGAGCCAGAAAACTTCTTGTCCTGGCCTAAAGTCAATGCGCATTAATGACGATGAATGTCATCAAATGCTGCCAAAGACGCTGAAAACGTTTTCTTTCTGGCATCGAAAAATTCACGCTTCGCCACGGCGTGCCGAAGGCCTCCACGCCGTCGGGGAAGCCCGCCGATTTCAGCGCGGCAGCCCGATGGGAGTCGGTTGCAGCGGAATCGTCAGACGGAACACCGTGCCCTCGGCATCGCTGGAGAGCAGCACCACGTCTCCGCCGTGCTGGCGGGCGATGGTCCGCGAGATGTGGAGCCCCAGCCCCGAGCCGGGCACCTGGGTCGACGTGACTCCCCTGAAGTAGCGCTCGAAGAGGCTGCCTCGCTCGCCGTCGGGGATCGGTTCTCCCTGATTGCAGACCGTCACACTGAAAAGCCCTGTCCCGGATTCGCATCGCACCGTGACCGCCGAATCGGCAGGCGAGTACTTCAGGGCGTTGTGGACCAGGTTGCGGATCGCCATTTCGATTCTTGCCGGGTCGCCCTCGCACATCGTCCGCTGCGCTGGCGCCTCGACGCCGAGGCGGGCGTTTTCTTCAGGCAGCCCGACGCCCCGGACGCTTTCGATCACCTCGCGCAAATCGAAGCTGCGTGCGGCAGGCCTGGGGGAACCGGTCTCCAGCGCGTCGTCCTGAAGGATGTTCTCGATGAGCACGGCGAGGCGGCGGGTGGCCTTGCGGATCTTGCCGACGGCGCGCTTGACGGCCTCGTCCCGGCCGGACGGCGACAGCTCCAGGGCATGCGCCACAGCGTCGACAACGGCGAGCGGCGTGCGGAACTCGTGCGAGACGACAGCGACGAATTCGCGCTGGCGCACCCGTTCCTCCAGCGCCGTCTTGGCGACTTTCATCGAATCGAAGGCGCGCTTGCGCTCCGCGCGCAGCGCAAGTTCCGCCCGCCGTGAACGGCTGGCCACCGCGAAGTTGAGCATTGCCAGGTTCGCGAGCTGAAGCATGGGAATCCAGAACTCGAGGATGAACGGGTTCTTCATGGTCACGAACCCCAACAGCACCAGCAGGTAGAAGGTCCAGGACAGGTTCACGCAGGTGAAGACGACGGCCGCCAGCAGGTAGTGGAACGCCCGGTGGCGGACCATCAGCCAGACGACGAACCCGAGGTTGAAGAAGCCGACCGTGATCTGCAGGTAGGCCGCCGCATGGATGGCGGCGTCCACCCCGCCCGCCGAAAGAACCGCCATGGCCGCGAAGGCCAGCGCCGCGGCCTTCATGAACCAGGCCGCCCGCGGCGAGTAGCTGTCGTAGTCGAAGAACCGCCACGCGAACACGGCGGCGATCGACATCAGCGCACCCGAGCTCGCATCGACGAAGCGGTCGGCCACCAGCGGCGCATCGGGAAACATCAGCGAGCTCGCGTAGCCGAGCATGGAGGCGACGGCCACCAGCATGGAGAACAGGAAGAGCGCGTAGACCGGGTAGATGCCGTTGCGCAGCCAGACCCAGAAGATCAGGTTCATCAGCACCATCACGCCGATGGCACCGGCGAACGCCGAGAGGAAAGCCATCCGGCTCGCCTCCGCCCGCTCCAGCCCGGCCCGTTGCCAGACGTGCAGGCACAGGGGAGCCAGGCCATGCGTCTTCACCCGCACGTAATAGGTTTCGGGCGATGAGCCCACCACGACGGGGAAGGCCATCATGCTGCTGCGGATGGCCCGGTCGACGAAGGGCTGCTGGTCGCCCAGTCGCTCGACCGCAATCCTGCCGGAGGCATCGCGCCGGTAGACCTCCACGTCGTCGACCCAGTTGGGGAATATCTGGATGGCCCATTGCGAAAGCGCGCCGGGCTCCTGCTGCAAGGAAAACCTGATCCAGTAAATCTCGCCTGCCCGAAGTCGGCCGAGGCGGGTATCTCCGGCTATAAACTCCACGCCGCCGCGGGCTGAAATAATGTCCTCGATGGAAGTATTTCCGGATGTATCAATGAATATTTCCTCTTGGCCGAGCAACGAGACGGGTTCTTTCAGCCCTTGATCGCTGCGAAGCACAAGAGCATGTGAACAAAGCGAAATCAGCCACAGCGCCATCCCCGCGATCAAAACAAGACATCTATTTCTTTTCATGTTGTTGATATTGTCCGGCGAATCTTCGGCGCCAGCAGCGCGTCGCAGCCGAGACCGAGGAGAGGTGCATCATGAATATTCCGAACTCCAATACCGATAAAAAGATAACCGTCTACCTGATCGAGGACGAAGAAGACCTTCAGGAAGCACTGGTCTACAGCCTCGAGCAACTGGGTTTCAAGGCCTCCGGCTTCTCGACGGCGGCGGAGTTCTACAGGGCCTACGCGGTCAATCGATGCGACGTGGTAGTGATCGACATCGAACTGCCGGACGAGAACGGTTTTTCGATCGCCCAGCACCTGCGTTCCGCCAGCAATGTCGGGATCGTCTTCGCAACCGCGCGCGGCGACCTCAGCGACCGGGTGCGCGGCCTGCGCGGCGGCGCCGATGCCTATTTCGTGAAGCCGGTGCATGCCGAGGAGCTCGCGGCCTCGATCGAAGCCATCTACCGACGCATCAAGGCAGCCGAGGCGAGCGCCGGCCGGGCGCTGCAGCCGCATCAACCCGAGACGCCGCGCGGCACGGGGCGCTGGGTGCTCAAGGAAGGCGACTGGATCCTGTACGCCCCCGATGGCCGGGCGCTGCGCCTCACGATGTCGGAGCGCGCCATCGTCACCAGCCTGTTCAAGCAGCGCAACAAGCCCGTCGACCGGACGCAGCTCGCAGCCGCGCTGGGCGGCGGCGATCTCGAGAACTTCGACCTGCAGCGCGTCGATGCCGTGGTCAGCCGGCTGCGGCGCAAGGCGACGGCGGCGGGCATTTCACTGCCACTGCATGCCGTGAGAGGCACCGGCTACCAATTCCAGACCTGAGCTCAAGAGCGGGCCGCCCGCAGGATGCGGCTGCAGCCCTACTTGAACTCGTCGACCGTCAGCCCGAGCTTGCGCACCTTATCGTGCAACGTCTGCCGCGCGATGCCCAGGGCGGCGGCCGTGGCGGGTTGGTCGCCGCGCTGGCGCCGCAGTTCCTCGACGATCACCGCGCGCTCGAACGATTCCACCTGCTGCGGCAGACCCCGCGGCAAAGCCGGCACACCTTGCGCGCTGCCATGCGTCTGCGTCAGGCGCTCCCCCAGGAGCCCCAGCACGAAGCGGTCGGCCACGTTGCGCAGTTCGCGCACATTGCCGGGCCAGGCGTAGGCCATCAGGTCGGCCAGCTGCGCGTTGCTCAGCAGCGGCGCGGGCCGGTCGTAGCGGGTCGCGGCCTGGAGCGTGAAATGCTCGAACAGCAGCGGAATGTCTTCCCGACGCTCGCGCAGGGGCGGCAGCTCGATGAAGGCCACGCCCAGGCGGTAGTACAGGTCGGCCCTGAACTTCTGCTGGTCGCTCATGGCCTTCAGGTCGTCCTTGCTCGCGGCCACCACGCGGCAGTCGAAGGGAATGGTCTTGTTGGAGCCGATGCGCTCGATGCTGCGCTCCTGCAGCGCGCGCAGCAGCTTGATCTGCACCGCCATCGGCATGCTCTCGATCTCGTCGAGGAAGAGCGTGCCGCCGCTGGCGTATTCGAACTTGCCCACGCGCATGCGGCTCGCGCCGGTGAAGGCGCCGGCCTCGTGGCCGAAGAGCTCGCTCTCGGCCAGCGACTCGGGCAGCCCGCCGCAGTTCAGCGGCACGAAATGCTGGCGCCGGCGCGCGCTGTGGTCGTGCAGGCAGCGCGCGACCAGCTCCTTGCCGGTGCCGGTCTCGCCGTAGACCAGCACGTCGGCCGACGTCTCGGCCAGCGTCTTCACGGTCTGGCGCACCTGCTGCATCTGCGCCGAACGGCCTATCAGCACCGACTGGATGCCCTGCCAGTTCTCCAGCGCGTCGCGCAATGCGCGCACCTGCAGGCTGAGCTGCCGCCGCTCGATGGCGTGGCGAACGATGGCTACCAGCCGTTCGGAACTGAAGGGTTTCTCGATGAAGTCGTAGGCGCCCTCGCGCATGGCCTGCACGGCCATCGCGATGTGGCCGTGGCCGGTGACCAGGATCACCGGCAGCTCGGGGTCGACGGCGCGCAGCTCGGGCAGCCACTCGGTGCCGCTCAGGCCCGGCAGGCGCACGTCGCTGATGACGACCGCCGGCACGCCGAACGTGATGTGCGCCCGCGCGCGCTCAGCGCTCGGGAAGGACTCGACTTCGAAACCGGCCAGGGTCAGCACCTGGGTGGTGCTGACGCGGACGTCTTCGTCGTCCTCGATCAGCATCACCCGGATCGCAGGGGCTTCGCTCACTTGGGGATCACTCCTGTTGTGCAATGGAAAGGGCGTCGGCAACCGGCGGGTTGCTGCTGCTGTCGTGGATCACGGCAATCGCCGCCGGCAGGTCGACGACGAAGCATGCCCCGCCGCCGTCCAGGTTGGCCGCGCGCAGCGTGCCGTCCATGGACCGCACCAATTGTGCCGAGATCACGAGCCCCAGTCCCAGGCCCGACCCCGCCGCCTTGCCGGTGACGAAGGGTTCGAACAGCCGCTGCAGGATGTCCGGGCGGATGCCCGGGCCGGTGTCGGTCACCGACAGCAGCACGCGGCCCTCCTTCGGCCGTGCTTCCAGGCGCAGCTTGCGTACCGGCGCGTCCTGCATCGCGTCGATGGCGTTGCGCATCAGGTTGGCGAGCACGCTGCCGAGCGCGGCCTCCTCCGCCATCACGCTCAGCGCGGGCGGCTGCACGTCGACCTCGATGGCGACGCGCTGCTTGCGCGAAGCCTCGGCCACGATCACCTGTGCGTCGGCGATCGCATGCGACAACAGCACCGGCGCCAGCGGCAACTCGCTCTTGTAGGCGAAGGTGCGCAGCTGCGAGGTCAGCCGCGCGAGCCGGTCGACCATGCCGCGGATGCGCTCGAGGTTGCCTCGCACGTCTTCCAGCCGGTTCTTGTCGAGCAGGATGGACGCGCTTTCCGAGAGCGTGCGCATCGCGGTGAGCGGCTGGTTGAGCTCATGCACCACGCCGGCCGACATCTGCCCCAGCGCCGCCATCTTGCCGGCATGCACCAGCTCGCCCTGCGCCGCGCGAAGCTGCGCGGTGCGCGCGGCCACGGTCGATTCGAGCGTATCGTGCGCCGCCTGCAGCGCGGCCTGGTTCGCAAGCTTCTGGCGCACGGCGCGGCGCCGCTGCCACAGCGCCACGGCCACCAGCAGCAGCACCGTCATCGCGAGGCCGGCGGTGATGGCCGCGTTGCGCGCCGCCACATGCAGCGGCGCGAGGTTGTCGAGCACCACCAGCTGCCATGGCGCGCCGCGCAGGGTGCGGGCCGAGGCGAGCTGATCGACGCCGTCGAGCGAGATCACCTGCACGTCGCGGTCCAGCGCTTCCTTCTGCGTCCACTGCAGCGGCTGCAGCGCGGCCTCGCCGTAGGGCCGCGAGCGCAGCACCTCGGCGCGCTGCAGTGCGTCCAGCGGCAGCAGCGGCCTGAACTTGATGTCCTCGCGCGTCGAGAGAATGACCACGCCGCGCTGGTCGATCAGCGCCACGTCGCCCGGCAGCTTGCGCCAGGCGCGCTCGGCTTCCTCGAGGTTGATCTTCACCGCCACCACGCCGCGCGAGGCCTGCCCGCGTCGCAGCGCATACGACAGGTAGTAGCCCGGCTTCTTGCTGGTGATGCCCACGCCGTAGAAGCGGCCCCTGCCCTGCCCCAGCGCGTCGATCACGTAGGGCCGGAACGACAGGTCCTGGCCCACGGTGGTGCCGGGCTTGTCCCAGTCGGAAGCCGCCAGCGAGGTGCCGGAGGCGTCGAGCACGTAGAGCATTTCCGCTCCGGCCGCGGCGTTGACGCCGTCGAGGTAGCGGTTGACCGAATCGCGCAGCCGCATGTCCGACGGCGTGCCGAGCAGGGCCGGCACCAGGGGCGTCATCTCCAGCAGCGCGGGCAGGTAGTCGAAGCGGGCGAGGTCGGCGTCCAGGCCGGTGGCGAGCATGTCGAGCCGATGGTCGGCGGCTTCGCGCAGCCGGGCCAGGCCGGTCTGCATCGCGACCTGATAGCCCGCGAAGGCGGCCACGGCCACCAGGGCCAGCGCGCCGCCCCATCGGGGCAGGCCGCGCCATCCTCTCGTCGCCTGGTCGGAGTGTGGGTCTAGACGCCGGGCCGGCTCCCTTGGATTCATGGGCCCGTTATTGCACAAGGCCGGGCCTCCCGCATTAGTGGCAGCCCGATGGCCCCAGGGCGGGGCCGGAGGGAGCGGAAAAAAGATCAGGAAGCCTGGCGCGCGCCGCTGGCAGGCATGTGCGTCTCGGTGGCGTCGAGCACGCGCTCGGGCTCGTCGGCCTCGGCCGTGCTTTCCTGGTTCAGGTGCTGGTTCATGCGCACGGTGTCGAGGTCGCCCGTCCACTTGGCGACCACGAGGGTGGCCACGCCATTGCCGATCAGGTTGGTGAGCGCGCGGGCTTCCGACATGAAGCGGTCGATGCCCAGGATGAGCGCCAGCCCCGCCACCGGCACGTGCCCCACCGCCGACAGCGTCGCCGCCAGCACGATGAAGCCGCTGCCCGTGACGCCCGCCGCGCCCTTCGAGGTCAGCAGCAGCACCGCCAGCAGCGTGAGCTGCTGCGTCAGCGTCATGTCGGTGTTGGTGGCCTGCGCGATGAATACCGCCGCCATCGTCAGGTAGATGGAGGTGCCGTCGAGGTTGAACGAGTAGCCGGTCGGAATCACGAGACCGACCACCGACTTCTTCGCGCCCAGGTTCTCCATCTTGGCCATCATGCGCGGCAGCACCGATTCGCTGGACGAGGTGCCCAGCACGATCAGCAGCTCTTCCTTGATGTACTTGATGAACTTCCAGATGCTGAAGCCGTGGAATCGCGCAATGAGCCCCAGCACCACGAAGATGAAGAGCAGGCAGGTGGCGTAGAAGGTGGCCATCAGCTGGCCGAGCTGCAGCAGCGAGCTCACGCCGTACTTGCCGATGGTGAAGGCCATGGCACCGAAGGCGCCGATGGGCGCGACCTTCATGATGTAGCCGACGATCACGAAGAGCACGTGCGAGCCCTTCTCGATCACGTCGAACACCAGCGTGCCGCGGCCGCCGAAGCGGTGCAGCGCGAAGCCGAACATCACGGCGATCAGCAGCACCTGCAGGATCTCGCCCTTGGCGAAGGCGTCGACCACGGTGTTGGGAATGATGTTGAGCAGGAAGTCGGTGGTGCTCTGCATCTTGCCCGGGCCGGTGTAGGCCGCGATGCTCTTGGTGTCGAGCAGGCTCACGTCGACATTCATGCCCGCGCCGGGCTTGAGCACGTTCACCAGCACCAGGCCCACGATGAGCGCGATGCTGCTGACGATCTCGAAATACAGCAGCGCCATGCCGCCGGTCTTGCCGACCTTCTTCATGTCCTCCATGCCGGCGATGCCGACCACCACCGTGCAGAAGATGATCGGCGCGATGATCATCTTGATCAGCTTGATGAAGCCGTCGCCCAGCGGCTTCATGGAGGCGCCAGTGTCGGGATAGAAGTGGCCCAGGAGCACCCCCAGCACGATGGCCGTGATGACCTGGAAGTACAGGGATTTGTAGAAGGGTTTGGGGGCGGTCTGGTGTTCCATGGGGGTGCTCATTGGTTTGTCTCCAGGTTCGTGACCGAGCCCCGCATCAGGGGCGCACGGCCGGCCGGTGGTTCAGCAATCGACATGCCACGGCCGGCAAGGGCTGGGGCGCGCCCTAAGTCCTTGATTTCACGGGGCTTTTCTTCACGCGGCGCGAGGCGCCCCGCCGACGATCCGGATGCCGCCGACCGGCCCCGTCCGACCTTCCGGATCGTTAACTCCGGGTAAACCCTAAACACCCGGCGGTGTCAGACTCGGCGGATGAACGACAACGCCCAGCCTGCCGCGGCCACGGAAAGCGCCTCCAGGCGCATCGCGCTCACCGTGGCGGCCGCCTTCTTCATGGAGACGCTGGACGCCACCGTCATCGTCACGGCGCTGCCGGCCATCGGGGCGGCCTTCGGCATCGGCGCTCTGGACGCGAGCCTGGGCGTGACGGTCTACCTGATCGCGATGGCGGCGCTGGTGCCTGCCGCCGGCTGGTGCGCGGGGCGCTTCGGCGCGCGGCGTGTGTTCGCGCTGGCGGTCGGCACCTTCACCCTCGCCTCGCTGGCCTGCGGGCTCGCGCCGAGCTTCGAGTTCTTCGTCGCGGCGCGCGTGCTGCAGGGCGCGGCGGCCGCCTTCATGTCGCCGGTGGGCCGGCTGGTGGTGCTGCGCGAGACGCCGAAGCACCGGCTGATCGAGGCCATCGGCACCATCACCTGGCCGGGGCTCATCGCGCCGGTGATCGGGCCGCCGCTGGGCGGGCTGATCGCCACGCATGCCTCGTGGCACTGGATCTTCCTGCTGAACGTGCCGCTGGGCCTCGCCGGCCTGTGGCTGGTCATGCGGCTCTTTCCGCGCCGGGCCGACACGGCACCGGTGCGCTTCGACGCCGCCGGCTTCGTGCTCACCGCCATCGCGCTGGCCGCGCTGGTCGAGGGCCTCACGCGGCTGGGCGGGCCGCAGCCGGGCTCGGCCGCCACGCTCGGCCTGCTGGCCGCCGGCGTGGTGGCCACCATGGCCGCCGTGCACCATGCACGCCGCGTGGCGACGCCCCTGCTCGACCTGCGCGCGCTGGCGGTGCCGACCTACGCGCTGGCCACCGCGACGGCCGGCTTCATCTCGCGCGTCGCGATCAACGCATCGCCCTTCCTGCTGCCGCTGATGTTCCAGATCGGCTTTGGCATGAGCGCCTTCCAGGCCGGCTCGATGCTGCTGGTCTACATGGCCGGCAACCTCGTGATGAAGAGCGCCACCACCGCGGTGCTGCGGCGCTTCGGCTTTCGCCGCGTGCTGACGGTGAACGGCGCAATCTGCGCCGCCACGCTGTTCGGCTGCGCGCTGCTGTCGCCCGGCGATCCGCTGCCGTGGATGTGCGTGCTGCTCTTCGTGGCCGGCATGGCGCGTTCGATGAACTTCACCGCCATCAACACGCTGGCCTTTGCCGACGTGCCCGACGAGACCCGCGCGGGCGCCAGCACGCTCGGCACAATGCTGCAGCAGGTGTCGCTCGCGCTCGGCGTGGCGCTGGGCGCGATGGTGCTCGGCGCATCGCAGGCGCTGCGCGGCGCGGCGGCCGTAGAGCTGGTCGACTTCCGCCACGCCTGGTACGTGGTCGGCCTGCTGATGGCCATCGCGACCCTGATGATGCTGCGGCTCGACCGCCATGCGGGCGTGGCGGTGTCGCGCAGGGCGTGAGAACATCGTCCGCTGCCTTTCCTTGACGGAGATTCGCTTCATGCCACTTCACATCGGCATCGTCGGCTGCTCGGCCGAAGGCGCTGCGCTCTGCTATCGCACGCTGTGCGTCGAAGGCGCGAGCCACATGGGCCACGCGCATGCCCACCCGGAGGTCTCGATGCACACGCATTCGCTCGCGGCGTACGTGGACTGCCTGGACCGCGGCGACCTGGGCGGCGTCGCGCAGCTGATGCTGTCGTCGGCGGGCAAGCTCGCGGCGGCCGGCGCCGACTTTCTTATCTGCCCCGACAACACCATCCACCAGGCGATGCACCTGGTGCTTCCGAAGTCGCCACGGCCTTGGCTGCACATTGCCGAAGTCGTTGCGGCCGAGGCCGTGTCGCGCGGCTTCCGCAGCGTGGGCGTGCTGGGCACGCACTGGCTGGTGAACAGCGAGGTCTATCCGCAGGCGCTGTCGGCAGCCGGGCTCGAGGCCGTGCGGCCAAGCGCCGAGGAGCGTTCGGAGATGGGCCGCATCATCATGGACGAGCTGGTGCGCGGCGTGATGAAGCCGGAGTCCACCGACGTGCTGCGGCGGATGATCGACGGGCTGAAGGCACGCGGCTGCGATGCCGTCGTGCTGGGCTGCACCGAGTTGCCACTGGTGCTGAACGACGGCAACTCATCACTGCCCACGCTGGACTCGACACGCCTGCTGGCGCGCGCGGCGCTGCGGCGCGCGACTGCCGCCGGCTGAGCCTTCGTTCCTCGATACAAGCAAGGAGACATTCATGCCCGACATCGCCGCGATGCAGAAACTGCTGGACACCATCTTCCCCGGCCTCATGGGTGTGCAGCTCATCGAGCTGGCGCCCGAGCGCGTGGTCGCGCAGATGGAAGTGCGGCCCGACCTGTGCACCGCTGGTGGCATCCTCCACGGCGGCGCCTACATGGCCTTCGCGGACACCCTGGGCGCGGTCGGCACCATCGTCAACCTGCCCGAGGGCAAGCGCACGACGACCACCGATTCGAGCACCAAGTTCATCGCGGGAGCGCGCGTGGGTACCACGGTCACCGGCACCAGCGTGGCGCTGCATCGCGGGCGCACGACTCAGGTGTGGCAGACCTCGGTGACCAATGCGGACGGCAAGCTGTGCGCGGTCGTCACGCAAACGCAGCTGGTGCTTGACTGAGGCGCGCAGCCGCATCAGCGGCTGCGCATTCGCTCGATCTCAATAGCGGTCTTCGTAGTAGCGGCGATGCTGCTCGCGCTCCCACTGGCGGCGGCGCCACTCGCGGCGCTCTTCCCAGCGCTGCGCACGACGCTCTTCCCAGCTGGGTCCGGACTCGTAATAGACAGGCGCCGGAGCGGAATACACCGGGGCCGGCTGGTAGTAGGTCGGTGCCGGCCGCGAGTACACGGGTGCCGGCTCGTAGTAAACCGGTGCGGGCTCGGTCACGACCACGCCGGGTACGTTGATGCCTACGGACCAGCTCGTGCCCGCGTTGGCGGATGCGGCGGCGAACAAGGCGCCGGCGGCGAGGAAACCTGCGGTGACCAGCTTGAGCGTGGATTTGGGGAAAGCCATTTCTTTCATCTCCTGAAGGGCAAGAAGCTGCCCTGATGCGCTTCCAACGCCTGGCTGCGCGGTGTGGCGCACATCGGGACGGTGAAGAACGTTCCTAAATGTCACGCTGGGCTGTGATCTGCGGGGACGAAAGGCCTGCTGGCTATACTGCGCCCGTCATGCCGCAAGAAGGTGTGACCGGGATTGGTCTCCCGTTGAAGCTCTGCGACGAAAGCCGCAGTTTCCCCGCAGGGTCTGCGGCTTTGTCGTTCGTGCCTCCAGTTTTGGCGGCTCGATGGGCGGGCGCAAGCCCGGCCGGTTCTCGCAAGAGCTTCCCGGTAGACCAACCCGTCGAGTCGCCGCCCTCGATTGGTCTCGGGAGCGGCGGTTTTAGCAAACCGAAGCTCTTGGAGGCCGTCATGGCTAAATCCGCTCGCGCATTCACGCGCACGCCCCCTCACTCCGCCGAAGAACCCGTTGCGGCGCCCGACGCAGCGTCAAAGTCGCCCCCTCTTCAGCACAGTCCCGAATCATTCGCGCTCCAAGTAAGCGACGACGTCACCAGCATCCGTGACGTGCACAGCGCATACGCGTGCCTCGAAAAGCTCATCGCGCCGTTGCAGGTGACCGACTGCGAAGAGCTCTGCCCGACGCGCTCCGAACTCGGCGCGCTGGTCCGGCTGATCAACGAAGCTCTGCATCGGCGCATCGACGTTGCGGACGGCACGATCAGCTCTCTGCGTGAGGTTCTGCGGGAGAGTTGTTCGACCTAGATATGGATCGGCTCCGGCGAGAGCTCCAGCCCTTGGATATGCTCCCGCATCCACCGCTCCGTCAGCGGTTTCATGAACGAACCCTGCAACCGCCGATGGACTATCTCGCCGAACTGCGACTTCAAGGCTTCCACCAGGCGGACGGCCATCGAGACGATGAAGGCCGCGTGCAGTTCGATTGCGATCTGTACCGCGGTACATCGGACGAGCTCACGATCCAGGTGTATGCCGTCGATCAGGAGACGCTTGAACGCGAGGTCATGCCAATACTGGAGGCTGTGCTGCCGCAGATCGACGAGATGGTCGCCCGGCTCGGTGAGATCGATGCCGATCTGGCACAGATCATCTTGTATCGCGGGCGACTCGGGCTCCACTTCTGGTCGCGCGGGGTCAACAACGAGTTCACCGGGATCTGTACGCAAAGCGGAGATCGCTGGGTCTTCCAGGGGTATGGGGACATCTTCGCCAACAGTTAGTTGAAGAAAAGCCCGCGCGGGCGAACATCTGGCGATCTGGCCGCGCTGCCGAAGCATCACAAACTGAAAAGCCCCTGATTCCGTGAAGAATCAGGGGCTTGGATTGGTGGCTGGGGCGGAATCGAAAAACCCTTCGCAACCCGCGCCAGCGGTCGCGTCCCATACCGTGGTGTAGGTCCACAGCCCGGAGAAAGCTGAGGTGCACGGTACTCAGCGCGCCACAGCGGACAGCCGAGTGGGCGCAGTGTCGCTCAGGGTCTGCAAGCCTTCAAGTTGCATGTAGCGCCGGTTGAGCGACCACTCGTCGTTCTGCTCGAGCATCATGGCGCCGACGAGCCGCGTGATCGAGGCGTCGTTGGGGAAGATACCCACCACGTTCGTGCGTCGCTTGATCTCGGCATTGAGCCGCTCCAGAGGGTTCGTGCTGTAGATCTGCGTCCAGTGCGCTCGCGGGAAGGTCATGAAGGCCAGCACGTCGTTTTCCGCGTCGTCCATGAGCGCGCCGAGCTTGGGGAACTTGTCTCGGAGCTGGTCGGCGACCGATCTCCATTGCGCCCGCGCGGCATCGGCCGAGTCCTGCACGAACACCGTGCCGATGGCGGCCGAGACCATGCGCCGCTGGGTCTTGCCGGCATGCGCCAGGGCATTTCGCATGAAGTGAACCCGACAACGCTGCCAGGTGGCCTTGAGTACCTTCGAAGCCGCTGCCTTGATGCCCTCATGGCTGTCGCTGATCACGAGCTTCACACCGCGAAGACCTCGGCGGTTCAGGCTGCGTAGAAACTCGGTCCAGAAGGGCTCGGCTTCCGAGGCACCGACCTTCAGGCCCAGCACTTCGCGCTGGCCGTCGGTGTTCACGCCCACGGCCACTATCACCGCCACGCTCACGATCCGGCCGGCCTCGCGCGTCTTCACGTAGGTGGCGTCGATCCACAGGTAGGGCCAGTCGCCCTCGATCTGGCGTCCCAGGAACGCGTTGACGCGCTCGTCGAGTTCGCCGCACAGCCGGCTGACCTGGCTCTTGGAGACGCCGCTCATGCCGAGCGACTTGACCAGGTCGTCGACCGAGCGGGTGGAGATGCCTTGAACATAGGCTTCCTGGATGACGGCGGTGAGCGCCTTCTCGGCCGTGCGCCGGGGCTCCAGGAACTCGGGGAAGTAGCTGCCCTGGCGCAGCTTGGGGATCTTCAGCTCGACGCTGCCGGCTCGGGTGTCCCAGGTGCGCTCACGGTAGCCGTTGCGGCTGTTGAGGCGTTCGGGAGTCTTCTCGTCGTAGGCGGCGCCGCAGCGGCCCTCGACATCGAGCTCCATCAGGCGCTGGGCCATGAATTGCACCATCTGGCGCAGGACATCGACATCGGCTCCCTTCTCGGCGAGCTCGGCCAATGCCATAGTTGGGTTGGTCATCGTGATTTCCTTAAAGGACAAGGTTTGGTGGGTCGCACCCCAAACTTATCCGGACTTCACGATGGCCACCCCGAAGGGAGCGGCCGCTGCGCGGCAAGCCGCTTCGGGCTACGCCCTACGCGCCTTGCCGCGCAGCGAGTGAAAGAAGACTTACACCACTTCCTGGGACATCAACGCGCCAGCACTTGCTTTCGCTCTTTTTTCCTATTCTGCAGGTACACCTTTGGGTACACCAGACTATCAAGATCAGCACATTACGAAGTGAAAGTAACGTGCCGACCCTCGCCAGATTATCGCGCGACTTGGTCATGATCTGAAGACCGTCATCCCATCAGAGGCTGGGCAAGTCGAATGCCTGCTGATCGCAGTAGCCGATGTGTCAACTGTGCAGTTGCGGCCCAGACCGTGGGGCCAAGATTCAGTGGAAATCAACATTAGGCAACCAATGAACGTGCTGCAATCATCCAAAACCGGCCCACGGCCCTGAACGGACCGGTTGAGATCAAATGGTCTGCGGAGACCAGATAGTGCGCGAGCTTCGTAGGGCACACCCTGACGCGCATTAGTTTTCTGAATTTCTCCAGCCAATCAAGTCGCTGGAATCAATTCGGAACTCCGCCACAAATAAACAATTATTTATGCCGTCAAAATATGTCTTGGTGGATGCGCCGAGCAATGATTTATTGAGCACCTCGCCAATAACAGATTTCGACTTCAATTCCCTCTCCAAAGCAGACCGAAGAGCGGATTGAAGTTTCATCAGGCTCAAAGGAATCTTTTCTTCGTCCTGAACTTCATCAAGCGAGGTGTTGTATAAATAATATCGCCTGATTAAATAATCCTCACCCGCCTCAATAAAATCGGCGACCTTTACAATGTCGTCAAAATTGTTTTCTGTCAGCCATTTTTTTGCCGCAAGAGTTATTGCCATAAAATTTTCAATATTTTGAGGATTGTGAAATTTTCTGACAATTATTCTTTCCGAATTATGAGGCGCAATGTATAAATCTCCTAGCTTGCTTGGGAGAAATTTCATCAGACTATACTGACGCTCTATTTCGGAAAAATTTTTCATCGAATTACATCCCGTCGATCCAAATAATTTTCTGCTGAACTGGCGACCAATGAAAATTGGCTGAAGGAGATTCGCGAAGCAAGCGTTTTGACATCAAACTAAGAGCGGGGTCAGATATATTCTTGATCTCGGAAGACGCATTTGAATATGCGCGCATTGCATTCGCATCTCCCGATCGCAGCGCATTTCTAAGGGGAATTGAATATGGATCAAAATCTCTAAGGATCCAATCCTGCCCAATATCATGGATTTTCACCACGGAGACGTCGGCGCTTAGTTTTGGATATTTATTCAAGGCTTGACCAGCATTTTCCAGAATTCCAACAGAATCATCAAATTTCGACATGCTTGTCGAATACCAGCGCTTCATTGTCAAATTCGGGCTGCTTTGAGAGATGAACAACTGCCCTTCACCTCCACTAAGCCCTGCTGGAGGAGTAAGGTCCGATACTCCAAAATACTTCAATTCAGCCGCAAAAGAATTATTATATGACCCATCAAATTTCCCCCACGATGCAGGAAATGATCTAATTGATGCTTGCGACCAAGCATTAGCCGTTTGCCCTAACCCTGCGACTCCAGCAGCGAATGGAATGCCTTGGTCGACGCCTTCCGCAAATGCATGCGACCCTGTCAAGGCGTAGGTCCCCTGATAAGTCACGGTGGAACCGTTGCCAATTCCAAAAATGCGATTAAGGCCAGTCCCGATGTTGTCGCCCCCATGGAATGCCAATGGAATACCAACTACCCCGCCAGCGACGGTAGAGCTTAATCCAATTGCCCCTGCTACCTCTAGGCTACCGCCAATGACCTGCGCACCGCCTTGCGCTTGATCCGAATTTCGGAAGTAATACCTCGTAGTGTCCCAACTCATCTTAAGCTTTTCGCCAAAAGACAAATTACTCTGTCCTATCGCATCGAGGGCATCCAAGTATCTGGGCGAAGGCGCGATGGTTCCAAAGTTCCGTTCCTGCCGCGCCGCAATTCGCTGTGTTTCTCCGGCTGTTAGATAGGCGTTGTATTCAGCCTCATTGAAATTCACGAAGCCTCTGCCTCCACCAGCGCCATGTGTTGCCTGTGTGGGGAACATCTGTCGATCAGCCTTCGGATCGGCTATGGCCTGCAGCCGCGTGTTGTCGGTGTTGAGCGCGTTCTGCCCAAGCACCGAGTTGTCGCCAAAGTTCTGCATGGCACCAGGAATCAGGTACTCCCGCCCCGCATAGATGGTGCTGCTCTTCAAGTCGTTGAGTCGCATGAAGTCGCCCACAGCCTGAGGATCACTGGTCCCCAAAATCCTCGCGATGCTGTCGCCCCGCTGAGCCGTGTACCCCGTCGGCTGGTGCATCTCGGCCACGATCTGGGTGATGCCCTTGCCACCACCGGTGCCCATATCCGTGCCCGCAGCAACACCGCTTGCGCTTACCTCTTGATTCCTGCGCCAGTCGTCCAGCAACGCTTTTCCGTTGGCGTCGTTGCGCGCGACCATGTCCTGCGAAAACGTCCGCCCACCGACCATCAGCGCGCCACCGCTAGCATCAACGCCGCTGAAGTTGTCGTTGAGCTTCAGGAACGCGTCGAGGTCGTCCTTGGCGCCCTGCCCTATGGCGCTCGCCAGCGACTCGCCCAATGCATTGCCAAATGCATCAGTAGCCACCTGCGTGACGCTAACCCGTCCGCCACGCATGGCGCTCGTGGTCAGCCCTGCTGCGAATCCGCTTGTCGCTCGCGTCGCAAACTGGCCTAGCGGCGAGCTACCGAAGACAGGCGCCAAAGCATCACCCAGCGCAGCCCCGACCCCTGCGCCAACAGCTGAGGCGGCTACACCTCGCCAATCAAAACTGCGCTGCAACCCTGTTGCAACAGCGATCCCTTGCGTGGCGGCACTGGCGACTGCTGCCCGAGTGGCGGCGACCGTCCAATCAGCTTTGGGAATTTCACCCGTGATAAGACCTGGCGAAACCCCTTGAGTAGCCCCTGCACTCAATGCGGCCAATGCCACGCCCTTCCAACTGAAAGAGTCTTGCGCCCCGATGGCCATGCCTACCGCTTGACTTGCGATGGAACCCACAGCGGCGGAACCGGCCGCGATACCAACGCTTGCGGCGCTGACTTGCCCCATTGCCACGCCAAAGTAGCTCGCCGCCGCCCCTGCCGTGAAATACGTCACCACAGCAGCCACGACGATCATGATGACCTGCCCGACCCCGCCGCATCCCTTCTCATCCTGCGGTCGCGCCAGCATCGTCGGCGTATCGTTCGCGATCTTGCTCGGGTCGTAAGGCTTGAACGTATTGACGTTGTTCGCGCTCGTCACCCGCGTGGGAATGGTGAGCACCTGACCTGCGCGCAGATCCGCATTGCTCATCAACCCGTTCGCATCCGCGATCAGGTACCAGAGGTTGCCGTCCCCATACGCCCCCTTGGCAATGCTTTGCAGCGTGTCGTTGACCTGCACCGCATACACGCCCGGGCTGCCCGCAGGATAGTTGCCGTCGATCGGCTGGTACCCGAAGCTGAAACTCACCTCGGGCTTGATGACGTCAGCTCCTTGCATGAACGGATTGCCCTGCGGATAGCGCTGATCGATCGTCTGCCCGTAGCGCCCGAGCACCTCCCCATTCACCACCATCTGGCGCTGGCCGTTGTAGGCCGTGTTCGGATCGGTCGCGCTCGTGTAGTCCGCATAGAGCACGGTGCCGTTGGCATCGTTGACGAAGCGGTGCTGCGGCAGCAGTTGATCGTGCGCATCGATCGTTCGCACCATGTGGCCGTTGGCGTCGTAGGCGTAACCCAGGTAGCCCGGCAGTTGGCCCGTGGCCCCGGTCTCCCGGGTCTTGACCTGATAGCCTTCGGCGCGCTCAAAACGCGTTCTTTCGGCGCTATGAGTCGCCACTGCCGAACCCGCCGCCAGCGATGACGACTCCGACAGCACCATGTTGCCCACGGCGTCGTACTTGTACGTAGTTTCGCTGTGCACCGGCGTCACGCCGACGCTGTTGCTGACCTGGGCGATCAGCCGCCCGTTGGCATCGTAGGTGTTGATGTCCCCCCGCAGAGGCCCACCGGCCAGATCCGCCGGCAAGGGGCCGCCATTGAGCAGGTTGTGGGCATTGATGTAGCCGAAATCCACACCACCGACGCCCAGCACGACGCCGCTCATCAGCACGCGGTCGGCGCCATCGTATACACGCGTATCGATCGTCACGCCGTCGCGCGTGTTGGTCTTCAAGCGGCCCAGCGTATCGTAGGCATAGACCTCCTGGGTCTCGCCTGTCACACCCGTCACTGCCGTCCACTGGCCGTTGACCTGGACCACGCGCTGGTCGCTGTTGTGCGTGTCGCTCTCGCGGTTGCCGTCCTTGAAATACGTCAACCGGTGGCCTTCGTTGCCCAGCACCAGGGTGCCGTCGGCCAGCCTCTGCGCGTCCACCATCGTCTGGCGGTTCATCGCGTCGTACGCGTAGTACTTGTCGATGTAGTGATCGTTGCCGCCCACGCCGCTGGACGGATCGTTCACGTGGACACCCACGTGGGTCCGATTGCCCACCTTGTCGTAGTCGATGCTGATGTACGCACGGGTATCGGCCACCCAACGGATCCGACCCAGTGCGTCATAGGCGATGGAGTTGTCCTGGTAGGTGATGCCGCCCTGCACCGTGGTCTCGCGCAGGCGACGCCCCGCCAGGTCGTAGCGGTAGGTCGTGGTCTGGCCGATGGCGAGATCGTCGATGCGGATCTGCTGGCCTGCGGCATCGTAGGCATAGGTGCGGTTCTGCGCACCGTTGGGCCCGCCGCTGCTGCCCTGCGCGACCAGTTGGCGCGCGTTGTCGTAGGTGTAGGTGTATCTGGCTCCGCCGATGTCGGTGTGCCCCTTGAGCTGCCCGAAGTAGTCATAGCGCCATGCGGCCACCGCGCCGTTGGCGTCCATCTCGATGATCTTGCGGTTCAGCGCGTCGTAGGCCGCCAGGGTGGTCTGGCCCAGCGGCTGGGTGGTCCGGATCAGGTTGCCGCGCAGGTCGTAGTCGTACTTGATCCGGTCGCCCGCACCGTTGGTCTGGCTGAGCTTGCGCCCGGCCTGGTCCCAGCTCTGCCACTGCGCGATGGCTTCTCCACCGGAGCCCCTGTTGGTCCGTACCAACCGGTCCAGCTTGTCGTACAGGAAGGTCGTGGTCCGGTTGACGGCATCGATGGTGCGGACCTTGTCGCCGAACGCGTTGTAGGCGTGGCTGATCGCGCCGTCATCGGCATGCAGCTCGCGCACGAGGTTCCCGCCCGCATCCCACTCCTGGCCGTTGACGTTGCCATTGGCATCGCGTACGGCCACCTGCCGGCCCATGGCGTCGTAGTAGATCTGCGTCACCGGCGCGTTGGCATTGTTGACGTTGCCATTCGCATCCGTGCCGGCATTGCCGTCCGCATCGGTCTGAACCTGCCGGATCAGCTGGTTGTTGGCGTTGTAGCTGTAGGTAGTCTTCCACGCCGTCGAGCGCGGGTCGGTGATGGAGACCACATTGCCCCAGCGGTCCACGTTCTGGTTGACGATGGGACGCTGGTAGCCGCTGCTTCCGTTGATGCCGGCCACGATGCCCAGGCTCGGGCCACCCAGCATCGGATCCTGGCTGATCGCGTAGGGGCCGGGCTGCGTGGCGGCCCATCCGTACTGTGCGGGACTGCCGGGGGTTGCCGGGATGGTGTAGCCCGGCTGGTAGGCTGGCGTCGTGTCGGTGATGCTGATACTGCCATCGCCATTGACGGTCAGTTGGCCGATCGCATGGTGCGTCGGTACCAGCACGTTGGGCGCGATGGAGTACGAATAGACGTATGTGTAGACGCCGGGCGACAGGCTCGGCGAGTGCGACGGAATGTAGTAGCCGTAGAGCCCATCGGGATAGGCGATGTTCTGCGGTACGAGGATGCCGCCAGGCACGCCGATCTGCAGGCTGCTGAGATAAGGCAGCATCACCGGCAGTCGCAAGGCCGGCACGTTGGGCTGTCCAGACTCGTCGCCAGGCTCATAGGGATACGGCGCAATCACTGTCACGCCATCGATGTGCGGCAGCCCCACCGGTGCGATGACCTGCTCGGGCGTGCCGGGCACAGCCGCCACCTTGTTGAGCTGGCCGGTGGCATGTGCGTACGGTCCGGCATCACCCGGGTGCGTCCACAGCAGTTCGTACTCGTAGGTCCCGCCGGCAAGGCCCGCAAGGCTGATGCCGCTCCAGCCGCCTTGCGGCTGGCCGATGGACTGTTCCATCCATGGCCCTTGGGAGCCCGCCACACGCAAACGGATGACCTGCGTATCGCCTGCCTGCGGGCTCTGCCACGCAAAGGTCTCCGGTGCCACGCCCAGGCTGGTGTTCAGGCTGATGGTGGCCAACAGATGCGGCGTGATCGACAGGGAGCCTGTCGCGGTTGGCGTCGTCAGGCTCGCGGGGTCGCCGGGCACCTGGGTGTAGACCCGGTACTCGTAATTGCCCAGTCCGAGTCCGGATGCGTCGTAGCGCAGGCTGTCGCCGTAGCGCGTGGTGGGCACAGTGGTCCAGCCGCTGTCTCCCGAGCTTGCGGCCACGCGCACCTGCACGACCACCGTGGCGCCGGGGTCCTTGGGAGCCGCGACGTCCACGCTCTGCCCCACATAGCCCGTTCCCTCCTTGTCGATGACGCGGGTCCAGTGGCCCAGGAGATCTTCCTTGTCGACAGTGACATGGGTCACGCGCTGGATGCGGTTGTCCTCGCTCCAGCTGAACTGCACGCCATCGGCGCTCTGTGCGGATCTGAATATCTGGGCGGGGCGACTGGCAGCGACATCATTGCCATTCGCATCCTTGGCGATGTAGTGGATGATCACCTGCACGTCGCCACTGCCCAGCCCACCGAGATAGCCGGGCCAGTTCAAGGTCACCGCATTGACGTTCTTGCCATCGGCCCCGTTGCTCGTGGACGCTGCGGTGCTGAGAACGCCCGTGTGCACGCTGACACCACCCTGGGTCTCCAGGCGTTCGGGCAAGGCGGTGCTTACGACGCGGCCCAGCAGGTCGTAGGTGGTGTTGGTGCGACGCACGTCGGCCAGGCCCGCAACCTCCTGGGCGCTGCCGAAGTTGCGCAGATTCAGGTCGGCCCGTCCCTGGCCGGTGCTGCGGATGTCCGCGGTCTGGTGGCCTTGCAGGTCGTACAACGCAACCTTGTCCACACCATCGCCCGCGTTGGTGCGCCACAGGCGGCCAGCGTTGTCGTAGTCGAAGTATTCACCGCCCGCCTGGCCCACAACGCCCTTGCTCACCAGTTCGCCGAAGGCGTTGTAGTTCAGGGCAGTGTCCACCACGGTGCCTGACGCGCCAGGCCCGCTCGTCAGGGCGTTCTGCCCATCGGCCTGCGCCTGCGTCCCCTCCCAGCGCGGCGCGGGTTCCTTGATGGGCGTCGGGAACGGAAACACGATGCCCAACTGGTAGATGCGGATCCGCAGGATGCTGCCGTTCGCCCCGATGGGCCCGTATGAATCGCCGGGCACCAGATCCACGCTGGTGGCGGTGTCGAGCAGGCCCATGTCCGTGAAGTCCTGGCCATAGGTGACCGTATGGGCGGGGACCGCCGGCTCACTGGGAACGGTGGTCCCGGGCAGCATTTTCGGCGGACGCTCGGGCGTGACGTAGTCGAACTCGACCCTGAACCCGGCGGCGGTCTTCAGGTCGAGAAGGTTGGCCAACTGCGCGAGCTCGAGCGTGAACTTGCCCATCTCCACCGTCGTATCGACGCCGACCGGCACGTCGCCGTGGGTGCCATCGGAGGAGTTGTCGTTCTCGTAGATCACCTGCCCGTAGTTCGGGCCGTAGCCACCCGGCACGACCGTGACCTTGGGGTTGTTGACGTACCCATTGCCCTGACTGGCAGCGCCCTCCGTGTAGACGGCGTTGTCGCTCGGAGTGCCCGGGTCGAGCACGTGCGTCTGCCGGCCCAGCGCGTCATATTGGTAGGCGCGGAACAGCGTGCGCGTGGTGCCTGCGTTGTCGGTGACGCCCTGCCACTCCTTGGCGATCAGGCCCTGCGCGTTGTAGGAGCTGTAGTGATTGACGCCCATGGCGTCGGTGCTCTGCACCTTGTGTCCCAGGGCGTCGTACTGGCTAAAGGTGGTCCGGTCCGAATTGGCAATGGCATCGGCGAAGGCCGAGGGATCGGACATCGGGTCGACCTTGATGGTGCCCGGCAGGTAGCGATGTTCCTCGCCGAGGATCGGTGTCAGGTCGTTGGGGTCAACGAAAGGCAGCAGCTGCATGACCATCTGCAGCGGCGTGTCCATCGCGCCAGCGCCGGAGGCTCCCAGGTATCCGAGGACGAGAGGGTTGCCACTTCCGTCGAGGTCCAGACTCCAGCCAAGGCCCTGCAGCCGCGTGATCTCATTGGGATCGGCCACCAGTTGGGTGAATTCGAGATCGCTCTTTTGCCGCATGCGGTACAGCGGCCGTGCATCCGGCGTTTGCGTCTCGGCGACATATCCGATGACTGTCGGCTCTCCCCAGACGGCAATGCCGTTGACTGGCGCAAGCTGCGCCGCCAACTCCGCCTGGGTGACGTACTTGTAGAGATTGGGGAAGAGCGTCGCATGGATCTGGTAGATCGGCACACCACCCGCGAAGGGCACGGGCGAGAAGTAGCCGACCGGCCCGACATTCGTCCACCCGTTCGCAGCCAGTTGCGCGACCTGCGGGTTGGGCACCTGCGCAGGGCCCAAGGTGCTCGGGCTCAACGGATTGCCATTGGCGTCGGCCCCGTTGAGGTACTCGGTCTTGAGCACCACGTTGCCATAGGCATCGCGGCGGAAGACGGTCAATGGCGTGACCGGGGTCGCACCATCGCCGCCTGCGCGCGTCGGCTCGGCCACCGCTGTCACGCGCCCCAGCGCGTCGTAGTAGCTGTAGGTCGTGGCACCCTTGGCATCGGTCGTGCTCGTGAGGTTGCCCACGGCGTCGTAGCCGTAGCTGGTGGTCAGATCCCCGCGCGTGCTGGTGCCGTTGGACGCGGTGCTGTACTCGACGTTGCGGCGGATCTCGCTGGTCTTGCGGTTGTTGCGGTCGTAGAAGATGTCCGCGCGCCGGTCGTTGGCGGCGTCCGGCGGTGACGTGGGAGGCGTGCCGCCCGCATTGGTCAGGCCCGTCCACCCCGCGAGGTTGCTTGTGCCGGCCCAGGCCGAACCGTCCGGGTTCTTCGCGGCCTGTGCATATTCGACGCGCACGGTGGTGTTGCCCGCGGCATCGAAAGCCTGGATGGTCAGGTACCCCATCGCATCGACGGTGGCGACCTGCTGGCCCTTCTGGTTGTAGAAGTTGGTGGTCAGCGTCCAGTCGGTGGCGTTCTTGCGCAGGGCGACCTGGGTGAGGTCGCCGAAGGTGTTGTAGGTGTTGCGGGTGGTCTTGCTGGCCAGCAGATACTGGCTGCCTGAAGCACTTGTAGCGCTGCTGTCGTAGACGAAGCTCTGCGGTTCCGTCACCTGGATGGCGCGGCCCAGGCGGTCGTAGTCCGTGAGGATGGTGCGGTTGCCCGCATCCTGCGTGTTCAGGCTGCCCCGCACCTGTGCCGTGCTCAGGCTGGCTGGGTGAGCGGCTGCCAGGCCGGTGCTCGCGTTGTAGCGGGTCAGGGCTACGGCATCGCCAAAGGCGTTGCGCTGGTAGCCCGTGGCGAACCCGAGCGCATCCACGTCGTAGGCGACGCGTCCGACCAGGTCGTAGGTCTTGTAGCTGTAGTTGCCGCCGATGTCGCGGTTGGCGACGGCGTTGCCCAGTGCGTCGTAGGTGGTCTCGGTATAGAGCGTCTGGACGGTGTCATGGCGCCCATCCAGGCCTTCGACGGAAAGACCGTCGCCCGCGGGGTTGTAGACGCCCACGGGCGGATAGGTGACTTTGATCTGGCGCCCGACCTGGTCGTATCCGTAGACCGTGGTGCGCTGTTCTGGGCGTCCGACGCCCTCGGTACGGCTGCGCAGATTGCCGAAGCTGTCGTAGGCCAGCTCCGTGACGACGTTGCCGATGCCGCTGGAGCCGGCATCCACCTGCAACCGCCCGTCCGCGCCGGGCACGACGGCCGTGAGCGCCACCTGCGGAGATTCCTCGCGCACCATGCGCCCGCGCTGGTCGTAGGCATAAGTCCAGACAGCGCCCTTGGCGTTGGTGTAGCTGGTCTTGTTGCCCAGCACATCAAAGCCCCACGCTTCGGTGAAGCCCATGGCATCAACGCTGGAGACGACACGGCCCGCCGCGTCGTACTGGAAGGTCTTGCCTCGATCGCCGGGTGCTTCGACAACGGCATCCGCGATGGCAGCGGCCGTGTTGGCGGTCGCCAGCGGGATGGACAGCGCGTATTGAACGGTCTGGCGCACCTGGCCGAGGCCGTCATAGTCGGTCCTGGTGACGAAACCCATGGCATCGAGGCCATAGACCGCACGCCCCGCCGCATCGAAGACCTGGCGCGAGATCCGGTCGTTGGCTGCATCGACGGCCGTGCGCGCGCGGATGTCGCCTGCACTGGCGACAGTACTCAGCCCGGTGGTATCGATCGCATTCGCATAGCGGCGGTTCTGGACGGTCTGACCCAGACCGTCATAGGTCGACTCGGTCGTGCCACCCAGGGCATCGACGGAGAAGACCTGGCGGTTGGCTTGGTCGTAGGCAAAGCGCTGGATGCGGTCGGCACCGGTATTGGCCGAGACGGCGACCTGCAAGGCGGCCTCGGTATAAGCCGTCGTAGCGCCTGGAGCTGCGACGGGGTTGGCGTAGCCCACCTGCTGTGTCACGTTGCCGAACGCGTCGTAGACGGTTCGCGTCACGCCACCGAGCGCGTCGACCGTGAAAGTGCGCCGGCCCGCGCCGTCGTGTGCGAACACGGTGATGCGATCGGTGCCACTGGCCACCGCGCTGGAAGGCAAGGCGCCGGCAGCAACGGGGGCGGCGTACTGCACCTTGCGCACGAGACGCCCCGTACCGTCGTACGTCGAGCCCGTGACCGCTCCCGTGCCGTCAGCCTGCCATGTCAGGCGGCCAGCCGCGTCGTAGACATTGCGAACGCGCACGTCGTGCGCATCATCCATCTTGGTCCACGAATACAGTTCGAGCAGATCGGCATTCGCTGCTGCACCGGGACTGACGGTGTTCGAATAGGAGCGCTGTTCCACGACATTGCCGTTGCCGTCGTATTTCAGCTTCGTGAAGGCACCCAGGCCATCCACACGCCACGTCTGACGATTCGCCGCGTCGTAGAGATAGCGTGTGCTTCGATCGGCTGCGCCAGCCGCCCATATGAATGGAGGAGCGTTGAATGCAAACGGATCGGCAAACTCAGTGCGACTGATGATGTTGCCATTGGCGTCGTACTCGATGCGGCTGGCCGCTCCGGCGCCATTCACGCTCCAGATCAATCGACTGGCCGCGTCATAGACATTGCGCACACGCTGGTCGTGTGCGAGGTCCGCCACCGGTGCGGGAGCGGTAAGGCCGTCCCATGCCGCCAGGGCGGCCGCCGTGAGAGGTATCGCATAGCTTTGCCGGGTGATCAAGTTGCCAGCAGCGTCATAGGTGCGCTGCGTGACGTTGCCGAGCGCATCGACGCTCCAGGTGCCGCGGTTGGCCGTGTCGTAGACAGTGCGGATGCGCTGATCGCGGGTTGCGTCGGCCGCAACCGCAGGCGCGGATGTGCCATCCCAGCCATTGAAGGCGGCCCCAGTCAGTGCTGTCGCGTAGGCACGCGATTCGGTCACGTTACCGTTGGCGTCGTAGAAGTTCTGGACCACACCGCCCGCGCCGTCGACCTTCCAGATGGCCCTGTTGAGTGCATCGTAGATGGTGCGCACGCGCTCGTCGCGTGCAGCATCGGCGGTGACAGGCGGATCGCCGGCGATGTTCCAGCCTGCCAGGTTGATGCGGTTGGCGTAGGCACGCGTTTCGATGACGTTGTTGGCCTTGTCGTAGATGTACTGGACGACCGCACCGGTCCCGTCCACGACGAAGCTCAGGCGGCCGTCGCGGTCGTAGCGGCGGCTCTCGGTGATGTCGGAGCCGGCGCTGACCACCACCTTGGCCTGGATCTGCGCGATGGTGGGGGCGTTGCCTAGGCCCGAGGTGTCGATAGGCGCGGCGTAGGAGGTGCGGCGAACCACTCGCCCTTCGGCGTCGTACTCCTGCTTCGAGAGGTTGCCCAGCGCATCGAGCGTGAAGACCAGGCGATTGTTGGCGTCGTAGGCATACCGCGTGGCGTTGCCGTTGGCGTCGATCGCGCGGGTGACGTTGTTGGCAGCGTCGTACTCGTAGCTGCGCGTGAGGTTCAGACCCGAAGGATCGATCTGCTCCTTGATGCGTCGACCAGCACCGTCGTAGCTGTACTCGGTGACATTGCCGTTCGGGTCCGTGACCGTCAGCACCTTGCCCGTGGTGTCGTGGGTGTAGCTGGTCGTGAGACGCAGACCCGTGGGGTCGACAACCTGGCGCACGGTCTGGCCGGCGAGGTCGAATTCAGTGGTGGTGACCGTCCCGCGCGGATCGGTGACGCTGACCGCCTGACCCTTGGCGTCGTAGGCGTAGGTGGTGGTGAGATTCAGACCCGTGGGATCGAGCGTGCGGGTCAGCAGGCGGTTGGCCGCGTCGTAGGTGTAGCTGGTGACGACACCATTGGCATCGGTGCTGGTGAGCTTGAGACTGGTCTTGTCGTAGGTAGCGCCTGTGGTGACGGTCGTGTTGGCATCCAGCGCCACCGCGGTCTGCAACAGGTTGCCGCTCTTGTCGTAGCCGTAGGTGGTGGTGTTGCCGCGCCCATCCGTCACGCTCTGGGTTTGGCCATTGCGCGTGTGAACCGTGGTGACAACCACACCCTCGGGCGTGGTGACTGTGACGCTGCGATTCGCGGTGCTGTAGCTGTAGTTGGTTGTGTTGTTCAGTGCATCGCGCTGCGTCAGCACGCGATCGAAGGCGTCATAGGTTGTGACGTGCTGACCACTGAGTGCGTCGGTTGTCTTGACGATGCGCCCGAGCCGGTCGTAGGCGATCTGGGTGCGGTTGTTGCTGCCATCGTAGCGATCGGTGACCCGGCCGAAGGCGTCGTAGACCGTGCGGCGCGTGAGCGCCACACCCGTCGAGTCCTGGGTGTTCGATTTCTGCAGCCCGCGGCGGTCGAAAGTGGCGGTGTCGGTGACGACCTGGCCACTGACCAGCGTATAGGTGCTGGCGATGGCCTCGCGAAAGGCGTTGTAGGAATAGCTGGTGACGTGACCCAGCGCATCCGTCGCAGTGGCTCTGGTGCCGGTGGCGTTGAAGGTGCTCAGGACATGCGTGTCCTTGGTTGCATCGGCTACGGCGGCAAGCTGGGCGGACAGGGTTGCAGTATTCAGACCACCGGGCGTCGCGGCTCCGAGGGTCGCCACGTCGACGCGTGTGCCGTAAACCACCTGTTCGTCCATCAAGCCCAGGGCGTTGTACTTGCTCTCGGTGACTTCCCCAAGCGCATTGACGGTATAGCGCAAGCGCCCGATGGGATCGTAGAAGAACAGCGTGCGATGGCCGTTGGCGTCCGTCGTGCTGGTACGGCGACCGGCGACGTCGTAGGTGTGGGTCAGGCCGTTGGCGGCCCACAGGGCGAGCGGATCGGCCAGCGCGACGGCGTCACTACCTCGCCCATCAAGTTCGCCGATGAGGCGGCCCTGGATGTCGTAGCGCAGGCGATTGATGCGCTCGTCTGTCGTTCCCGCAGCAGTGGTGGTCTGTACGAGTTGACCGATGCTGTCGTAGGCGAACTGGGTGACCGTGCCCTCGACGTTAGTACGGCTCACCAGTTGGTTGGCGGCACTCCACGTCTGAGTGACGCTCTGATATTGACTTGTATTGACGGTCGCCCTGGCATTTTGTAGCGTGGACGTACTGGTTATGGCTCCGACCCTATCGGCGTAGCGCAGACTCTGGATGACGTTGCCACGGGTGTCGTAAACGGTCTCGGTGAGATAGCCCTCTCCATCGACTTGACCGACGATCCGTCCCTTTGCATCGTAGAAGTTGTAGCTGTGAATGTCGTCACCGCGGCCGCCTGGGCGAAGACCCGAGAGATCGTAGCTCGCACGCGCAATGGCGATGGCGGCTATACGCGCCGACGCGCTCGCAAAGCTGGCTGCGAGACCTGAATAGCGGATGGTCTCGATCAGTTCGCCCGACGGGTTGTACTTGAATTCGGTGAGGTAGCCTTCGGCATCCAAGGTGCCTTGCAGGCGGCCGTCCCGGTTGTACAACTCGGTGATGGTGCGATCCTGCTGGATGTCCAGATTCGCGTAAACGGTAGTGACAGGCGTGCCGGCGACGACCTGGGTGAAGCTCAGCTCACTGTCGGCGTAATGCGCGTCGCCCGAAAAGGCCGCCGTGAACGTGAAAGTGCCCGGAGGCAGAGACACGCCGGAGAGTGTCGCCACGCCATTTATCACTTGGGCCGTACCCAGCAACCGCGTACCGCTGTAGAAGTTCACCAGGCCGGAGGGACTCGTACCATTCGTCCCACTGACATGCACGGACAGTGAACCATCCTTGCCGACCGTTGCCGCAGTGAGATTGCTCAGCAGAGGAGTCGCCTTGACTATGCTCGCAAAGACAACGAGCGACGTCGACGTGGTGTTGTTAGCATCGCCGGAGTAAACAGCCTTGATGGAGTACGTGCCGATTTCGAGGCCGCTCACACTCAGAGCGGCTTTGCCATTCATCAGCGGGACTGTACCCAGCAACGTCGATCCATCGTAGAAGCTAACCGTCCCCCCTTCGGGCATGCCTTCGCCAAGGGCTGTTGCCGTGAATGTAAGAGGCGAACCGTATGGGGTAGTGGAGGGAGTCGATCTGAGTTCAGTCCGACTCACTATCGGCGCTGTCACGATCCGTTGAGGCAAACTGCTGTATGAAGTGGAGGTCTTGTAATTGGCGTCACCCGAGTAAACAGCGGTGATGCTTCCGGTGCCCACTGGCAGATTGTTCACAGTGAACTTGGCCACACCGTTTATCACGTTGGCTGTGCCGATGGGAGCTCCGTTGTTGTAGAACGTGACTGTGCCGCCTGCGACCGGACCGTTGAAGGCGCTACCTCGCTGAGTGTTTGAGGTGGCCGTGACAGTTGCAGTGAGTGTAAGCGGTGCACCGGCCGCTGCTTGAGCACGCGAAGAGGTCAACAGTAGCCAATTGGATACCGGGCCAATCACCCACTGACGCGACGTACTGCCTGCTGGATTATTCGCGTCACCCGAATACACCAAGGTGAGAGCGTGTGTGCCCAGTGCCATCGCAGGCATGGCTTGCTTTGAGTACAGGAAGCTGCCAATCAGCGTTTGGCCATCGAAAACACTGAAGGTGCCTGAATAGCTGCCGCTTGAACCGTTGGTGAACTCCACTTGTGTCTGCGTCGGAAATCCAACTACGACATCTCCCTTTGGCGAGAATGTAATGGTCTCAGGCTGCACCACCGGTGCGGTCACAGTGCTTGTCCCGGCGACTACTTGGATCACAGGCCCCTGCACGACGCTGCCAGTATTGTTCGCATCGCCTGCATAAGCTGCACTAAGCCGAATGTTGGAGCCCAATGGCAAGTAGTTCGTCACGAACGTGGCCTGACCATTCACCAAGGATGCAGTCCCTAGGAAGGTCATGCCCGCAAAGAAGGTCACTAAGCCGCCAGGTGCCGCGCCAGCCACAGTGGCTGTCAGCGTTACCGCATCGCCCTGCGCAACGCTTGCAGCTGATGTACTCAACGTGGTGGTTGTGGGCCCCTCCGTGACAAGGAACCAAGCCGAATTGAAGACGACGCTGCCGCCGTTTACGTCGTCGCCACTGTAAACCGCGCTCAATTGCTTCTCGCCCACCGGCAATTGGGAAGTGACCAAGCTAGCCTTGCCATGGACCACCGGAGCGGTGCCGAGCAATTGGCTACCGTAGAAAAAGCTCACACTCCCGCCCACCACCTCGCTTGCCCCAAGGCTAGAAGAGACCGTCGCGGTGAGAGTCAACGGAACCCCAACTCTTCCAGTCGGCGAAGACGTTGTCAGGATTGTGGAAGTTGGAGCAACCTGTGTTGACGTCACGACCTGCTGAGATATCCTGTACGCGGTAGTGAACTCCTTGTAGACGAGATCGCCCGAATAGGTGGCCGTGATACTGGCGACACCAAGTGGCAGTGTGCTTAGCGTCATTGTGGCCATCCCGTCGCTGACATCGGCCGTGCCTATGGCTATTCCATTGCTGTAGAACGTAACTATGCCGCTAGCGGGCGGACCGCTGTAGATGCGCTCGTCCCCCCACGCTGAATTTGGGACGATTCGAGCGGTCAGCGTGACAGGCGAATCACTCGTTACTTGGGACGCCGAAGATGCCAAGTCCACATAGGCGGGAACCTTACCGACGACCAGTTGCACGGAAGTCATGGCCGCTGGAATGTTTTCGTCGCCCGAGTACACCACCGTGAGATTGTGCGTACCGACCGTCATTGGGGGCAGGTAGATTTCACCCACATACGGGCTCATGAAACTGGCAATCAACGTTTGCCCATCGAAAACGCTGAAGGTACCGCCATATGGGGGGGATGCTTCACTATTGCCGGGGGAAGCGTAGATCACGCCCGGAAATCCAGCCAACATTTCATCGAACTGCAGTTCCACCGCGTCTTCCTGAATCACAGGTGGAGACATGGAACTCCCTCCAGCAATTACCTGCATGACAGGCCCTTGCACAACGCTGCCAGCGTTGTTCTCATCCCCCCCATAGGCTGCACTGAGTTGCACGGTCGAGCCCACCGGCAAGTAGTTCGTTATGAAAGCGGCTTGTCCATCGATCACCGGAGCCGTGCCTAGAATCTGCATTCCCGCGAAGAATGTGACTAAACCTCCTGGCAGGGCACCCGCCACCTGTGCAATCAAGGTAACAGCTTGCCCCTGAGTCGCACTAGTGGCAGAGGCACTTAGCGTGATCCCTGTGGATGAAGGGGGAATCATTCCCAACTGGTTAAGCGGCGAACTGCTCGCGGCGTTTGTTGCGTCGCCTTCATACACCACACTAAATGGTGCTGCCGTTGTCGCGCCCGTGTAATGCAATGTCGCCACGCCATCGAATAATGTGGCAACGCCGATCGGAGTGGTTCCGTTATAAAAAGTGATGGCTCCGGTCGGCCAGGCCGTACCGGACCTGGGGGCGACTGTCGCTGTGAGTGTCAAGCTGCCCGGCGCGCCGGCGACCTGAGTCAATTGCGTTACTGTTGGTGCAGGCGTAATGCTAATCCCCCGCACAGACGAGACTGCGGCAACGTGCAGCGCATCTCCTGCGTACTCCGCGCGAATGCTGAGAGTGCCTGCAGGGAGCGTACTGGTCGTCAGCATTGCCAACCCACGAATCACGGGGGCCGTTCCGATCAACGTAGTACCGTTATAGAACCTCGCTTCGCCAGTGGCCGCTACGAGCTCTGGCGGTGATACAGTAGTCAGAGCCAAAGAGAGCGTCACCGGGTCGCCATAGTTGGCCGACTCACTCGGAGAGAAACTCAGGACTGCATTGGTAGTTGCACTCCCGATGGTCTTCGAGACTGCAGCCGACATGCTCGCTGGCCTGTTTACATCCCCTGAATAGCTGGCCCGAATGCTGTTGACGCCAATCGGCAAATCGATTGTGACAAGCGTAGCGACCCCACTTATCACCGGCGCGCTGCCGACGATGATTTCGCCACTAAAGAACGTCACAATACCAATTGGGTTAGTACCTCCGACGTTTGCTGTCAGAGTAACGGTCGAACCAAAAGAACTAGTCCCACCGCTAACACTCAACGTTACCCCACCCACCGTCGCAGGATTGACCAGCAGTTCGACATTCGCACCATTGCCCAGTTGGCCTACATCGACCGGATTGGCCAGTTGCGTCACGCTTAGGATGCGTGAAGCCCCGTCATACGTGGTGTGCGTCACATAGCCCAACGCATCCACCTGCCAGGCCAGCCGGTTGGCCGTGTCATAGAAGCGCCAGACCTTCTGGTCCTGCGCCACGCTGGCAGGCCGCAGCGCTGCCAGGCTCGTCACCGTGTTGATAGCACTCCAGGCCGTCGTCGGCTGCCCCACCCCATCGACCAGTTGTGCGAGCTGCGCAGCGCTCAGCTTCGTGGCGTAGGCGATCGTCTCGCGCAACTGGCCATTGGCGTTGTACACGTACTCGATCACCGCGCCCGTCGCATCGATCTCGGCGATCTTGCGATCCGCCTCGTCGTAAAGCATCCACTTGCGCACACCCGTCGGGTCCTGCGTCATCAGCAGGTTGCCGTCCTTGTCGTACACGTAGCGGGTGGTGCCCAGCACACCCGTACCGGTGCTTTGCTGGGTCACGCTGACCAGGCGTCCGGCCTTGTCGTAGGCCGAGACGGTGACCAGCCCGCTGGCAATGGTCACGCTGGTCTTGCCGTTGGCGTCGTCGTAGCTGGTGATCGTGGTGTTGGGCGTTGCGCCGCCATCGAGCGACGGCGCGCTGACGCTGAGCACGCGCCCCAGCCCGTCGTAGGTGTAGGTGGTGATGGCCGCAGAGCCGCCGGCTGTCGTGGCGGGCTCGATCTTCTGCAGCAGCAGCCCACGCGGGTCGTAGATGTACTGGGTCGTGGCCCCCGTGCCCGCCGCACCCGCACCATTGGCCGCCGTCGCCGCATACGTCGTGCTGCTGCTCAGCTGGCCACGGGCATCGTAGACCATCTCGGTGAGCTCGGTACGCGTCAGCTCCTGTACGGCAGCCCAGCTGCTCAGCTGCGCCTCGGTCGGCACTTCGGCCAAGGCCAGGGCGGACGTGTCGTAGGCTGCTCCTGCGTACTTGATGGCGCTCGTGCGCTGGCCATAGGCGTCGTAGCGGTACTCGGTCACGTTGCCTTGCGCCGTGATCGCGAAGCGCAGCCGATTGGCGTTCCCGGACGCGTAGACATAACGCGTCGTCTCGGGCAGCGCCGCATCCTTGTTGAACGCGCCGCGATCCACCACGGCCGCGTCGGCATAGGTCGTGTCGGTCAGCAGTTGGTTGGCGCTGTTGTACGTGCGAACGCGGGTATCGCCGGCCGAATCGACCTCCCGGGTGAGGTTGCCGTGGTCGTCGTACTGCATCGCGACCTTGTGCCCTTCACCGTCGGTGACAAGGGTGACGTTACCGGAAGCGTCGTAGGCATAGCTGATCTGGCTCAACCCGTTGGCATTGGTAACGGTAACGCCGCTGCGCACTTGGGTTAGTTGCCCTTGGCCGTCGTACAGATAGACCGACCGAGCGCCTAGCGGATCAGTGACGGTCGTGGTGTTCTGGACGGTGTCGTAGCTGAAGCGAGTGACTGCGCCGAGCGCGTCCGTGACCGTTTCGACCTTGAAGCTGCCGCCAGCCTGCACATAGGTGAAGCTCAGCTTCGTGCCGTCGCTCTGGGTGACGCTGGCCACCCGCTTGCTGGCGCCGTCGTAGGTGTAGGTAGTGACGTAGACATTGTTGTCCGACACCGAGTTGTCGCCTGGCGAGAGGTCGACGGTGACCTTGGAGAGCCGATTGCTTGCGTCATACTCGTAGCGCACGGTGGTGCTGGTGACGCCACCCGTGACCGTACGGATCTGGGTCAGGTTCGTGCCGCTGTAGTCGTAGTAGCTGACATCGCCATTGGCGTCGGTGACCGAACGCACGGTGTTGTTGGCGTTGTAGCCATAGCTGATGGTGTTGCCGTCGGTGTCGGTGGCAGAGACCAAGCGGCCGGTACCGCTGGACTGGTAGCGCTCAACGCGCCCCGTATCGCCGTCGGTCCAGACAAATTCAGATGCCCCGCTGTCGTACGCGATGGTGTCGAAGGCGCCAGAGCCGGCGGCGCTGATGTAGCGGCTCAGGGCCGCATCCCATGTGTAGGTGGCTTGGGCACCGTCGCGATCGGTGCGCGTGACCGTGCTCCCCGCAGCCCCGACCGAACCGGAGGTCAAGACCACCTTCTGGCCGAACGCACCAACGTTCCAGTTGTCGCCGTTGTCGTCGTCCAGCAGGCCTTGGCTGTTGTAGGTCCGTACGGCCTGGACGTCGAGTCCACGGCCCATGAGGATGTCGTCACGGTCCTGCAGCACGAGGTTGCCGTTGGCGATGTTGACAAAGGATTGCTCACCGCTGCGGCCCTGCCCCGCGGTGCCCAGTTGCCCGCGCTGGCCCAGAACAGCCAACGAACTCAGGCTCAGGCCCAAGCTATTACCACTGACGATTGCAACCATTTGACAGCCTCGACGATTCCGGAGAACCGCCAAGTGGCAACCGCGTCAGGAGCCACCTCCCCGAGGCCGGGCCCGCCCACGACGGGAAAGCCACCGGTTCAGAGCAACTCATCCAAGGAAACGCGATACTGTTTAGTAAAACCCGAGAGAGATGGTCGGGAACCCTCCTTCCACAACCCGAAAAGACTCCACGCGCACCACCACCATCGACCTCGGCGACGGGACCACATGGCTCGTGGTGTTGGATTCCGCCGATCTCTGACCCTAGGGGGGTGCGGATAAAAACTTGGACTGTTTCTATGCCGCAAGTCCAAGGCTCACCCGGTATTCGATAGGGCTGAGAGAGCCAAGGGAGATCTTGATCCGCTTCTCGTTGTACCAGCGGATGTACGAGTCGACCGCCGCGATGAATTGCTCAATGGTGGCGTTCTTCCAATCCCGAGGATAGAACAGCTCGTTCTTCAGCCGCCCGAAGAAGCCTTCGCAAGCGGCGTTATCAGGTGAGCACGCTTTGCGAGACATCGAGCGTGTGAGGTTCGCGTCGTTCATCCTTGATAGCCAACCTGGCCAGCGGTAGTGGCCGCCCCGATCGGAGTGGACCACGGGCCGGTCAGTCGTTTCGGCCACAGTCTCAATGGCTGCATCCAACATGGTGTTGACCAACTCGGCGTCCGGACTGGTCCCAATGGTCCAACTGACGACCATTCCGTCGAAGCAGTCGATGATCGGCGAGAGGTACACCTTGCCAGCCGGGATCTGGAACTCCGTGATGTCCGTGAGCCATTTCGCGTTGGGGACCGCGGCCTGGAAGTCGCGGTTGATGAGGTTTTCAGGTGCTGGACTGATCTCGCCAAGGTATGACGCATATCTGCGCTTCCTGGGCTTTGGAACAACCAGGCTTTCCTGTTTCATCAACCGCTGCACGACCTTCTCGGAGATCGCGACGTCCTGCTTGGTGAGCGAAGCTTGCAGCCTGCGGTAGCCATAGCAGCGGTGGTTCGACTCAAAGATGTCGATGATGGATTGCCGTACCTTCAGGTACTTGTCGCCCACCGCTGCACGGGCTCGATGGTAGAAGTACGAACTACGCGCAAGATCCAACTGTGCAAGGAGCTCTGGCAGGCCATAGTGCTCCCTGAGGGCGTCAATCAGCAGTGTCTTCTCCCGGTTGGACAGGAGCTGCAGGTCGACGCCCAGGCCTTTTTTTAACAGTTCATTGGCCTTGTTCAAGAGGTCCTGCTCAAAGCGAAGTTGCCTGACTTCGCGGCGCAGCGCCTCGACTTGGCGCTCGAGCTCGTCGCGCTCTTGCGAGGACGGAGATTGATTGGTGCGTTTCATGGATGCGGGTGCCTCACGTCCCAGAAGTTGATTCTTCCAGTTGTACAGTGTTGGCCGGCACACACCGAACTTGTCGGCCACAGCTTGCGCACTTGCCTCACGCGTGCAAAGCTCCATGACTCCCGCTTGCATCAGCTCCCCGGAATATCTTCGTCGCCCCGTACTGCCGACGACAGCCCTTCTGGCCTCAGGAAGGGCCTCGCGAATCCAGGCAGTTAGCGTCCCCCTGCCGGGGTAGCCCAATGCCCTCATGGTGGCCGCAATGCAGCGGTCGTGAGTGAGGTAGTGCTCGATAGCTGCCGCTTTTTGTTCCTGCGAGAACTTGGGTCTGCGGCCCGCATAGCCCGCTGGCAAGTCGAGCTTCTGCTGGTATTCGCTGTACCAGCCTTTCAGAGAATTCTTTGTTGGATAACCCAGCTGGCGGATGGTGGGTCTGACGCGTTTGCCAAGCTTGATGTAGAGCTCAACGGCTCGAATCCGATCTTCGTAGGAATACACGAACTACCTCCTGGTAGTCCAAGTTTTCGTCCGCAGCCCCCTAGGGTCAGAGATCGGTGGAATCCAACAAGCTGTCCACCGACGCGTTCTTCATCGAGAAGCTGCGAGATGTCGTGGGGCTGTATCTGAGTCCGCCGGACAACGCACTGGTGCTGTGCGTGGACGAGAAGAGTCAATGCCAGGCGCTGGAGCGCACACAGCCGATGCTACCGCTGGGTCTGGGATATGTCGAAGGGGTCACGCATGACTATGTTCGCCACGGTACGATGACGCTTTTTGCGGCCCTGAACGTTCTCAACGGCGCGGTACTCGCCGAGTGCAAGCCACGCCATCGGCACCAAGAATTCCTGGCGCTCCTGCGCACTATCGACAAGTCGGTGCCAGCCGAGCTGGACATCCACTGCATCGTCGATAACTACGCCACGCATTCGCATCCGAAGGTGCGTGCCTGGCTCGCCACAAGGCCGCGCTGGAACATGCACTTCATCCCGACCTACAGCTCGTGGCTGAACCAGGTCGAGCGCTTCTTCGGACTGATCACCGACAAGACCATCCGCCGCGGTTCGTTCTCTTCGGTCAAGGACCTCGTTGCCAAGATCGATCACTTCGTCGCGTCATACAACAAGTCCTGCAAACCATTCGCTTGGACTGCCACCGCCGATTCCATCCTCGAAAAGCTGCATCGACTTTGCTCGCGTATCAGCGGGACAGCACACTAGCCTGCACTGGCGATTCCACAGGCTCGTAGTCGAGTTGGCGCTTCGGGAGCACGTGGCAGCCTTGCAGCCCTCTCACGTCGCCTGCATTGCCGTATCCGCTTCAGATGGCATCAACCACTTCGCCATTCGCCGCAGGTTCTGGGCGGTGGCGGCCATCAAGAACTCATCCTGCGCACCACTGAGCCCGCGAAGCCGGAGCCGATCCAGTTTCATGATGCGCTTGAGGTGCGCGAACAACATCTCTATCTTCTTGCGCTCCCTGCGCGACTGGCTGTAATGCGGTGTCTGCGCAATGGATCGTGCCGTCTCACGTGCACCCTCATGGATGCTGCGAGCGATCTTCCGGAATGGCGTGCTCGGGCAGCAGCGATCTTTCGTCCCACAGGCGATGCAGTCCGCCTGGCTCGCCCGATAGATGATGGTGTCGGCTTTGGTGATGCGGGTGCGCGGCGTCGTGAACTGCCGCCGGTCGTTACGCAGCACACGGCCTTCAGGGCAAACATATTCATTGCGCTCAGGCTGCCACCGGAACTCGCCGATTGACAGGCTTCCGTCCTTGCGCACGGTCTTGTCCCACACAGGCACGTGAGGTTCGATCTGCTTGCTCTCGACCATCCAGCCGAGCAGTGGCGCGGTGCCGTACGCGGTGTCGCCCACGAGCCGTCGCGGCTTGATGTCGAAGCGCTGCTCTACACGGTCAATCATCGTCCGAGTGGATTCGACCTCCTGCGTGCGGTGTGCCGGCGTTGCCTCCACGTCCATGATGATCCCCGCCGACAGATCGATCAGGTAGTTGGTTGAGTAAGCGTAGAACGCAGGACCACCTGGTGCTGCGGTCCACTGCGCAGCCGGGTCGGTCGGGGAGACGTTCCGTGATGCAGCCGCCGTTTCGTGTACCTCTTCAGGCACATCCTCGGTCACCGGATTTTGGGCATCGAGCGCGTCAAGGTACTCGCGCACCGCGCGGTTGCACTGGGTGCCCTGGCGCCATTGCGCGAGGTCGGAAGCAGGAACGTTGCGTGCACGGTTGGCGTCGGCCTTGATGATGCTGGCATCGACGGCGAATCCCTCACCTTGAACCAGGCCTTCGCTCATGCAACGGCGCAGCACTGCCTCGAAGACGAAGCGCAATGCATCGCTCTGGCGGAAGCGGCCGTGGCGATTCTTGGAGAAGGTCGAGTGATCGGGCACTCTGTCCTCGAGGCCAAGGCGACAGAACCAGCGATAGGCCAAGTTGAGATGGACTTCCTCGCACAGCCGACGCTCGGATCGGATGCCTAGGCAGTAGCCGATGACCAGCATGCGGATCATGAGTTCGGGATCGATCGAGGGTCGGCCGGTATGGCTGTAAAACGGCGCCAGATGTTGGCGCAGATCGCCAAGATCGAGGAAGCGGTCAATGCCTCGCAGCAAGTGATCGCGTGGGACGTGATCCTCGAGCTTGAATGCGTAAAACAGCTGATCTTGAACGATGCTCTGACCCATCATGATGCATGCCTCCATCGATGACGAAGGGCATGCAAACCGCGAGCCAGTTCCTAGAATTCGGCAGTGTTTTTCAACACAATCGGCCAGAACCAGCCGTTCGTTGCGACGGCACAATGTAGATAAAGAGCGGACAGTCACTATGGATGAAGTAGAAGCACTATCGAAAGCCATCGAGATAGGCCGTTCCCGCTGGGGCGACACACTACCGACCTTTTGGTGGGATCTTGAAGGCGGCGAATGGAATGTGACATTCGATTCTGAGGTGACTTTCCGATTTCGTCAGAGCGATGGCCAGCTGATTGACGATACCGATGGTTTGGATGCGGTGGCAGCCTTTCGCGCGGCAAGAGGCCACGCCCTGCGCGAGGGCCTCCGATGGGGCCCGGCTTTTTCTATCGGCCGCAAATCTGGCGAATGGTATATCGGTGCTCGGCAGTCCCAATTGGGAGGCCAAATCTCCATCGTCGTCGGCGCTGACGGCTCAATAAAGTCGACGTCGGTCAATCCGAAGTAGAGGCGACTGTCGCTGCACAGCTATCCTGCGCGTACGCACGCTTCAGACTGGCAGCAGTCAGTCGGCGTGGCCAGCTGAATGACAGCTGTGCGCCACAATCGAGCCATCTGGTGGGGCATCGATCCGCCTCACTGCTGCAGCAAGGCGGACGGATTTGCACCGCTCAATCGACGCTCTTTCAAATTTCCGCCTGCTCTGAGATCTCCAGGGCGTCATCCACCTCGATGCCCAGGTATCTGACTGTCGACTCGAGCTTGGAGTGGCCGAGCAGCAACTGCACCGCGCGGAGGTTCCTCATCCGCCGGTAGATCAGCGTTGCCTTCGTCCGTCGCATCGAGTGCGTTCCGTAGTCGGCAGGGTCCAAGCCAAGCTCCCTGACCCAGCCACCAAGAATCCGGGCGTATTGCCGGGTGCCGAGGTGCGGCGAGTCCTGCATTCGGCTCGGGAAAAGGAAGTCGTCCGATCGCAGTCCGGTACGCTGGATCCACGCCCGCACAGCCTCGCGGCCCTATTGAATACCGGTGAGCCTTGGACTTGCGGCATAAACCAGTCCAAGTTTTTATCCGCACCCCCGCTGGCTCAGTTTCCGGTCGGCGCCAACAAACAAGCACGCCCCGTGAGATTTTCCCGGGTTGCTCGGCGGTTCAACGAACTGTTATCGCCTTGCTGCAATTGCTGTAGACGATCTTGCAGGATGCATCACCGCACAGGCCCAGCACCTCATTTTCCGCCTCGTTCAACGCAGGCCGACTCGCAACGCTGTAGTGCGTGTCGCTCTTCGCAAGAGCGACACACCCGTTGGTGTAGGCGGAGACGAGTTCGCATTGGGTCGAGCCCAGAGAAATGCAGTTCGCCATAGCGATCTTCTCCGCCTCGGGCCGACTGGACTTGTCGCGCGATGCGCCGATGTTGCCCGTATATCGAGCGTCCAGGGCAACGGCTCCCCACCGCTGGATGTACGTCACGTTTCGCGGCCCCGACGGAGCGGGGACTCCAGGCTGACCATAACCTGGGAGGGGCCGGCAGGAAGATACGCCCTGTCCACCCTCAGGAACCGTGCCGGCAGGGCAGCCGCCCTCCGCATGAAGCTGGGTGCTCAGGCCCAACAGGCAGCAGAGCAAAAGGATCTTTGCTTTCATCGATATGTGCCTTTTTCTGGCGCCGCGGCAGATCAGCGAATCGCTTTCGCTTGGCTGCAACTGGTGAAGACGACTTTGCAAGGAGCACCGTTGCATTCCTGCATCGCGGCGCGTTGGGCGTCACCCAACGTGGGCTTGCTCGCGATGCCAAAGTGGGTGTTGCTCTCCGCCAAAGCCACGCAGCCATTGGAATAGGTCGAGATCAGCTGGCACTTCTTGGAGCCCAGGCCGAGACAGTTGTCCATGGCGATCCTTTCCGCTTCGGCACGGCTGGACTTGTCATGCGAGGCTCCCACGTTCGCTGTTTCGTAGGTGTCCATCGCAACAGCTCCCCACCGCTCGATGTACGTCACGCTGCCCGGTCCCGAGTTGGCCTGCCCACCTTGACCGTAACCTCCGGTCGGTCTGCAAGACATGACACCTTGTCCGCCTTCGGGAACCATGCCGGCAGGACAGCCGCCCTCCGCATGAGCGAGGGGGTAAATGCCCGATAGGCTCACGAGCAGGAGCAGCAGCAAGAACTTCATGGCGAATGCATCTCCCCCGGTCGTGGCCATGGGCTTCTTCAGTACGTCTTGCGCCATACGAGAAAGATGTCCTTCCTGAAATTGCTGTCCCTGTTGCCGTGGACCTGTTCGTCTCGCGTCGGAATGAACATCGCCGTGTAGACGCTGATCGTGCGGTCGTCCACCTCGAGGTAAACGTCCGGCGCGCCGGCGACGGGACCCGCATGGAAGTCGGTCATCTCGTCCTTGGGCACGGCGTGCCAGATGAGCTCGTCCCTGAAGATCCAACCGATGTCGACGCTCGCCTCGTGCGTCGTCCCGTCCTTCGACTTCCAGCGAACCTCAGCCGGTTTCGGAAAATTCCGGATGCCGAGCTCCGTCGATCCCCAGGCCTTGCCGTTGTCGCCGGCAGGCTTGGGGGGCGAGGGCTTGCCTTCGGCTTGCTGCACCTGTGGATGGCCGTTGTAGACGACGGTGCATCCGATGCTGTCGTAGCACAGTGCCTGGAAGTTGTGGCGCTTGAAACGAAGAGGAACCTGTCGGGTCAGCGCCGGCGGTTGTTGGACCTGTGGCGTGATCCCGTTCGGTTCTCCGGCGCGAGCCGACGCTACGATCAGGGGCAGCAGCAGGAACAGCGCAATGCGAGACGGCATGGCTGCCTCTACGGTTGCTTGGCACGCTTGCAACCCATCTGCTCGATCAGCTGCGACGGATCCTCGGCATCGAAGAAGAATGCTGAATGAATCGCACTGGACGAGGCATCGGGCCAGGCCTTGAGGCGGCCGCGCACGAACAAGGCGCGCCGCTCCCCAGGCCAGTTCAGGCGCATGAAGACGTCCTTGCTCCAGGGCTCCATGCCACCTTCGTCCCAGGCGCAATTGTCGGCGATCAGCGTGACGGTGGCGCCGGGCTCTAGCTGCTGGCGCAGGATCTCCCGGAACTGCGTCGAAGGCTTCTGGCGACCGGCTGACGGAATCAGCACGCCGACCGACGTGGTCTGACCCTGCGCGTCACGCTCGACGCTCAGCACCGCTTGCACGGACGGCTTGCCGCCCGCGCCGGGCAATTCGATGGTGCCTTCGGCTTCGGGGCCAGCGTCCTTGCCGTTCTTCCACCGCACGCCGGGTTGCGATGCGTAGGGGTTGTAGGGGACCTGCCTGACGGTGTCGGTCAGCAGCAGCTCCAGCGGTGTGTTGTTGCCAACCGCAGCGATCTGCAGAGGCTGGGCCGATACGGCACCCGCAAGCAACGACGCTGTCGTCGCGACGGCTTGCAGGTAACGGCGGCCAGTGCGGGAAGGGATATGGCGCATGGATGCTCTTTTCTTCGCGCGGATTCAGGATGCCTTGCAGTGCATCCTTGCGATGCGTTGCTGTGGCTTGGCCCGGTAAAAGACGAAGTTCGTCGAGCCTGGTCCCTGGTTGCCGCCGTCTTCGTCGACATAGGTTTCCGCGAACACAGGCAGGGCGACATTGGCGATGCTCAGTTCGTAGAAGGCGTTTTTCTGCGTGTTCGCAGCGCTCGTGCCGTCGTCCAACGCGCAATCGCCGGCGATGGGCGTCACCGTCGCATCGCCACCGAACTGCCGCTGCAGGATGCTCTTCGTGTCGTCGCTCGGATAGAACTTCTGCAGCGCGATCGACTGCACCGTGTTCGCATTGCCGTGGAGCACCACGCCGACATGCCCTTCGTTGTCCTTCCTGATACCGGCTTCCGCGCCCACCTTGCCATCGGGCACATCCACTTCGCCGAAGCCAGCGAGCAGCATATCGCCGCCGCGGTAGTGCGTGGCATCGGGAGAGACCGAGTCGGGGTTGTCCAGCGGCTTCGGATCGCTCCAGCGCACACCGGAGAGGTTGTCGAACGCGGACCAGTCCTCGGCCGTTTGACCAGCGAACACGCTCAGCAGCGTTTGCAGCGACGACGCCGTATTCTTGACCTGCTCAGGGGCGCTCGGCGCAGGTGTTGCCGTTGTTCGTGTCGTGGGTGCCGTCGCGGGACTGGTGGGCGGCGTGGCAGGTTCGCACGCGCTCAAGCAGATCACAAGAGCACATGCCGACAGTGCGCGCAGGTCGTTGGTAGCGGTTCGCATGGGTAGACGTTGCGTGTGAAGTTCTGAGGTTGCGGGGACAGCAGGACGGGGTCGCCAACGCTCGGCGGTCAGCGGCACTTGACCTCATAGTCAGAGACGTTCGGAAGATCCTTCTCGCCCACGGTGGTCACGGTCAGTCGGCCTGCCGGGCCGGAATAGCCGAAGTCGCAATAGGCAAGGCCGGTACCCGCGCAGGACTCGGCTTCGGCGATGCCGCGCTTGACCAGCCCGGCTTGCCGGGACTCGCTGCTGGCCCCGCCGCGCACCGGATTCCATCCGTTGGCAGCCAGAACCTTGCGCGCCTTGTCGATCGGCATGCCGTAGACGTTCGGCACCTTGGCTCGGCCCTTGCAGACCGACTCCTCGTCGGCCAGCTTGCCCAGGTGCAGGGTGCCGTCGGCCTCGACGCGCAGGTCGCCCACCGGGGAGCCGACGAGGTCTCCGTCCCACACGCGCACGGAGCCGCCTTCCAGCGCGGTCAGGTTGCCGATGGCGGGGTCTTCGGGCGACTTGCCGTAGGCCAGCGCGACGAGCCTGTCGCCATCGAACACCGCCACGTTGCCCTGGGTGATCGTGCAGGTGCCACTCGTTCCAGCCTCCATCTGGCCGGCGAAGCTGACAGCGCGATACGAACCCAGTGGCACATCGGCCATCACCGCCCAGCCCTGCGCCGCAACCACCTTGGTAGCAGCTGACTTCGGCTGGATCACGCGCCATGAGCAGCTATTGCGGTCGTCGG